>Ga0208263_100024_pt1 | contig 77404 bp, 66 predicted proteins | sample LakWasMet28_LOW6_2_FD_183872 | JGI IMG/M metagenome (GOLD analysis project Ga0208263, IMG submission 183872) | Freshwater sediment methanotrophic microbial communities from Lake Washington under simulated oxygen tension - Sediment Metagenome... | ecosystem: Environmental > Aquatic > Freshwater >... | reverse complement strand
GATTGCCCTCACCCCGTTCGACGAAGCTCTGGTTTTCCACCAACTGGACGCGATAGTCGAGTTTCTCAATCACCGCCTCCGCGCCACCCAGCGCCGGCGCGACCTGCATTTCCGCCCCCCGTTCGCCCGGCTGCGCGAGGGCCAGGAAACCATCCAAGCCGACCTCGCCGCCGCCTTCACCCCTCCCCAGACCCCAGACCCCGGACCCCAGAACCTAAAGCCCAGGCCTCAAATCCTGCTGTTCGAGGCCCCCACCGGCTACGGCAAGACAGGCTGCGTGCTCGAATTCGCCCTCGGCCAGCTCAAGTCCGGCCGCTTCGCCCGCCTCATCTGGCTCACCGGAAAATCCACCGGCCAGATCCAGGTCATGTACACCCTCCGGCAAATGACGGTAGGAGTTAGGAGTTCTGCGTTGGATGATAAGGATTCCCTTCAGCCTCCTCCTAACCAGGAACCATTAACCCACAACTCCGGCACACCGGTACCGGTCTGGCAAGTGCGCAACAAGTCCGAGCATTGCGTGAACCACACCTTCCATTGCGTCCGCGATGGATGCGACTACCTGCGCGACTGTGCGGAACGCTGGCCGGGCAGCGGACTCTCACGGTTCTATCTCGACGAAAAGCAGCCGCACGAACTCCCTGACCTGAAGGTCGCGGGCAAGGCCGCGCAAATCTGTCCGTACGAGATCACCCGCACCGCACTGCCTTTCAACGACGTGTGGCTCGGGGATTTCAACTATGTGTTCGCGCCTGACAACCGCGGACTCTTTTTCGAGCAACCTGGTTTCGATCCGACCGAGACCCTGCTCGTGATCGACGAGGCGCACAACCTTCCCTCCCGCGTCGCCGGGGCCTACTCCCACCGCGCCACCGAGAGTGAGGCCCGGATGCTGCTGGCCGCACTCGATCACCTGCAGGCTCCCGCCGCCCTCGTGTTGGCCGTCGAGGAATGGGTGCGCCTGCTCGCTTCGCTCGAGCCAACCGAATGTCTCGATCCCATTACCGAGGCCGAGGTGCAGGATCTGCTGGAACGGCTGGTCAAACAGACCGCCACCCACCCGCTCGACTACGCCACGCTGGGGCCGATCCACAGTGAAACCCTCTGGGGCTTTGCCGCGCTGCTCGATTGGCTGATGAATACGGAGACTGGTGTTCGCACCCAGGCCAAGCCTTCAAGTGAAAAGCCCAGAATCAAGGGCCTGCTCTGGGTGGCCCGCAACGGTCAGCTGGAATTCACCTGCGTGGACGCCGCGGCCGCGATCGGAGAGACGCTGCGCGCGTTCGGCGGCGCCCTCCTGATGTCGGCCACCTTGCAGCCCAGCGCCGAGTTCGCCGAGTCCTGTGGACTCCAGGTAGGGCGGGGACTCCGTTCCGCGTCGAGCAGCGGGCAAGGGACTGCCCGCGCCACCTTGATGGCCACGCCCGACAGCACCCAGACCTCCAACCGGCTCGATTCCCCCCTATCAGGAGGGGTGGCGCGAAGCGACGGGGTGCGTTTCCTCCAGGCCCCCACCCCTTGGCGCGCCGGCGCCTATGATGTGGCCGTGGATCTGCGCGTGGACACCACCTTCCGCCAGCGCGCCAACCACTACGGGGACACCGCTGCCACCATCGTTGAAATGCATCAGGCCGCCAAGGGACCCATCGCCGTTTTCTTCCCCTCCTACGCCTATGCCGAGGCGATCGTCAAAACCCTGAGCGACTACAACTCGGTCCTGCGCACGGCGCTCCAGCCCAGACTGCCGGATCTCGCCGCTCAGACTGCCTGGGTAGAGGAGAATCTCGTCTTCAGTGACGTCCTCTTCCTCGTCCTCGGCAGCAGTTTCGCCGAAGGCATCGATCTGCTCGGCGGCCGCATCACGCACGCCATGGTCGTCGGCCCCGCCCTGCCGGAAGTCAACGCGGTTCAAAAAGCCCGTCTCTCCGTTTTGAACAACCTCGGCCGCGACGCCGCATTCAGACGCGTCTACCAGATTCCCGGTCTGCAAAAGGTAAACCAAGGCCTCGGACGCCTCGTGCGTGCTCCCGGACAAAAAGCCAAGGTGCTCCTCCACTGCCGCCGCTTCGCCGAACCTGCGTACGCCTCGCTGCTGGCGGCGGACTACCAATATTTCCAGGAAATCACGACCATGCCAGATCTACAGGACTGGTTGTCTCGGAATCCCTGATTCATTCTGTTGCATTCATGTCCCAACGCTCGGGCCGTAGATAGGTGACTCCGACCGACCCGAACGATGCATCGGCAGCCAATGGGCTTGTGGAAAAGGCGTTCGCTTGCGGTGAGAGTGACGTGGGAGCGAGCAAGCTCGCTCCCACAAATTCTAACGCATCTTTCCGGCTTATTCAGGCTCGCATACCAGCCTGACACACCCCGTCGCTTCGCGCCACCCCTCTTTCTAGAGGGGACCCAATCAACGGGTCTGGAAATCCCCTCTAGGAAGAGGGGTGCCCGCCAGGGCGGGGTGTGTTGGGCATGGTGTGAAAGTCATTCCTACTTCCGTCAGTCCATTACGCGACTTTCAATAGGACCTTACGGTTCAGGGCGCAGTCTGCTCAGAAGTCACTACAAACCTGTCAGTCTGCACCACACGGCTGAACCGGCTCACCAATCGGTCTTCCGCCATCACCGCCAGAAAGGTATGCTCCCGCCACTGGGGATCCTTCTCCACCTGCTGGCCGGCGCGGATAACGTGAGGGGACTTCAGGTCTAGCTTCTTCCAATAGACCGAGACGCCCGCGACCATCATGTGGATCACTCCTCTGCCCGTCCCCATCGCCACGTCACCCGTCACGCGATTCACCTGGATGATGGTGCGACGTCGCATGAACGGACTATTCCGAGCATCACTGATTCCCGAGGAATTCCAGAGACCGTTCACCGACACGTTCGGAGAGGTCATAATCAGCGCTTCATCCTCATCACTGAGCCTGTGGAACCGGAAGGTTTCTCCAGCGCCATTGGCCCGCGATTCGCGGTCGACCGGCAATTCAGCCACCACCTCAGGACGATACAGCTCGCAGTTCAGATCCGCCCGGTAGGCCGGCGGTTCGTTCTGCATCTTCACAAAGAATGAGCTCGGCACGATGTTCTGAAAGGCAAGCAGACCCGTTCGGTCAGTCGGCAAGATTGGCGGTTGGAAAATGCGTACGCCCGCGCGCCGCATCTGCAGGCGCCGCTCCGAAGTTTGGCGCTGGTACCATTCATCTGTTTCGACATCCGCGACCGATTCAGGGAGTGAATAATGTCGGCGCAACACCGTCGCCCACGGGGTTAGGGAGTAAGTGTTTTTCCAGCCTCGGTTGAGCGTTATTCCGTCGGCCCACTCCCAGTTTTGCGTCGCTACCTCCACACCAATGCCCAGGTCTTCCGGCACCTTGGTTGCGCGCAACATCACATGGAGCCTGGCTTCCTCCGCTGCAGGCCGCACCTTGTTAACCACCTTGGCAAAGGCGCCGGAGGACGATTCGAACCTGATTTCGACCTGATCGCCTAGCTCAGGCATCAGCCTTGGGGTCGGCGCCGCCAGCGAGGCGATCCCCGCGCTGAGATCCGCCTTGCCCCAACGACCAACGGCCACCACCAGCGCGAGTCCGATCACGATCAACCCGACCGAACGAACGAAACGGCGGGTCAAATAGTGATGCGCCGTGACGACTGCCGAAACCGCAATCAGGGCCAGGGCCGAACACCAGATTCTCGAGTACATCACCCCGACATCGACCCGGCCGGTCAACGGACCAAAGGTCACCTGCAGCAGGGCTATCCACGTGATGACTCCGACCACCAGCAGCAGTGTCCACAGCAGAACGCGTCCCAAATCGTCGGTGACCGTGGCCACCAAAAACGCCGGCGCGATCACCAGCAATTGCCAGCCCACGACATCAACCGAGCTCCAGAAAACATCCCGGCCGGAGAAACTGCAGTAAAGCCACCAAGGCAGGAACAGCAGCACCGGGAGCAGCGCGAACACCAAGAGCACGCCAAGCCCCTTGGCCAACAGCAAGCGCCCCGGAGCAATCGGTCGCGTGAGCCAAAACGCGGTGGTGCCGACCACGGGGTCGGCGTGCACGAATCGCGTCACAAGAATGTAGCCCATGACGACCTGTAGTTGAACCAGGCCGATGCTTACCAATTGCAGACGCAGAAAATAGTCTTCGTCGATCTGTCCCGGATTCCGCGCAATGAAGCCAAGCAGAACCTGACTAAGAAAGAGCAACGCCCAGATACCAATGGCCCATCGGTCGCGCGCGATGTCTTTCCTGATGATATGCCAGATCAATTTCATGGAGAGAAGGTGTTGACCAGCATTTGCCTGGTGAAAAGGGCTTCCGACGAAAAGCGAACCTGGATAATCACAGCCGCCTGCTCCCAATCGGGAATTTCCACGGTGCGGCCATTCACTTGCGCCACCGGAGGCTCCAGGAGGAGTTCACGCTGGCCGACCAACATGGAGTTGATCTGCACCTCGCCCACTGAGCGCACGGTTAGAAGCCGTGCTTCGCCCTCAGGTAGACTTGACGCGATAAAGCAATCCTCTCCCGCGCGACGAGAACTAAGCCCGAGGCCGGATACTGGCCGGGTGGTCCCGAAAGACTCGATAGGACTGAAGTCATGATCGTCGAGTCGTACGTAAACATAGCCATTCGAGCGCTCGATCGAAATGATTTTGGTCAGGCAAGCCCCATGCCTCAGCTCAGCGCCGACTTTCAGGGGCAGCCGCCCGATCTCCTGACCGCGCATGAGGGAAAGATTCATCGTCAGCGCGAGTTCCCTGCCGCCGGCGCGGGCCACCTCCGCTCGCTCGACCGAATCTTCCCCTTCCAGCACCCAAGCAACCGGAGTCATCTCCGGGTCAGCGGGCAGAATTCGGGATACCCGCAAAGCTCTGCCATTGGGCGGACGATCCGCACCTAACGGCACTCGAAACCGCCCGGCGAACGGTAACCGCCCGCTTCCCGAGATCCATTCCCCCGAAGCGCCATTGATTCGCACATAGGTGTCCCCGGGGATGTCACCGATAGAGCCCTCGACCCGGAACCTGCGGCGCAGGGGGCTGCTCGGACTGGGCTCAATATGGGCTTTGCCCAATAGCAAACTGACGGCCGGCTCTGCAGCAGAGGGTGGATTGTCACCGGTTTGAACCAGCGAGCTGATGTCCCATCGCCACACAAAAGGTATCGCCATGACCAGCCCGAGTCCCACGGCCGCAACGACCCAGGTACGCCCGGTGCGCCGGGTCAGGTATTGGTGAATGACAAGAATGATCGGCGTGATCAGCAACAGGACCAGCTTGATCCAGTTCTGCGACCATGCGACGCCGGTGCTGATCGGATCCGGCAAAGTCACCATGCTTCCGCTCAGGAAAAAAACAACCAAGAGGAAGAGGACCATCGCGCCAACCGCCCGCACCAGAAACTGGCCGGAAGTCGCCGTAACTCCAGCGATGACAAAAGCCGCGATCGTGGCCTGGCCCTGCGTAGCCGCCAGATCCCATGCGGCATGGGCCCATTCACCGACCGAAAATCCAAAGGCTATCCAGACCGGGGTCAGCACCAGCACGGGCGCCACACAAAACATGAGCAATGCTCCGATGACCTTCGCGGCCAAAAGACGTGCGCCGCTGATTGGGCGGGTCGACCAGAAGGCGGTGGTGATCACCAGACTGTCTTCCATCACAAGCCAGGCCGCCAGAACGAAGCCAATGCCGATTACCATCATTTCCGTGGTGGTCGAAAAATACCGCAAGCCTTCATAGGACGCAGACTCAACCAGGCCATCACCCAAATAGGTCGTGAGCAGGCCCGGCTGGGCCAAACCGAGCAGCAACCATAAGCTCAAAGGTAGCCACAATCGGCGGAAATCCTTGCGGACGATGTGCCACACGAGCTTCATGCGGCCGCACCTTTTCCGGTCAGTTTCTTCGCCCGGGCCAGGACGACGAAGATTTCGCGCAAGGTCATCGCCTTTGCCTCCACGGTACCCGTCGGGAAGAGTTCCCGGCAGATCCGCTCGGTGGCCTCCCGCGCAAAGGCCGGATCGCAGAAAGTCGCCCGCCCGCCTTCGCATTTCCAGCCCAGCCAGGACGAAGGTATTCCCGTCGTGGGACCGGCGGAACCGTTCAAGTCCACCTCAATCCTCCGGAAGCGTTTGAGGAGTGCCTCCGTTGTCTCGGTGAATTTCAACCGGCCGTCGTCCAACAGGGCGATGTGGTCAGCCAGCCGTTCCACCTCCTCGATGTCGTGCGAGGAGATGAAGACCGTCCACTCGCCCAACTGGGCTGCTTCCAGCAAACCGGCCACAAACTCATCGCGCACCAATGGATCGAGTCCGCTGAACGGTTCGTCGAGGACCAGCAGCTTCGGCCGGTAGGCGAGCGAGGAGAGCAGCGCGGCCTTCATCAGCATGCCGCGGGAGAGTTGCTTGAGCTTGCGATCCGTCGGCAGATCGAACTGCCGGAGTAATCTTGCCTCCAGCCCCGTATCCCAGGTCGGATAAAACGGTCGGCAATAGTCCAGCAGCTGCCGCACCGTCATCCAAAGCGACAGCTGCTGGTTCTCCGACACATAGCCGATCTGCGCCAACTCGCGTTCGCCCAGCCGGCTCGATTCCACCCCGAGCACCCTCGCCGAACCCGCACTGGGCCGGAGAAGATTCATGAGCACCTTGATGGCGGTGGTCTTGCCCGCCCCGTTGGCCCCGAGCAGGGCAAACACACTGCCGGTGGGCACCGCAAGGGTCAGGTCACGCAACGCCTCGGTCCGCCAATAGCGGTGCGAGAGATTCTGGGTTTCGATGATGTTCATAGACGCGAAGCGCGTGGTTAGTTGTTAGGAGTTAGAAGTTACCGGTGGTCTCTAAACTCTAGTCTCTAGTCTTTGGTCTTTAGTGCTCAGTCCGTTCTATTTTCGTCCCAGCCGCTTCCAGTGCGCGGCGAGTTCGGTCTGAACCTCATCAAGACCCAGACCCAGGTTCTTGGCCTCGACGACGAGGCGTTCCAACTCGTCATCCAACAGCGCCGCCTTGGCCGCACGGTCGCCCGCGGCTTGCTCCGCCACCACGCTGCCCACGGCCGGGGTGGTGATCAGGACGCCTTCCGCCACCAGCGTGGCGGTGATCTTGTGCGCGGTGTTGGGATTGATGCGAAGCTCCTGACTGAGCAGTCGCACCGAGGGAAACGCCGTACCCGGTTTCAGCCGCCCGGCCACCACCGCCTTCTTCACGGCGAAAATCACCTGCTCCGTGATCGGCAGACCGGGTTTCAGTTCGATGGAGAACGGGAGCACGCTGTACCAGTTGCACTAGTACGGTTAGTACGGCAAGAAAAAAATGCCCTGATGCTGTTTCTCAGAATCAAGAACGCGAAAAAGGCGGGACTCGCGATCCCGCCAAGGAATAACTACCACCGTCCTCGTAAGCCTCAGCTCACCACGGCCTCGCCGAGGAGGTTGGCGAAGATCATTTTGCCGCTACCGCTGGGCAGCACGCCGATGATCTCGGCGGTCACCTTCTTGCCAACGAAGGCCCGTGCGTTGTTCACGATGACCATCGACCCGTCCGGAAGATAACCCAACGCCTGGCCATCATCCTTGCCGGGTTTGATGAGGTCGACCGCGATACTCTCTCCGATCACTAACTCGGGGCGCAGGGCGTTTTCCAGCGCGTGCAGATTGAGCCATTCCACGCCCTGAAACTGGGCCATGGAGGCCAGGTTGGTGTCCGTGGTCAGCAGTTTCGCCCGCATCGACTGGGCGAGAAACACGAGCTTGGCTTCGATGTCCTGACGCCGCAGCACCTCGCTCTGGTGAATGCGGATGTCGAGATGCTTGAGCGCCCGGAGGTCATTCAACACCTGCAAGCCGCGCCGACCGCGCGCCTGTTTGACCGGGTCGGGAGAATCGGCGATGTGCTGCAGCTCCGTCAGCACGAAACTGGGAATGATCAGGGCCGAACCCAAAAAGCGGGTCTGACAGACCTTGGCGATGCGACCGTCGATCAAGGCGCTGGTGTCCACCACCACGAGGGGGACGTCCACCTCGTGGGGCACGAACCGGACGTACGGGATCACGAGATTGAAGTCATCCTTGCCGCGCAGGGCGATGACCGTGCCCAGGTAGGAGCAGATGACGAACAGCGAAAGCTGCACCAGGTAGATGATCGAGGGATCCCCCTTATTGAGCAGGGGCGAAACGCCGATCATCCAGGAAATCACCGTGCCCATGAACAGGCCGAAAGTCAGGGCGGTCAGGCCGCGGAGGGAGAAACCCTTCAGGAGCACATCCACCAACACCACCAGCGCCCCGATCAGAAAGCCGATGGCCATCGCCAGTCCCCGTTTGTGGTCCCACTCCTCAATCGTGTAGCAAACCAGCCAGCTGGCCGTCACGCAAAGCGCGATAAAGATAGTCCGGACAACGATTAGGGTCTTGTTCATGCTTGGGGCAACGGTCAGTTGAATACTCCCCGATTTTTGAGCCACAGCAAGACAAAGGGCAGGACGAGGAAGAAAAGCATGACCCCATAAAGAATCATTTGTGCCCGGTGGGCTTTCTTTTCTAGCTCGGGGTCGTTCTCGCTCATAAGACCATCCGACCAACCCACTTTCCTGATGACAACGCAATACTGGCTCGTGAAATCCGAACCCGACACCTACTCGTGGGACCAATTCGTCCGCGATGGCCGCACCGATTGGACGGGCGTCCGCAACAACGCCGCCCGCCTCCACCTCAAGGCCATGCGCCCCGGGGACGAAGTGCTCTACTACCACAGCAACGAGGGCAAGGCGGTGGTCGGTGTCGCCCGGGTCACCAAGGCCGCCTTCCCCGACACCACGGCCGACGAGACAGGCTGGGTGGCGGTCGAGCTAACCCCGGTCGCCCCGCTGGCCAAGCCGATCGGCCTCGCCCAGATCAAGGCGGACGCCGTTCTCCAGAAGATGGAACTGGTGCGCCAGAGCCGTTTGTCGGTATCGCCCGTCCGACCGGCCGAATTCAAGCGGGTCCTCCGCCTCGGCAAGGCCTGAGCCCCGCCCGGCCTTTGGCCCCGCGCCCGGGCCGAAGCCATGAAATCCATCCGCGGAAGAAAATAAGTGTTCAATACCGGCCATTAGTGGTTTCTCTTTTTCCTGTGTTCGAATCGATCACCATCCTCGCTCCCGGCCTGCTCGGCGCCTCCGTGGCCCGGGCCGCCCGTCAATACGGCGCCGCCCGGCGCGTCACGCTCTGGGCCCGGCGTCCGGAAGTGCGCCTGCAGCTCAAAGACCAACCTTGGTGCGACCGGGTGGCTGAGACCCCGGCCGACGCCGCTCGCGATGCCGACCTGGTGATCGTCTGTGCGCCGGTCGACCAGATCGTCAGCCTCATCCAGCAGATCGGCCCTTCCCTGCCCGCCGGGGCCATTGTCACCGACGTCGGCAGCGTAAAGGGGGAAATCTGCCGCAAGGGCCATCTCGCCGTGCCGCCGGGCCGACACTTCGTTGGTTCCCATCCCATGGCAGGCTCCGAGAAAACCGGCTGGGAAGCCGGCCGGGCCGAGCTCTTTCAGGGCCGCGTCACGTTCGTGACTCCGCTGAACGAGTCCGATTCCAAGGCCGTGGAAAAAGTCGCGGCATTCTGGACCGCCCTTGGCTCTGACGCCTGTACCGTCGAGCCCGATGCCCATGATGAAATAGTCGCCCACATCAGCCACCTGCCGCAGGTGCTGGCCTCGACCCTTTGTGCCAGCCTCGCGCGCCGGGACCCGAAATGGCGCAACTTTTCCGGCGGCGGCCTGCGCGACACCAGCCGCATCGCGGGCAGCGATCCCCGGCTTTGGAAGACCATCTTGGAACAGAACCGCGACGAGGTGCTCCGGGCCGTTCGGGCCTACCAGGAGGAATTGCACGGCATGGAGCGCGCTCTCGCCAACCGGGATTGGTTTGAGGTGCAGGCCATCCTGGAGCGCGGCAAAGCCTATCGCGAACTCTTCCGCCCCATCCCGTGAGCGTCTATCCCGATAAACTTCCCATCGTGCCCTTCGCCCGGCCGGTGCGCGGCAGCGTCACCCTGCCCGGCTCCAAGAGCATCACCAACCGGGCGCTGATCCTGGCTGCGCTCGGCACCAAGGAGGTCACGCTGACCGGCGCGCTCTTCAGCCGCGACACGCGCATCATGGTGGCCGCCCTCGTGAAGCTGGGCTTCAAGGTCGTCACCGACGAGAAGGCGCTGACCATCCGCATCGAGGGCCGCGGCGGTGAAATCCCTGTCCGCGAAGCCCGCATCGAGGTCGGCAATGCGGGGACCGCCGCGCGCTTCCTCACCGCTTTCGTCTGCCTGCGTCCCGACGGGATCTACCATTTCGACGGCGATGAAGCCATGCGCCGTCGGCCGATCGGCGCCCTGCTCGCCGCGCTCGCCAGCCAGGGCGCCCGGGCCAGCGACAGCCGCTTCCCCTTCACTTTGCGCACCGCCGGCCTGCCAGGTGGCGCCGTCCAGCTCGATGCATCGGAAAGCAGCCAGTTGCTCTCCGCCCTGCTGATGGTCGCTCCCCATGCCCGTTCACCGCTGGACGTCCAGCTCACCGGCCCGACCGTCTCCCGTCCTTTTGTGGAGATGACCAGCCGCATGGTCGCCCAGTTCGCCGCCCAGCCCACGGAATACGCCATCGAGGGCGATGCGACCGCCGCAAGCTATTTTGCCGAACTGGCCGTGGTCACCCACGGTGCTGTCGAGGTCAGGGGCCTGAACCTCAGTGCCGACGCCTTGCAGGGCGACATTGAGTTCTACCGTCTGCTGGCGGCCCGCGGCCTCATCCGGTCCCATCACGGCAGCGTGGCCGGCAGCCTTTCCCGCCAGGGCCTGATCGCCAATTTCAACGATTTCTCCGACACCTTCCTGTCCCTCGCCGCCCTCGCCCCGCTGCTCGATGGCCCGACCAAAATCGCCGGCATCGCGCACACGCGCAAGCAGGAGACGGATCGCGTCGCCGGCATGGCCCGCGAACTGTTGAAGCTCGGCCAGCACGTGATCGAGACCGAGGATGCCCTGGAGATCCACCCGCGGCCGCTGGTTCCCGGAATCGAGATTGAGACCTATCACGACCATCGCTTTGCCATGAGCTTCGGCATCCTCGGCTGTCACGACCTGCACGGCGACGGCCGGCCGTGGCTGACCATCAAGGATCCCGCCTGCTGCACCAAAACCTTTCCAGCTTTCTTTGACTTGCTGGAGTCGCTTCGGACAGGATCCGTCGACTAATCCATGGGTGCCTCCTCCTTTATCATTGTCGCCATCGACGGCGGTGCCGCTTCCGGCAAATCGTCCACCTCGCGCATTTTGGCCGAGCGCTTCAATCTGCTGCACGTCGACACCGGTTCCTTTTACCGCCACATCACGGCCGAACTGCTGCAGCGCAACGTCTCGTCATCCAACCCGGAAGGACTGAAGGTCGCCCTCACCGGCCTGAAGTTCACCACCAAACTGGAAGGTCGCTCGGCCCGGTTGCTGATCAGCGGCCAGTCGGCGGGAGAGGAAATCCGCAGCCAGAGCGTCAACGACCACGTATCCCACTACGCGGCCATTCCGGCCGTGCGGGAAACCTTGCTCGGCTACCAGCGCGGCCAGGTGGAAGTGGCCAAGGCCCACGGTTTCCGAGGCCTCGTGATGGAGGGACGTGACATCGGATCGGTGATTTTTCCGCAGGCCGACTTTCGTTTCTTCCTCCACGCCGACCCCTTGGAGCGCGCCAAGCGCCGCGCCGCCCAGGGGCAGCAGGACTCCATTGCCGAACGCGACCGGCTCGATTCCTCCCGCAAGACCTCACCCCTCACCTGCCCGCCCGGCGCGATCGACATCGACTCCACGTTTCTCACCCTCGAGCAGGTTGTCGAAAAACTGGCCGCGCTGATCGCGGCGAAACTGCCCTGAACCGACGGTCATGCCCCAGACTCCCGACCAGCTCAAGATGACGCCGTTCTACGGCTTCTTTCATTATGTGGCCGCGAGCCTCCATGCCATGTGGTTCCGGGGCGAGGTGTACGGCACCGAGAACTTTCCCCTGGATGGCCCCTTCCTGATCGCCTCCAACCACGCCAGCCACCTCGATCCCCCTTTCGTCGGGGCCCACGTGCCACGTCAGATGCGCTTCTTTGCCCGCAAAAGCCTCTGGAGCAACCGGCTCATGTGCTGGTGGATGAACCGGACGGAAACCATCCCCGTCGAGCGCGACAGTGGCGACATCGGGGCCATCAAGCGCGTGCTGCAGGCTCTGAAGGAAAACCGCGCCATCGTCCTCTTCCCGGAAGGCACGCGTTCACCCGACGGCCTCTTGCAAAAAGCCAAGCCCGGCGTCGGCCTCATGGCCTGCAAAACCGGCGTGCCCGTCGTGCCCTGCCGCATTTTCGGTTCGTTCCAAGCTTTCGGAAAAGGCTCGGCCCTTCCGCGCTTTGGCTCCCCGGTGACCATCGTCTTCGGCCAGCCCATCCCCCCGGCCGAGTACGATGACCCCAAGGCCGGCAAGGCGCGCTATGAACTTGCCGCCCAACGGATCATGGATCGCATCGCCGCCCTGCCCGAGCCGCCTCACAGGGTGGTCTGAAGGGTCGGCAAGGGACGCTCAGCGTCCGGCAAGATCGGGACAGCCTTGGGACTTTACCGCCAGGGTTCCCGGACTAGATTGGCGGCATACCACCCACAGACCGGCGCGACCCGCTGGGCCGGGCCGGCTCCAACCCCAGGAGACCACATCCATGAATGGCACCCGTCCGGCAGACATCCGCAACTTCGCGATCATTGGCCATGCAACCTGCGGCAAAACCACCCTCGCCGAGGCCATGCTTTTTTGCAGCGGCGAAATCCATCGCCTCGGCTCGGTGCCCCAAGGCACCACGGTCTCCGACTATCACGTCGGGGAACAACAAAGGCACATCTCCATCCACGGGACGCCGCTCAACTGCCAATGGCTCGAGCGGCGTTTCAATTTCATCGACACCCCCGGCTACCTCGATTTTTCCGGCGAAGCCATCAATGCCCTGCGGGTCGCCGATTTTGCGCTGGTGGTCATCCATGCCGGTCATGGCATCGGCGTCGGCACCGAGCTGATGTGGGAGCAGGCGGGCAACTTCGGCATCCCGCGCATCATCGTCCTGAACGGCTTCGACAAGGAAAAGTATGACTTTGATGCCCTCGTGCAGGAGGTAAGAGAACGCTTTGGCGCCGCCGTCTTTCCGCTCGACGTGCCCCTCGATCCCGGTCCCGGCTTTCACCGCGTGCTCGATGTGATGCGCAGCGAAGTGGTGAGCTATGCGGCCGACCGCTCCGGCAAATACACCGAAGAGGCGGCGACCGGCGCCGACAAGGCCCGCGTCGATACGCTCCACAAGGAGTTGATCGAGCACATTGCCGAGAGCGACGACACCCTGCTCGAGAAATATTTCGCGGAAGGCGGTCTCTCCGAGGATGTGCTGCGCACGGGCATCCATCCGGCCATCCAGCGCCAGGCCTTCATTCCCCTGCTCTGCACCTCGGCGGAAACCAACGTGGGCGTGGCCCGGATGATGGACTTCATCGCCAAATACGGGTCCTCCCCCGAAGACCGTCAGACCGTCGGCGCCCAGGACGCTTCGGACACCCCGGTGCTCGTGAATCTCGCCGGCAAGGAGCACGTCGCCTACGTGTTCAAGACACTGACCGATCCCCAGAGCGGCGACCTGTCGCTGTTCCGCGTCTATTCCGGCGACGTCCACACGAACATGGAGCTCTACAACAGCGACCGGCGGATCACCGAGCGCATCGGACAGCTCTACCGGCTCAATGGCAAGAACCGCACGCAGGTGGACATCCTCTACGCCGGCGACATCGGCGCCGCGGTCAAATTGAAGGACACCCACACTGGCAACACGCTCTGCGACGTGAAGCAGGTCGTGTCCCTGCCCAAGGTAACCTACCCCGTCCCTTACACCCAGGCCGCGCTCAAGCTCAACGCCGCGGGCGACGAGGAGAAACTCGCTTCCGGGCTGGCGGCACTTCACGAGGAGGACAACGCCTTCACCTACCACACGGATCCCGAGCTGCACCAGTTCATCATCGCCGCCCAGGGAGAACTGCACCTCGAGGTGCTGTTCGAACGCTTGAAACGCCGGTACAAAGTGGATGTCTCCCTGGAGCCGCCGCGCATCCGTTACCGCGAAACCGTCCGCGGCAAGAGCGAGGCACGCTACCGTCATAAGAAGCAGACGGGCGGAGCCGGACAGTTTGCCGAAGTCATTCTCCGCGTCGAACCCGCGGCCCGGGACAGCGGCGTGGAATTCACCGAGTCGCTGGTCGGCCAGGATGTGGACCGGGTCTTCGTGCCTTCCGTCGAGAAAGGCGTGAAGACCGCCGGCAACGAGGGAGTGCACGCCGGGTATCGCGTGACCGACGTCAAGATCGAGTTCTGCGGCGGCAAGATGCACCCGGTCGATTCCAAGGACATCGCCTTCCAGATCGCCGGCTACTTCGCGTTCCGCGAGGCCTTTCAAGCCGCCAAACCCGTCGTGCTCGAGCCGATCCATGAGTTGGAAATCCGCGTGCCCGAGGAATTCGTGGGCCGCGTGGTCGGCGACCTTTCCGGCCGGCGCGGTCGGATCCTGGGCATGGATGTGGCCGGACGCCTGCAGATCATCAAAGCGCAGGTGCCCGCCGCCCAACTCCACCACTATGGCACGGTCCTGCGCTCCCTCACCGGCGGGCGCGGACTCCACAGCGAGAGGTTTGGCCACTACGAGGAAATGCCGGCCGACCAGGAGAAGAAACTCGTGGAAGAATACCAAAAGGCCCGCGCCGCCGGCACGGCGAACAACAAGCACTGAGGCGCCCTTCCATCCGCCTGCGGCCGGCTGACGGCCGCCGCCCCGCCAATCGGGGAATCTCTCGCCCCCGGCCGCTTGGCGGTTGCCAGCGGCTCGTCTTGCCACCAACCATGGGACCATGATCTCCAAGGCAACGACGGTCGACGGCTTTCTCAATACCGTCACCGATGACGAGCGGGCGATCTTTGCCAAGCTCCGCCAGTTGCTGAAGAAGGCCCATCCCAAGGTTGAGGAGTCCATGAAATACCGCATGCCAACCTACCTGGTCGGCGCGGAACAGCTCGGTGCCTTCAACAAACAGAAGAACTATCTCTGCCTTTACCTGAATCCCCTCGCCATCGATCCACACCGGAAGGCACTGACGTCGGCGGGACTCGATTGCGGCAAGAGCTGCATCCGCTTCGCCAAGCCGGAGAAACTGCCCCTTGTGCTGGTGACGAAGATGATCAAGGCCGCGGCGAAACTGGCGAAGTGAAGAAGTGGGCCGGAGCCTTGTTGACCGTGCCCTGACGGAGGGCCGATTTCCCAATCGGCCGCCCAGCATCAACGCAGCCCGCAGTGTTTGAGGGCCCGCGCCATCGTCTTTGAAGCCACCGCCCGGGCCCGCTCGGCGCCGTCGCGCAGGACCTTCTCGACGTAATCGGGATTGGCCGCCAGCTCGGCGCGCTTCACGCGATAGGGAGCGAAGTAGTTCCAGTAGTGCTCGAACAGCGCCTTTTTCAGGTCGCCGTAACCCAGTCCACCGGCCCGCAGGCGGTTCTCATAGTCGGTGGCCACGTCGGCCGGGGCGAAGAACTTGAGCAACTGGATTGCCAGATTCTTGTCGGCATCGGGCTTGGGCTCGGCCGGGGTGCGCGAGTCCATGACGATCCCCATGATCTTTTTGCGCAGGGTCTTCTCGTCGCCGAAGATCTCGATCGTGTTGCCGTAGCTCTTGGACATCTTCTGCCCGTCGAGTCCGGGAATCACGGCCACGGCCTCGGAAATGCGCTCCTCGGGAACGACAAAGGTCTCGCCGTAGGTCTGGTTGTACTTGATGGCGATGTCGCGCGTCATCTCCAGATGCTGTTTCTGATCCTTGCCGACCGGCACCACGTGCGTGTCGAACAACAGGATGTCCGCGGCCATCAGCACCGGGTAGGCAAACAGACCGAAGTTGGGGGCAATGCCTTTGGCCATCTTGTCCTTGTAGCTGTGCGCGCGCTCCAGCAGTCCCATCGGCGTGAGCGAGCCGATCAACCAGGTGAGTTCGCAGACCTCGGGAACGTCGCTCTGGCGCCAGAAAACGGCCTTGGCCGGATCGAGTCCGCAGGCGAGCCAGTCCAACGCGATGCCCTGCGTGAAGGCCCGGCGCTCGGTCGGGTCCGTGATGACCGTCATCGAGTGGTAGTCAGCGATAAAGTAGAAGGCGTCACCACCCGCCTGCAGCTCGATGGCGGGACGCATGGCACCAAAGTAGTTGCCGATATGAAGGGTGCCGGAAGGCGTGATGCCGGTGAGGATGCGGGGCATGTCAGGGGTGGTTCTGGCTCGTTATCGTAGTCGTTCTCGTTCTCTCGGTAGTGAGGGGAAAGGAGAGAACGAGAACGAGGACGATTACGAGAATGATTTTGAATCAGTCCCGGCGCGGGATCATCGAAACAGAATTGCGGGTACGGGCGATCGTGGCGGGAGGCAGGACTCCACCAAAGGCCATGGAAGGCATGACGAGCGACCGCGGGCCCAGCAGGGATCCCGGGTTGAGCACAGCGTTGCAGCCCACCTCGGCTTGGTCGCCCATGATGGTGCCAAACTTGCGCAGGCCGGTGTTCACGGTCTCATTGGGCAGGCGCACCGTCACTTCTCCCTGGTCGAGCCGGAGATTGGAGCAAATCGCCCCGGCTCCGAGGTGGGCCCCGTTGCCCAAAATGGAGTCACCGACGTAATTAAAATGCGGTGCCTGCACCCGATCCAAGAGCAGGCAATTCTTGAACTCACTGGAGTTGCCCAACACGCAACCCTCGCCAGTGATGACGTTGCCACGGATATAGGCTCCGGGACGGATCTCTGTCTTGGCCCCGATGTAGGCCGGCCCTAGGATTACGGCATAGGCCGGTAGTTTCACGCTGGAATGCAGCCATACCCGACCCTCGATGTGGACTCCGGCCGGTATTTTGAGGTCGGAAGCCGCAAATTCAGCCGCCTCAAGAGCCGCCCCGATCCGTTTGATCCAATCCCAAGGCCGCGACTCGGCCGGAAAAAACGACGCAAAGCGGACCAAAGAAGGCGGCAGGGCGAAGAAATCGGAGGCTTTCACAGGGGCCTTGATAACGAAAAAACCGCTGGAAACCAGCGGTTTTTGAAAGTGATGACCTCCGGCGGCAGCGCGAAAAAAAAGCCGCCGGGGTTTTAATCCGGCGGCTTTCTTACAAATGGAGCGGGCGAAGAGACTCGAACTCTCGACGTCCACCTTGGCAAGGTGGTGCTCTACCAACTGAGCTACACCCGCGAGAGAGAGGCGGAGTATTCGGCTGATTTTTGACCCGTCAACCAGAATTATAGAAATATCGAGTTCTCGAGGCATGAATTTCCAGCTTCCCCCTTCGGTTGAGCGCTGTTGGTCTGGAATCCTCCCATGTCCGTCCTTTCGACGCCTCCTTTGCTCAACCAACCGGTCTTCACCTCAGAGACTCCGGCCGCCGCACGGCTGCAGGCCTGCAAGACCTACCTCGAGACAGAAGGGGAACGCATCAGGGAGCGCCATCAGGCGGGCCAGACCGGAAGGGAAATCTGCCATGCCCTTTCCGATCGCATGGATGGACTGCTGGTTTCTCTCTTTGCCACGACCTTGGCGGCCTGGCGGGAGCAACATGGCGAACCGTCCGTTCCCGTCTGTCTCATCGCCTTGGGTGGATATGGCCGCGGCGAACTGAGTCCGCTGAGCGATGTCGACGTGATGTTTCTTTATCCCGACACCAAGAAATCCCCCGAAATCACCAAGTTTCAGGAGTTCCTCACGAATGGCATTCTCTACCCGTTGTGGGACCTGAAACTGAAGATTGGCCACTCCTCTCGCACCTTGCCGGAGGTGTTCGCCGAGGCCGGGCGTGAGATCAAGACCAAGACCGCCTTGCTGGAATCGCGGCTGATTGCCGGCACCGAAACGCTCTATACGAATTTCGCCGAGGCTTACCGCAAACACTATCTCCAGAACGATCCCAAGGCTTATATCGTCGCGCGTCTGGCCGACCAAGGCAGCCGCCGGGCCCAGCATGGCGACACCGTTTTTCTGCAGGAGCCCGACATCAAAAACGGCGTGGGCGGTCTGCGCGACTACCAGAACGCCCTCTGGATGTCCCGCGTGCGACTCGGCATCACCCGCCTCGAGGAACTCGTCGAACAGCATTACCTGCAACCGGGCGAACTCCGTGATTTCCAAAGCGCCTACGACTTCCTGCTCCGTGTGCGCAACGAGCTCCATTATATGAGCAAGCATGCGACCGACATGCTGAACCTCGACACCCAGCCGCGGTTGGCCGCGAACCTGGGTTATCCCCAGGAGGTGCTGCTCGAACGGGTCGAGGCCTTCATGCAGGACTATTACCGGCATGCCCAGTCGATCTACCGCATTTCCAAAACCATCGAACAGCGGCTGGCTCTGACGGTTTCCAACGCCCCCAGCCTGGTCGGCTCCTTGAAGAACCTGATACTCGCCCGTCGCTCGGAGCGAACCAAGCGGCTGGATGGTTTCCTCATCCGCGGGCGCGAACTGGCCTATGAGAACCGGGATATCTTTCAGGAAGATCCTGTGCGCCTCATTCGCGTCTTCCGGCACTGCCAGCAGCTGGATTGCACGCCGGACCTCGATCTCGCCTCACTCATCCGGAGTTCCGCCCATTTGATCACTCAACAGGTGATCGAATCGACGGATGCCAATCTTAGCTTTCGCACTATCCTGGAGGAGGTCGGCCAGGTTTACCCTTCCCTCTCCCTGATGCATGAGCTGGGCATTCTGGGCCGGTTCCTCCCCGAGTTCGCTCCGCTGACCTGCCTCGTCCAGCACGAGTACTACCATCGCTACACGGCAGACATCCACACGCTGAGCACCATCCGGGAACTTGACACCATTTTCACGGCCACCGGTCCCCGCGCGGAAAAATACCGCGAGGTGCTGCATGAAACCGCGAGCCCGGCCCTGCTCTACCTTATCCTGCTGTTGCACGACATCGGCAAGAGCCAGGGAATCCAAGGACATGCGGAAAACGGCGTGACCATTGCCGGCCCGATCCTCGATCGTCTCGCGGTGCCGGCGGACACCCGGCCCACCATCAATTTTATCATCAAAAATCACCTGATCATGGCACGCTTCTGGCAGAAGCATGATTTGGATGACCCCCAAACTTCAGTTGCATTTGCCGAGATGGTTGGTGACGCCGACTATCTGCGGTACCTCTATGTCCACACCTATTGCGACGCCAACGGCACTTCGGCCAGCCTTTGGAACAGCTACAAGGACTCGCTGCATCGCCGGCTTTTCGACACCACGCTCGAGCGTCTGTTGCTCGGCGAAAAGGTCGACACCCGCCTCCAGGAGCGCAAGGAAATGATCCGCCAGAAACTCATCGCCCAGACAATCCCCGGGATCAGCCCGGACGAGATCACCGCCCATTTCAATCTGCTGCCGGAGCGGTATTTCATCCAGACCGATGCGCCGGAGATCACCCTGCACATCCAGATGGTGAATCGCCTGCTTCAATCGATCAGCAAGGCCGATTCCCTCAACCCGCTCCGCCCGGTCATCGAGTGGAAGGATGACATCAACCGCAGCTACACCACGGTCCACGTCGTCACCTGGGACCGGGCCGGCCTGTTCTACAAGCTCGCCGGTGCCTTCAGCGTGGCCGGTCTGAGCATTCTTTCCGCCCGCATCACCACCCGCACGGATCACATTGCCATCGACACGTTCCATGTCGTCGAACCCGGCCGCGGGCTCGTGCAAAACCAGAAGGCGATGGAAACGTTCGCCCGGACGGTCGACGACGCCCTGATCAGCGAGAAAGACCTGTTGCCGGAAATCTCCGCGCAAGCCGTCCGTCTGGCCAACGCCAACCGGTACAAGGCGGGCGTTTCCGAGCTGCCCTCCACCTTCCCTCCCACGGTCGAGGTCTACCATGAGATCACGCTCAACCGCATCATCGTCGAGGTCCAGGCTCACGATAAGATCGGTCTGCTCTACCAGCTGGTGAAAACGATCTCGGACCACGGCTTCGACACCACCTTCGCCCGCATCAACACGGAACGCAGTATCGCCCTCGACACCTTCTACATCGAGCCCCAACAGCCCGACACCGTGGTCGACGACGCCACCCTGCTGCATCTGCGCGACACGCTTCATGGCGTGATCTCGGCCCCCAAGGCTCAGGTCGCCGGCTAATTTACGCTCCCCAATCAGTCCCAGACCTGCTCATTTCAGGGCAATGAGCCAGGAAGACGAAAAGAACTACGCCACGCTTTATGCCCTGGCTTCGTTGGCGACCACCGCCGTCGACGGCACCAGCGCCCAAAGCAGCATCCTCTCGGCCATTATGGCCGCCTTTCCGGCTGACAGCGGTTCGCTGTCCCTGCTCACGCCCGAAAGCGGCAGCCTGGAGATCTGCGCCCAGCAAGGGCTGCCCCCCGAGACGGGCGACTTCGCCCTCCGCCCGGGACAGGGCATCACCGGCTGGGTGGCCCTGCACAGCAAACCCTTGCTGGTTTCCGACGTCAGCCATGAGCCGCGCTACATCGCGGCGCGCCGCGGCGTTTCCAGCGAAATGGCAGCGCCGATCATCATCGATGACCAGGTCATCGGCGTCATCAATTTGGACGCCGACCAGGCCGCCGCCTTCAACTCCACCGACCTCGACCGGCTGGTCCGCTACGCCAATGAGGCGGGGGTCGTCCTGAACCGCCTCTGGCAATTTGCCCGGCTGCGGACCAATTCCAAACAGCTCACGACCCTCGTGGAGCTGGGTCACTCGCTGGTCACCCAGCTGGCAACCGAGGAATTGCTGAGTACCATCACCGACAGCGGCCGGGCGCTCTTCAACGCAAGACTTTGCCTCCTGCATGACTACGACCCCGTGAACCGCGAGCTGAGTCTTCACGCCTGGTCGAGTGGCGGCGACTTGGCGGCCGCCGGGCTTACGCTTCAGCAACAGACCGTTTCCGCCGACGACGCACTGCTCGCCTCCGCCCTGCACACCGGCCGCACCACCGAATTCCAGCAGATCGATGGTCCCCGTTATCGCGAGGCGTCAGACCTGCCCCGCGACCCCACGCTTTGCAGCGCCTTGGCCACGCCCCTCAACCTCGAGGGCGCCCCCGCCGGCATTCTTTCGGTATTCCACGACCACCCCCACCGGTTTAGCGACGATGAGAAGCGCCTCTTTACGGCGCTTGCCAGCTTCGCCGCCGTCGCGCTCTTCAACGCCCGCCTCTACGCCCGCGTGTTCCAGTCGGAGGAAGTCCTGCGCAAGAACGAAACGCTCACCACCCTGGGCTTGCTGGCCGCTGAAATCGCCCATGAAATCCGCAATCCTCTGACGGTGATCAAGCTGCTGCACGGTCCGCTCGGCGCCGACTTTGCCCCCGGCGACCCGCGTCGTCGCGACCTTGAGATCATCACGGAGAAGATCGAGCAACTCGAGGGCCTCGTCACCCGGGTCCTCTCGTTCGCGCGGGCTCCCGCCACGATTCATTCTCGCTGGCATGTCGACGAAATCCTCAGCGACACCAATCACCTGCTGCGCGCCAAGCTCACCCAAGCCGGGGTCGCCCTTCATTACTCCCCCCCGAAAGAATCGGTCAGCGTGGAGGCCCACAAGGGTCAGCTCCAACAGGTGTTCCTCAATCTCGCTTTGAACTCCCTGCATGCCATGCCCCAAGGCGGCGAGCTTCGCATCCACTGCCAAGTCGAGAACAGTGCCGTGCACATCGACATCAGCGACACGGGCGGCGGCATCCCCCCGGAGGTTCAGCCCCGCATTTTTGAGTCTTTCCTGTCAACCCGGGCCGGTGGCACCGGCCTCGGTCTCACCATCGCCCAGCGCATCGTCAAGGATCACCATGGCCAGTTGAGACTGATGAACACGGGACCACGGGGCACCACGATGCGGGTCACCCTGCCGTTGCATTCGAGTTGAGGCGCGAGTCCGGTGCGCCTTGGCTCCCGGCGACGCGCGCTCACGTTGCCACAGGCAAACCGCCGTACGCAGCCAGATAGGTCAGGACACCGGCTCCAGCTTTAGATCCACCATCAGATCTGTCGCGATTTTCTCCAAATCTGCGCGCACGCTCTCCAGCTTGACGGACGGCGGCACCAGAATCCGGGCCCGGGCCTGAAAGAGTTCGCCGCCTCCCATCGGGGCACTCACGCATTCGGAGGCGAGCTCCTCAACATTCACCGCATGGGCCGCCAGCACTCCGGTGACCGACCGAAGGATCCCCGGACGATCGTGTCCGACCACCTCCAGGGTGGCGGCGATGCCGCTGGCCGGCCCGGCGGCCGTGCCGCTCTCCACGACGATGCGCAGGCCGTCCGCTTCCAGTCCGTGCAAGGCCCGCTTCAGCTCGGCCAGCCTATCGGCCGGCACCGTGACGCGCGTGATGCCGGCAAAACGTCCCCCGAGATGACACATCCGGCTCTCCAGCCAGTTGCCGCCGTGATCAGCCACCTGGGCGGCGATCAGTTCCACAAGGCCGGGACGGTCCGCCCCGATGATGGTCATAACCAGGCTTTCGAGCATGCCCGCACGCTAGTTGCCGGCACCCGCTACGCAATCCCGCTGTTGGGGTGGTACCCGGCTTATTCCTCGAGCTCGACGTTCCAATAGGCGACGTCGAGAAAGTCCTTCCACTTTTCGTGACTGTGATTGCTGAGCATCAGGCTGATCACCGGACGCCACTTCGGTTTGACCGGCTTGCGCACGAGACGCATGTGCGCCTCATGCGGCAGCCGGTTCGCCTTGCGCGAATTACATTTGATGCACGAGCAGACAATGTTTTCCCAGGTCGTCTTGCCGCCGTAATGCCGCGGGATGACGTGATCCAGATTCAGCTGCTCGCGCGGCAGGACATGGCCGCAGTACTGGCAGCAGTCGTCGTCGCGCTCGAAGACGTTGTTGCGGGTCAGCTTCACTTCCTTGCAGGGCAGCTTGTCGAAAAACGTGAGGAGAATGACCCGCGGCAACCGAATGCTGCGGTTAATCGTACGGACCGTCTCCAATGCCTCGACGGGGGGATTGTAATCGGAGAAATCGATCCAGTCCATCAGCGAGAAGGTGCGGAAGTTATCCTCCGTCTGGTGCACCACCTGCGCATGTTCCCGGGCCAGCAACGCGAAGGCGCGACGCGCCGCGATGATGTTAACCGCCTGCCAGAGGCGGTTCAGCACAAGGACCGGCTGATCGAGAACGGCTTCCATACGCAACGGGCCTTGGAAATACGCGCGCAGCGGAGCCCTGTCAAGTCACGCTCCGTGACGATACGGCAACCCTGGCGCACGAAGACGCGGCCGGGTCGCGAGGAACACCCTTCCAACTGCCGCCGCCGATCAATGCGAGCGTTCAAAACCTGAGCCAGCACCCCTCGGACGGCACCCGGATTCGGGTACGCCGAGAGAACTCTAGGCCGGCATCACTCCGTGCCCGGAGGCACGATCGCCAGCTTGAGCGACTGGTTTTTGATGCGTATGCCGGCGAGCTTGGCGATGACCAGTTCGGCGTGCTCGGAGACGACGTCGACGTGAGTGTGCTCCTCATGGATGTCGATGGCTCCGACCACATTCGCCGGGAGGCGCGTGACACCGGCAATCTTGCCAACGAGGTCGGCCGGCGTGACCAGGTGCTGGCGACCAACATTAAAGGACACCACGGAGAAACCCGGCTCGCGGCCGGTCCGCGGCTTCCGTTCGTAGGTGCGCTTCTGCGCGGCGAAACGGTCACCCGTGGGCGCCTTTTCCGACGGCGGGTAATCCTTGGGACGTTCGGTCCTCGCCGGAGGCACGGTCTCGCGGGCCACCGCCGCCGGTTTGGACAACGGTCCGCTTTCCGGGGGCACCGGAGCCTCGTTGGCCGCGATGGCGGCAGTACGCTCGGTGCGCTGCTTGGCTACAGGTTTTGCCGGTTCGGCGGCTTCTCCCTGCATCAAATGGATCAGGGCCGAGGCGATATCCGTGCTGGTGTAGCCCTGCTCCATCAAGCGGTCGACCATCTGGTCGTGAGACTTGAACTTCTTCTCCTCCAGAGTGAGGCGCAGCTTCTCAAAGAAGACGTTGCCCTTGGCCTCCTCGACCTCGTCGAGAGAAGGCACGCGCTCGCGGCGGATTTTCAACCGGCCGTAGTGCACCATATTCTGGAGCTTATAGAGCTCGCGGCCGGCAACGAAGGTGAAGGCCATGCCCTTTTTGCCCGCCCGGCCGGTGCGGCCGATCCGGTGCGTGTAATCTTCGGCGTCATTCGGCAGGTCGAAGTTGAACACGACCTCCAAGTCGTCGACATCCAGTCCGCGCGCGGCGACATCGGTGGCCACTAGGAATTCAAAACCGTGGCGGCGAAACTTGTCCATCACCCGGGTGCGCTGCGCCTGCGTGATGTCGCCATGCAGCCGGTCCACGGCGTAGCCGCGGGCGTGCAGGTGCTCGTCCAGTTCATCGACCATGATCTTGGTGCTGCAGAAAATGATGCCGAACCGGAAATCGTGCAGATCAATGAGCCGGGTGAGCAGCTCGATCTTGGAGCGGCGGTCCACCTCAAAGTAGATCTGTTCCACCTGCGGGGCGTTCTGCGCATGCGCCTCGATCCTGATCCAGGCCGGATCCCGCGTGTAACGCTTGATGAGCTCCTGGATCATGCGCGGCATCGTTGCCGAGAAGAAGAGACATTGCCGCTGTTCGGGCACGGACTTGAGGATGTGCTCGATGTCATCGCGAAAACCCATGTCGAGCATCCGGTCGGCCTCGTCCAGCACAATGACCTTCAACGCGTCCAGGCGCAGCGTGCCGCGGGCCATGTGATCCATCACGCGACCGGGCGTGCCGATGACCACCTGCGCGCCGGCCTCGAGGGCCCGGAATTGCCGCTCGTAGCTCTGTCCGCCGTAGATCGGAACCTCCATCAGTCCCTTCTTGAAATAGGCCAGCTTGCCGAATTCCTCCGCCACCTGCACGGCCAGCTCGCGGGTCGGGCACAACACCAGCACCTGCACCTTCCTGACCGTCACGTCCACCTTCTCGATGGCCGGGATCGCGAAAGCCGCGGTCTTGCCTGATCCCGTGGCCGACTGGCCCACGACATCGCGACCGGCCAGTCCATGCGGAATCACCGCAGTCTGGATGGGCGAGGCTTCCTCGAACCCCATCTTGTCTACAGCCTTCACGATTTCGGGCGAGAGGCCCAGTTCACTGAACGGACGTTTTTCCATGCACCCACAATGCGCGCCGGAAAGGGAAAGGAGAGCCCAAACTTGACCTCCCGAGAATTACCTCGCGTTGGCGGGCAATTGTCGGGGTAATGTCCTTTATGCCATTTGCAAAGCTCGGGCTGCCGCCCACCCTCGTCAACGGAGTCAAGGCCATGGGGTACGTCGATCCGACCCCCATCCAGCTCCGCGCCATTCCCGTTGTGCTCGGTGGCGGTGATCTCATCGGTTCCGCGCAGACCGGTACCGGCAAGACGGCCGCCTTTGCCCTCCCCGTGCTGGCCCGGCTGGGCAAGCACGAGCCCCGCGGGCCCCGCGTCCTCGTGCTCGAGCCCACGCGTGAGCTGGCGGCCCAGGTCGAGACCGCATTCCGCGACTTCGGCCGCTTCACGGATATCCGCGCCACCGTGGTTCATGGCGGCGTCGGCTATGGCCGGCAGCGCAGCGAAATCCAGGCCGGCACGGACATCGTCATCGCCACGCCCGGTCGCCTGATGGACTTCCTGCAGGAGCGCACCCTGCGGCTCGACAATCTCAAGATCCTCATCCTCGACGAGGTCGACCGCATGCTGGACATGGGTTTCGTCAAAGACGTTAAGAAGATCATCGCGATGTGCCCGAAGGAGCGGCAGACGCTTTTCTTTTCGGCCACGATCCCGCCCGAGATCGAGGACGTTGCCCGCTTCGCACTGCGCAATCCCGCGCGCGTCGAGATCGGCGTCTCCCGCACGGTCAACAAATCCGTCACCCACGCCTTCTATCCGGTGCCGATGGGGCTCAAGTTCGACCTGTTGGTTGCGCTGCTAGAAAAGACCGATTTCCAAAGCTGCCTCGTGTTCTCCCGCACCAAGCACGGCGCCGACAAGATTGCCCGCAAGCTCAAGGCGGCCAACCACTCCGTCGCCGTCCTCCACGCCAATCGCTCGCAGTCGCAGCGCGTCGAAGCCCTGGAAGGTTTCAAGTCTGGCAAGTACGAGGTGATGGTCGCCACTGACATCGCTGCCCGCGGCATCGATGTGGCCGGTGTTTCCCACGTCATCAATTACGACATCCCGGCTAACCCCGAGGACTACGTGCATCGCATCGGTCGCACCGGCCGCGCCATGGCCGTGGGTGATGCCTTCACGCTCACCACGCCCGATCAGGATGGCGATATCCGGGCGATCGAGCGCTTCATCGGCCAGAAAGTTCCCCAGTTGAAGCTGGAAGGTTTCAATTACGCAGCCCAACCGCGACCCGCCATGGGGTTTCAAGGCGCGGCGCCTCATCAGGGCGATCGTCCGAAACATGGACACGGCGGCGGCCGGGGCGGTCCGGCCCGTGAGCCCCGCTATTTCCAACCTTCCAGCCAGGCTCAGGGCGCCCGGCCGGCTCCCAGTGGCGGTCAATCCGGTCAACCGCGTCCCCAGGGCCAGGGACACCCCCAGCCCCAACGCAAGTTCGGTGGACTCTCGCGCGGTCGCTGGGGCCGCCAGGGTTAAAGCCGTTCACGCAATCCGCCGAGGAGTCCTCGCTCCTCGCGGACTCAGCAATGCCGCCGGCGCCAGCGCAGGGCGAAGAGCACCAGGCCTGTACCCATCAGCGCGTACGTTGACGGCTCGGGAACCTGCAGCGTGATGGAATTGGCCAGGTAGTACACGTTCAGCGTGTAATTCTGCGCCCCGAAGGTGGCGATCAACGCATCGCCCGAATTCGGCACGTTGGCGAAGTAACCAGTGTACCCAAGACTTCCGGAGGTAATGTTCGAAAGCGTATAGGTCGTGCCCTGGGTCGGCGCCGAGAGAAGCGTGATACTAAGTGTAAGGAGGCCCGCCCCAAGGTCGACCGCACTTGTGGGTCCTTGAAAGGTCAGCCGGTCAGAGTTGGTTCCGTCCATCTCCACCGCGAATACCGAAGGGGCGGTCACGGTGAAGTCGCTGTTCGCCAATGTCAGCGTGCCGATGCCGGCATTGCCCGGAGCCAAGGTTCCTCCCGCCAGCGTGAGATCGCCATTGATGGTTCCGGCCCCGCCGATGAGACCCGTGCCGGAGTTCGTGAACAGATTATTGTATGTGTAGAACGTGCCGTTCTGAATCAGGATCTGTCCGGAATTGGTCAGCGGCGTATTAACAAATACATTGCTTCCCCCGTTCACCGTCACCGTGCCGCCCGCGGCATTCGTGCTGCTGTGGCCCGCGTAGTAGCCGAGATAGAAGCTGCCACTGTTAACCGATACGGAGCCCTGGTTCACCAGGGTGTTTGCATAGAGGTAGCCGGTACCCGAATTGTGAGTGAGGGTTCCCTGGTTCGTGATAGCCGTTCCGGCGCTCGTGTCGGTGTACACTGAAACCGTGCCGGAAAAACTTGTCGTGGGGTCGATCGTGAGCGTGTTGCCCGCCCCGGTGACGTAAAAGTAGGAGCCGGTGCCTTGGGTGACGGTCTTACCGGAGAGGGTGCCGATCTGCTGCCAGTACAATCCGGCATTCGTGGCGAGGCTGATGTTCGCGCCGCTCAAGCCAGTGCCGTTGACGACCCGAACATAGCTGTTCGCGGGCAGCACAAGATCACCGGTCAGCGTGGTGCCATCGAGATAGCCGCCGGATGATGTGAAACTCAGCGCCCCGCCGGCGATCGTACCGCCTTGGATCGTGCCGCCGTAGAGTTCAAACACGCCGCCGGTGGGGGCCGTGAGATTGGACGAGCTGTTGTTGAGGGTGCCATTCAGCAAGGCGCGACCGCCCGTCGCCAGCACCACGTTGCCCAAATTAGCCGTCGTATTGGTGCCATCCCAGACAAAATTGCCACTATTCTGAGCGGTCACAGTGCCGTTATTGTCGAAATTACCCCTGAGGTAAACGTAGGTACCCGCTCCATCAGACGTGACCGTTCCGGTGTTCGTCGAATTGTACCCGGCACTCGGATAGCCGAGGTACAGATAAGTACCCCCGCTCGCGGTGATTGAACCCGAGTTCGTAAAGTTCAGAGAATAGATATTTCCGCTGCCGATCGTCTGCGTGAGCGTGCCCTGATTCGTGAAGGCCGTGCCCGCGCTGCCGTCGCTGTAGAACTGCAAGAAACCCGTGGCCGTCGTCGCGGCATCGAGCGTCAACGTATTGTTGGCACCGGTGATGTAGACATACGCACTGCTGGCCATCGTGATCGCCTTGCCGGACAAGGTGCCAGCCTGCTGCCAGTAGAGGCCGGCGCTGCTGGCCAGGGTGAGATTGGTGCCGCTGAGGGACGCTCCGTTTTGCAAGCGCACGTAGCTGCCGGACGTCGCCAGATTGAGATCACCCGTCAAACTGGTGCCATCGAGGTAGCCGCCCGAGGTCGTGAAGCCCAGAGCCCCGGTCGCGATGGTGCCGTTCTTGATCGTACCACCGTAGAGCTCAAACTTGCCGCCCGTCGGGGCCGTGAAATTCGCCGCCGTGTTATCGATGGTCCCATTGATCAGGGCCCGGCCACCGGTCGCCAGCACCACGTTGCCCAAGTTTGCGGTTACGTTGGTGCCGTCCCAGATCAAATTGCCGCTGTTCTGCGCCGTCATGGTTCCGTTGTTGTCGAAGAGACCGCGCAGATAGACATAGGTCCCCGAGCCGTCTGAGGTAACCGTGCCTGTGTTGGTCGTGTTATAGCCTGCGCTCGGATAACCAAGATAAAGATAGGTCGCGCCGCTGGCCGTAATTGAACCCGCATTCGTCAGGTTGGACGCGTAAAGGCTACCGCTGCCGACGTTATGGTTGATCGTACCTTGATTGGTGATCGTCGTACCGGCGCTGCCGTCGCTGTAGAACGATACACCGCCGCTGGTCGTGGTGCTACCATCCAGCGTCAGGCTCGTGTTCGCGCCGGACAGATAGATGTAGGCCCCGTTCCCCATGGTCAGTGTGGAGGAATTCAGCGCCAGACTGTTGCCGGCCCCTTGCACATAAAAATAACCACCGGTCCCAAAGGAGAGACTCTGGCTGGTGAGCGTCTGCGCCTGCTGCCAATAGATACCAGAGTAGTTCGCCAGGCTGATACCCGTTCCTGTGTAGCTCGCCCCGTTGATCATCCGCACGTGCGTGCTGGCGGTGGCCAGGTTGAGATTACCCGTGAGCGTGGCTCCATCCAAATATCCGCCCGAGCTGGTAAAGGTCAGTGCCCCGGCGGCAATGGTGCCGTTCTTGATCGTGCCACCGTAAAGTTCAAAAGCGCCGCCCGTCGGAGCCGTGATCGTGGATGCCGTGTTGTCGATCGTGCCGTTGAGCAGCGCCCGCCCGCCCGCCGCGAGCACCACGTTGCCCAGATTCGCCGTCGTGTTCGCGCCGTCCCAGATCAAATTACCACTGTTCTGCGCCGTCACCGTGCCGTTGTTGTCGAAGAGACCCCGCAAATAGACATAGGTCCCCGAGCCGTCTGCGGTCACCGTGCCGGTATTCGTCGTGTTATAGCCCGCGCTCGGATAACCAAGATAGAGATAGGTCGCGCCGCTGGCCGTGATCGAACCCGCGTTGGTGAAATTAGCGGCGTAGATCGAGCCCGATCCCACATTATGATTGATCGTGCCTTGATTGGTGATCGTCGTACCGGCGCTGCCGTCGCTGTAGAACGATACGCCGCCGCTGGCCGTGGTGCTGCCATCCAGCGTCAGGCTCGTGTTCGCCCCGGACAGATAGATGTAGGCCCCGTTTCCCATGGTCAGCGTGGAGGAATTCAGCGCCAGACTGTTGCCGGCCCCCTGCACATAAAAATAACCACCGGTCCCAAAGGAGAGACTCTGGCTGGTGAGCGTCTGCGCCTGCTGCCAATAGATACCAGAGTAGTTCGCCAGGCTGATGCCCGTTCCGGTGTAACTCGCCCCGTTGATCATCCGGACGTGCGTGCTGGCGGTGGCCAGGTTGAGATTACCCGTGAGCGTGGCTCCATCCAAATACCCGCCCGAGCTGGTGAAAGTCAGTGCCCCGGCGGCAATGGTGCCGTTCTTGATCGTGCCACCATAAAGCTCAAACGTGCCGCCCGTCGGAGCCGTGAAGTTCGCAGCGGTGTTGTCGATCGTACCGCTAAGCAACGCCCGCCCGCCCGTCGCGAGCACCACGTTGCCCAGATTCGCCGTCGTGTTCGCGCCGTCCCAGATCAAATTACCACTGTTCTGCGCCGTCACCGTACCGTTGTTGTCGAAGAGACCACGCAGCTAGACATAGGTTCCCGTGCCGTCTGCGGTCACCGTGCCGGTATTCAACCCATTGTACCCGGCGCTCGGATAGCCGAGATAAAAGTAGGTGGCACCACTGGCCGTAATCGAACCCGAGTTGGTGAAATTGGCCGCGTAGATCGAGCCGGATCCCACGGTGTGATTGATGGTGCCAAGATTGGTGATGGTCGTGCCCGCACTGCCATCCGAATACAGCGAGACACCTCCCGAGAGCGTGGTGACGGCATCGAGATTCAACGCCGTGTTGGCACCGGTGAGGTAGATATAGGCACCGTTCCCCATCGTCATCGTGGTCGCGTTCAGCGACAGACTGTTGCCGACCCCTTGGACGTAGAAAAATGAGCTGCCTCCCAGCGAGAGAGATTTGCTGCTCAGCAGTCCAACCTGCTGCCAATAGAGCCCGCCGCCGCTGCCAAAAGTCGCGTTCGCTCCCGTGAAGGTGGAGCCATTTTGAAAGGTGGCACTGGTGTTTGGCGCAATGCTGACGTCCCCGGTGACGGTGATGGCGTTGTAGACACCGGACAAAACCGTCTGCGCACTCAACGACGACGCCGCGATCGTGGCGATCAAAGCAAGACACCAGACCCTGAATTGTTCCCTTCCGCGCATGGTAGGGTTAAAGCCACGCGCAGCCCGGACGCCAATCTCAATCGATTTGAATCATCGCTTCAGCCAAACCCGCCGCACACCGCTGAACCAGCCCGATCAATGACTTATTTGTTATTATACTCCAACACCTTGCGGTGTTATCGCACTTGCAGGGTATCGCCTTCATAGGCCAGCCCAAGCCCAGGAATCGTGACCGCCTTCCGGTTTCCCTCGCGTTTAACCACGCCGGCCAACCAAGCATCGTGACCCGCCGCTTTGGCCGCAGCCAAGGTTGCCGCGACGTCCGCCGGCGCCACGTATGCGGCGAACCCGACACCCATGTTGAAGGTCGCATACGCCTCGCGCAGATCGATTGGGCCCGCCTCCATGAGAAACTTGAACAGCGCCGGAATCTCCCGCGGTGTCGTGATCTCGTAAACGTAGGGTGTCTCAAGCCGCATCAGTTTGCGCCAGCCGTGACCGGTGACGTGGGACACATAGTTGAGCGCGACGCCGGCCTCCTGACACTTGATCACAAAATCCACATAGATGGCGGACGCCGCGAGCAGCGCCTCACCATAGGTGCGCGCATCACCGTGTCCGATGGGCGTCTGATAGCCCTGCGGAAGATTCTCCGCGATCAGCCGGCAGAGACTCAGCCCGTTGGTCTGCACTCCGGTGGAGGCCAGAAAAATGATCGCGTCGCCTTCCTGCACCTCTCCGGTGATTCGCCGCGACTTCGGCTCGATTTTGCCGATCGCCGAACCGGCCAACACGATCGCCTCAGGATGGACAATGCTCTTGAGGGTGGGCGTCTCTCCCCCGCCCCACACGGCCCCGGCGCGATGGCAGCCCTCGGCCCACCCGTCGACCAGCGCCTGCATGCGCACCGCGTCGGCAAACCAGCCGGAATCCCCCACCGCCGCGTGCATCGCCACCGAGATCGGCCGCGCGCCGCAGGTGATGAGGTCGTTGACGATCGTCGCCACGGTATCGATGGCGATCTCGCGATAAAAACATTTGCCCGTCTGGGCGTAGACCACGTCGGCGACGAGGTTCTTTGTCCCGAGACCTTCTTCCACATGGGCGAGAAAATGATCAGCCGCCTCAATCAGGTAAGCGCTCTCGCCCCGCGTCGTCGCGGGCTCCGCGTAACCATGGGCCGCCAGTTCGTTGGCCGTGCCGCGCGCGGCCTGCTGGCAGGCGCGCTTGAACGCATCGAGCTGGTCGTAACGGACACCGGAGGATTCGTAGGAAAGGGACATGTCGATTTCCGATTAGTGATTTGAGATCGATGATTTTGCCGAAACACGAACCATCTCGAGCCCCCGATGCATCCGGGGTTTTTGCAATCGTAATTCGTAAATCATAAATCGAAAATTCCCAATCAGTAGCTCCGGCCCACGGCCTTGTCGTAGTAGTTCACGAAGGCCTGGTTCACGACGCGGAATCCCCCCGGTGTCGGGTAATTGCCCGTGAAATACCAGTCACCACTGTGATTCGGCAGCGCCTGGTGCAGGTTCTCGATCTTCTGGAAGATGATCTCGATCTCACCTTTCCAGCCGTTCGCCTTGGGTGACACCAGCTCGGTGATCCGGCGGGAGATCTCGTCCGCCGTGAACGGCTCATAGATCTTGCGCACGTGGTTGACCGGTATCTTGCCGGGGGATTTCAACTCCTGGGCGCACAGGCGATAGACCTCGTCAATGACCGCCGCCTGACCGCGCTCTTTCAGCAGCGAGATGGCCGCCTCGAAGGCGATGAACTTGCCGATCTCAGACATGTCGATGCCGTAGCAATCAGGGTAGCGGATCTGCGGGGCCGTCGAGGCGATGACGATCTTCTTTGGGTTGAGCCGCTTCAGGATCCGCAAAATCGAACGGCGCAGCGTGGTGCCGCGCACAATCGAATCATCCACGCACACCAGGTGGTCCTTGGGCGCAACCACGCCGTAGGTGACGTCGTAGACGAGCGAAGCGAGGTTGTTGCGGGACTTCTCCTGGCTGATGAAGGTGCGGAGCTTCACGTCCTTCGTCACCAGCTTCTCCCCGCGCGGCCAGTTGTTGAGGATCAGGTCGTCCACGAGGGCCTCGGTGATCGTGCCTTTCCGGGCCGCCTCGAGCAGCGTCTGCTTCACCTCGGCCCGGCGCCGGAAGCGGAGTTCGCTCATGAGGCCGAAATAGGCCACCTCGGCGGTGTTCGGAATGAAGCTGAAGACCGAATTCTCCAGGTCTCCGCCGATCGAGGCATGAATCTGGTCGGCCAGGCCGGCCCCGAGCGCCTTGCGCTCCCGGTAGATGTCGGCGTCGTTGCCACGGGAGAAGTAGATGCGCTCGAAGGTGCACTGGGTCTTGGGCAGTTCCGCGGTGATGCGCTCGACCATCACGCGGCCCGACTTCTTCATGATGACTGCGCAGCCGGGGTCGACTTCGTTGACCTCGCCCGCCTCCAGATCAAACACAGTGCAAAGCGGCGCGCGCTCGGAAGCGAAGGCCACCACCTCGTCGTTCTCAAACCAGTGGCAGGGGCGGATCCCGGAAGGATCGCGGGCCACGAACGCATCGCCGTTGCCCACCACTCCGACCAGCGCATACCCGCCGTCCCAATTGGCCGCCGCCGTGCGCAGCACCCGCGCTGCATCCAACTCGGCGTTGATGCGATGGGTGATCTCCGTGCCGCTGAGGCTTTCCCCGCGATACAGCCGGTAGAGCCGCTCGTGTTCGTCATCGAGGCAGAAACCGATCCGCTCGAGGATGGCCTGCGTATCGGTCGCGAAAATGGGATGCTGGCCGATCGCGATGAGGCTGTTGTTCAGCTCGGCGGTATTCGTCAGATTGAAATTGCCCGCGAGCATCAGGTTGCGCGTCGGCCAGGAGCTGCGCCGGAAAAAGGGATGGCAGGAGCTCAGGTTGTAGCCACCCGAGGTGCCATAACGCAGATGGCCGAGGTAGAGCTCCCCACAGAAATCGAAGTTGCGCTTGGCCGTTTCGGGAAACTCCGGGTGCACGGCACCGGCCGTGACCAATTCGTTGTAGCGGCCGAGCAGGGACTGGAAGATCTTGTCGAGCGGGTTCGTCTCCACGTTGCGCTCGCGGAACATGTACGGGTCGCCGGCCGGCACATCAAACTTCACACAGGCCACCCCGGCACCGTCCTGCCCGCGGTTGTGCTGCTTCTCCATGAGGAGGAACAGCTGGTTGAATCCCCACAGGGGCGTCCCGTATTTCTCCTGATAATAGGCGAGCGGCTTTTTGAGCCGCACCAGCGCAATACCGCACTCGTGGGAGATGAATTCGCTCATGGCTGCTTCCTTCGATCACTCGGGACAACGGTCATTTGGTGCCATCCCCCGCCCACACTGACCCCGACCGCGATAAGTGGGCTGGGCGATGGGAAAAGGTGGCGCGTCACGGCAATAAAAAGCTGTATTCCGTCCACCGCGGGTGATTCGTCAACGGCTTTCTCCGGCATAGCCGGATTCGTCGGGGAGAAAATCATTTCCGGCAGTCGAAAGCGTTTCAGCCAAGCACCTTGCTGTCCGCGCCAGCGCCCTGCTTTCAAAAAACCGATGCGCCGATCACCGGCCTCGTCAGGTGCCCTCGCCCACCAGTTGCACCGCATCGATTTGTTTCCAACCCGGTACGGTCGGCAGCTTCAGCGTCACCTTCACTTTGGCAACCAGGTAGCTGGTCTTCGGCACCCGCACCGCGAACCAGGCGATCTCCCGGATTGCCGGAGGCACGAAAGGATCAACACCTTCCCATGCGAGATGGGGCGTGCCGTCGGGCTCGATGAGTTCCACCTTCGCGATGGCTCCCGGCGCGTTGTTCTGGCGCACCCGCACCGCGGTGGCATGCACCGGCTTGGCAAAGGTCAACTCAAGCCATTCCTCGCCAATATCCTTCTTGCCCGGACACCAGGCATCCTTGTTGTCCCCAGCCATACCGAGCGGAATATTCGGCGCGCCGGTGGCCTGTGCGGCTGCATACCCCGGAGAACTGTATTGCGAACTCGCCAGCGCGCTCGCCGCCCATTGTCCGGCCGTGTCGGCGATGATCGTGGCATCAATCAATTCCGCGACCGGTACGAGTTCGCCGGGCTCCGGTGTGGAGGCAGCTGGAGGCGTGACGGCTGCCGCCGAAGAGAGTGCGCTTGGACTGGCGGGCATGGGCTCGGAACGGAACGGCGGCGCAGGCGGAATCGCCCCAACGCTCGGCGCCGCAGGCTCGCCGCGCGCCGCTTTGGCGGGCTCCAGCGGCAGCGCCGTAACAAATCCCGACTTCCTTGCCTCGTCCGAAAGCACCTGAAGAACCTCTGCGGGCGGCCAGGTCCACGCCGGCGGAGGCAGGGCCGAGGCAACGGTCGCCCGACGCGATTTTTCAATTCGAATCCGCAGCTCAATCTCCTCCGGCGGCGGTTGACCGGCGTTAATCTTGCCGCCCGACGAAAAGGTCGCGGCGTTCAGACAAAGAATCGCGGCCAACGGATTCCCCGCGCGTTCAGCGATCTCCGCGCGCACCTTCAACAACGTATAGTCACGGGGAGGATTTCTCAGACCGCCATCAACCGTGGTGGCCGCTTCCTGGATCTTTCCAAGTATCAATAAATCCTGCGCACGATTCACGATCCGCTGGCTCGGCGGCTGGGCCGCTGCCGGCACCACGGTGATCGGGATTTCCCGCGCGGCAACCGTTCCGGTCCAACCGGAACCCTTTTCAATCGAGAGTCGAACCCGGAGCACGTAGTTGCCGGGGGCGACTCCCTGCATCGCATCCGGAGCAAAGCGCCACAAGCCGCCGGCCACGTGTTGCGCATCAAGCGTCGCCCGGGGGGAGTCGGATTTCCCGACGGTTTCAGCCCGGGCGACCGCGTTGTTGCCGGCCGCCGAATACAGCGCCACCGTGATTGCGTCGGCCCACGAGCCCGCTTCGGGTGCCAGTTCGACAGTCTCCTTGCTCCCACGCGGAAGATCCAACCGCACGGCCACCCGCCATGGCTCGCCTTGCTCCACGTTCGGTTCCGCCACTCCGCGCAGCGACACCGAAACCTGCGGGGATGGCTTCTCTGCGGCCGATAAAAGCCCGGCCAAACTCAGCAACCCACCGGCAAGGCTTGCTCGGACGAGCGAAATGAAGGTCGCGGATTTCATTTCGTATTGCTCGGCGGTATGCCGTCGTTGGGACAGATCTGGGAAAAGCAGTCACCATTGGCGGCGTCACCATAGCGAGATTGCGGCTGGTGCCCCGCGGCGTTCACTCCGGTCCCTGTCCCTGAGCGACAGATCGCCACACCGATACGTTCGGTGCCTTGGTCGACCAAGTAGTATTGTTTGCTCCCGATTGTCGCCGGCTTTTTTGATTCGTAGAACTTGGCGAAATAATAGCGCATCAGACAGTCCTCCGCCCCCGAGTGTTCACCCTTTTCGACGCCGACCATTCCATCTTGGTGCATGAACGCAAAAACCGTCAGGGTTTCGATCTGCCAATCGACATACTGGTCCACCGTGGTGATGCCCATGACACTGCCGTCTTTGTTTATCGACAGAAACTTGGGCCCTTCGGCCCTTAGCCGGTCGCCCAAGGCCGCCTCCATCATCACCCGGAGATTCTCGTAGTCCGGCAGGTCACGCTGGGCCACGTCCTCGCCTTCCTCGGTCCGAAGGTCGATCGGTTGGTCCATCGCGGTCCCATAGTACGGACGGCCCAGCTTGTTGGCGGGATTGCGCGTCGAGCAATAGCCGACGATCATTTTGTAGTCCTTATCTCCGTGGTGCTCGACGCCCACCGTGTGCAACAGCTCATGCGCGATCGCCCGGTCGTAGGCCCCCGCCAGGTCGGCCGGCGCGAGATTGAAGGGCTTGGTGAAATCGCTTTCCTCACTCGTGCGGCTGAGTATGCCGACGCCTTTGACTAGCCCGGGACGGCCGGCCACCCCCTGCTCTTGCAGCACAGTGAACGCGCCGCCTCCACCCAGATCGGATTTGCTGCCGTACGTCTTGATCCAAACACCGTGCTGGTCGGCAACGTGCGCACCCAGCTTGTGATTGCCGTTCATCTGGCGCTTCTCCTCCGACATTTCCGCAGGGCGGAGCCGGTCGTGCACGGACAGCTGCGAAACGCTGGCAAACAGGTCAATGCCCGCCTCGGCATCAGCCCCGATCAAATTTAGCACGAAAAAGTCTTTCTTCTTCGGGTCTCCTTCCAAATGGGCTCCATCCACCACCCAGCCACGATACTCCTCGTAGAGCGAGAAACCGTCACCATTGTCTTTCTGACCGGCAACCTCCTCGTCATCAAGGTCGTCGGCGCCGCTTTTGTGTTCGGCCTTCCAGCCGTCAGCGATATGAGAATCCATGTCGCGCTTCGGCACACGCAGGCCGTATTCGCTTTTGCCCTTCAGTTTCCCGGAAATGCGGCGCCCGTCGGTCAGCACCGCGGTGACCTGCAACGTCGTCCAGCCGCCCCAGTCGTAGGGAACGACTTTGACCGTATCTGACCATCCTGACTGCACCGCACGCACCATTTTTTGGTTTTCCTTGCTCAGCTCGAAATACGCGCCGGACGCATCGAGTTCCAAGTCGAACTTCGTGTCCTTGGCATCGAGAGGAAAATTCAACGCCACGCCGGGTTCCTTCGAAGTGGCCTGCAGCTCCCATTCAAAACTTTCCACCTTCGTCTGAGGCTTGCCCCCGCTTGCTGTGACGAGCCGCGCCGAAACCTCCAAGGGATTGCCGGCTCCGCGATCCGGCGTCGTTTCCGGCCGCCACTTCGCGTATTCGGCCGGTTCGTCAATCTCCAGCCGCAATTCCTCCATCGACGTCGGTTCGAGGTAGATCGTGTAATCCCATGTAAAAGGGACCCGGACCGCATTCGAAACACTGGTGTCCTCCATCTTTTGTTCGCTCGCAAAGAGGACCATCCGTTTTTCCGGATAAGGCAGCGTGCCCGTGCCGTTCAAGCCGTAGGCAAAAACATCCCTGCGTTCGATGAACTTTTTCCCGGTTTCCTTGAACGTGGTGATCTGCGTGAATTCGGTTTTCCGCTTGGGCGTCTCGACGTGGAAGGACCAGCCGCGCTCGCGATGAAACGCCAGCTTGGCCTGCAACTTGTCGCTGTTCTCAAGCGGACCGCCGGTGTTAAAAAACATCTCGACGATCGACCCACCCTTCCCCAGCCCCTCGCCCACTCCGCGGTAGGAAGCCTCCAAGTTTGAGCTCACCACCCGGCCGGTCCACACCGAAGGCTCATCTTCGTACTCATCGAGGATGAAATCCACGGTGAACACCGCCTGGTAAGAGACCGTGTTTTTCCAGGGATTGATCGATTCCCAGCCCAACCCGCTGCGCTCATCCAACGTTTTCGCCGAGGCGACAAACGACCCGCGCCACGCCTTCACTTCGTGAAATCGCGGCGGACCATCCTCTGCGACTGCCGGCAGGATCAGACCGGTCGTATTAACCACGAACCAGACGCAGACCACTTTGGCAAAACGGCTCCTCATCAGGGTCGTCAAAAGATCATGGACCGGTTTCATACGGAGGATCTGCCTCAGCAGAACACGCCGCACCTGGGAGTCGAATTTATTACGCTAAAAACGGAGGGCGACAAGGCATTCCCTCCGTCAGCCCACTTGACCAAGGGGTCTAATTTGTGAACATCGCCCTCAACCGACCATGCTGACTCTCCGCGGCTCTGCTGCCTTCTCCACTTTTCGTCTCCAGAAACTTCTTTCGGACCTCACCGCCGCCGGATTGCCCATCCGCGCTGCCCACGCGGAGTTCGTCCACGTCGTTGAACTGGATGGGGAAATATCCCCGGGCCAAACGCAGATCCTCGAGAAGCTCCTGACGTACGGCCCGACGCGTGCGACCCGCCAGCCCTCTGATGACGAGCTCCTGCAGGTTGTAGCCCCCCGCCCGGGCACCATTTCCCCCTGGTCCTCCAAGGCCACCGATATCGCCCACATCTGCGGTCTGACCAATCTCCGGCGGATCGAGCGGGTCATCGCCTACTCGTTCGAGGTGGCCGGCCCGGGCACCCGTTATCCGTTTTCGCCCCTCGATGCGGCCCAGCTGCGCACACTCCAAGCCCGGATCTTCGACCGCATGACGCAGGTGGTTTTCGGCGACCTGGCCGCTTGCGCCGCCCTATTCCGGCACAACGAACCCCGCCCGATGAACAGCGTGCCGCTGCTCGCCAACGGACGCGCCGCCCTTGTTATCGCGAATGCCGAACTCGGCCTCGCCCTCGCGGAAGACGAGATCGATTACCTCGTCGCCGCCTTCACCAAGCTCGGTCGTGATCCGCACGACATCGAGCTCATGATGTTCGCGCAGGCCAACTCCGAGCACTGCCGACACAAGATCTTCAACGCCACCTGGGAAATCGACGGATCCGCCAAGGACAAGTCGCTGTTCCAGATGATCAAAAACACCTACCAGCTGCACAGCGACGGCATCCTGTCGGCTTACAAGGACAACGCAGCGGTCTTCACCGGTTCGCGCGGCGGACGCTTCTACACCGATCCTCGCACCAACGAATACGCGGCGCACGACGAGGACATCCACATCCTTTGCAAGGTCGAGACCCACAACCACCCGACCGCCATCTCCCCCTACCCCGGCGCGGCCACCGGCTCCGGCGGCGAGATCCGCGACGAAGGCGCCACCGGGCGCGGCTCCAAACCCAAGGTCGGTCTCGTCGGATTCAGCGTCTCCAACCTCCGCATTCCCGGCGCGATCCAACCCTGGGAAAACAATCACGGCAAACCCGGTCGCATCGTCTCCGCCCTCGACATCATGCTGGAGGGACCGCTCGGCGGCGCCGCCTTCAACAACGAGTTCGGCCGCCCCGCCATCAACGGCTACTTCCGCACTTTCGAGCAGGAGGTGCCTGCGGCTCTGTCCCAGACCCCAGACCCCAAATCCCGGACCCATGCCACGGAGTGGCGCGGCTACCACAAGCCTATCATGCTCGCCGGCGGGCTCGGCAACATCCGCGCCGACCACGTGCAGAAGGGTAAGATCAACCCCGGCGACAAACTCATCGTCTTGGGCGGACCGGCCATGCTCATCGGCCTCGGCGGCGGCGCGGCCAGCTCGATGGCCAGCGGCCACGGCAGTGAGGATCTCGATTTCGCCAGCGTGCAGCGAGACAACGCCGAGATGGAACGTCGCTGTCAGGAAGTCATCGACCGCTGCTGGGCCCTGGGCGCGGACAACCCCATTTCCTTCATCCACGACGTCGGCGCCGGCGGTGTTTCCAACGCCCTCCCCGAGCTCGTCAACGACGGTGGCCGCGGCGGCAAATTCAACCTGCGCAAACTGCCCAACGACGAGCCGGGCATGTCCCCGCTCGAGATCTGGTGCAACGAGTCGCAGGAGCGCTACGTCCTCGCAGTACCCGCCGACCGGCTCGCCACCTTCCAACAGTTTTGCGAACGTGAACGCGCGCCTTTCGCGGTTGTCGGCGAGGCCACCGAGCAGAAGAACCTCGTCGTCGAGGACCCCCATTTCAAAAACACGCCCATTGACCTTCCGCTCGACGTGCTCCTCGGCAAACCGCCGCGCATGCACCGTCAGGAAAAATCCCTGTCCCGGCCGCAGCGTCCGCTCAACCTGCGCGGCGTGACGATTCTCGAGGCCGCCAATCGCGTCCTGATGCACCCGGCCGTCGCCGACAAGACCTTCCTCATTTCCATCGGTGACCGCACGCTGGGAGGGCTGATCGCCCGCGACCAGATGGTCGGCCCCTGGCAGGTGCCCGTTGCCGATTGCGCCGTCACCGCCGCCACCTACGACGTGTACACCGGCGAGGCCATGGCCATGGGTGAACGCACGCCCGTCGCCGTCAACAACGCCGCCGCGTCTGCCCGCCTCGCCGTCGGTGAAGCGTTGACCAATCTTGCCGCCGCGCAGATTGGCGATCTCGGCAAGGTCAACCTCTCCGCGAACTGGATGGCCGCGCCCGCCGTCCCGGGCGACGCCGCCGATCTCTACGCCGCCGTGCAAGCCGTGGGCTTGGAACTCTGTCCCGCCCTCGGCATCACCATCCCCGTGGGCAAGGATTCGATGAGCATGTCCACCGTCTGGAAGGACGGCGAACAACAGAAGCGCGTCACCGCCCCGATCTCCCTCATCGTCTCCGCCTTCGCGGCGGTCACTGACATCCGCCAGACCCTGACCCCTCAGCTGCGCTACGATCCTGTAGGGGCGTCGCTTGACGACGCCCAAGCCCCGGGCCACACACAAGGTGCGCCCCTACAATCGATCGGCGACACCGTCCTCCTGTTGATCGATCTCGGTCGCTCCAAGCACCGGCTCGGCGGTTCCATCCTCGCCCAGGTCTGCTCGCAGATGGGTGAAGCCACGCCGGATGTGGACAATCCCACCGACCTTAAGAATTTCTGGAACGCCATCCAGCAGCTCGGCCGGGACGGCAAGCTCCTCGCCTATCACGATCGCTCCGACGGCGGACTCTTTGCCACCATCGCCGAGATGGCCTTCGCCGGACACACCGGCGTGGATCTCGAGATTCCCCACCTGCACGATCCTTTCGCCGCCCTCTTCAACGAGGAACTCGGCGCCGTCATCCAGATCCGCGAAGACGACTTTGATGACGTCCATCTCGTGCTCCGCGAGCACGGCTTCAAGGCCTGCGTCTCCCGGATCGGCACGACGAATCCCCACTTCGCCCTCCGCGTGAAGCAGTCGGGCAAGGAGCTTTTCAATGAGAGCCTCGTCATGCTCCGCGGCTGGTGGTCCGACGTCACGCACCGCCTGGCCGCCCTGCGCGACAATCCGCAAGCCGCCGACCAGGAACAGGCCCTGCGGCTCGACCGGAACAACCCCGGTATCCGGCCGATGATCACGTTTGCCTACGGCAAGGATCAAGTGACAGGTAACAAGTCTCAAGCAGCGGGATCTTCCCTTGGCACTTCGCATAATCGCCCCTCCGTGGCGATTTTGCGCGAGCAGGGCGTCAACGGCGAGATCGAGATGGCCGCCGCTTTCACCCGCGCCGGATTCCGCGCGGTGGATGTGCACATGACCGACATCCTGAGCGGACGCGTTTCCCTCAAGGACTTCCGCGGCCTCGCGGCCTGCGGCGGTTTCAGTTACGGTGACGTCCTCGGCGCCGGCGAAGGCTGGGCCAAGAGCATCCTTTTCAATGAGCGTGCGCGGACCGAGTTCGCCGCATTCTTTGCGCGTGAAGACACCTTCGCCCTCGGCGTGTGCAACGGCTGCCAGATGATGAGCAACCTCAAATCCATCATCCCCGGCGCCGAACATTGGCCGCGTTTTGTGCAAAACCAGAGCGAACGCTACGAAGGCCGCTTCGTCTCCGTGAAAGTCGAGCCGAGCCCCAGCATTCTCTTCAAGGGCATGGAAGGCTCCGTGATCCCGATCGCCGTCGCCCACGGGGAAGGCTACGCTGAGTTCAAGGATCACGCCGCCGCCGAGACCTTCAGCGCATCGGGCCTTGTCTCCGGGCGCTTCGTGGACAATCACCACGCCATCACCGAGCACTACCCGCTCAACCCCAACGGCTCGCCGCTGGGCATGACCGCGCTTACCACCACCACCGGACGCGTCACCATCATGATGCCGCACCCCGAACGTGTCTTCCGTTCCGCCTGCATGAGTTGGTCACCGCAGGACTGGCCGGAGGATTCACCGTGGATGAAGCTGTTCTACAACGCGCGGACTTGGGTCGGTTAATGGCGCACCTGCGTGATCAGCGGGAAACTTGTCAAACTGTCGCAACTTCAGGAAGGCTTCGTGGGTATTTCAGGTATCCTCCCATGAAAATCATCGGTTACTTCCTGATCTGGTGTCTGCTGCTGGCGATTTGCTGGCCGCTCGCGCTGCTGTTTCTGGTGCTGGCGCCGCTGATCTGGCTTATTGCCCTGCCTTTCCGGCTGCTCGGCGTGTGCGTGACCGCGACTTTTGCCTTCATTAAGGCCTTGCTGTTTCTCCCCGCCCGTCTGCTGGGCGGCGGCCCCGCAACGACCTGAGCGTGTTCAGCTACGTCCGACCGGACGAGGCAAGCGGGCATGGTGATTGCCAAAGACGCGCGAGGCCCCCCGGTTTCGCGGCTGGCACTGATGGCCTTACAGGTGTAAGCCATCGAATCCACCCATCCCATGACCCTACCCCGCCGTCGCTTCTTGAAAACCGCCCTCGCCGCCACCGCTTCCGCCGCCTGTGTTTCGCGCCTGTCTGCCGCCGACGCCGGCGACGCCCGCGAATACTACGAACTGCGCTGCTATCGCCTCCAAGCCGGCACCCGACTCAGAAAGGATGCAGATCCAGCTCTCCTAGATGCCTACCTGGAGAGTGCCCTTTTGCCCGCCCTCGGCCGGTTGGGCATCCAACACAGCGGCGCGTTTTCTGAGCTCGATATCAACCGGGACACGCTCACCGCAACGGCCAAGCCCGGTTCACCCGTCTGGGTGCTGATCACCCACGCCACGTTGGAATCCTTCGTTCACGTCAACACCGCGCTCAATTCGGAGCCGGCGGTCGTTGAAGCGGGGGCCGCTTATCTGAATGCGCCCAAAGCCGACCCCGCCTTCGAGCGCGTCGACTCGTGGTTGCTACGCGCGTTCGCAGGCATGCCCCGCCTCGAGCTTCCGGCATTTTCCCGGGACCGGGTGCCCACGCGCGTCTTTGAGATGCGTGACTATGAAAGCCACAGCGAGCTGAAGGCTCTCAACAAAATGGCCATGTTCAACGAGGGCGAAATAGCCGTGATGAAAGACCTCGGCATGAACCCCGTCTTCTTTGGCCAGGCGCTGGCCGGTCCGGACTTGCCGCACCTGCGCTACATCACCTGCGGACCGGACCTGGCCACTCACCTCGCCGGCTGGAAAAAATTCGGCCCGGACCCCCGCTGGCAGAAAATGCGCGGCGACCCGCAGTACGCCGACAACACTTCCCGCAACACGGCCCGCTTTCTCGCCCCCAAACCGTATTCACAGATCTGAGCGGGGCTGGTCTTCCGCCGGCCTTCGGCTGAGTTTGAAGATGCGGAAGAGATAGAACAAGCTCGGGAAAATAAAGAGACTGCCGACAAGCAAGGCGATGACGAGCTGGCGCAACGTGGCGGGCGGTGCGGCCACCTCATAAAAGCTGAGCGGTCCGGTTGCCATTATCACCGCATTGGGCGCGTAGAGCACGTACCAGCCGATCAGTATCAACACCACCTGACCCGACGCCACCACCCGGGTGAGCATGGTGCGGCGCTTGGCGACGAAGAACCACAGGGCCACAAACAGCAGCGTCGCCGTCGCCACGACGCCGCGGTTGAGTGGATTCCGCAAAAAGGCCTTGGCCAGACTCTCCTGCTCATTGGCGGAGGCGAGGAAAACGAGTCCGCCGGCGACGATCACCAATCCGTTGAACCACGCCGCCAGCCGCAGAAAGCGCCGTTTCAAGGCGGGATCGTCCGTCTCGCCCACGAGGTAGATGCTCGCGAGAAAGGCGTAGATGCAGACGACAAACACCCCGACGCTCAGCGGGTAGAGCCCCCACCAGGGCGCGATCCAAGCCGACCAGACTTCACGGGAGGACGGATCCATGATGCCGCGGTTGAGGCTCGCCGCGATGATGCCCAGCCAGCAGGCGGACCAGAGACTCGAGAGCCCGAACAGCCAGGTGTAAATACTCTGGGTTCGTGCCTCCTGGACCGCATCGTAATGTCGGAAGGTGAACGCCGTGCCACGCACGACAATCCCGACCAACAACGCGAGCATGGGCAGATGCAGCGCGGTCATCAGCGTGGTGAAGATGATCGGAAACCCCATGAACAGGATCACGACAATGAGGATCAGCCACATGTGGTTGGCTTCCCACACCGGCCCCATGGCCCGGTTGATGATTTCCTTCTGGGCCTCCCGGAGCCGCCCTGCGGGCAGGAGTTCCACGATGCCTGCGCCGAAGTCCGAGCCGCCCAACAGGACGTACAGCAGGAGTGAGGCCGCGATGAAACCTATGAGGATATCGATCATTCAGCCTCCGAATTTGGTTTGGACCGCCCGAATCTGTCGTTGCAGGAGCCATACCGTCACAGCCGCCAGGGAGAGATAGAGCACCAGAAGGAGGCTGAAATGATAAACCATACCCGGCACCGGGGTGACGGCATCCTTCGTGCGCAGGATGTCGTAGATTATCCAGGGCTGGCGGCCGACCTCGGTCACCACCCACCCCGCTTCCATCGCAACAAAACCCAGCGGGGCGCAACCCACCACTGCCCAGAGGAACCAGCGCGGCAGATGATTGTTTCGGCGAAACCAAAACCAGAGAGCCCCGACCGCGGCGAGCAAGGTACCGATGCACACCATGACCTGGAAGGCCACATGCACGATCAGCACCGGCGGCCAGTTTTCCCGGGGAATCTGATCCAGGCCGATGACTTCGGCATTGAGGTCACGGTGAGCCAGGAGACTTAACAGGCCGGGAATCTCCACGCCCCACTTCATCGTCCGCGTCTCGACATCCGGCAGCCCTCCGATTGTCAGCGGGGCGCGCCGGCTGGTCACGAAGTGCCCCTCCATGGCGGCCAGCTTGGCTGGCTGAAATTCGGCCACCTTCTCGCCAGCGAAGTGTCCGGCGAACGGCTGGGCCAGCGACGCCGCCGCCCCGAAAACCATGGCGATGCGCAGCGCCTTCAGATTGAGGTCGGGGGCCCGGCCCCGCAGGTAGAGCCAGGCGTGAATCCCGGCGACGGCCAGACCCACGGCCTGCAAGGCGGCGAGCTGCATGTGAAGGCTTTCGTGGAGCCAGGCCCGGTTGAACATGGCGGCAACAGGGTCGATATTGCGCGCCGCGCCCTCGACCCAGTCGAAGCCCGCCGGTGTGTTCATCCAGCTGTTGGCCGCGACGACGAAGATGCCGGAGATGAATCCGGACACCCCCACCATCAGGCCCGTGGCCCAATGCACCCACGGATTCATCCGGTTCCAGCCGTACAGGAAGAGTCCGATGGCGATGGCCTCGATGAAGAAGGCCGTGCCTTCCCACGAAAAGGGCATGCCGATGATCGGCCCGGCGTGTTGCATGAAACCCGGCCACAGCAGGCCGAGCTCAAAGGACAACACCGTGCCGGAGACCGCCCCCACGGCAAAAAGGATCGCCACCCCTTTCATCCACATTTTGGTCAGCTCAAGGTAGGCGGCGTCCTTGGTCTTGAGGTAGCGCCAATGGGCGGCAGACATGAACAGCGGCATCGTCATGCCGATCGCGGCAAAGATGATATGGAAGCCCAGGGAGAAGGCCATCGTGGCGCGCGCGGCAACGAGATTGTCCATGGGGCGGCACAGTACGGACCGATCTCGCGACGGCAAGTGGCCTGCCCAAGGCATTACCCGAGCTTAAGCACAGTATTCGCGCACCATGTGAGACAAACGACAGCTGACTGCTGATCGCGGCCCGAATAAGGTTCAACTTCGGCGCAAAAACGGTTCCTCTCGGGGTCTATGCGTCCTTCTCTGCTGACCGTCGATGATGCCAAGGCCGTGCGTCTGCTGGTGGAAAAAATCCTCAGCCCCTACGACTGCGAGGTGAACGAGGCGAGCAACGGCTACAACGCCTTTTTCGCGATTGAGCGTCATCGTCCCGACCTGATTCTGCTTGATGTCAGCATGCCCGTGATGGACGGGATGGAAACCCTGCGCCGGCTGAAGGGCGCCGCCGAGCTTGCCGACATTCCGGTGATCATGATGACGTCTCCCGCGGATCGTCCGCTCTTGCCCGAAATCTCGGCCTTGGGTGCCGGCGACACCATCATGAAGCCGTTCGATCCCGCCACTCTTCTGGCCAGCATCGGGCGCTTGCTGCCAATCAAGCCAGTCACCAAGGCAAAATAGCCAAACGCGTTGCTTGGGCAGGCGTACCGCCTCGCTCAGTTCAGGCGTCCTGACGCTCTTTGCTCCCAGTATGGAAGCCACGACGATCCTGATAGCCTTCGTCAACTTGACGCATGACGTAGGCAAACGATGTGAGGATCAGACCAAGGGCAATGAGGACGAGGAGTAACATGGGGTAAAAGACCCCCGAAACAATGCAGGTCTGATACCAACCAAACCGCTATATTCCGTACCCCTTACCCCCCAATGCCTTGCTGCGTTCTTTCGTTGTCGCAAATAAGCTTCAGGAAATATTTTCCCCAAAAACTGTTAAGTATTAAGTCACTTTGCAGGGTTATCCGGCCCGTTACAGGACAGTTCCTGCCTAGCAGTAGCGACCAAATTCCCCGATGAACCGATCGGTGTTTTCACCGGAAACCTCCGCCTCAATGACCCGGTGCAGTCCCCGAAACTTCTCGGTCAGCTGGAGATTCACCCCCAACCGCTGCGCGAGTTGCCGGATGGCCCGGGACTTGGTTCGCTGCCAACGCCAACAGGTCAGTCCGATGCAAATGGGTTTGGATGGGAAGCGAACAGGGGGCTTGGTGGCTTGCTCCATAACTGAAGCCAATGAAGCCTTTTTCAGGCCAACCCAAAAGGGAAAATGCCCGATTCCAAAAAATCATTAGCCCCTGCTTGCTAAAGTTTCCGTTCCCGGCGCGTCACCTTATGGACAACGTACCGATCATCGAACAGCAGCAGCTCGCACACGTCCTCGGTCAGGTAATGCACGTCTTGAAATCGCACCAGGCCCGGCGTGATTCTTTGCCGGACGGAGCCGTCGGATTCGGTCACATTGATCACGACATCCGGCGTGGATACGTCGATGCGGTCCACGCGTCGCGAAACTTCGCTGATGTAGACCCAGACCTCGGCCTTGCCTTTCGGTGACGCCATCGGACGCACCTCAACCGGGTCCCCCAGCAATGCCCGCACCGAATCAGCCGTCTGACCCGGCTTCAAGGTCTCCCAAGGATTGGTCGGCTCCGTTTTCTTGTCTGCTACCGTCGCCGGCGGAACGTCCGCCGCCGGTGCGCGCACCGGCAGAACCAATGAAACCGCGAAAACCAAGAGTAGGCGAATAGTCATGCTCAAGGAGCATAACACCCCAGCTCCGGCCATCCCTTCAGAAACTTTAGCAACCTTCACCAAGCACGACCCAACGCGCGCACCCGGCGCGCCGCTCATTTGTTCAAGGCGCGCAGTTTGTCCCGGAAGAACTTGCCCTGGCGGGTCGGTTCATAATTCCAGTTTTCAATCAACATGGGCGACCACTCGGCGTCAAAGACCCAGGGCGTCCACGAGATGCCTCGCTGCTCGAAGAAGGCGATGATGGCCTCGCCGTAACTCTCGTCGCCGATCACCGGGACATGCGCGCCCCGTTCTCCGGCCGACATGAATCCGAACTCGGTGGCGACGACCGGGTACTTTTCAGCCACCTGGCCCCAATCGCGCTGCCAGTTGGTTTCCCAATCCTCCCGCCGTTTCTGCGGATAGGGGTGCGTGACATAGGCGACGTTGCCCGCCCGCACCGGGTCATAGCGCACCTGGGAGAGATCATATCCCCAGTTGAAACCGGCCACGAGGACGATCGCCCGTGGATTGATCGACTGGATCATGAAGGTGAGGTCCTCGATCAGCTTCCGGTAATCCCCCCAGGGCATGGGCCCCATGTTGCCATCGCGGTTGGTCGGCTCGTTGTACAATTCATAAAGGGCCACGACCGGATCGTTCTTGTAGCGTTCGGCGATGGTGTACCAGAAACGGAAGGTCTCATCCCGGGAAGTGATGTATCCTGGGCGGTGATAGACCCCCGTGAGCATGTTGCCGATCGTGTGCCAGTCGATGATGACATACATGCCGAGTTCCCCGGACCATTGCACCGCCTCATCGAGCATCTTTAGGTAAGCCTCTTCCCCCAGCCGCCGCCAGGCTTCCGGATGCACCGGAACCCGCACCACATTCGCGTTCCACTTCCTCGCCTCCTCGAAGTAACGCCGCCCCCATTGCCCCTTCCGCGCCAGTTCCGCCGGGTCCGACAAGGCAAGGCCTCGAAAAACAAACGTCGTTCCGTCCGGCTTTACAAAATGATTGCCGGATACTGCGACCAACGGCAACGCCGCCGTCGCCTTCGCTGCCGACGGCGGGGCGCTGAAGGACTGCGGCGTGTCCGCAACTGCCAGCGACGCCACCAAGATTAGGGAGAAAAATACAGTGGAGAGAACGGAATGTTTCATGGGGTCGATGCTTTTTAACGCGGTCGTGCGCATGCGCAACCAACAGATTGCTCACACTTAAGCCTTGAGCCTGGATCTGGCCAAAACGGCCTCCTCGCGCAGCAGTTTGGCAAACAGTTCGGCGTGGATGTTGGGACGCGCTGCGGGCAAACCTGAAAGGATGACCACCTCCGGCAGCGCCGGCGCAAACGGACGCATGACCAGCGAGCGCGGCAGCACGCTAAGCACGCCATCCGCCAGGATGGTTGCCCCTTTGCCCGCTTCCAAGCCGGCGAACATCGTGGTGACCCCATCGTTGACCATCACCGTGAACTCCGGCGTCACGCCAAACGGTTTGAGCACCGCGCGCAGACGTGGCACGTAGTCCGGGAAATTGGCGCGGCCGAGTCCATGCAGCGGCGTCCCGGCCAGCCGCTTCGGGTTCACCTTGGCCAGTTTGGCAAGGGGATGTTCGTGCGAGAGCACCAGCACCAGTGACATCCGCCGCAGTTCGGACCAAAGGAATCCCTTGATCGCCGCTTCCGCGCTGTCCGGCACAATCACGAGATCCAGCTGGCCCGCCGCTACTTTCTCGCTCGCCTCCCGCGGCGACAGGTCCTCGAGCTCGATCCGCACCCGCGGCACCATGGCTTGGAAGCGCTCCAGGGCCTGCGGCAGGATTCCCGCGGTCAGCGTCGGTCCATAACCCACCCGCAGCACCTCGCTCTTCGCCTCGCCGCGCACCCGCTGCACCGCCTGGTCCGCCCTCGCCAGCAGGTCCCGGGCCTCCTCATAGAACACTTCCCCCGCTTCCGTGAGTGACACCGCGTTAGATCCGCGCACGAACAGCGGCACACCCAGCTCCTCCTCGAGGTCCTTCACCTGCCGGCTCAACGCCGGCTGCGTCAGGTGCAGATTGCTCGCGGCCCGGCTGAAACTGCCGTGCGCGGCGACCGCGGAAAAATAGCGAAGATGACGCAATTCCATGCCGCCCACCCTAGGTATTACCAAAAGTATGAGCGAGGCCAAAAACACGGCATTGGTCGGAACCGTTGATTTCGGATATTGTGACGGCAGTCCCGCCACCAACCAACCACGCCACCGCCACTGCCATGATCGCCACCACCCTCGTTCTCACCGCCCTCGTGATCCTCACCGCCGTCGACGGCTCGTCTGACGGCTCCCACCGCTAAGCACGACACGCAACCACTTACACCCGCTCTCTCCATGAACGCCATCAACCGCTCCCAACTCATCGACCAACTCAACTGGCGCTACGCCACCAAGCAGTTCGACCCGACCAGAAAGATTTCCGCCCAAGATTGGGCCGCGCTTGAGGAAGCGCTGGTCCTGACTCCCTCCAGCATCGGCCTCCAGCCCTGGACTTTCCTGGTCATCGACGATCCCACCGTCCGCGCCAAACTTCTGCTGGCCTCCTATGGCCAGCCGCAGGTCGTCGACGCCTCGCATCTGGTCGTATTTGCCACCAAGACCAATTACTCGACCGACGACGTCGACGCCCACATCCGGCAGGTCGCCAAGGTCCGGGGCGTCACCGTGGAGGCGCTTGAGGGACTTCGCACCATGGCCGTGCGCTCGGTCATTGAGGGTAAGAACGAAACCGATCGTCGCAACTGGGCGGTCAACCAGACTTATATCGCCCTGGGAAACCTCGTCACCAGCGCCGCGTTGCTCGGCATTGATGCCGCCCCCATGGAAGGCTTTGAGCGCCACCGCTACGACGACATCCTCGGCCTCAAGGCCCGTGGTTTGACCGCCTCGGTTATCACGGCGCTCGGCTACCGCATTCAGTCCGACAAGTACGCCACGGCCCCCAAGGTCCGCTTTCCCCGCGCCGAGATCGTGCAGCATGTGTAGTCCGTCCGCCGAGGGGTCTGGCGGGCACCGCACGCCCCAAACTTGCCGGTCAGAATCCGCGCTCTAATTTACAGTGAACCGGGAGCGGTAGTTGACGGTCGCTCCGGATCAAGCAGGGTAATCAGACACGATGATCACCCTGCCCCAGCGACCGTTTGGAAAAACCGGCGTGTTGATGCCGGCCCTGGGACTTGGTTGCGGTTTCGCGGGCTACGTCGGCTTTGACAAATCGGTCGACACCGTGCGTGAGGCGCGCAGCCTTGGGATCCGCTATTTCGATACGTCGGTGATGTATCGTTCCGGGCTCTCTCAGGTGATCCTCGGGGAAGCCCTCTGCGGGGCCCAACCGCCACCGTTTGTCGCCACCAAGATCGGCTACTTTCGGGAGGCCCGACATTTCCGATCGGTCGAAGCCATGCACGTGCAAATGCGGGAAAGCCTGCGCCTCTTGCGTCGCGATTCCGTGGATCTTCTCCAGATCCACGAGGCGGACTGGGATCACTGGTGGAGCGACTGCACTGAACTCAGACCCCGGGAACTCTTCGACTTGGAGGGCGATTTTGACTTCGCTCACGCCCCGGTGATCCGGTTTCTGCGCGAGGCCAAAGCGCTCGGCCTCTGCCGTCACATCGGCATCACCGGCAACCATGCCCGCCACGTCGGCCGGGTGATTCGCGAGGTCGAGGGTCTCGACGCCGTCCTGATCGCCTACAACTACACCCCGCTCAACGTCATCGCCCGGGAACATATCCTTCCAGTCGCCGCCGCCCGTGGACTGGCGGTGATCGTGGCGGGGCTGTTCACCTTCACGAGCACCCTGCCGCAGGGCTGGGCTACCGAGGGCAGCTACCTCGGACCCCGCTCCGACCGGCAGCTCGCCGCGCTGCAACGGCTCCAGCAGGCGTGCGGCCTGCCCATGGCCGAACTCGCCTTGCGCTTCGTCGCCGCCGACGAGCGCCTCAGCACCATCCTCGCCGGCGCCTGCCAGCCCCACGAGATCGGACAGAACACGGCTGCGTTTCTGCGCGGCCCGTTACCCGCCGATCTGCACGCCGCCATCGAGGGCATCGCCCAACAATTCTGACCAACTGCGACCTGATGCCCCCGGCGTGGGAACCGCTTTCCCGCCGGCGTGGAGCGCTCGTCTCCCGAATACCCTAAGCCTATTTTGAAGAGGGTCAGCCCACCCGCACGAACGGAGGTGCAATCCGCACCCGATCTCCGCGACCCCACGGCTAGGATTTCTGAGTATTGTACTCGCGAGGCCAGTTGGGCACCGAGAAGGCGCCACCGTCGACGAACAGGGTTTGTCCGGTGATGAAATCAGCCTCGGGACCCGCCAGAAAGCACACCGCCCGGGCGACGTCGGCGGTTTGGCCCACCCGGCGAAGCGGTGTGATCCGGGCCCAATTTTCCGCATAAGCCGGGGCCTCCAGCTTGGTGCGCTCGTGCTCGATTGCACCGGGAGCCACGCAATTGACGCGGATGCCGTGGGGACCGAGTTCCAACGCCGACACCTTCGTGAACTGTTCGATCCCGCCCTTCGAGGCGGTGTAGTCAACGAGTCCCGGGAACGCGATCTTGTTGCAAGCCGAGCCGATGTTGATGATCACACCGCGCTTGCCGTGCTCCACCATCAACTGAGCCGCCCGTTGGGTGTTGAGGAAACAGCCCTTGAGATTCGTCCGGATGACGCGGTCCCAGTCCGCTTCAGCCAATTCCAGCAACGGTGCCCAGGTCTGGACGCCGGCGTTGTTGACCAGCAGATCCGGGGCCCGGGAAAAATGGCTCACCACGGCCGCGAAGAACGACCACACTTCCTCCTTGCTGCCCACATCGCACCGGATGGCCAAGGCGCGACGGCCCGTGCCTTGAATCAGTCCGATCACCTCGGCGGCCTCTGCTTCCGTGGCCAGATGAGAAAAGGCCACATCCCAGCCCTGCTGCGCGAGGGTCACAGCGATTTCCCGGCCGATGCCTCTGCTCGCACCAGTCACCACTGCCAGTCTGCCCGATTGACTCATAACGAGGGATTCAGACAGAGGGAAGGAGGCGGAACAACTTCAAATCTCCCTCGGCTGAGGTTTGCACTTTTCAACAACGCGATCACCATGCAGCGACTCCCCCACGCCCCATGAACCGACCCACCGCCAAACAATTCAGCCAGGAACTCCTGGATCTCTACGACTACTACGTCCACGGCCAGATCGACCGTCGGGCCTTTCTCGAGCGAGCGGGGAAATTTGCCGTGGGCGGCATCACGGCCGCGGCGCTGCTGGAAACCCTGAGCCCGAAGTACGCCTTCGCGGCACAGGTTCCGGCGGACGATGCCCGCGTGCAGGCCGCCTACGTCAAGTACGACTCGCCAGCCGGCAGCGGAGAGATGCGCGGCCTGCTGGCCAAGCCGGCCGGCGCGGCCGGCAAACTCCCCGGCGTTGTCGTCGTGCACGAGAATCGCGGCCTGAATCCCTACATCGAGGACGTGGCGCGCCGGGTTGCCCTCGCCGGCTTTGTCGCCTTTGCCCCCGACGCCCTCTATCCGGTCGGCGGCTATCCCGGCAACGACGACGAAGGTCGTGCCCTCCAGGCCAAGCTGGATCGCAACAAGGTCACGGAAGACTTCGTGGCTGCAGCCAGGTTTCTGTCCGGCCACGCGGAAACCAACGGCCGGCTGGGTGTGGTGGGCTTTTGCTTCGGCGGCGGCATGGCCAACACGCTCGCTTGGCGCCTGCCCGAGGTCGTGCAGGCGGCCGTGCCCTATTACGGTGGTCAGCCTCCCGCGGCCGAGGTGCCCAAAATCAAGGCGTCTCTCATGCTGCATTATGCGGAATTGGACACGCGAGTGAACGCCGGCTGGCCCGATTACGAGGCCGCGCTCAAGGCGGCGGGAGTGTCCTACGAGGCGTTCATCTACCCGGGCGTGAACCACGGCTTTCACAACGACACGACCCCGCGCTACGATCAGGCTGCGGCCGAGCTGTCGTGGACGCGCACCATCGGGTTCTTTCGCCAGAAGCTGGGTTGAGTCGCACCGGTCTGGGGCAAGTTTGCCTCAGACACAGGCCGACCGGTCGGAGACCGGTCCTACTTGGCTTCGCGCTTATTGCGCGGGTGATGCCGCGCATGCTGGTCCAACAACCGGGAGGACTCGACCGCGGTGTAGATCTGCGTCGTCCCGATGCTGGCGTGGCCGAGCATTTCCTGAATCGCGCGCAAATCCGCCCCGCCGCCGAGCAGATGCGTCGCAAAGGAATGGCGCAGCAGGTGGGGTTTCACGGGCTTCTCGATGCCCGCGCGCTTGGCGTTCTTCTTCACAATCACCCACAGCATTTTTCTTGAGATGGCCTTCCCTCGCTCGCTGAGAAAGAGCTCGCTGCCGGTCCGGGCTTTCACAAGGCGCGGCCGCGCCGAGACCACGTAGGTCTGCACGGCATCGCGGGCCTTGGTACCGAGCGGCACCACCCGTTCCTTCGCCCCCTTGCCAAAAACACGGACAAATCCGTTTTCCAGATCCACCTGCTGCAGGCTCAGCCCGCAGAGCTCGGAGATCCGCAGACCGCTGGAGTAGAAAAGTTCGAGCATCGCCCGGTCCCGCACCGAGTAGGCATCGCCGCCCGCCGGCGCCGCCAGCAACCGGTCCATTTCCCCCGCGGAGAGCGTCTGCGGCAGTTTGCGACGGAACTTGGGTCCGTTCAACAAGGCGGCCGGATCATCCTCCCGTCGCCCTTGACGCACCAGATGGCGAAAGAGCATGCGCAGCGCCGCGAGTTTGCGCGCCTGACTGGATGCGCTGAACTCTTGATCGCTCAGCCAATGCAGCCAGCCGGCGAGATGCTTGGCGGTGACCTTCTGCCAGTCGGCGGCCCCGAGTTTTGAAAGGCAGTGGGAGGCCTGGCGCAGATCGTTCTCGTAGGATTTCGCCGTGTTGCGCGCGAGGCCTTTCTCCAACTCGATGTAGGCGAGAAAATCGTCGATCCCCTCGGCATAGCCGGCCGGAGCCGGTGCCATCGGTGCCTCTTTGACCCGGGAGGCGGCACGCGGCTTCTTCATGCGCTCAGCCGCGAAAAAAACTCAGCGGCGGTTTTGCCGGCGGGGCGGCGGCGGCGCGGCGTTCACGTCACGCAGACGGAAAGTGATGCGCGCCTTGTCGAGATCGTACGGACTCATCTCCATCTTCACGTTGTCGCCCACGGCGATCTTGATGAAGTGCTTGCGCAACTTGCCCGAGATGTGGGCCAGCACCATGTGACCGTTGGTCAGCTGCACACGAAACATCGTTCCCGGAAGGACCGTGACAATCTTGCCTTCGACTTCGATCGCTTTGCCGTCAGACATAGGTGGGGAGGGATGATACGGAGATGTGCTGCATGCTGGTTAAAAGGACGTTGTATCACCGGAGTACCACACCTAAGTCAAGGTAATCGTTTTCGCCCTTTCCCATGGTCCAACCCACGCGCACTCCTCCACCCTGTCCTTTTGCCAAGGTTTTCCCCTCACAATTGGTGCGGAATGACGAGTTTTACCTCTGGCTGGCCTACAATCAGGCCATTGACGCCTGGAAGGCCGACGAGGTGCCGATCGGGGCCGTGATCGAATTGGGGGGCGAGGTCATCGCCGCCGCGCACAACCAACGCGACAGCACCCGTGACCCGACCGCCCACGCCGAGATCATCGCCCTTGGCCAAGCCGCCAAGGCCATCGGCGACTGGCGGCTGAACGACGCCACTTTGTACGTGACCAAGGAACCCTGCCCGATGTGTTCCGGCGCGAGCCTCATGTCGCGGGTCAAGCGGGTCGTGTTCGCCGTTTCCGATCCCAAGATGGGTTGCCTGGGCGGCGCCACCGATCTCAACGCGCTGCCTCAGGTGAATCATCATCTCGAAATCACGCGCGGCATTCTGGAGCAGCCCTGCCTCGAACTTTTGCAGGCATACTTCCGTCACAAGCGGGCTGAAGACACAGCCGGCAGTTGACGATGCCGCCAAGCCGTGTAGGTTGCGCTTACTCTTCAACCCACGAACATTATGCCATACGAACTCCCTAAACTGCCCTACGCTGCCAACGCCCTCGAACCGCACATCGACGCCAAGACGATGGAGATTCACCACGGCAAGCATCACCAGGCATACATCACCAACGCCAACAACGCCCTGAAGGACCAGCCGGCCCTCGCGGCCCTGGATGTGAATGCGTTGATCGCCGACCTTTCCAAGGTTCCTGAGGCCATCCGTGGCGCCATCCGCAACAACGCGGGCGGACACAGCAACCACTCGTTCTTCTGGACCATCATGGGCCCGGGCAAGGGCGGCGCCCCCAAGGGCAAGCTCGCTGCGGCCATCGAGGCCGAACTCGGCGGTTTCGCCAAGTTCAAGGAAGACTTTGCCAAGGCCGGCGCCACGCGCTTCGGCTCCGGCTGGGCCTGGCTCGTCGTCAACGGCGGCAAGCTCTCCGTCGGTTCCACGGCCAACCAGGACAGCCCGCTCATGGGCAAGGCCGTCGCCGGTATCGAAGGCAAGCCCGTCATCGGTCTCGATGTCTGGGAACACGCCTACTACCTCAACTACCAGAACCGCCGTCCGGACTACATCGCCGCCTTCTGGAACGTGGTCGACTGGGACGCCGCCGAGGCGAACTACGTAGCTGCGCTGAAATAACCCCGGCGCCGAAACTCCGGTTCATCCGGAGCATTTGTCCCATCTTTCAAGCCGCGCCCCAGGGCGCGGCTTTTTCATGCCTGCCACCGACCTGATTTGGAAGTGAGTTGGGGCGGTGAATCCCTTCGCCGCCAGGGGCAACGGCGGTCGCTCCTTACTCTCACTTCTCCTTCATCGTGTACACGCCATCCCAGTTCGGTCCCGGCGGGTGCTCCTTCATCTTGTGACAGCGCTCGATCATGATCAAAGACGGATTCGATTCGATGTAATGCGCCTTGCTCGGTTGGTAGAACTCCAAGGTCGCGCTCTTGGTGAAGCGCTCGATCGCTCCATCCCAATCCTGCTGCAGGTAACGCTCGATCGCCTCTGCATGGATACTCAGGCAATCCGCCATCTGTTGGCTGAGCTCGGCGCGAAAACCAACGACCTCATACACCGGCACCGGCAGGGTACGCCCCTTCACCACGATCCGGTCGAGGAACCGGAACACGATCTGGTCGCCGCCGTGCTTCTCGCACTCCACCTTGGTGGCTTCGGTCACCATCGTGTAGACACCGAGCGACTTGGCGCCTGATTCCATGCGGGCGGCGAGATTCACATTGTCGCCCATCATCGTGTAACTGAAACGGGTCCGGCTGCCCATGTTGCCGATGATGGCTGTGCCGGTGTTCAGACCCAACCGGGCGCGCAGATAATGCACAATCGGCGGCCACTTGCTCCCTTCGCTCCGCCATTTTTTCCGCAAATCCTCGATGCCTTTCTGCACCCGGATCGCCGCGGTGCAGGCGCGGAAGGCATGGTCCGGCACGGGCAGCGGCGCCCCGTAGATCGCTACCACCGCGTCACCGATATACTTGTCCAGGGTTCCCTTCTCCTCCTGCACGATGTCAGTGCAGGCGGTCAGGTACTCGTTCATCAGCTCCACCAGCTGCGATGCGGGCATGAGCTCGGAAAAGGTCGAGAACCCCTGGATGTCCGAGAAATACGCCGTGATGACTTCCTCGTGACCGCCGAGCTGGGGATCGGACTCGGATTCCACCATGCGGTTGACCAGCTCCGGCGCGAGGTAGGTACCGAACATGTTTTTGATGCGCCCCTTTTGCTTCTCCTCCTTCAGGAGCTGCCAGAGCGTGGCGAGAAACCCGGTGCTGAAGGCTGCGCCAATCGGGGCCACCATCGGCACAATCAGATGACTTTGGGAAAACTCGTAGAGACACACGACCGCATACCCCACCAACACGACAATTGCGACCACCTTGCTCAGGAGACTGCGGGATCCCCCGCGAACGGTCAGCGCCGTGACCACGATCGACAGCCCGAAAATACAGGTCCAGAGCACCCAGGGTGGCGTCCGGACCAGGTACTGTTCGGTGATGATGGTCTTGATGAGATTGCCGTGTCCGCCGACCTTGGGCACGGGATCGCGATCGAACGGCGTGGGCGCGAGATCCTGCAGCAAGGGATCGACCGGGCCGACCAACACGGTGGCCCCGGCGAAACGTTTGAAGTAGTTCTCGGCTTCCGCTTTCTCCTCGGCGTTTTCCGATTCCAGCATCTCGCCGGCGATCAGCACGTCCGCCATGCTGGTGCGCGGGTTGTAGATCTGTGTGTCCCAGGGTGAAAACCAGTTGACCTCGACCAGCTGCTGCTCGGTCAGGGGGATATGGCGCACGATCTTCCCGTCCGGAGCCACGATATCGAGGAAATCACCGTTCCGCTTGAACGAACCCGGTGGCACGCCCAGTTCGATGCAGGCCAGTTGCAGTGACATGTGCCAGAACGTGGTGACGGACGACTCCGCAAAGAGCGGCGCCCAACGCGGCACCTGATCATCGGCGTAATCGAAATCGATGTCGATCAGGCCGATCGTCGCTGAGGAGACCGGATTCACGATGGGATAGACCGGCAGCTCGGGGATATCGTTCTTTTCCCGATTCGTGAAACCCTGCCGCAGCAGCGGGAACTTGCGCGTCCCGCGCTGGGTGCGGGCCTCTCCACCCGTGTATTGCGCGGCCAGCACGATCTCCGGATGATCGCGGGCCACCTTTGCCAGGTAATAGTTTCCTTTGGTGGCCTCTTCCTTGTTCACCAGGTTGGAGTGCCCCAGGTCAGAATAAACCAGATCGAAGCCCACCGATTTGGCTTGGCCTTTCTCCATCAGCAAACGACCGGCTTCCGCAAACTTGGCGCGATCCCACGGGCTTTCACCGATCAACTGGATCGCCCGGGTATCCAGATCCACGTAGAAGACCTTGACGGGCGCCGCCAGCGGACCCCGAAAGCGAAACCGCAGGTCCAGCACCAGGTTTTCCAGGCTCTTCAGGTCGCCATTCAGCGACAACCAGCCCCACAGTAGCGGCACCAGCAGCACGAGCAGAAACTTCCAATCGAACTTCTTTTTCTTGGGCTTCGCCACGCGGCGGACAGTAGCCGCCGGTCGGTTGAGTTAAAGCAGATTCAAAACCGGCCAAACAAAACACCCGGCGCCGGGCCGGGTGTTTTCAGATTCGTCAGGCTTTCCCACTCAACGGAGTGAGAATAGGTGGAGGCGTTATCGGTGGCGGCGGAGGCGGAAGATTTTGCTCGTCCGGTCCGGAGGAGACCGGATTGTTGAGGATCAAATCCTTGAGCGTCTGCGTCAGCTCCAGCGCGGCCGCCTGGATGGCCGCAGCCACGTTGGGAGCGATATCCTGGGAGACGACCACCGGCTTGTCCGGGTTGTCGGTATCGATCTCCACGACGACTTCCTTGCCGGAGTCCACCATGAGGTCAGCCGTATTGACCACGCCGATCATCTCCACCTTACCCTCGGCGGTCGAGATGGTGAAGAACGCCTTGCCGTCGGAGGACGGGCGGAAGACGATACGATAGATGGTGCCGCGGATACCGGCCGCGCCGACCGGGGTCTTGATCGAGTAGCTGGAAGAGGAATTGAGCTTCTTCACGTCGCCGACCATTTCCCCGTAGGAAAGCTTGAGCGACGTCTTGGACTTGCTGGGCTCATTCTTCAGCGCGGTCGGATTACTGATCGGCTGGGCCAGCGGATCCATCTTGAACTCTTCGACATTCAGGCTCGTGTCCGAACCGAGTCGCACCGAGGAGCCGTTCATGAACACCAGCACCACACTTGCCCCTTTGCCGGTGGTCACACTGTCCGTTTCATACACGGCATCACCATCCTTCAGTGGAACCGAACCCGCCTTGGAGACGCGGAACACCTCACCCTGCACGCGGGCGGCCTTGATCGCGCCGGCCGCAGTCTGCGCGACGGAGCTCAGGGAAAGGGCAGCAGCAACGAAGCCGCAAAAAACAAAACGAAATAGCAGCGCGGAAATTTTCATAGTCCTCTTCTAAATTGAGTTAAGGTGTCGTGGCCAACTGCTGGCGCAGAGTGTTCGCAGCGGGATAATGAGGGTCAAGAGCTAAACAGGTCCCGAGGGCGCGGTGGAACTCCTCCCGCTTCGAGGGAAATGCCTGCAGGTAGTAGGCATAGTGGTACCAGACCTGGGGGGAGTGAGGCGCAAGTTCCAAGGCCCGACGGAAACAGTCCTCCGCCCCGGGACGGCCCCGCTGTACCTGCAGGGCAACGCCTTTGCGCAGCCAGAACTCGGCATTGATCGGGCACCGCGCGAGCGCTTCATCTGCGGCGAGCTCGGCGAACCGGCCCAAGGCCACCAGGTCGCTGCCTTCCTTTTCCCAGCTTTGCACGGTGGCGTAAGCCAGGTCCGCCCAAGCCTGACCATTGCCGGGATCTAGACGCACCGCTTTCGACAAGGCCTTCTTGGCCGCCGGGGCTATCACCCCCATCTCCCCTTCTCCGGTGATGGCAAATCGGTCAATCGTCCGGCGGGCCTCCTCCCGCAGGGCCTCCGCATCGTACAGCGGTACCGCGACCCGCCAAATGAGCGCAAGCAAGGCAGCGGCCATCGCCGCACCGCCCACCAAAGCTGGCAGCACCCCGATCGATCGGTGCCAAGCCGGCTCATCCCGCACCAACAAGGCCACCAAGATCGCCGCCAGGAAGGCCAGACCCGGGATTCGCGTATGAAAATCCACCGCCAGATGAAGCGCGAATGCCAGCAGCCCCAGCAAAAGCCCCAATTTCCAAACCTTGCGCGCAACTGGACTCTCGTCTCCTGGCGCGCCGTCCCGCCGTGCTCGCTGCCACGCGACCCATCCGAGCGCACCCAAAGCAAAGCCAGCACCGGCCCAGAGCGCAAAGCCCGCCAACCCGTAATCACACAGGATGTTCAGGTAGTCGTTATGCGTCCAGTTGGGCTCATTCAGAAATCCCCGGGGGCGGTACTGCTCAAACAGCACATTGAATGCCGCCGCTCCGCGTCCCTCCCAAGGACTGTCCTGCCACATCTGCAATCCTGCCTTCCAGATGATCGGCCGGCTGGATTCGAACTTACCTTCGATAAAGGGTTGGATCCGTTCCCGGGCATAGCCGCTCCCCACATACAGCCCCCCGATCGCGACGGCCACCGTCAGCAAGACCCCGGCCGTCCCGAGCAACTTGATTTGCCACCGGCGCCCCACGAGCAGGGGCCAGACCAGTAACGCCAGCGCGAGGCTGATCCAGCCACCGCGGCTTCCCGTCAAGACCAGCGCAAACAACAGCAGCACAGCCAGCAAACCGGCGGCCACCGTCAGTCCCCGCCTTCGGCCACGGGCAAAAAGCACCCCGACGCAGAGTGGGATCACACATTCCAGCAGACCTGCGAGCGAGTTCGGCACCCCAAACATGCCGGCGGAGCGGCCCACAAATTGATCCGCCTGTTTTCGGCCCAGCATCATCCACGAGGCATCACCGTAGCGCTGGTAAATCGCCAGGCCGGCGCCGACCACGGCCAACCCGATGATCGTGCCGAGCCAGATCCGAGCATGGGCGGGACGACGCCCAAAGTGCAGCGCGACGACAAACACCAGCCAAGTCTGGAGCCAAAGCAACCACTCCCGCCATGCCAACCAGCCGGCCGGCGCCCACCAAACCACGCTGACCAAGGCATAGAGCAAAAAAGGTACCGGGAGCAGCGCGGCCCAATGTAAGGTACGCGTGCCGGCTCCGTACCCCAACACCCAAAGGACACCGCCCAGCAGGGCGAGACCCGTGACGGACCAGGAGACCCAGATCATGGTTCTGGCCAGTACTCCGCCCAAGGCGAGCATCGTCCCGGCGAGCACGATCGCGACGCCCAACACCAAAATCCACTCGGCCACGGCGGACCAGCGCGGTGGCGGCTCGGTGGAATGGGGGCCCGGCGTAGTCATGCGGCGCGGACTTTGAACACGGGAAGCAGCTGTGGAGCCACAAAAAAGCCGTCCGGCACGGGGCCGGACGGCTGAAATCCAACGGGTCAGGAACGCAGCGCTTACTTGAGCGGTACGGTCTGGATCGTCTTGAGGATCCGGCCAGCGACCAGATAAGGGTCGGCGGCGGAATTCGGACGACGGTCCTCGAGGTAGCCCTTGTAGTCAGCCTTGATGAAGCTGTGCGGGATGCGAATCGACGCACCGCGATCGGCGACACCGTAGGTGAACTTGTCGATCGACTGCGTCTCGTGCAGACCGGTGAGGCGGAGGTGGTTCTCCGGGCCATAGACGGCGATATGCTCGTCCATGTGCTTGGCGAAGGCCGCCATGAGCTTCTCGAAGTAATCCTTGCCGCCGACTTCGCGCAGGTGCTTGGTCGAGAAGTTGGAGTGCATGCCGGAACCGTTCCAATCGAGGGCCTGGTTGAAGGCACCGAGGATCGGCTTGCAGCGCCACTCGACGTCAATGCAGTAGCTCTCGCACAGGCGCGTCAGGATGTAACGGGCGACCCACATCTGGTCAGCGGCGCTCTTGGAGCCCTTGCCGAAGATCTGGAATTCCCACTGGCCCTTGGCGACCTCGGCGTTGATGCCTTCGATGTTGATGCCGGCATCGAGACACAGGTCGATGTGCTTCTCAACGATCTCGCGCGCCACGGAACCGACGTTCTTGTAGCCGACGCCGGTGTAATAGGGTCCCTGCGGGGCCGGATAGCCGCCGACGGGGAAACCGAGGGGAGCGCCGTCCTTGTAGAGGAAATATTCCTGCTCGAAGCCAAACCAGGTGTCGGGATCGTCCGGGATCGTGGCGCGGGAATTGGAAGGATGCGCGGCGCCGGTGTGCAGATAGGTTTCGCACATCACGAGCACGCCGTTCTTGCGGGTGCTGTCCGGGAAGACGGCGATCGGCTTGAGCACGATATCGGAGCTCTTGCCTTCGGCCTGCTGCGTCGAGCTGCCGTCAAAGCCCCAATCGGGCAGTTCGGAGAGCTTCGGGAAGCTGGCATATTCCTTGATCTGAGTCTTGCTGCGAAGGCTCGCCAGGGGCGTGTAGCCGTCGAGCCAGATGTATTCCAGTTTGTATTTGGCCATGGATCGGATGTGTTTTGTTTGAGGTTTGGAGGGTATGGCGTGAATGAATCGACGCCCATCAAGACGCCGGAATGCAGTGACGCAATACCGCCGACAAAAAGCACCTTACATGCCAGAGGGAAGAGCAATTTCGGCTTATGCCAGACCGCAAGCCCGACGGCGGCACTCGCCCCTTGCGTACTTGCCTGCATTGGTAAAACGTAGGCCTACACCATCATGCAGGAAGTCAAGGACACCAAACGCGCCTTGGTTCGCATCGGTTATGACGGACTCGTCTACAAAACCTTTCGCGGCCACCAGGCTTACGCCCGCTTCGCCAACGAAGTGAGGGTGCTTCGGCACCTGGAGGACAAGGGCTGCGATTTCGTCCCACGCCTGGTCGAGTCGGACGAGGCCACGCTTAAGATGGTCACCACCAACGCCGGCGCGCGGGTCGATCACATCAGTCCGGAGAAGATCAAGGAGCTGTTTGCCGAGCTCGAGACCTATGGCGTGCGTCACGATGACATCGATATTCGCAACATTACCTACCGCAAGGAGGACGGCCGTTTCTGCATCATCGATTTCGAATTCGCCACCTTGCTCGAGGAGGAGGGGAAAAGCGCTTCACCCACCCTGCGCTGGTCGGGCCTGACCCATCGCGGCCATGTCCGCACGAACAATGAAGACGCCTTTCTGGCCCTGACCTTTGACAGCCGGGAAGTCCACTACCTGGGCAAGACCGGTGAAGCCGGCTGGGCCCAGACCGACTTCGTGTTCGCGGTGAGCGATGGCATGGGCGGCGCCAATTCCGGTGAATTCGCCAGCCGCTTCACCGTGGACCGGCTGACCAAGCTCATGCCTCGCGGCTACCGGGCCGCCGCACCGGGTCCCGACAGCGGCTACGACCGCATTCTGGGCGAACTCTTCCGGGCCATTCACGCCGATTTGCTGAGCCTGGGTGAATCCTACGAGGAGTGCCGCGGCATGGGCACCACGCTCAGCCTCTGCTGGATCACGCCGGGCTGGCTTTATTTTGGCCACATCGGGGACAGTCGCATCTACCACTTGCCGCCCGATGAAGGCATCATCCAACTGACCCACGATCATAGCCACGTGGGCTGGCTGCGCCGCAACGGTCGGATCAACGAGCGAGAGGCCCGCAGCCATCCCGGCAAGAACGCCCTCAACCAAGCCCTCGGGTCGGGGCACCAGATCATCAACCCCCAGTTCGGCGCCCTCCCCTGCCAACCCGGCGACCGCTTCCTGATCTGTTCGGACGGCCTGACCGACGGCCTTTGGGACCGGCAGTTGGAGGAGATCATCCGCACTCCCGGCAGCGAACCCGTCTCCCAGCGCCTGCTGGCCGCCTCCCTGGAGCGTTCGGCGCGGGACAATATCACAACCCTGGTGGTAGAGGCGCTGGCGCCCTGACGGCCGCGCAGCGGCGCCGCATTTCTGTTTTTGCCCTCGGCGCTTCCGCCGTGGCAATATCAGGCCATGAACACGGTTTTCGTTTACGGCACGTTGAAGCGCGGTGGCAGCAATCATCTCTTCCTCACCGGCCAGAAGTACCTCGGCGACGTCCGGACCGAGCCGGGTTACACCCTCTACTCCCTCGGCGACTACCCGGGCATGGTGCGGGCTCCGGGGGATCAGTCGGGTGTCACCGGGGAACTCTGGGACGTGAGCGATGCCTGCCTGGCCGAACTCGATCGCCTCGAGGGCCTCGACGAGGGACTCTATGAACGCGTGAACGTCGTGCTTTTGCCCAACGCCCATGCGACATCCGCCCAGGCGTATCTTTATCTTCGCCCCCACCACGGCTTGTCCCCGGTCGGACCACACTGGCCCGTGGGACAGGTCACTTGAGGGCCGAGGCCGGCATCCGCTTTACGGTAATGAACCGGGCGCGGAACAGCTCTTCCATCAGGTCACGGGCCGGCTGAGGAATCCGCTGAACGAGATCCTCCATCGGCGGCATCGCACCCTTTTCCTCGGGTGGACTCTCCACGTGCATGAGGGCGGGCGTGACGTTACCCATCTCACGTTCCTGGGCCAGAAAGGCAGCTTCCTCATCGGAAGAAGGTCCCGCCGGCGCATCGGCATCGATCACGCCGGTCGCCGGCTCTTCCTCCCGCTCCCCGCTTCCGGACGTGTCCTCTCCGGGCCCCGGTTCAGGCGCCTGCCTCAGTCGTTTTTTTTTGAGCCGTCCGCCGGCAGGCTGTCCGCCAGCGTGGCGATTTCCTTGATCAGGCTGTCGATGGCCCGCGCGCGGCTGGCCTCAACGGCCTTGAGCAGCGCCACCTCAAAATTCACCTTCTCCGACAGGCCGTGTTTCACGGAGTTCTCCCCCTCGCGGAGGCCGTCGAGCAGTCGCGTGATCTGCTCAGTGGTCATCGGGCTGTCGAGGAGCTCGCTGCTGCCGCCTTTTGCGATGGCGTCGAGCAGCGCACCCTGCAGGTAGGTCTGCAGGTCCACGAGGAGGCGGTACAGGTCGCGGCCGTTCTCGTCGCAATCGTCCACGATCGCGATGATCTTCTTGTGGTCGCCGGCCGCCAGGGCCGAGCCCAGCTCCGCGATCTTGGCGGCGGAGACCAGTCCGTAGACATCCAGCACGTCCGCCTCACCGATCTCGGTACCGCAAAACGAAATCATCTGGTCGAAGATCGACTGCGCGTCGCGCATGCCGCCGTCGGCCATGCGGGCGATGCTGGCGAGCGCCTCGTCGCTCACCTTGATCTTGTCGGCCGTGGCGATCTTCTTCAGGCGCTGCACGATCAGCTCGGTGGGAATCGGCTTCAGATCGAACCGCTGGCAGCGGGAGATGACCGTGGCCGGCATCTTTTGCGGATCCGTCGTGGCAAAGATGAACTTCACGTGCGCCGGCGGCTCCTCGAGCGTCTTCAGCAGGGCGTTGAAGGAACCGGCCGAGAGCATGTGCACCTCGTCGATGATGTAGACCTTGTAACGACCCTGGGCCGGCGCATAGGCCACGGTGTCGATGATGAACTCGCGGATCTTGTCCACCTGCGTGTTGGAAGCGGCGTCGAACTCGATAACATCCAGGCAACGGCCTTCGGCGATGGAAAGGGCGATCGGGTCGGCAGGATCGAAGTCCGCCTTGGGACCGCCGGTCGCATTGAGCGCCTTGGCGAAAATGCGGGCCGTGCTGGTCTTGCCCGTGCCGCGCGGGCCGACGAGCAGGTAGGCGTGCGCGATGCGGTTGCGGGCAATGGCGTTTTTGAGGGTCCGCACCACATGATCCTGACCGACGACATCATCGAAGGTCTGGGGGCGCCACTTGCGGGCGATGACTTGGTAGGCGGTCGACATGGCAGGCGGAAAGACTGAAAGGGTGAAGCCCGCAAAAATCCAGCCCGCGTTTCATTTTCTTTCCGGCTTTCCGTCCCCAGAGACTTCATCCGGGACCAGACAACGATAATGCGGGAGCGAGCTTGCTCGCGACAAAGGGCGTGGAGGGCCGCAGGCAAGCACGCTGCCGCCTCATCAAGACCTCTACCGTACGGCTCGCCTTTCACGCCGGAACTTCAATACCACGGTTCAGGCCGCGCCGCATAGAGATGAAAAAGAGTGGCCAGGCAATCCACGGCACTGGGAGGACGTCGTCACCGTTGCTGCCTTCCGGCCCTGGCGGGGTTCACGCGCCTGCCCATGCATGGCGCCTGGCCACCGCGGAACGTAGGCGCGTTCCCTCCCCTTACAACCAAAATAGTGAGGAAGAAAAGGCTCCCCTCGCGCGGACGATCAGGGCTGCTCTGTCGGAGGCGGCGGCGGGCGCTCGCCACCGGGACCGCCGCCCGATTTCCGGGTAGCATCCGGCCGTTTCTGCATGAATTTCTGCAGGTGCTCGCGCCGTTCGCGGTTGTAGACTTCAAATTCCTTTTTCTGCTCCGGCGTGAGTTTCTCGGCGATGTCGCGCTGCATCCGATCAAAGATGCTGCGGGATTCGGTCATGGACTGGTTGCGGATGCGCCGGAGCTCATCCATGTCGCGTTTCACGATCGGGCGGATCTGCTCCACCTGCTCCGGTTTCAGTTCCAGGCGCTCGGCCAGCTTTTTCAGGTGGATCGTGGCCCACTGTTCCGGGGAGGCCCGCCCGGACAGCCATTCACGCCCGAAGTGGGCCGTCAGTAATCCCCCGCTCACCAATCCCGCGAGGAAGATGCCGATCAGCAGGAGGATGGGTTTCCACGATTTGTTCATCACGAGAGATCGAAGAGGGCGACAACAGCGACGTCCACGCCCGCGGTTTCCTCGGTCAGGTCGGCGGTGCGGTCGAAGTAACTGAACACGACTGCCGCGGCACAGCAGGCGGCCGCGGCCACGAAGCCGCGCAGGGCGAACCGCTCCAGCATGAACCAGGGGCCGGCGGCCGGGGCCGCGAGGGCCCGGGCGGCGACGCGCGTGGCGAAACCGGGCGGCATCAGGATGTCGCGATCGGCCGGGGCCTGCCGCGCCAGGGCGGTCAGTTTCTGCCAGTGGTGGTCAAATGAGTTCATGATTTCTCCTGGGATTTAAGTTCCTGGAATAGTTTTTGCAATTTCCGTCGTGCACGAAAGGCGCGCACCTTGATCAGGGTCTGGTTCCAGCCCGTCAGCTCGCTGATCTCGGCCAGCGTTTTCTGTTCGAGATCGAGCAATTGGATCACCAGCCGGTCGTCCGGTTTGAGTTGTCCGAGCAGGCGGTCCACCAGTTCGCGGGCGGCCATCGCATCGCCGGGGGCGACGTCCCGATCGTCACTCAACACATGGTCCAACACCTCGGCCTGACTCTCCGGCAGGTCGGCCCACCGGTACTCCGGCCGGCGCTGTTGCGCCCGCAGCTGGTCGATGCAGGTCGTCACCGCGATCCGGGAGATCCAGTGCGGAAACGGCACGGCGCCTTGGTACTGGTCGAGTCGCGTGAACATTTTCAGAAAAACCTCCTGCGCCAGATCCTCTTCGGCCACGCGCCGGGGAAGATGCGAGCGCACAATCCGGATGACCTGGGGGTAAAGTTGCTCAACCAGCTGCCGGCACGCTGCTTGATCGCGCGCGCGCACCCGCTCGAGACAACCGGCGAAATCGAACGGTTCATCACCCATGGTATGTAATTTGCATGCAACACGTCATCAGAGACGGCAGCGAGGGCCATGGAGTTACCGGAAAAGCCTGGGTCACGGGCAAAATGTAAAAGACCCGGCGCAGTTACCAAGCCCATTCTCCGCTTCCTCCCTATGGTCACTTGCCATACTGCTCCCGACGCCCAAAGTGGCTGTCCATGAATGTGCTTGTGATCGAGGATGAACCCAAGGCCGCGGCCTTCATCCGGCGTGGTCTGGAGGAAAACGGGTTCACGGTCACCTTGGCCACCCGGGGAGACGAGGGCTTGACCCTCGCCCGCACCGAAACGTTCGAAGCCATGGTGCTGGACATCAGCCTGCCCGTGCTGAGTGGTTTTGGCGTCCTCGCGGCCCTGCGGGAAACGGGCAACCGCACGCCCATTCTTTGCCTGACGGCCCGCGATGCGGTCGCGGACCGGGTGAAAGGCCTGGAACTCGGAGCCGACGACTACCTCGTGAAACCGTTTTCCTTCGCCGAACTCCTGGCCCGCCTGCGAACCATTGTGCGCCGCCAACAGGGCACGGCTCCCGAGTCGACGCTGCGGGTCGCCGACCTGGAGCTCGATCTCGCCAGGCTGCGGGCCACCCGTGCCCACCAGAAGATTGAACTCACGGCCAAGGAGTTTCAGCTGCTGGCCCTGCTCACCCGTCGACAAGGGGAGGTGCTTTCCCGCACCGTCATCGCCAGCGACGTGTGGGACGTGAATTTCGACAGCGACACGAACGTCGTGGAGGTCGCCATCCGCCGCCTGCGCAAGAAAGTTGACGATCCCTTCGCCGACAAGCTGATCCATACGGTGCGCGGCGTCGGCTATGTGCTCGAGGCGGGTCGAAAATGAGCAACCCGCACCCAGCCCGCCGCCGCCCGTGGTCGATGACCGCGCGGCTCATCATCCTGCAACTGCTTGCAGTGGCCGGCCTGGTGGGAGGTGCGATGATCACCCTTTACTTCAACATCTCTTCCCACCTGGCCGCGGACAACCGGGAGGAACTGCTCAATCAAGCCAGGGTGATCTCCCGCTGGATGGAAGATACCCCGGGCCACTTTCTGGAGAGCAGCGCACGTGACAAACTGTTGGCGACGATGCCGCTCTTTATCCGCGTGATCCGGCCCGACGGTTCCATCGATTTTTCCAGCCCTTCGCCGGCCCCGCCGCCGACAACCTCCTTTCCAGCTCCGGGCGCCGAACCCAACGACTGGCTCTCCCCGGCCCGCACCCACCACCTCCTGATCTCCGTCTGGCTGGGACCCGGCTACCGGCCGAGCGGCAGCCAGCTGCAGCTGGCCTACGACATCTCCGACGACGACGCCCTGCTGCGACATCTGCGCCAGCGCATGAGCATCATCTACCTGCTGACGCTGACACTGTCCGGTATTCTCTCCTATTTGATTGCACGGGGCGTTTTCCGGCCGCTGGCCCAACTGACGCGGGCGACCGCCCGGATCCAGGCATCGGACATGACCGCGCGCGTGCAGGAGTCCGGCTGGCCCATCGAGCTCAACGTCCTGGCCCGGGAGTTTGACGCCATGCTGAGCCGGCTCGAGGAATCATTCGGTCGCCTCACGCGGTTCTCCTCGGATCTCTCGCATGAGTTGCGCACGCCGATCAACAATCTGCGGGGTGAAACCGAGGTGGCGTTGAGCCGGCCGCGCGAGCCGGAGGAATACCGCCGGGTGCTGGAATCCGGACTCGAGGAATGCAGCCGGCTGAGCCGGCTTATCGACACCCTGCTGTTCATTGCCAAGGCCGACAATCCGGCCCAAGGCATCAAGAAGCAAAACGTGGATGCGGTTGCCGAGTGCCAGCGCGTCGCGGAATTTTTCGAGGCGATGGCGGCGGAACGCAATCTGACGATTCTGGTGCGAGGCACCGGGACGCTGCTGGCCGACCCGGAACTGCTTCGCCGGGCTCTGGCCAATCTCATCGACAATGCCGTGCGGCACACGCCTCCAGGTGGTCATGTCGACCTGACCGTCCGTGCCTCCGCGGCCGGCGGCACGGAAATCGAAGTCCGCGACGACGGCAGCGGCATCCCGGCCGCGCATCTTTCGCGGGTCTTCGAGCGATTCTACCGCAGCGAAAAAAGCGCGGACCAAGCCCACGCCACATCTGGATTCGGCCTGGGGCTGGCCATCGTCAAATCGATCATGGATCTGCATGGCGGCAAGGTGGTGGTGGACAGCCGGCCGGGACAAGGCACGGCGGTCGCGTTGCGCTTCCCCGACCAGCCGGCCGACTGAACATTACGAAATTGTAATCTGCCCGTCAGGATTGTTGCCGGGTTGTTGGGCTAAGCTGGCGGCGCATTGTCGAGCCCAGCCACAGTCCAACCGGTACCGGCGACCGAAAAGGCCATCAGGAAGCGAGACCTCCTGACCCTGCTGCTGCTCTGCGTGGTGTTTTTCGGTTTCGGCCTCGGCTTCGCCCCGCTCGCGAATCCGGATGAGGCCCGTTATGCTGAGATCCCCCGGGAGATGTTGAGCACGGGTGATTTCGTGACACCGCGTCTGGATGGGGTGAAATACTTTGAGAAGCCTCCCCTGACCTACTGGCTGGTCGCCGGCTCTCTTTGGCTCTTCGGTCCCGGCGAGGCCGCGGCCCGGACTACGCCCGCGTTGCTCGCAGGTCTCGGGGTTATGCTCACCTATTTGGCGGTCCGGAAGCTCGCCGGCCGGGATGCGGCCTGGTGGTCGGCCATCGTGCAGCTCACCGCACTCCTTTATTTCGCCCATGCCCGGATTCTGCTCACCGACATGGTCGTTTCCGTCCTGTTGAGCGCGACGCTGTTTTGTTTCATGCTCGGAGTGCGCCAGCCGCCGGGCCGGCGCCGGCAGCTGCTCTTCTACGGACTATACGCCAGCGCGGCGCTCGCCACGCTGGCCAAGGGCCTGATCGGTTTCCTGCTGCCGGGCGCGATCATGTTCCTATGGCTGCTGATCTTCAACCAGTGGCACCGGCTGCGTCCGTTTCACCTGCCGGTCGGTCTCCTGGTTTTCGCCGCCATCGCGCTGCCCTGGCATCTGCTGGTGGCGCAACGCAACCCGGAATGGGCGTGGTTCTACTTTGTGCATGAGCACTGGCTCCGCTTCACCACCACCACCCACGGCCGGGCCGAACCGTGGTGGTTCTTCCTGCCTGTTGTGGTGCTGGGACTTTTTCCGTGGACCGGGTTTCTGTGGCCCGCCTTGCGGGCGGTGCTTCCCGTGAACTGGTCGCAGCGGGAGGCGGCGGCCGACCGCATGTTCCCGGTGATCTGGACCGCCTTCATCATCCTCTTTTTCAGCCTTTCCGGATCAAAACTCGTTCCCTACATGCTGCCGGTTTTCCCGCCGCTGGCGCTGATCGTCGGTCAATACCTCGCCCCCCGGCTGACTCAGGAGGCCGCCCCGGCCGGGCTGCGTGGCGGGCTGATAGGATTCACGATCATCGGCGGTATTCTGGGATTGGCCCTCATCGCGGTCTTTATCCGCCCCAACCTGCTCGGGAAAATTGAAAACGTCACGGAGGTGGCCCGCTATGCCTCCCTGGCCGGCACCTTTCTTCTGTGCAGCGCCGCCGGCGTGCTCCTCTTGGTGCGACGCCAGAAATTCCCTGGCGCCATCGATGTGATGCTGGGAGGCATGGCGGCTTTTGTCGCGGTGTTGGTCTTGGCCATGCCCGTCATCGCCCGGGCCAGCACCAAGGAACTGGCCCAGATCGTCGCCCGGCAGGTCGATCCCGACGACAACATCCTGCACTACCACGACTTTTTCCACGACTTCACCTACTACTCGGGCCGGACCGCCGGCACGGTCGGCTACAACGGAGAACTGGAGCTGTTCCTCGACCCGGACGCCCAGCGCTCCGGTCCCCATGTCGACGAGGCGGCTTTTCGCAAGATCTGGGCCGGCCCCCACCAGGTTTACCTCGTTTTGCGCCACACCGAGTTGGCCGCGCTCAGAGCCCAGCCGGACTTCCGTGCCCATGTCGTGGCGGAATCTTCCAAGCACATCCTGCTCGTCAACCGATTCTGACATGACTCCGGAAAAGACCGCCCTTCCCTACCTGCCCTTCACCCGGCCCTCGCTCGACGAGGAAACCATCGCCGGGGTGTCGGAGGTGCTCCGTTCGGGCTGGCTTACCTCCGGTCCCAAGGTGAAAGCCTTCGAGGCCCAGCTCAGCCTGCATTGTCAGGGTCGGCCGGTGCGCGCCTTCAACTCCGGCACATGTACCATGGAAATTGCCCTGCGCATTGCTGGCATCGGTCCGGGAGACGAGGTCATCACGACCCCGTTGTCGTGGGTCGCGACCAGCAATGTGATCTTGGCCGTGGGAGCCAGACCCGTCTTCGTCGACATCGATCCGGTTACGCGGAACCTTGACTTGGAACGGGTCGAAGCCGCCATTACCCGGGCCACCCGCGCCATCATCTCCGTGGATCTTTCCGGCCTGCCCGTGGATCGCGACCGGCTTTACGCGCTCGCCGCCAAACATGGGTTGCGCGTGGTTGAAGATGCTGCCCAAGCCTTCGGCAGCAATTGGCGGGACAGCCCGATCGGTGCGAAGGGCGATTTCGTCTCCTTCAGTTTTCATCCCAACAAGAACATCACCACCATCGAGGGCGGCGCGCTGGTGCTGAATGATGAGCGCGAGGTCCGGTTGGCCGAACAGTATCGGCTCCAGGGCGTCACGCGCTCCGGTTGGGACGGCATGGATGTGGAAATCCCCGGCGGAAAATTCAACCTGACCGATGTCGCCGCCCGCGTGGGTCTTGGTCAACTGCCGCATCTGACCACCTTCACGACCCGCCGCCGCGAGCTGGCCCGTCTTTATTTTGCTGAACTGGCCCGCCTGGGAGCCGATGCGCTCGGCCTCGGCCTGCCCGTGCCGGATTTCTCCCAAAGCAACTGGCACATGTTCCAGGTCATGTTGCCCGAAGTCCGACTGAAGGTCCGACGCGCCGCGATCATGGAGCACCTGCACACGGCGGGTATCGGCACCGGCGTCCACTACCCGGCCATCCATCTCTTCGGACTTTACCGTCGGCTGGGCGGGAAGCCCGGTGATTTTCCCCATGCCGAATACGCCGGCCGCAACATCCTGACGCTGCCGCTTTTTCCGGCCATGACTGAAGCCGACGTCACCCGCGTCGCCACCGCGCTCATCGCCGTCCTGCGCGAATATTCTCTCGGATGAGCACGCCTGACCAACCTTCGCTGAGCGTGGTGATTCCCGTCTTTAACGAGGAGCCCAACCTGCCCGTCCTCTTTGCCCGGCTCTATCCGGTGCTCGACGGTCTCGGCCGCACCTTCGAGGTTGTCTTCACCAACGACGGCAGTGCCGACCGTTCTCTCGACTTGCTCCGCGCCCAGCAACTGGCCCGCGCCGACGTGACCCGGGTCATCGATTTCAATGCCAACTATGGTCAGCATATGGCGATCATGGCCGCTTTCGAGCGGGTGCGTGGCGAGGTGGTCATCACCCTCGACGCCGACCTGCAGAATCCACCGGAGGAAATCCCGCGGCTGCTGACCGCCATTGCCGCCGGCCATGATTACGTGGGCGGATTCCGGCTGCATCGCCAGGATTCATTCTTTCGCACGACGGCTTCCAAGCTGATCAATTTCGTCCGCGAGAGGACGACCAGCATCAAGATGACGGATCAAGGGTGCATGCTCCGGGCCTACCGGCGTCCCATCATCGATGCCATTGTCCGCAGCGGTGCCATCAACACCTTCATCCCGGCCCTTGCCTACAGCTTTTCCAGCCATCCGGGCGAGGTGGGCGTGAAACACGAGGAACGGCATGCCGGCGTTTCCAATTATTCCCTGTACAGCCTGATCCGGCTGAACTTCGACCTGATCACCGGCTTCTCCCTCGCCCCGCTGCAATACTTCACGATCTTCTCCGGGCTGTGCGCGGGAGGCAGTCTCTTCCTCGTCGCCCTGCTGTTCTACCGGCGCTTCCTGCTCGATCTCGATCGGGAAACCTTCGGCGTGTTCACCTTGTTCGCCGTACTTTTTTTCCTGCTGAGCGTGACCATGATCGGCATCGGCCTCATCGGTGAATACGTCGGCCGCACCTACCTGGTCGTGCGCTCCCGCCAACGCTACCACATCCGCGAGATCCTGGAGAGGAGCCCATGACCGCCCGGCCCCGCATCCTCTTTTTTGGCTACAGCGAGGTGGGACACTCCTGCCTGACCCTCCTGCTGGAGCGGGGCGACCACGTTGTGGGTCTGTTCACCCACGAGGACAACCCTCACGAAAAGATCTGGTTCAAGACACCGGCCCAGGCCGCCCGCGAAAACGCAGTGCCGGTCTTCACGCCCGAAAAGATCTCCACGCCGGAGTGGCTGGAGAAAATCCGCGCGCTCCAGCCCGATCTGATCCTCTCGGTCTATTACCGGAATATGATCAGCGAGAAGATTCTTGGTCTGGCCCCGCTGGGGGCCTTCAACATCCATGGATCGCTGCTGCCAAAATACCGCGGCCGCGCGCCGATCAACTGGGCCGTGCTGCATGGCGAGCCTCGCATTGGCATGACTTTGCATCGCATGGTCAAACGGGCCGACGCCGGAGCCATCGTCGATCAGGAAGGTGTCGATCTCGGGCCGCGCGATACGGCCGAACAGGCTTTCCGCAAGGTCTTGCCCTGTGCGACCCGGGTGCTCGCCCGGCAGATCGATTTCCTGCTGGCCGGTCAGGCGACCGAAACGCCGCAAGACGAATCCCAGGCCACCACCTTCGGTGGCCGTCGGCCCGAAGACGGACGCGTGGATTGGCGACGGACGGCCCGGGAAATCTTCAACCTCATCCGGGCGGTCACCGATCCCTACCCAGGCGCCTTTACCGACCTTGGCAATTCCCGCCTCATGCTGTGGTGGGCGGACCCCGATGCGCCGGCGGCCCGGGGCCGGTCGGGCCGCCCCGGTGAAATCCTCTCCGTCCAACCCCTCATCGTGGCCACCGGCAACGGTGCGCTCGTCATTACCAAAACTGAATGGCGCGGTCCCGCCGTCACCCTTCAACCCGGTCAAATCCTCCCCTCCTCATGAAAAAGAAAGTCCTCATCCTCGGCGTCAACGGCTTCATCGGCAGCTCCCTCACCGAAGCCATTCTCAGGCAAACCGACTGGGATGTCTACGGTCTCGATGTCGGCGACCACAAGTTGAACAGCTGCCTCGACGATGCGCGGTTCACCTTTGTCGAGGGCGATGTAACCATCTCCCACGAATGGATCGAATACCACGTCAAGAAATGTGACGTCGTGGTGCCTCTGGTCGCCATCGCCAATCCCGCCCAATATGTGAAGGACCCGCTGCGCGTCTTCGAACTCGATTTTGAATCCAATCTCGCCGTCGTCCGCCAGTGCGCGAAATACCGGAAGCGCATCATCTTCCCCTCGACCTCCGAGGTCTACGGCATGTGCGAGGACTCGATACTGTCCGAGGACACCAGCTCGATGGTCTACGGCCCCGTCCACAAGCAGCGCTGGATCTACGCCTGCTCGAAACAGCTGCTTGACCGGGTGATCTACGCCTATGGGGTCCGCGACGGCGTCGACTACACCCTTTTTCGTCCCTTCAATTGGATCGGGCCGAAACTGGACAACGTCTTCGAGCCCAAGGAGGGCAGCTCGCGGTTGTTCACCCAGTTCATCTCAAATGTGATATTCAGGAAACCCATCCAACTTGTGGACGGTGGCCGGCAGGGTCGTTCCTTCACCTACATCGACGACGGCATCGACGCCCTCCTGCGCATCATCGAAAACCAGGACAACGCCGCCTCCCGCCGCATCTTCAATCTGGGCAATCCCGCCAACAATGTAAGTGTGGCCGATCTCGCCCAACACATCCTGGCCGCCTTCAAGGAGTATCCCGAGTATCGGGAACAGGCCGAGCAGACCCCCGTGATTTCCGTGCCTTCCGAAGAATACTTCGGCGCCGGCTACCAGGACATTCAGACGCGCGTGCCCTCCATCGAGGCCGCGTGGCAGCAGTTGGGCTGGAAGCCGCGCTACGATCTGCGGTCGGCCATCAAGCTCACCCTCGACTACCACGTGACGCACCGTGACTACGCGCTCGTATGAACCAGCCATGACGGCGAGTTCAACCCAACCGGTCTTGGCCAAGGTCCCTCAGGTGACCCTGCTCTTCTGGCTGATCAAAATCGTCGCCACCACCCTGGGCGAAACCGCCGGTGACGCGGTGTCCATGTCGATGAATCTCGGCTATCTCACCGGGACCCTCATTTTCGGTGGCATCTTCATCGTAGCCGTCGTGCTGCAGATCCGCTGGCGCAGGTTCCATCCGTTCCTCTACTGGGCCACCATCATCGCCACGACCACGGTGGGCACCACACTGGCGGACTACGCCGATCGATCCCTGGGCATCGGCTATGCCGGTGGCACCACGCTACTCTGCCTGCTTTTGGCCGGATCCTTGCTGGCCTGGAAATTCACGCTCGGCTCGATCGCCATCGAGACCGTCAGCCAGCCCAAGGTGGAGGCCTTTTACTGGACCACCATCATGTTCTCACAGACCCTCGGCACGGCCCTGGGCGACTGGACCGCCAGCCACCCGGAGCTGGGCTATGTCGGCGCGGGCCTCGTTTTCTCCGCCATGTTGGCGGTGGTCGCCGCGTTGTACTTCATCCAGTCCGGCTACCGCCCATCGCTTTTCTGGGCTGCCTTCATCCTCACCCGTCCGCTCGGGGCGGTGGTGGGCGATTTCCTCGACAAGCCTTTGGCTGACGGCGGGCTGGACCTCAGCCGTTACACCGCCTCGGCCGTCTTGCTCGGGTTCATGGTGACCGCCATTGTGCTCTATCCCCAGCGGGCGGCGGCCCGATCGCACTGATTCACCGCCATGAGCGTTCGCCTTGCCCTCAAGATCGACGTCGATACCGAGCGCGGCACCCGCATCGGCGTGCCCAATTTGGTGGCCGATCTCAAGGGGGCCGGGTTTCCCGCGACGTTCTTCCTGTCGCTCGGGCCCGACAACACCGGACGCGCCATCAGCCGCGTTTTCCGACCGGGATTCCTGAGCAAGGTCGGCCGCACGAATGTCGTCGGACTCTACGGCCTGCGCACGCTCCTCAACGGCACACTGCTGCCCGCGCCCCATATCCGCCGCCGGCATGCCGCCCTGCTCAGGACGGTCGCCGCGGCCGGATTCGAAACGGGCATTCACTGTCACGACCACTACCGGTGGCAGGATCATGTACACACGATGG
>Ga0208263_100023_pt1 | contig 82830 bp, 60 predicted proteins | sample LakWasMet28_LOW6_2_FD_183872 | JGI IMG/M metagenome (GOLD analysis project Ga0208263, IMG submission 183872) | Freshwater sediment methanotrophic microbial communities from Lake Washington under simulated oxygen tension - Sediment Metagenome... | ecosystem: Environmental > Aquatic > Freshwater >... | reverse complement strand
AGCCGTGGGTTGGCGCCGCAACTTCCCCAAGGCGCCGTCCGCTGCGACCGGTTGCACGTGCCAGCTGTCGCGGCGCGCGTCGGCGATGACGTGGAAAATGCGGGGAGAGCGGTGCCATTCCGCCAAGCCCGCCAAGGCGAGGCTTTGGTAACGGAAAACCGGTTTGGGGTTGAGGGTGAGCCAGGTGCGCAGTGCCATGGCCACGGTACGCGTGCCAAGCATTGACCCGGGCCCTTCGCAATAGGCCATCGCGCCGATGTCAGCCAGTTGCAGGCCGGTCTTTTCCAGGATGGTTTTCGTGGCGCGAAAGAGCCCCCGACCGGCTTCGTCGCCTGATTGCTCGCCGCAGGAAGCGTGCCCGGTCCGAAACAGGCCGATTTGCACCTGGAGCGAGACCGCGTCGAGGACGAGGACACTGCCGTGGGTGGCAAGGAGTTGGGCGAGACTGGCCATGGTGTCGGGCAGCTTGGGTGGTGCGGCACGAAAATCCAAGGTGGATTGCGGTCGATTTGTGTCGAAAGAGACCTTGACCGGCCCTTGCGGGAGTAGTTACCTCGGCCTCTTTGCTCTGAGGAAACCTCCTGCATTTTACACCGTGAACGTTCAAATCACCGACATCAACGATACCCGCAAAACGCTGACCGTCACCCTCGACAAGGGTGAGGTCGATGGCGAATACAACGTCCTCCTGGGCGAGTTTTCCCGCCAAGTCAGCCTGCCTGGCTTCCGCCCGGGCAAAGCCCCGGCCGCCATGGTGGCCAAGCGCTTCAGCAAGGAGCTCAAGGAAGAGTTCAAGAGCAAGGTCGTCGGCAAGGCCTATCGCGACGGTCTCGAGCAGTCCAAGTTGCAAGTGCTTTCCCTGGTTGACGTTGAGGAGGGCTCGATCGAGCCCGGCCTGTCTGCCGCCATCAAGCTTACGGTCGATGTCCGTCCGGAAATCAAGTTGCCGGAATACGTCGGGATTGAGACCGAGGTCCAGCCGACCGATCCAACTGAGGCCGAGGTTGACGGCGTGATCGAGGGTCTGCGCGCTGAGCGTGCCGATTTCAAGGTTGCCGAGCGGCCCGCCGCCAAGGGCGACTATGTTCGTTTCGGTTACACGGGCACGCTCGACGGCAAGCCGCTCGACGAGATCGTCGGCGACAAGAAGATCTATTCCGCCGCCCCGCAGACGTGGGAAGAAGTCGAAGGGGCCAATGAAGGCCTGCTTCCGGGCGTCTCGAAGCAACTCGCCGGCCTGGCGACCGGTGACAAGAAGAGCATCGACGTGAGCTTCCCGGCTGACTTCGCCGCCGTTCCCGCGCTGGCCGGCAAGACCGTCGCCTACGCGATCGACGTGCAGGAGATCCGTGAGCGCGTGCTGCCGCCGATGGATGAAGCCTTTTTCAAGGGCAACCAGGTTGACGATCTCGAGGGCCTCAAGACTCAGATCCGCGCCAATCTGAAAGCGCGCAAGGATTACGCGAACCGCTCGGCCCAGCGCCGCCAGGTCAGCGAGACGCTGGCCACGCGCGCCAGCTTCCCGGTGCCCGAGAGCCTGATCGGCTCCGAGCGCGAAGGCATTCTCCGCCAGTTCATCGAAGAGAACATCCGCAACGGTGTGCCCCAGGAGAAGCTCGAGGAAAACAAGAAGGAACTCTACGAGAGCGCCACCAAGGCCGCGACCACGCGCGTCAAGGTCCAGCTGCTCCTCGCCGAGATCGCCGAGGCCGAGAAAATCACGGTGGACGAGAAGGATTTCAACAACTGGCTCATGCGAGAGGCCATGCGCAGCGGTCAGCGTCCGGACAAGCTGGCAAAGGACCTCGGCAAGGATCGCGACCAGATCCGCGCCGTGCAGCAGCAGCTCCTGTTCGACAAGACCCTTGATTTTATCGTCTCCAAGGCTACCCTGAAGACGGCAACCAACCAAGCATGAGCTACTACGTCCCCATCGTCCTCGAAAATACCGGCCGCGGTGAGCGGTCCATGGATATTTACAGCCGCCTGTTGAAGGATCGCATCATCTTCATCGGCACGCCGATCGATGATGGGGTCGCCAACGTGGTGATCGCCCAGCTGCTTTTCCTGCAGATGGAGGACCCGAAGAAGGACATCCATCTTTACATCAACTCGCCGGGTGGCGTGGTGACCGGTGGCATGGCGATCTACGACACGATGAACTTCCTGCAGTGTGATGTGGTCACGTACTGCATCGGCATGGCGGCCAGCATGAGCACCGTGCTCCTGGCCGGCGGCACGAAAGGCAAGCGTCACGCGCTGCCGAACAGCCGCGTCATGATCCACCAGCCGTCAGGCGGGGCAGGCGGCCAGGCGGCCGACATCGCCATTCAGGCCAAGGAAATCATCCGTTGGCGCAAGACCCTCAACGAGACGATCGCCAAGCACACGGGCAAGACCCCGGAGCAGGTTGAGACCGATTCTGATCGCGACTACTACATGAGCGCGGAGGAAGCCAAGGCCTACGGCATCGTGGATCATGTGGTCACTTCCACGCGGGATCTCCAGAAGCTCACCCAAAGCGCAGCCTGAGCGCGCTTTACCCCAGACCGGTGGCGTTGGAATATCCCTCGACTAACCTTCATTTCGGCCGATTATAAACTGACATGGCTAAATCTTCACGCATGACCCTTTGTTCGTTCTGCGGTAAATCGCAGGCGGAAGTCCGCAAAATCATTGCCGGACCGGGGGTCTACATCTGCGACTCATGCGTCAATGTCTGCAAGACGATCATTGACCGCGAGGTGAAGAGTCCGGCCACGCCCGAAGGCACGGCGGCCAAGCCGGCATTCCGCCTGGTGAAGCCGGCTGAGATCAAGAAGGTGCTGGATGATCACGTCATCGGGCAGGATCACGCCAAGAAGGTCCTGTCGGTCGCGGTCTACAATCACTACAAGCGGTTGAACTTCGATCCCGCCCATGGCAACGCCTCGGAGGCCGCGTCGCTCCCGGCCGAGTTCAGTGAGGTCGAGGTGGAGAAAAGCAACATTCTGCTCGTCGGACCGACGGGCTCCGGCAAGACGCTGCTCGCGCGCAGTCTCGCCCGCATTCTGGACGTTCCCTTTGCGATTTCCGACGCCACGACCCTCACCGAGGCCGGTTACGTGGGCGAGGACGTGGAAAACGTCGTGCTCCGTCTCCTGCAGTCGGCGAATTATGACGTGAAGAAGGCCGAGTGCGGCATCATCTACATCGACGAGATCGACAAGATCCGCCGCACCACCGAGAACGTCTCCATCACCCGCGACGTCTCCGGCGAAGGCGTGCAGCAGGCCCTGCTCAAGATTCTCGAAGGCACGACCTGCAACGTGCCGCCCCAAGGCGGACGAAAGCACCCGAACCAGGAGTATATCCAGGTCAACACCTCGAACATCCTCTTCATCTGCGGCGGTGCGTTTGTGGGCCTGAACGAGGTCATCAAGAAGCGCATGGGCCAGCGTTCGCTGGGTTTCCATATCAATTCCAAGGACCATGAACTCACCCCGGAAGAAATGATGCGCGGCGTCGCTCCCGAGGATCTGATCCGTTTCGGCATGATTCCCGAGTTCATCGGTCGTCTGCCGGTCGTGTCCGTGCTCGACGAGCTCAAGGTGGCCGATCTCGAGAAGATCTTGCTCCGCACCAAGAATGCCACGGTGAAGCAGTACTCGAAGCTTCTGGCGATGGACGGCGTGCAGTTGAAATTCACGCGTGATGCCATCGTCGCGATCGCCAAGCGGGCCATCGAGCTGAAGACCGGCGCGCGGGCCCTCCGGGCGATTTTGGAAAAGATCATGCTCGAGCTGATGTATGATCTGCCGGCCCGGGAAGATGTTTCCGAAGTGATCATCGACCAGGCCGTGGTCGAGGGTCGCCGCAAGCCCCAGCTCAAGAAGCAGCGCGGCCCGGCCTCCGACAAGAACGCGGCCTGAAGCTCCAGACCCATCCAATCAAAAGGCGCGGCATGAACCGCGCCTTTTTCATGCGGCCCCGCCAGCCGGGGCTATCGCGCAGGCACTACCAGTTGAAGCTCTCGTCCTTGCCGAGCGATTTCGCGAAGGCGGTGAAGAGCCTGACGCAGTCCTCAACATCCTGGAGATCGATCATCTCGCTCGGGGTGTGCATATAGCGAAGCGGCACGCAGATGAGACCGCACGCCACACCGCCGCGCGCCATCTGGATGGCCCGTGCATCCGTTCCGGTCGGTCCTGACTCGGCCTCGAGTTGATAGGGGATCTTGAGCTTTTTCGCGCAGGCAATGATGCGCTCGTAGACCTTCGGGCTCATGTTGGGACCGCGCCCGATGATCGGGCCGCCGCCCAGCTTGGTCTCACCGTATTTGCGATGGTCGCAATCCGGGTGATCGGTGGCGTGACTCACGTCGACGATCAGGGCGACATGGGGTTCCACGGCAAAGGCGGAGGTCGTGGCGCCGCGGACGCCCACCTCTTCCTGCGTGGTCGCGACGGCGACGACCTTGGCGTTGAGCTTGGCCTTTTCCTTGGCGAGACGGATGAGGGCTTCGCCGACGATGTAGGCGCCGACCTTGTTGTCGAAGGCGCGGGCGGTGCCGATGCTGCCGTTGATCAGTTCAAACTCATGGTCATAGGTCGCAACGTCACCCACGGAAACGCGCATGAGGGCCTCGGCCTTGGTCTTCGCGCCGATGTCGATCCAGATCTCATGAATTTCGGGAACCTTTTTGCGATCTTCCACGCTCATCAGGTGGATGGCGCGCTTGCCGGTCACGCCCTTCACGATGCCGTTGGCGGTCTGGATGATGACACGCCGCCCCGAGATGATCGTGCGGTCGTGTCCGCCCAGCGTGTTGAAGTAGAGGTAACCGTCCTTGTTGACGTAGGTGATGATGAGGCCGAGTTCATCGATATGGCCGGCCATCATCAGCGTCGGGCTGCCCTTGGGGTTCAGGCAGGCCAGCCGGTTGCCGAGCACGTCGTTCGCATAGGTCTGGGCATGCGGTTTCACGTACTGGTCGAAGACGGCCTGGGCCTGAGCCTCGGCGCCCGAGGGCGACTTGGCTTTGAGCAAATCAGTTAGGAAGGCAGGGGCTTGGTAGTCGGACATAAAATCAGAATAGCAGGTGGTGCGGTCAGGTGCAACGTTGGGTCTAGAGCAGCGTGCGGAGCAGGCCGTAGACGCCGACGCTGAGCGCGGCCAGCGAATCGCCGGCAATCAGTCCGCCTCCGACCAGCGACATGGTGCTCATGTCGCTCGGCAGGGCGGCCTCACCGGGCGTCGGTTTCCTCCGGGAGGCCCACCAGGTGAAGAGGGAGCCAAAAACGCCGCCGCCGGCCCACCAAAGCACGGTGGGCAGTTCCACGAAACCGCCGAAGGATGAGGCGTAGGGGCTGCAGAGAATGAACGCATCGATGATGAAATCGACGGCGCGACCCGCGCGCGAGTTCGCGACGAAGGCCTTGTAGCCGGCCGTGCGCTTGATGAGCTTGCGGGTGATTTCGATCGCGAGACCGATCCCGATGCCCAGCCAGACCGCCTTCAGCACGTGGGGCTGCGCCAGAGTGATGCCCTTGATCGCGCCCACGAATTTGTAGGTCATGGCCGACTGCCATTGCTGCGCGCCTTCGAGGTGAGGATGACTGAACTGGTCCGCCTGCAGGATCGGGTAGGCGCTCATGAACACCTTGGCGAGGACCACGGTGAGGACGGCGCCGCAGGCGATGCCGATGACCTGATAGCGGAACTGGTTCACGCGATTGGTGCCGAGGCGCCAGCCGGTGGAACGGTCCTGCTGCATGTCACCACCCACGCTGCAAGAAATGAGCACAATTGCCGAGCACATGAGCCCCACGCCCGGATCCTTGAGGCCGAGCGCGGCCATGATGAACACGCCCATGACGAAGGCGCTGGAGATCGGATTCCAATCGGAGATGCCGAGGGAGATGCCGTTGACGAGAACGAACAGGAAACTCAGGGCCACCGCGATCACGAGGAAGGTGACCGGCTGCTGCAGCACCTGGCTGCCCACAATGACCAGACCGGTGCCCCACGCGGCGATCCATAGGAGCAGGCGCACCATGTTGACCCGTTTCCAATCAGGATCCGCCGCCACTGGGGTGCGCAGCTTGAAGCGCTTGAACGCCTGGATCAGGATTAGCGTGATATCCAGGCCGGCCGCGCCGAGAATGGTGCCGAGGGAGATGATGAAGCCGATCTTCCGGTAGGGTTCGCCCGCCGCCAGCCAGCCGATTTCCACCAGATAGGGCTTCACCCCGACGCCGATCAGGCCGACCACCAACGCCGGCAGGGCAATGCGCGCGCCGACGATGAATCCTGCCCCGACCGTTGAGGCTGAAATGCCCCAGGCGCCGAGCACCGCCACCTTGAAGGTCGCAAAACCGACGCCAAAACCGGCGAGCATCCCGCCCCCGAGCTTGGAGATCGAGCGGCGCAGCAACACCGGGTCGGTCAGGGCGCGCAGAATATTGGCCACGGCATAGCCGGAGGGAAACGAGAGCTGCATCCGGTCGACGAGGATCGGCGTGTACAACATGCCGACGCCGACGCCAAACATGCCGATGCAGGTCAGGAAGAGCACGATCTTCCACGCCGGCGGCATGGGCAGTCCCAGCCAGACCATCGCCTGCAGCAGCACCGCCATGGCGCACATGCCGGCGACGGAGGCGGCCATGGTCTGCATGTAGTTGGCCCCGTGCTTGCCTTCCGGACCGTAGGGCAGGGTGACGACGCTGCCCAAAATGCCGGCCAGCACCTGGCCGCCGACAAAGAATCCGATCGAGAAATTCATGAACGCAGCCGAGATGCCGCCGAGCGGGCCGAGGATGCCGATGGCCACCAAGGAAAGCAGCACGTGATACGCAGGCGAACCCAGCGGAGGGAGATAGCGCTTCAATCCGGATGATTCAGACATGGTGACGGCACGGCATATCCAAACGAACATGGATATTATGACACAGCCGCCAATATCTAAAATCCATCAGGCAACGGTCGTGGTCAGGCAAACACGGCACCGCCCAACAGTTCCTCGCCCTGGTAGAACGCCATGATCTGTCCGGGCGCGAGCGCGCGCTGGGCCTGGGCAAACCGCACGTGCGCGGTAACGTTTGTCTCCGGCGTGAAGGTGATCGCGACCCGGGGATCGCGATACCTTACGCGGCATTCGATTTGCGCAGACCGGGTGAGGGGCTCGCCCAACCAACTCAGGGAGTGCACCCGGGCCTCGGTGCTCCAAAGTCCCGGGGCCTCGGGTCCCTCGAACGCGACAAGCAGCGCATGGTCTTGGGCCCGTTTGCCGGTGACGACGTAGGCCTGGTGGTCGGTGTTCGAGGGAATGCCGATGCCTCTGCGCTGACCGATGGTGAAATAGTGCAGGCCGCGATGTTCGCCGAGGACCTTGCCATCTGTCGCGCGAATGATCGGACCGGGATGTTCGGGCACATAGGCGCGCAGGAAGTCGGCCATCTTGACCTCGCCGATGAAGCAGATGCCCTGGCTGTCTTTCTTCCGGGCGTTGGGCAGGCGGGCTTCGGCCGCGACTTCGCGCAGTTCGGGTTTGGCCAGATGCCCGATGGGGAAAAGGGCGTCACGCAATTGCGGCTGGGTCAACAGGGCCAGGAAGTAGGACTGGTCCTTGTTCTTATCGAGACCTTCCAGGAGGGCGAAATCCCCGGTCTGGCCGGCCGCGGCAACCTTTCGCGCATAATGTCCGGTGGCCACCGCGTCGAAGCCCTCCGCGCGGGCATAGTTCAGGAACACTCCGAATTTCATCTCCCGGTTGCACATCACATCCGGGTTGGGCGTGAGGCCCCGTTGGTAGCCATCCAACAGGTAATCCACGACCAACCGGCGGTAGTCCTGCATCAGGTTGACCACCCGGAATTCGATCCCGATGGCATCGGCCGTGGCGCGGGCGTCATCAATATCCTGCATCCACGGGCAGTGGCCGATCACGTTGTCTTCATTGATCCAATTCTTCATGTACGCACCCACGACCTCGTGCCCCTGTTGCTTGAGCAGCAGGGCCGCGACGGAACTGTCGACGCCGCCGGACATGGCGGCCAGGATGCGTTGGCGTGACACTGCCGTAGACGAAAGCACGGAACCGGAGGAATACACGGAAAAAGTTGCCGCCGCGATCCGCCATGGCGGGTCTGTCGGTGTCAGGTCAAATGATTGCCCAAAGCCCGCGCTTGCGGTGGCGTGACATGTGCTTGAGAGTTTGCGGCTTCCCACCCGATTTGAACTCCCGCACACCATTCAATACCGACCCAGCGCATCGCATTACCCGGGCCTGGCTGACCTCCGCTTCGTCGGGGATCATCGAAATGGGCGCGGATTGGACGGCGGCTTCGCTGCCAGCGCTGGCTCCGGGGGACAAGGCCTTTGCCTTTGCCGATCTCAGCCCGGCGGACCCCGCGCTCTACGCGGAGGAGGCGGCGTACTTTGTCGATGAACTCGGCCAGGTGGTCTTCGTGTTGGATCCGAAGGAGCATAGCTGGGTGAATTTCGAGCACACCCCGGTCTATGTCGCCGGTGATTTCAACGGCTGGCAGGAAGCGGTGGGGCAGGAGGCCTGGGCGATGGCGCCGGGCGAAATCAACGGCCGCACGGTGCTGCTGCTGCGCAAGCCGGCCGGCAATCTGCTGACGGACCCTCCCCAACATTTCAAATTCGTCACCGGCGATCACCGCTGGCTGGATCTGCCTCGCGACGGATCAAACCTCGTGCCGGATGAAAAGGGCCGCCTGAACCGGGCGCTCTATCGGAATTGCACCGGGCGCAACCTGTTTTGTTTCACGACGGCCGAGCCCGTGCTGCTCAACCAGACCTATTCCGTCATCCATTTGCGCGACGGACGGGAAGCGCCGAAGACCCGGGTGCGCATGGGGAAGTTCTTCCACGCCTTGCGCAGCGACCAGCCCTTGGGTGCATTGGTGGGCCGCGGCGGCACGACCTTCCGGATTTTCGCGCCGCGCGCCAAGCATGTGCGGCTTTTCCTTTGCGAGAAGCTGGAAGAGATGGAGAAGGCTTTTGGCTACGAACTCGACCGGCTGGTGGAGGCCGAAGGCTGGCAGGGCGTCTGGGAAGCCAAGCTCAATCGCAATCTGCACGGTTGGTATTACTGGTACTCCATCAGCGGGCCGCATGACGTTTTCGGGCATTTTCATCCCAGCCAGAAAATCTTGGATCCCTATGCCGCGGCCACCGTGGGTCGCGACGGACCGGGCATCGTGCTGGACCCGGCCTGGGTCGGGGTGGCGGAGCGCAATTTCGTCACACCGGCCTGGCAGGATCTGGTGATGGCCGAGGCGCACGTGCGCGATCTGGTGGCACAGGCGCCGCTGAAGGACCTGAGTGCGGACGAGCGACTGGGTTTCAGCGGTTTGATCAAGTGGGTGGAAAGCCCCGATTTCTACCTGAAGAAGCTTGGGGTGAACTGCGTGGAACTGCAGCCGGTGACGCAGGCCGACAACGTGGCGCGCACGGATTATTTCTGGGGATACATGCCGGTCAGCTACTTCGCCCCGAGTGCGTCGCTCGGGCTGGATGGCAACCGCGCTTCCCAGGTCAAGGAACTCCAGGAACTCGTAGCAGCCTTTCACCGTCAGGGCATGGCGGTGGTGCTGGATGTGGTCTACAACCACGTGGGGGAGCCGGCCCACCTGCTGTTCATCGACAAACTCTACTATTTTGAACTGAGCGACACCGGCACGCTGACCAACTGGAGCGGTTGCGGCAACGATCTGCGCTGCCGGTCAGCGATGGCGACCCGGCTGATCATCGACAGCCTCATTCACTTCATCGAGGTCTATGGCGTGGATGGATTCCGCTTCGATCTCGCCGAACTCATCGGGGTGGATGTACTGCGTGACGTGGAGGTCGCGCTCAAGCGGGCGAAGCCGGATGTCATCTTGATCGCCGAGCCCTGGAGTTTCCGCGGCCACATCGCCGCCGCGCTGCGGCCCACGGGCTACGCGTCCTGGAACGACGGTTACCGCAACTTCGTGCGCGACTACGTGCATGGCCGGGCGACCGCGGACAAGCTGGAGTACTTCCTGAAAGGATCGCCCTGGCATTTTGCCTATTGGCCGGCGCAAACGGTGAATTACACGGAGTCGCATGACGATCGCTGCTGGCTCGACGACATCACGGAGAACCCGGACCACAACGGCGACCGTCCGACGCAACACGACCGGCAACGCACCCACCTCATGGCGGCGATCCTCTTTTCGTCGGTGGGCATCCCGTTGGTCTCGGCCGGTCAGGACTTCCTGCGTTCCAAAAAAGGGGTCAACAACACCTACCTGCGCGGTGACCTGAACGCCTTGGATTACCGCCGGATGTCACGCTATCCCGCCACCCATCGCTATTTTGCCGATTGGATCGCGTTCCGGCGCTCCCCGCGGGGGCAACTGCTCCGGCAGTGGTCGCGGCCTACAGAAGGTTTCTTCCAATGCTTCGGGCGCGAAGGACACCCGGCCCTCGTCACCGTGTTCAATGCCGATCGCAGTCAAGGCAGTCAGCGGCTCATGCTCGCCCTGAATCCGCACATCGATGACACGATCATGCCGATTGACGGTTTGTATGACCTGGGCTGGCGCTTGTACGCGGATCACGAGTGTTTCTATGCCGAGAGCCGCGCCGAGTCCGCGTTGATCACGGCCGAGGGCGTGTTTATCCCGGGATTGGGCTGTAGTTTGTGGGTCTGCGGCTGATATCCGCCGTTTCAGGACTCACCCTACTGTTTATTACGCAAATATTGCCCACTGCTGGTCGGATTGGGGCACAATTCATGCATCGCACTTGCCAAAGTTCATACCGGACTCTTCAGTGATGTTTCTTAACGTCCACGTTCACGTTCACAACCCACATCCTATATGGCAGTCAAAGTAGCAATCAATGGTTTCGGCCGCATCGGCCGCCTCGTATTCCGCGCGCTGGTCGAGCAGGGTCTGCTCGGCACCAAGCTTGATGTTGTCGCCGTCGGCGACATCGTCCCGGCGGACAACCTGGCTTACCTCCTCAAATACGATTCCACCCAGGGCAAGTTCCAGGGCACCGTTTCGTCCAAGAAGTCCGCCGCCGACAAAGCGGATGACGACGTGTTGGTGGTGAACGGCAAGGACATCCTCGTCGTTTCCGCCAAGACCCCGGCCGAGCTGCCGTGGGCCAAGCTGGGCGTCGACCTCGTCATCGAGTCGACCGGTCTCTTCACCGAGGCCGAGAAGGCCAAGGGTCACATCGCCGCCGGCGCCAAGAAGGTCATCATCTCCGCTCCGGCCAAGGGCGAGGACATCACCGTCGTGCTCGGCGTGAATGACGACAAGCTGGACCTCGCCAAGCACACCATCATCTCCAACGCCTCCTGCACCACGAACTGCCTCGCGCCGATCGTCAGCGTGCTCCTCAAGGAAGGCTTCGGCATCGAGGAAGGCCTCATGACCACCATCCACTCCTACACCGCGACGCAGAAGACCGTCGACGGCCCGTCCAAGAAGGACTGGAAGGGTGGCCGTTCCGCCGCCATCAACATCATCCCGTCCACGACCGGCGCCGCCAAGGCCACCGCGCTCGTGTGCCCCGAGGTGAAGGGCAAGCTCACCGGCATGTCGTTCCGCGTCCCGACCCCCACGGTGTCGGTCGTCGACCTCACGGTGCGCACCACGAAGGAAACCTCCTACGCCGAGATCTGCGCTGCGATGAAGAAGGCCTCTGAGACCTACCTCAAGGGCATCCTCGCCTACACCACCGATGAGGTGGCTTCCAGCGACTTCATCCACGACAAGCACTCGTCCATCTTCGACGCCGGTTCCGGCATCGAGCTGAACAGCAAGTTCTTCAAACTGGTGTCCTGGTACGACAACGAGTGGGGTTATTCCAACCGCGTCGTCGAACTGACCCAGAAGATCGCCGCCAAGCTCTGAGCCGCTAGCGATCAATGCCAAAGGCTGAAAGGCTGAAGGACTGAAAGTCTGGTTTACCCAGTCACGGTCCTTCAACTTTCAGCCTCTTTCTTTTCCGTCCTTCAGCTTATCCGTCCCTCAGCCCTTCCTTCCTATGCCCAAGTTCAAATCAATCCGTGATCTCTCCCTGTCCGGCAAACGCGTCCTCATGCGGGTGGACTTCAACGTCCCGCAGGACAAGGTCACCGGCGCCATCACCAACACGGCCCGCATTGCCGCCGCGTTGCCCACCATCAAGTACGCGCTCGAGCAGGGTGCCTCGGTGGTGCTCATGTCGCACCTTGGCCGGCCCGACGGCCAGAAGATCGTCAAGTTCTCGCTGAAGCCCGTGGCGGCCGAACTCGAGAAGCTGCTCGGCAAGCCGGTGACCTTTCTCGACGACTGCGTCGGTCCGGCGGTGGAGGCGGCCTGCGGCAAGCTTGCGCCCGGCTCCGTGGTGCTCCTCGAGAACCTGCGTTTCCACATCGAGGAAGAGGGCAAGGTGAAGGTGAAGAACGCCGATGGCACCGAATCCAAGATCAAGGCCGAGCCCGCCAAGGAAGCCGCCTTCCGCGCCTCGCTCTCGAAACTCGGTGATGTTTTTGTGAACGACGCCTTCGGCACCGCCCACCGCGCGCACAGCTCGATGGTCGGCGTCGCCCTGCCGCTCAAGGCCGCCGGCTTCCTCATGGAGGCCGAGCTCAAGGCCTTCGCCAAGGTTCTCGACAATCCCGACCGCCCGATGCTCGCGATCCTCGGCGGCGCCAAGATCGCCGACAAGATTCCGCTCATCAACAATCTCCTCGAGAAGGCGGACAAGATCATCATCGGCGGCGGCATGGCCTACACCTTCCACAAGCAGCTTCGCGGCATGAAGATCGGCGCCTCGCTCTTTGACCAAGCTGGAGCCGGCATCGTCGGCGAGCTCGAGGCCAAGGCCAAGGCTCGCGGCGTGGAACTGATCTTCCCGGTGGATTTCATCGCCGCCGACAAATTTGCGCCCGACGCCAACACCCAGCCCGCGACCCTCGAGGGTGGCATTCCCGACGGTTGGGAAGGCCTGGACGCCGGTCCGAAATCCGTCGAACTCTACCGTCAGGCCATCCTCGCTTCCAAGACCATCGTCTGGAACGGACCGGCCGGCGTGTTCGAGTTCGAGAAGTTTGCCGGGGCCACCAAGGCCATGGCCGACGCCATCGCCGAAGCCACCGCCAAGGGTGCGACCACGATCGTGGGTGGCGGCGACACCGCCACGGCCGCCAAGAAATTCGGCGTGGCGAAGAAAGTCACCCATTGCTCCACCGGTGGTGGCGCCAGCCTCGAGTTCCTCGAAGGCAAGGTGCTGCCCGGCGTGGCGTTCCTCGAGACCTGAGATTCCCGGACCGGCCCGGCTTCAGCCGGGTTGGTCCACCGAATTTCTCCTCGCAACCCGACTCCCGCTACTCACTACTTCTATCCCATGATCCGCAGAAAACTCATCGCTGGTAACTGGAAAATGAACAAGACGGCCGGCGACGGCGTCGCGCTCACCAAGGACATCGTGGCCGAGATCGGCCGCATCGGTTCTGTGGACGTCGTGCTTTGCCCGCCGTTCACCGCTCTCGAGAGCGTGGCCAAGGCCCTCGAAGGCCAGAGCCTGAAGCTCGGTGCCCAGAACATGAACCCCGAGAAGGGTGGGGCCTTCACCGGTGAAATCTCCGCGGAGATGCTGCGGGCCCTTTTCGTTTCCCACGTCATCCTCGGCCATAGCGAGCGGCGCACGCTGTTCGGCGACACCGATGCTTTCGTCAACAAGAAGGTGCTCACCGCGCTGGCCAACCAGCTTAAGCCCATCCTCTGCGTCGGCGAGACGCTTGCCGAGCGCGAGGCCAACTCCACCCTGGCCGTGGTCCAACGCCACGTGGAGAGCGGTCTGAATGGAGTCACGGCCGAGCAGATGGCCAATGTGATCATCGCCTACGAACCCGTCTGGGCGATCGGTACCGGCAAAGTGGCCACCACGGCCCAGGCGCAGGAGGTGCATGCCTTCATCCGCGACCTGCTGACCAAGCTCTACGGCGCTCCCATCGCCCAGAAGGTCCGCATCCTCTACGGCGGCTCCATGAAGCCCTCCAACGCCCCCGAGCTGCTCGCTGAGAAGGACATTGACGGCGGCCTGATTGGCGGCGCGGCGCTCGAGGCCCGTTCGTTCATCGACCTCGTCAAGGCGGCCGAAGCGGCCAAATAAGCGGCTTCCATCCGGTATCTTTCATCCCCGGCCGTGTCGTCCTGACGTCGCCGGGGATTTTTTTTGGGCCAGCCAATCCGTTGCACGCATCAACAACCGGCCCGGTGTGGATGCCGAGCTACCGAGCGGCCGCTGGCTCGAACGAGGCCCGCCGGTTCAGGTCCGGGATTCGCGATATTGTTCGAGCAGCTCCTGGGTGGGCGGGTGGAGCTCGGCGCCTTCGAGCAAGGTGACCAAAGCGTTTACGATGTCCCCGACGACCGTCGGTTCCTCGGGTTGGTCGAGGGCCACACGCAACGCGAGGTGCAGGGCGAGCCGGCGGGCCCCGGCAGCGAGCTCGGTGCGGTCCAGAATGGCATACAGATCAGCCGTCTCGCGCAACAACCTCACAAAAGTCAGGCAGCGTTCATGTCCCGTGATCTTGCTCTCGGTCCTGAGGAACGCCGCAAACTGCTCATCGGCGGGCAGGGCCAGGAATTCAGCGGCCGGCCGGCCGAAATTTTTCTCCTGCAGATGCATGGCGAACAACAGGGCCTCGTTGACATCAGTCCGGTCCTGCTCGCTGAGCAATTTGCCCTTGATCTTCAATCGCGCAATCAGCCGGCTGATCGTCTGAATGTGCCGAAGAATGTAGTCCTGTTGTTGGCCGGGCATGAGTCAGCTGCGCCGCCCGGCCATGGAGTTGATCAACGCATGCAGAAAGGCGTGATCGCCGGGTAATGTACGCAGGGCGGCCAGGGCATTGTCGGTGTGCTGCTGGGCAAACTGCCGGGAGCGCTCGATGCCGTGCAGTTTCACGTAGGTGGTCTTGTCGGCCTTCGCGTCCTTTCCTGCGGTTTTCCCCAGCGTGGCGGTGTCGGCCGTGGCATCCAAGATATCGTCCACGATTTGGAAGGCCAGACCGAGGTGACGACCGGTGGTGCGCAGGGTGTCCAGCTGGCCGTCGGTGGCGCCACCGCACAGGCCCCCGGCGACGAGAGCGAGGACGATCATGGCTGCGGTCTTGTTGAGGTGGATGAATTCGAGTTCGTCGGCTGTCGCGTTCGCTTTATTTTCCGCCAGAAGGTCCTCCATCTGGCCGCCGATGAGGCGCTCGCTCCCGGCGGCGGCGGCGATTTCGCGGGTGAGGCGGGTGGCGAGTCCCGGTTGGTCGGCGTAGTGGCAGCCGACCAGCTGAAAAGCGAGCGTGAGCAGGGCATCCCCGGCAAGCAGCGCCGTGGCTTCATCAAACTGCCGGTGCGTCGTCGGGCGACCGCGCCGCAGGTCGTCGTTGTCCATGCAGGGCAGGTCATCGTGGACCAGCGAATAGGTGTGGATGCACTCGATGGCGACGGCCGCCGGCATGGCGTCCTCATGCCTTGCGAAGAGGTCGGCGGTGGCGAGGGCGAGCACGGGCCGGAGGCGCTTGCCGCCGCCCAGCAACGCATAGCGCATCGCCTCGTGCAAACGCGCGGGCCGCGTGTTGGCCGCGGGGATGAGCCGGCTCAGGCCGGACTCAATTTGGTCCCGATAGGCTTGGAATTGCTGGTCAAAATCCATCGAGGGGCAATTTCGACCCGGCCCCCGCGGTTGGCAAATGGATTGTTAAGCGTGAGTTGCACCCTAGAACAAGCTCGCCTTGCGGAGCGGCGGTCTTTCTATCATCACCTCAGCCCATGCCTACCTACGATTATGTCTGCGCCAAATGCGCTCATGAGTTGGAAGTCTTCCAGTCCATGAAAGATGCTCCGCTGACCAAGTGCCCCGCCTGCAAAAAGGCCGGCCTGAAGCGCCGGGTGGGTGGTGGAGCGGGTTTGATCTTCAAAGGGACCGGCTTCTACATCACGGACTACAAGAAAAAGTCCGGAGAAAAGTCCGATACCAGCTCCCCGGCCAAGTCTTCCGAAAGCAAGCCTGCGGCCACCGCCGCGAAATAACCCCCACCTGCCATGGCTGAGAACAAAAAAATCGAAAAGGCCCTTTATGGTCCCAGCACCACCGAAGTCGCGCTGGGCGCCTTCCTCGGGTTGGTTGTCGGCGTCGTCGCGGCGTGTGTTTATCTGGTCTTCAAGCCGGTGTCGACGGTCCGGGAAATGCCCAAGGAACCGGTGCGCGGCATGCTTTATTACCTCGCCGGCAGCGACTCGAGCACCAAGGGCAAAAGCTGGTCGGCGAAACAGAAACAGTTCCTCGCCGGCACCAGTGTCAGCCTGGTGGAGGACGAGTTGAATGCCTGGTCGGTGGGTACGTTTGGTGCGGCGCCGAGGCCTGCCGCGAAGCCGGCCTCCGGTGCCGCGACTGCGCCGAAGCCGGATGGCGACAAGGCTGATGACAGCATTTTCCAGCCGGGCCCGCCCAATTTCCGGATTGTCGACGACAAGCTGCAGATCGGTTTCAAGTGCGTGCTGAACTGGTACGGTCTCACCCACGAAGTCCAGGTGCTGACCACAGGGACCTTTGTGAAATCGGGCGACCGCTTTGTTTATCAGCCGGACACGGTCCACCTCGGTTCCTGCCCGCTGCATTTGCTGCCGGCGGTTTCGAACCTGCTGTTTGATCATCTGGTCGGGAAGAAGAAGCTGCCGGACGATCTCAAATCAGCCTGGCTCAAGCTTGCCGACGTAAAGATCGAAGGATCCACCCTCTTGCTCACGGTGCAGTGAGCCTGCGGCGCCGAGCGTTTTGTGGTCCGGCGGGTCGGTCTGAGCCGGGTGCCGGACTTGTCGTTATCCTGTGTCCAAAAGCCTGAAGAATATCAGTGTCGTTGCGACGGCCACCGTCGTGTCGCGCATTCTGGGATTGGTGCGCGAGATTTTCATCGCCGCCGCCTTTGGCACCAGCGCGCTCAACTCCGCGTTCGTATCGGCCTTTACGCTGCCGAACCTGTTTCGCCGCCTGCTGGGGGAGGGCGCGCTGACCGCGGCGTTTGTGCCGACGCTGGCGCATGAGTTGGAGCATCGGCAGCGCGACGCGGCCTTTGCCTTGGTGAGCAAAGTGACGAGCTGGCTCACGGTCGTCACCGTGGTCGTGGTCACCGTGGCCATGCTGCTGAGCGCCAATGCCGGCTCCTTGTTGCGTCTGGTCGGCGGCGCCGGGTTGTCCGAGGATGTGGTCGGCCGCTTCCTGCTCGCGGCGGATCTGGCGGTGATTCTCTTTCCCTACATGGTGTTCGTGTGCCTGGCCGCGGCGTTGAGCGCCGCCTGCCAGGTGTTGGGCCGGTTCAGCGAGCCGGCCTGGTCTCCGGTGTGGCTCAATGCCGCCATCATCCTCTCGCTGGTGCTCGGAGGCTGGTGGGCCTGGGGTGATTCCGCGCGGATGAACCTGCTCTGCGGGGCGGTCTTGGTGGGCGGATTCCTGCAGATGGCCGTACCGGCGGCGGTGTTGTGGGGCGAAGGCTGGCGCCCGCGGCTTGATTTGCAGCCTGATGATCGGGTGAAGGAGATCGCCCGCCTGATGGCACCGACGATCATCGGCTCGGCGATCTACCTCATCAATATTTCGGTTTCCCGCCTGATCGGTCTTTCGCTGAATGACCACGCTGTCTCGGTGCTGAATCTGGCGACGCGGGTGATGGAACTGCCGATCGGGGTGTTTGCCGCGGCGATCGCCACGGTGATTTTCCCCCTGATATCCCGTCATGCGGCGAACGCCAACTGGGCCGCCCTTGGCGCCGATTACCACAAGGGACTCCGTCTGGTCATGATTGTGAACATACCGGCCGGCGTGGGGTTGGCGCTGCTCAGCGAGCCGATCACGCGTTTGCTGTTTGAGCGCGGACATTTTCACGCCAGCGATACCGAGCTCATGACGCCCATTCTGGCGGTCTATGCCCTGGGTCTGCCTTTCCTCTCGTTCACCATGCTGGCGCTGCGGGGATTCTATGCGTTGAAGGACACGACCACGCCCGTGCGGGCCGCCGGACTCAGCTTTGTGGTGAATCTGGCGCTCAGTCTCGGCCTCATGCATTGGCTGTCGACGGTGGGTCTGGCGCTGGCGGGAAATCTGGCCGTGCTAGCCCAGGCTTGGTTTCTGCAGACCCGCCTGACGCGCAAGCGCCCGGAGTTTGGCTTTGCGCCGCTGTGGAAGAGCCTGGGCAAGATCGCCATCGCGAGCGGCCTGATGGGGGCGTTGGTGTGGGCCGGCGCGCGCGGGGTCGGGCAGCTGGCCCTGTCGGGGAAAATGCACGATCTGGTGATCGTAGTCGGAATCATTCCGCTGGGCTGCCTGCTCTACGGCGCGCTGCTCTGGGGACTGAAGATCGAAGGCCGGGAAGAGTTGGCCTTGATTATCGCCAAGTTTCGCGGAAAAACTACCGCCCGCTGATGTCGTCCGATCTACCCGTCAAACACAACGCCGCCGCGAGCCGTTATGAAGTGACGCTCGATGGGTTTCTGTCGGTGTGCGAATACGAGCTTGCCGGGACGACCATGGTCTTCACCCACACCTTGGTGCCGCCGGAACTCCGCGGGCGGGGCGTTGCCGAGCAGTTGGTGCGGGCGGGTTTGGCGGATGCCCGGGCGAAGGGCCATCGGGTTGTGCCGGCCTGTTCCTACGTGGCGAAATTCATCGAACGCCACCGCGAGTATCAGGATCTGTTGGCGCCCTGATCTTCGGTGGGCGGGCTTTCGCGCCTTCCGATCAGGGCCTGCAGCGTGAGACGCGCGGCGGTCTCGGGTGAGGTATGCCCGGTGTTGATCACGAGGTCGTAGAGGAGCGGATCATTGGCGTGCTGCTCGAACTGGGTCTGCAGATGGCGTTCGCGGGCCTGGTCGTTTTCCAGCACGTACTGGCGCGCGGCGTCAGGGGTGAAGCCGAGGCTCCGCTGCGCGCGCCGGATCCGGGTTGCGAGCGGTGCCACGAGGCGGATGTGCAATCCCCCCGGGAGTTCCCGGGTGATAAGGTGGGCGGCACGACCGGACATGATCACGCAGCCGAGCTTGGCGAATTTCTGGATGGCCTCCGCGACGCGGTGCTCGAGCTCCCAGAGCGGGGGATGCAGGCCGACCATCTCGCCGATCAGGCCCTTGGTTTCGGAGAGCCGGTCCTCCGGCAGATAGGCGGCCAGATGTTCGGGCAGGTGGTGCAGACTCAGTGCCTGGTTGATCAGATCCTTTTCCAGCAGCATCCAGCTGCTGTCCCCCGAGCCGAAATGCTCGTTCAGGAGCGGCACGAGCGCGTGGCCGAGGGTGGTGGCGCCGGCGCACGTCTCGTGGGACAGGGTGACGAAGGGCAGGGCGGTCGCGGCGGTAGGAAAGGGCGCGTGCGAGGGGGAGGTCTGGATTTGGGCGCGAAGGATGGACAGACCATGCTGGAGATAGGGGTGCGTCGTCATGGCGAATGGGGTTGGGGGTTGTCAGGTTTGGGGGTGAACCGTGACGGGAATCCGCGGGGGCCAGATCCCCTCAAACGGAATAATACTCCCAACCGAGGGCCGGCGCCACGGGAATAGCTGCGCATCTCTTGCGTGCCCGGGTTCAACGGCCAGCGCCTGCACTCGGGCGACGGTTCCTTTCAAGCACCGGCGGAGTTCTGGACCGTTGCGTCCTGAGGCGCGGGTTGAGCCCTGCCCGATGAAAACAAAAAACCCGCAGCAGAACGCTGCGGGTTGAAAGTGACGGTGTAGAGGAACTCAGGCTTTCTGGACGAGGCCGGCCTTGATGGCCTTGACCGAGACCCACATGCGCTTGGAGCCGCCGTTGGGGAGCTTGACCTTGATCCATTGCAGGTTCGGGCGGAACTTGCGGGTCGTCTGGCTAGTAACGTGCGTGCCGATGCCGCCGCTCTTCTTAGACTGACCTTTACGGTTGATAATTTTGCCCATTGTGGGGCGTTTTCCAGTGATTGCGCAAATACGTGCCATGGTGTTTCTTGAGTTAAAGGGTCAGGAGTAAAGGATGGGTTATTCGCATAGCAAGGGAAATTTGGTTTTCCCGCGCTCAGGCGCATTATTTTCGTAAAGCATGCAGGGCCTGAAACTTCTGGCCCATATTGGCGGGGTGAAGGAGCTGGATGAGCATCCGTTTGCGCGGACTGAAGCTGCCTGCCTCGGCATTCGTGATCGCCGCCAGGGCTTTGGCGGCGTGGTGCATGAAGAAAGCCTCCTGGGACTGCACGATGGGTTCGCCGAAGTTGTTCCTATTCAGTCCGTCTTCCAGCCAATCCCAGCAAATATGGCAGGTCAGGTCCTGCTTGCCCGGGCGGGCCAGCAGGTCGTTGCCCATTTTCTGCCGGTGATAGGTCCGTCCGGTCCCGGAAGGGATGTTTTCAGCCAGTTCCTGCCAGTATTTGCCGTAATCGAAGGCCAGAAACAGTCCCTTCCACGGCAGACCCACAATGCGTTCCAACAGCGGCTCGGTGCGCAAGGGCAGGTCGATGTGGTAGTTTTCCTCGGAGGTCTTGGGCAAACGGTCCGCATGGGCGGCCAATTCCGGCGACATCGTCGGCAAAGTGACCTCCCGCAGGTGGCGACCGTGCAGGGCGACCCCCAATTCCTGCCAGCGGCCATCCCGCCAGACGACGCGATGGAAGGGCTGGGCATCGAACAGCTCGTTGGAAAAGACCACCGCCTTGGCCGGCAGCGTGAAGGGTTGTCCGAGAGAAATCGTCCGGTAGGAGGCGAACGGGTGGGGCAGGTCGCGCAGGATACCGCCCCCGGGTTCGGCCCCTATCTCCACAAAGTCAAAGTCGGCCGGATTGCCCGGTTCGAGGAGTTTGACGGTGGCGGCGATCACGAGTTCGCCAAAGATGGGGTTGAAAGAGGTGGCGGTGAAGAAATCCGCCTTTTCGTCCCGTCCCACGCGCTTGAAATCCCGCGTATAATACCCCGCCGTCGGGTGATACATCGCCAGCTCCATGTAGCGGGCAAAGGATACGCCCGTGAGCGCGCCCGGTTCAGTGGAGAAGATTTCGAAAAAATCTGACGAGGAAGCCATTTGCCAAGCCAAGCATTTGTGCCCAGTGAAAGCCATGAATTTCACCAGTTTCGGTCCGCACCGCTCCTGAACCCCTTCCCAATCCTTTGTCCAACGTCCTCCGTCGCTCACTTCTCATTGTCCTGGCCGCCGCCGCCGGTTTCGGGCTGGCCCAGTTTGCCGCCCGGCAGCACGGCGCCCCGAGCTGGTGGCCGGACCGCGAGCGCGACCGGCAGGTCCGCTACTTCCGCGAGGTGCTCCAGTTGGTGAAGGAGAACTACGTCGGCGACACGCCCTCCGATTATGCGAGCCTGACGCGCGCCGCCCTGGACGGCATGGTCTCCCAGCTCGATCCGCATTCGCAGTTCATGCCGGCCGACGAATTTCGTGAAACGGAGGACGAACTCAGCAACACCTTCAACGGGGTTGGCATCCAGGTCGAGGAACGCAACGGGCATGTGGTCATCGTGGCCCCGATCGCCGGCAGTCCTGCCGATCGGGCCGGTCTTCGGCGCGGCGACCAGCTCGTCAAGATCGACGGCGAGCCCCTGCAGAATCCGTCGCTCGACTCCACCATCAAGCTCGTGCGCGGCGAGACGGGCTCGTTGGTCACGCTTACTATCTTCCGCCCGAGCCAAAACCGCACCATCGACTACCCCTTGCGCCGCGAGCGCATCAAGATGGAGAGTGTCCGCCTGACGAGCCTGCGTCGGGGCGGCATTGGCTACCTGCAGATCACCCAGTTCAGCGAGAGGACCGGCGAGGAGTTTGCCGCCGCCCTGGCCGGCCTGGAGAAGCAAGGACTGCGGGCCCTCGTCATCGACCTGCGCAACAATCCCGGCGGCCTGCTCGACGCCGCCATCGCGGTGTGTGACGAGTTCTTCGACAAGGACGAACTCATCGCCTACACGCAGGGCCGCACCCCGGATTCCCGCGAGAACTTCTATGCCGGCAAACGCCATCCCCCGCGCGCCTATCCGGTGGCGATTCTCGTCAACGGCGGCACGGCCAGTGCGGCGGAGATTGTCGCCGGGGCCATGCGCGACACGAAACGGGCGGTCATTGTGGGTGAGAAAACCTTCGGCAAAGGTTCCGTGCAGAGCGTCATCGAATTGGACCGCGGGGAAGGCCTGCGCCTGACGACGGCCCGCTACTACACGCCGAGCGGCGTCACGATTCACGAGAAGGGCATCAGTCCCCAGGTTGAGGTGGAGATCAGCCCCGATGACGAGGCGAAGCTGCGCGTGCAGCAATTGCGTCCGGACCTCGAACCCCTGCCGGATGATGACTTCAAGCCGATCGAGGATATCCAGTTGAACGCGGCCGTGGAGGTGCTGACCGGCGTGCTCGCGGCAGGAGGGAGATGAAGCGACCAAGGCATCATCGTGAAATCGGACATCGGTCAGCAGGAATCTTGAAAATGGCGGGCTTGGAGAATTTTCAGTTTTTAGGTGTCCGCTGCCCGATTTCACGATTTCCTTGCCCAATCTCATGATCCTCGCCCTTGAAAGTTCCTGCGATGAGACCGCCGTGGCGTTGTTCGACCCCGCGCGTGGTCTGACGGGGGAGTGGGTGCACAGCCAGATCGCCCTGCATGAGGCCTACGGCGGGGTCGTTCCCGATCTGGCGAGCCGGGAGCATCTCGCGCATTTTGGGCCGATCCTGCAGCGGGCCTACCCAACCTTTCAACCCGGGCAGCTCACGAAGATCGCGGTGACGAACGGCCCCGGTCTGGCCGCCTGTCTCGCCATGGGGCTCGCGGCCGCCAAGAGCCTGTCGCTGGCGTGGCGGGTGCCGGTGGTCGGGGTGAATCACCTGCGGGCGCACGCGTTTTCGCCCTTCATCGCGTTGCATGCGGCCGATCCGGCGGGCTTTGACGCGGCCCTCGCCCGGCACCTGCCGCATCTCGGGCTGCTCGTCTCGGGCGGTAACACGATTTTATTTTCCCTGGATGAATCGCGTCGGATCACCCAACTGGCCTCGACCATGGATGACGCGGCGGGCGAGGCGCTGGACAAGGGGGCGAAACTGCTCGGGCTCGGCTACCCCGGTGGTCCGCAGGTCGAGAAGCTGGCAGCCGCCGGCCGGAGCGACGCCTTTGCCTTTCCCAAGGCGGTGGCGCAGCGATCCACGCTCGAATTCAGCTTTTCCGGACTCAAGACCAGTCTGCGCTATCAGTTGGAGAAGATGCCGGCGGCGGAGATCGAGACCCGGAAAGCGGATCTCTGCGCCAGCTATCAGGCGGCGGTCTTCGAGGCACTGGTGCGCAAGGCGCGGCTGGCGCTGGAGCGGGGTTTTTTGGAGGGCCGGTCTCCCGACCGGCCGTGGTCGGCCGGGAGACCGACCCTCCACGAAAACCCACAGGCGGGATCAGCGATCCCGCCCTACCGGGAGAACACCGCCTACCGCAGCTTCGGTCTGTCTGGTGGCGTGGCCAACAACCGGACCTTGCAGTCGCGTCTGGCCGAGGTGGCCCGCGCCCAGAATGTTCCCTTCCTCAGTGCCCAACCCAAGCACACGGGCGACAACGCCGGCATGATCGCCTTCGCCGCGTGGGCCGAGCGCGAACCACAGGGGATCGACGAGGCCGGTCTCGACCTGACGATCGCCCCGAGTCTGCCTCTGGCCCGGTAGGCCAGAGGCCGCAGCCAACGGCCGACGCCTTACTTCTGGCCCACCTGGCTCGCGAAAAACACTTTTGCCTCGCTCACAAGCCGGTTCGGATCCTCAGCGAAGGCCTTGCTGTCCGTCTCAATGGCCATCACGCCGGACCAGCCGCTGGCCTTGATCGCCGCGAACAGGCCGGCGTAATTGGCCGCGCCTTTGCCGATCTCGGTGTCGAGCGGGACTTTTTTGCCGTCCACGGCGGTCTCGATGACCTTGTCCTTGAAATGAATGTCGTACACGCGGTCGCCGTAGGCCTTGAACACCTCGGCGGCGTCGAAGCCGGCCGCGGTGACCCAACCCACATCGAGGCACACGCCGATGCGATGGTCCCGGGCGGCCAACACCTTTTGAACCGTGGCGGGATCGCCATAGACCGTGCCGGTGCCGTGGTTGTGGATGGCCAGCTTGATGTCGTACTCGCGCACCAGTTCCTCCAGATTGTCCCACTGCGCCTGCTCCTTGGGTTCCACGATGATGACGCCGATGCCCATGAGCTTGGCGAATTCGAAGAGCTTCCGGTTGTCCTCCTTGTCCATCGAGGTGCCGTTGACCCCGAAAGTGTACGCCCGCAGGCCGTGCGCATCGAGGATCGCCTTTTTGCGCAGGCTCTCGGCGGGCGGTCCCTTCGGATCCAGCTGCGCGGCGATGAACTGGATCTGCGTGATCCCGTGTTTGACCGCGAACGCGACGACCTGATCGAAATTCATGTTGCGACAGGTCCAGGTCTGCAATCCGAGCTGGGGACCGGCGGGCGCCGTGGCGGCGAAGCCCGGTGAGACGGCCAGCAAGGCCGAGAGAATAGTGGCAAGGCGGAGGAGCATTGAGGGGCGCATAGGGGTGCGCTGATTCGTACACGCCAAGACCGCAGACGCAAGTATCGTCACCGCGAGCGCGGCGCGGAGCCGCACCGGAAGCGTGGTGTTTTGTCCGCAAAAACTCGCCCCGTACGCTGCAGCAAAGGGGATTGCCAGCATATGACACAGGAGGTTGCATCGGGAAAATGAATTCTTCCCAAGCTTACTCTGCCCTGGTGGCCGAACTCCAACGCATTGCCCTGTTGCGATCCTCCCAGCGAATCCTGGGCTGGGACGAGCAGGTCAATCTGCCGCCCGGCGGCGCGGCTTTTCGCGGACGCCAAAACTCGGCGCTTGCCGACCTTCTGCACCGGGAATCCACGAGCACCAAGCTCGGCGACCTGATTGCCGCCGCCGAGTCGATCCGTGGTACGCTGGATGAGAAGCAGAAGGTCGTGGTGCACCATGCCCGCCGGGACTACGATCATGCGGCCAAACTGCCTCCGGAGCTGGTCGCCCGCAAAGCCTCGCTCGATAGCGATGCGTACCACGCGTGGGCCCATGCTCGGATGGACCGGAACTTTGCGGCCTTCGCGCCTTTCCTGCAGCGTCAGCTGGAACTGTCCTTCGAGATGGCGGCCTGCTTTGGCAAAACCGGTGCGGCGGCCTATGACCACATGATCGACCAGTCCGATCCCGGCATGAATGCCGCCACCATCGGCAAGTTGTTCGACGAGCTCGCCGCCGGTCTGGTGCCGTTCGCGGCCGCGGTGATGGATTCTCCGGTGAAAGCCCGGCGGGATCTCCTGAAAGGTTTTCCCGTTGATAAGCAGGAATCGTTTCTGCGCGACGTAACTGCCGCCATCGGCTTCGACTATCATCACGGACGGCTCGACCGCTCCGTGCATCCCTTCTGCTCGGGCACGGGATCGGACACCCGCCTGACCACCCGTTTCGACGCCGATCAGCCTTTGCAGTCACTGTTCGGTTCGATTCATGAGGCGGGACACGGCATGTATGAGCAGGGTTTGCCGCGGGAGCACTTTGGCACGGCGCTGGGCGAATTCGTCGGCATGGGCGTGCATGAGTCCCAGAGTCGTTTGTGGGAAAACCAGGTCGGGCGCAGCCGCGCATTCTGGAAGTATTGGGAGCCGAAGTATCGTGCGCTCTTCCCGCAGCAATTGTCCGGGCTCGACTCCGACGCCCTCTATCTCGCCATCAACGCCGTGGAACGTCAGCCAATCCGCGTCGAGTCTGACGAGGTCATGTATAATCTCCACATCATGCTGCGCTTCCGCCTGGAGCGGGCGATGTTCGATGGTGCGCTGGCCGTGAAAGACCTGCCCGGTGCCTGGCACGACCTCGCCAAGTCGATGCTCGGTCTCGACATCAGGCACGACGGCGAGGGCTGCCTGCAGGACATCCATTGGTCGGGCGGTGCGTTCGGCTATTTCCCGAGTTACTGTCTTGGCAACATGATCGGCGCCCAGCTCTGGGAAGCCAGCCGCCGGGTCCTGCCCAAGCTCGACGACGAGATGGCGGCCACAGGTGGCGCGCCGAGTCTCCTGAAATGGCTTCATCAGGAAGTGCACGGCCGCGGCAAACAGCTCGACACGCCGACTCTTGTGCAAACCGTGACCGGCGAATCCCTCAGCCCCAAGGCGCTCCTGCGCTACCTCAAGGGGCGGTATGGCCCGCTGTATCAGGTTTCCTGAAGTGGCGTATTCGGTCCGAGTTTCCCTCGCGGAGGCCGCGCCTCTCGCGGCCATGCCCACACACCCCGTCGCTGTGCGCCACCCCTCTTCCTAGAGGGGACCCAATCAACTGGTCCGGAATCCCCTCTAGGAAGAGGGCTTCGGCCGTGAGCTCTGTCGAACGGGTGCCCGCCAGGGCGGGGTGTGTAGGGGAGCATCGCAATCGGGCACTGGCCGGTGTCACTTGTTAACGAAAGTCTCAATAGTTGGCCCTTTCGATAGAGATCGCGGCAGTCTTCAGCCGGGATCTATGCCTACGTTCCGCAAAAAGTCTGGTAACCCGCGTCACTCGCCGGAGCGGGCTGCGTATAGGCGGCGAAGGCCGGATCGAGCCGGCGGCTGTGGGCGTAGGGCGTAGCCAGCACGTCGAGCAGACGCTGCATGAGGCTCAAGTCGTCCTGCGCTGCGGCCGACAAGGCGGCTTCGACCAGATGATTGCGGGGAATGAAGGCAGGATTGGTGGCGTCGCGGAGCTTCTGGCTCTCGGCAGCTGATTGCGACTGACGTCCGAGGCGCGCCAGCCAGCTCTCCTGCCAGGCGAGGAAAGTGGAATCGGACCGGTGGGGATGATTGGCTGGGAGTTCAGGGTCGAGGCCGGCAAAGGTGTTGGTGAAGTCCGCCTTGGATGCTTGCATCCAGTCCAACAGGGTCTGGACGAGCGCGGCGTCCCCTGGCTCGGCGTTAAACAGACCCAGTTTGCGGCGCATGCCGGCCAGCCAATGTTCCTGGTAGCGCTGCGCGAAGCGACCAAGCAACGTGGTGGCGAGTTCGACGCCCTTGGCTTCATCCGTCACCACAGGCAGCAGCGTGGCCTCGACGAGTCGCGTGAGATTCCACTGCGCAATGGCAGGCTGGTTGCCGTAGGCATAGCGCCCGCGCACGTCGATGGAACTGAACACCGTGGCGGGATCATAGGCGCCCATGAAGGCGCAGGGGCCGTAGTCAATGGTCTCGCCGGAGACGGCCATGTTGTCGGTGTTCATCACGCCGTGAATAAAGCCCACATGCATCCATCGGGCCAGCAAGGCGGCCTGCCGCTCCATCACCGCGTCAAGGAAGGCAACGACTGGTTCGTCTGCGCCCGCCAGTTCGGGATAGTGCCGCCGGATGGTGTAATCGAGGAGGGTCCGGGTGAGCGCGACGTCCTCATGCGCCGCGGCCCACTCAAATGTGCCGACGCGAATGTGACTGGCGGCCACGCGGGTGAGGACGGCCCCGGGCAAAGCGCTCTCGCGCCAGACGGTTTCTCCGGTGGCGGCCACGGCGAGGCTGCGGGTCGAGGGAATGCCGAGCGCGTGCATCGCCTCACTGATGATGTATTCGCGCAACATCGGGCCGAGCGCAGCGCGACCGTCTCCGCGCCGCGAGTACGGCGTCCGCCCCGGACCCTTCAACTGGATGTCGAAGCGGTCGCCACTCGGCGCGACCTGTTCACCGAGCAAGATGGCCCGTCCGTCGCCGAGGCGGGTGAAATTGCCGAACTGGTGGCCGGCGTAAGCCTGGGCCAGCGGGGCCGCGCCCGGAGGCAGGACGTTTCCGGCGAAGATCGCGGCACCTTCGGGGCCGGCCAGGGCATCCGGGTTCAAGCCGAGCGAAATCGCGAGCGGCCGGTTCAGCACGACCAGTCGGGGAGCCGCCACGGGGGAGGGCGATGCCGGGGCGTGAAACGCGGCCTGCAATCCGGCATAAGTGTGCTCCAGACGCCAGCCGCTGGTGTTGGGTAAGGTTGATGCTTGGCGTGGCTGCATGCCGGAAGTTCACCGGAAATGGGACGCCGTCAAGCGAGGGCGGGGGAAGGGACGATGGTCTCTGCCACCCGAGGCGTGGTTCGCGATGATTGGCAGGCGGAGTAGTTGACGATGGATGTTCGTAGACCGACACACCCCGCCCTAGCGGGCACCCCTCTTCCTAGAGGGGATTTCCGGACCAGCTGATTGGGTCCCCTCTAGGAAGAGGGGTGGCGCGCAGCGACGGGGTGTGTAGGGTTCTTTGCGGGCGGTGATACCCCGAACTACCGCTTCAGCTTCTCCCTGAGATACGGTGCGGTGGGGCTGCCCTTCACCTTGAGCAGACCGGCCAGCTCGCCTTGGTAGAGAATCTCGCCGCCGTTCGGTCCGCCACCGGGGCCGAGTTCGAGGATGTAGTCCGCCTCGGCCAGCAGGTCGAGGTGGTGCTCGATGACGACCACGGTGTGGCCCTGATCCACGAGATTGTGCAGCACCTTGATGAGTTTCTCGCAGTCGCTGAGGTGCAGGCCGATCGTCGGCTCTTCCAACAGGTAGAGATTGCGGATGGCGATGCCGCGCGAGCGCTCCTGATACGACTGGAGTCCCTTGCTCAGCTCGGTCACCAGCTTGAGCCGTTGGGCTTCGCCGCCGGAGAGCGTCGGACTGCTCTGGCCGAGCGTGAGGTAGCCGAGACCGCAGTCCGCCATGAGCTGGCAGATGGCCGCGAGTTGCGAGTGGAAGTCGAAGAACACCGCTGCCTCGTCGAAGGTCAGCTGCAGCACCTGGCCGATGTTCTTCCCTTTCCAAGTGATGTCGGCCAGCTCGGGTCCGAAACGGGAACCGCCGCAGCTGTCGCAGGGCAGGTACGAGTCGGCCATGAAGGCCATCTCCAGTTTGATGCGGCCCGCGCCCGAGCAGGTCTCGCAGCGTCCGCCTGCGGTGTTGAAGGAGAAACGCCCGGCCGTGTACCCGCGGATCTTGGCCTCGGGGAGGGTGGCGAAAAACTGCCGGATCAGGTCGAAGATGCCGAGATAGGTGGCGGGCGTGGAGCGCGGGGTCTTGCCGATCGGCGCCTGGTCCACCTCGATGACCGATTTGAAACCGTCAGCATGGCGCAGTGCGATGAATGGGATCTGGGGTTTGGGTTCCGGGATCTGGGCATTGGAGCGCGGGCGACCTCGCCCGCGTATGTTCTGCATTCGCGACGGGCTGGCCGCGGCTCCCTCGACGGAAAAGCCCGACAGCTTCACGAAGTCCTGGCCGGTGAGCTTCGCCTTGCGGTGCTTGATGGCGCAGGAGACCGCCGGGTGGAGGATGTCCCGGAAGAGCGTGGATTTCCCGGCGCCGCTCGGACCGCACGCCATGATCAGGCGCCCGGGCGGCAGACGCAGCACCTGGTCCTTCAGATTCCGGTAATTGATCCCCGTGAGCTCGAGCCAGGGAACGCCACTTGTTACTTGTGACTTGTTACTGGGTACTGCCCGGTAATTCCCCAGCAGCGGATGCCTGATTCCCTTGGTGAGGAAAACTCCGGTCAGCGAGGCGCCGCTGGCCTTGATCTCGGCCGGCGTGCCCTGGGCGAGCACTTCGCCGCCGTGCCGGCCGGCGCCGGGGCCGAGGTCGATGATGCGGTCGGCGCGCTCCATGAGTTCGTCATCGTGCTCCACGACCAGCAGCGTGTTGCCCTTGGCGCGGAGGGCCTGGAGAGTGTCGATCAGCCGGTCGTTGTCCCGCGCGTGCAGACCGATGGAAGGCTCATCGAGCACATAGAGGACGCCGCTGAGATTGGAGCCCAGCTGGGCCGCGAGGCGGATACGCTGCGCCTCGCCGCCCGAAAGCGTTTCGGTCGGTCGCTCGAGGGATAGATAATCCAACCCGACCCGGCCCAGGAACTTCAGCCGCTCCTCAATCTGCGGCACAATATCCTGGGTGATGAGCGCGGTACGGGCATCGAGTTGCAGGTTGCGCAGCGTCGCGATGAGTTCGGCCGGAACGAGCCGAAGGAGCTCAGGCAGGGTAATGCCGTCTTCCTTCAGACTGGAGGCTCGTGACCTTGCACTTGATTTGAGCGGCAGTCTGACCGCCCTGGCGATTCGGCCGAGGCGCTCGCCGTGGCAGGTCGGACATGTCTTCCCGTGCGAGGTCGGGTCATCAGGATCAAAGCCCCGGAGCGCATCCGCGACCTCGTCGGACATCTCCTCGTCTTCATCCGGCTTGAGCATCCATTCATAGATGCGGCCGTGGCCACGGCAGGTCGGGCACCATCCGCGCGGTGAGTTGAACGAGAAATGCTTCGGGTCGAGCTCCGGGAAGGACTCGCCGCTGGCGATGTCGGTGCGCGTGGTGGAGAACCAGGAAAGCACCTCGCCGGAAGGAAGCGCGATGAAGCATGCGCCCTTGCCGAGTTTCAGGGCGGTGCTGAGAGAGTGGTTGAGGGACGTGGCCGAGCTGTCTCCCGGCTTGGTCCCTGCTTTAAGGTCGGCCACGACGACCTCAATGTCGTGTTCCTTGTAGCGATCGAGTTTCTGAAAGGTATCGGTGCGGAGCAGGCGGCCGTCGGCCCGCATGAGGGCGTAGCCCTGCTTTTCGATCCACTTGGCGATGGGTTCGTGGTGCCCCTTGCGGCCGCGGATGAGCGGCGCGCAGAGGTAGAGGTGCTTGGCTTTTCTGGCCTTGGGCGTGGCCAGCACCTTGGTGAGCAGCTGACGGAGTTGTCCGGTCGAGAGCGGGGTGACGGGACGGCCTGACTCGGGATGGTGCTGGATGCCGGCGCGGGCGTAGAGAAGGCGCAGGTACTGGGCGACCTCGGTGATGGTGGCGACGGTGGATTTGCGGGAGCCGCGCGTGATGCGCTGTTCGATGGCCACGGTCGGGGGGATGCCGGTGAGGCGGTCGATGTCCGGACGCGGCAGCTGTTCCACAAACTGCCGGGCGTAGGGCGACATCGATTCCATGAACCGGCGCTGGCCCTCCGCGAAGATGATGTCGAAGGCCAAGGTGGATTTGCCCGATCCGGAAACCCCGGTGACGACCGACAGTTGGTGATGGGGAATCTCGAGCGAGATATTCTTCAGGTTGTTTTCGCGGGCGCCGAGGACAGTGAGGACGCGGGATGAAAGGGGAGAAAGGGTCTGGGATCGGTGATCTCGGGTCCGAGCGCCAAAAGGCTCGGAATCTTCGGCGGCCATGAGCTGCAGGGCGCGATCGCTTGATGCCGCCGGGTAGTCGTCCGAGGCGGGATTCGGAGATCCTGCCTTCCAAGCCAGCGCCTCGCGCAGGAAAGGTGAAGTGGCGGTCTTGGCACGCGCGACGGTCTCCGGGGTTCCGGCCGCAACAATCCGGCCACCATCCGCGCCGGCCTCCGGTCCGACCTCGAGGATCCAGTCGGCGGATTTCAGGACATCGAGATTGTGCTCGATGACGATGATGCTGTGACCCGCGTCCACGATGCGCTGGATCACTTCCAACAGGCGCTTGACGTCGTGACGGTGCAGACCGGTTGTCGGCTCGTCGAGCAAGAGGAGGGAACCGGGGAGGTGGCTTCTTGGGTCTAGGGTCTGGGCTTTGGGGTCTGGGGTCTGGGGATCGGGACTGTCGCCCGTGTAGCCGGAGAGGTAGCGGACGAGTTTCAGGCGTTGGGATTCGCCGCCGGAAAGGGTGTTCAGGGGTTGGCCGAGGGGCAGGTAGCCGAGGCCGACGGCCGCGAGTGAGGCGAAACGGGCGTGAATGGCGGCATGGCCGGCGAAGAGCTCCAGCGCTTCGGTGACCGTGGTCTGCAGGAGGTCGTCGATAGATTTTCCCTGCCACTGGATGGCGAGCACCTCGGGCTTGAAGCGACGGCCCTCGCAGATCGGGCAGGGGACAAACACATCGGAGAGAAACTGCATCTCGACCCGCTCGGACCCGAGGCCCTGGCAATGGTCGCAGCGGCCTTCGCCGCTGTTGAAGGAGAAGCTGGAGGCATTGAAGCCGGCCTGCTGGGCCTCCGGTGTCTGCGCGTAGAGATCGCGGATGAGTTCCCACGCTTCGCAGTAGAGCGCGGCGTTGGAGCGCGGCGTGCGGCTGAGCGGCGATTGGTCGACCAGCACGATCTCGGGAAACTCGACATCACAGGTGATGGCCTCGATCGAGGCAGGGTCCTCGGTCATCTGGTTGCGCTGCATGAGCAGGCCCTGGTGGATGATATTGTCGAGCAGCGTGGACTTGCCGGAACCGGAAACGCCTGAAAGGCAGACGAACCGCTGCAGGGGGAGCGCGAAACTCAGGTTGCGGATGTTGTGCTTCGTGGCGTTGGTGAAGGTCAGCCACGGGGTGGCGCTTTGGGCACTCTTGGATGGCCGGCCTCCAGCCGACCGCGGCCGGTCGGGAGACCGGCCTTCCACCAGGCGTCGGGAAGCCGGGGTGGCGATGCTCTGACGGCCGGAGAAATAGGCGCCGGTGATGCTGCGCGGGGAGTTCAGCATCGCATTCACCGTGCCTTGGAAAACGATCTCGCCGCCACGCGCGCCCGGTTCGGGTCCGACCTCGATCACGTGGTCGGCGGCGCGGATCATCGCCTCGTCATGTTCGACGACCACGACCGTGTTACCGGCGTCGGTCAAGGTGCGGATGATGCCAATGAGGCGGTCGATGTCGCGCGGGTGAAGACCGACGGAGGGTTCATCGAGGACAAACAGCGTGTCCACCAGCGACGTGCCCAGGCAGGAGGTGAGATTCACGCGCTCGACCTCGCCACCGGACAAGGTGCGCGACGTGCGGTCCAGCGTCAGGTAGCCCAGACCGACCTGTTCCAGGTAACGCAGGCGGGTGACGATGGATTCATAGGCGAGGGCGGCGGTGTGGGCTTCGCCGGTGGTTGAGTCGGTGCCGCCGATCTGGGATGTCTGCACGAGTGCGAGCAGTTCGCCCACGGGCAGCTGGTAGAGTTGGGGCAGGGTGCGGTCCTGCCATTGCCAGCAGAGCGCTTCCGGTTGCAGGCGGGCGCCACCGCACTCGGGGCACTGATTGTAGGAGCGGTACCGCGAGAGAAAGACCCGCACGTGCATCTTGTACGTCGTCTTTTCCAGGTAGCGGAAAAAGCCCTTCAGGCCGTACCAGTATTTCGGCCAGGCCTTGGTCTCGCCGTCGTAGCCCGGCGAGCCGTCGATGACAAAGGCCTGTTGCTCCGGCGTCAGGCGGGCGAATGGCACATCAGTCGGGATCCCGAGCTTCCTGGTGAATTTCAGGAGGTCTTTCTTGGACTCGCCGTAGATCTCCCCCTCCCAGGGTTTGACTGCGCCGTCCTCGATCGAGAGGGAGTGGTCGGGAATCGCGAGGCGGTAATCGATATCGATCACCCGGCCGAAGCCCCGGCACTTGGGACATGCGCCCAGCGGGGAGTTGAACGAGAACATGCCCGGCGTGGCCGGACGAAAGGTACGGCCGGTCTTGGGAGAGTGTAAGCCTCGCGAAAAATGGCCGGCGAGGGTGTAAAGCTCGGAGCGGGGAGCCTGGGGCGAAGCGCCAAACAAAAAGACCTCGCCCTTGCCGAAGTGGAGGGCGGCTTCGGTGGCTTCCAGAAAGCGCGATTTGTTTTCGGCCGCGATGCGCAGGCGGTCCTGGACGACGAAGAGGGATGAAGCGTGGAGCGGGGAGCGAGCAGCCGGGAGACTCAGGAGGTCTTCGATCTTTTGGAGTTCCCGTTCGGTCTCGGTGTTTGCCGTCTGGGCATTGGCTTTTTCACGTTCGATCAGCACACGCGTGTAGCCCTGTCCCTTGATGCTGGTGAGCACCTCCGTCCAGGTGAGGTTGTCGGGCTTGGTGATGCGGAAACCGAGCAACAGCGTGGCGGCCGGGTGGGCGGACAGGGTTTTGGCCCAGATGGTGGCCGGGGTGTCGTCCTCGACCTTTTCACCGGTGGCGGGATCAAAACACTCGGCGACGTGACTGAACCAGACCTTTGCGTAGTCGGTCAGCTCGGTCATGGTGCCGACGGTGGAGCGCGAGGTCTTGACCGTGTTGGTCTGCTCGATGGCGATGGAAGGCCGGATGTTCTCGACGGAATCGACCTTGGGCTTGTCGAGCAGGTCGAGGAACTGGCGCGTGTAGGCGCTGAAGGTCTCGACGTAGCGGCGCTGTCCCTCGGCGTGCAACGTGTCGAAAACGAGCGACGATTTGCCGGCCCCGCTCAAACCTGTGACCACCACGTAGCGCCCCAGCGGCACGTCCAGATCGAAGCCCTTCAGGTTGTTTTGGCGAACGCCACGCAGGCGGATGGCTTCGGGGGCTGGGTGGATGGGAGCAGGCACGCAGGGCAGAGGAAGAGCGCTATTCCGCCGAAGGCAAATCCCAGAATGCCGGCAGGTCGGACTGCTGACATAGGGATGTCAGGAGCGGCTGGGGTTTTGAGGGTGGAGGGTCCGCGTCCCGGCGCACCGCGTTTGGTTGCGCGAAAAGTCCGGTCCGCGCGGACGCGGGCCCTCCACCGGACGGATCAACCTTTCGTCAGCTCGCGGAAGAGGTTCAGGTGGGCCTGGACCTGGCGCTCGGGGACGAAGTTGGCCTGGGCGTGACGCCGGGCGTGGTCGCCAAAGCGCTTGCGCATGGCGGGCTCGCGGATGAGCCGGTCGAGGGCGGCGAGGAAAGAGGCCTGGTCCTGGTTGCGGATGAGCATGCCGGACTTCTCGGGCACGAAGCATTCGCCCACGCCGACGATGTCGTAGGCCACGGCGGGCAGGCCGTGGAGCTGGGCCTCGATGAGGAAATTGGACAGCGACTCGCTTTGCGAAGCCAGCACCGCGATGTCGGCGGAAAGGTACAGGGGGACGGGCTCGGTCTGGTAATTGAGAAACCGCACCCGGCCGCCGAGTCCGAGGGTCTGGGCGAGGCGCTCGCATTTCTTCCGCATCGGGCCGTCGCCGGCGAGCCAGAGCTGCCAGTCCACGTAACCCGGGAGGCGGGCGCAGATCTCGATCAGCTCGCGCTGGTTTTTCTCGGGCCGGAACATGGCCACGTTGAGCAGCACCACGGTGCTGGGATTGGCGTTGTAGTAGCGGCGCAACGCGATGTTGCGGTCGGCCGACTCGTCGGTGAAGCCGAGCACGGGATTGTGAATGACCGTGATCTTGTGGGCCGGGATGTCGTGCTTTTCGTTGAGGACGCGCTTCGCCTCGTGGCTGTTGGCGATGATGTGCCGGCAAAGGCGGAGCGAACGCACAAACAGGTAGGGCAGGGGTTTGCCCGTGCGCATCGTGCAGATCACGGCGGCGCGGGGCAGCCGGGACTGGATGAAACCGGCGTAGCAATTGGCCATGCGGCCCATGCAGACGACGAGATCCGGCGCCGCTTCCTCGACCGTGCTGAGCAACCGCGGGGCAAACCAGTCGAGCCGGGTGTCAAAGGCCTGGAGCGAGCGGAACGCAAAGGGTTGCTGCTCATCCTCAAGCTCCAGCACGCCGCGGGGACGGAAGGTCAGGAGGGTGACTTCGTGGCCCGCTTTGGCGAAAGCCGTGGCCATGTAGACCGACTGGCGCTCGGTGCCGCCGCTGCGGAGGTAATCTTGGACGATGAGTATTTTCATTGCTCCGCGGTGGGTCGCGGCAAAAGTTGACCCATCATTCAATGAACAACGCATTCGTCAACCTGCTGCTGCGCTGGATGGTTCTGGCCCTGGGCGTGCTCCTGAGCACCCGCCTGGTGCCCGGCATTACCTGCGACAGCGGCATGACCCTGACCGTGGTCGTCCTGCTGTTGAGCTTTCTCAACGTGGTCCTCAAGCCGCTGCTGGTGCTCTTCACCCTCCCGTTTATTGTCCTGACGATGGGGCTGGGCATCGTCCTCATCAACGCGTTCCTCTTCTATTTCGTGGGGCGCCTCGTGAACGGCTTCACGGTCGCCGGTTTTGGCTCGGCTTTGCTGGGCGCCCTGGTCGTCAGCCTGACCAATGTGATTCTCAGCCGGCTGATGATGCCCCCGCCCAAGCCCCCCAAGGGCGGCCCGCGGTCGGGCAAGCAGGGTGATGTGATCGATATCTGAATTCGGGAGAAATGTTAGGGGTTGGGCGCGAGGTGTTAAGTGGAGATCGAGCGCGCAATGTCCTTTAATCTGTCGAGTCGTACCGCCTAACACTTAACTCCAACCCCCAACTCCACCGCATTTCCGTTTGACGGATAAGCCGGCAGGGGCGACTTTCCTCCCTCACACTCTTCAACTATGTCAGACGCAATATACGACTTGGTCATCATCGGCGGCGGTCCCGCGGGCTACGTGGCGGCAATCCGTGCCGGTCAGCTCGGCAAGAAGGTCGCGGTCATCGAGATGGAACGCGCCGGCGGCACCTGCCTCAACTGGGGCTGTATCCCGACCAAAGCCCTCCTGAAGAGCGCCGAACTCTTCCGCACCATCCAGAAGGCCGACGCCTACGGCCTCAGCGTGACGGGTGCATCCTTTGATTTCACCAAGGTCGTCGAGCGCTCCCGGGGCGTGGCCTCCCAGATGGCCAAGGGCGTCGAGTTCCTCTTCAAGAAGAACAAGGTCGACTACATCGTGGGCAAGGGCTCCGTCGTGATGCCCGGCATGGTCGAAGTCACCGCCGGCGAGCACAAGGGGAAGTTCTACAAGACCAAGAACATCCTCCTCTGCACCGGCCAGCGTCCGAAACCGCTCCCGGGTCTGCCGGTCGACGGCACGCGCGTGATGACCTCCCGTGAGGCGCTCGCCGCCAAGGCCCCGCCCAAGACACTCGCCATCATCGGCGCCGGCGCCATCGGCGTGGAGTTCGCCTATTTCTTCAATGCCTTCGGCACGAAGGTCACGCTCATCGAGATGCTCCCGCAGGTGCTGCCGGTCGAGGACGAGGAAGTCGCCAAGGTCCTCGAGCGCAGCTTCACCAAGCAGGGCATCGCCATCCACACCGGCACCAAGAGCGAGAACATCCGCGTCGGCGAGAAGAGCGTGAAGCTCGATCTCGTGAAGGACGGCGCCAAGACCGAACTCGAGGTGGAGAGCGTGCTCGTCGCCATCGGCATCACGGCCAACCTCGACGGACTCGTCTCGTCCAAGGTGAAGCTCGAGCTTGATCGCGGTTTCGTGAAGGTGGACGCCAATTACCAGACCACCACGCCCGGCATCTACGCCGCCGGCGACATCCAGGGCCCGCCCTGGCTCGCGCACGTCGCCTCCTTCCGCGCCGTCCAGGCCGTCGAGGGCATGTTCGGCCACGGCAAGCCGAAGCAGGTCGGCAATTTCCCCGGCTGCACCTACTGCCAGCCGCAGGTCGCCAGCACCGGTCTCACCGAGAAGCAGGCCAAGGAAAAGAAGATCGACTACAAGATCGGCAAGTTCCCGTTCACCGCGGTCGGCAAGGCCGTCGCGTCCGGCGACACCGAGGGATTTGTGAAGGTCATCGCCGAGGCCAAGACCGGCGAGATCCTCGGCGTGCATATCATCGGCAACGAAGCCACGGAGCTGATCGCCGAGTACGGACTCGCGATGAACCTCGAGGCCACGATCGACGAGATCCATCACACGATCCACGCCCACCCGACGCTGTCCGAGGCCCTCGGCGAGGCGGCTCTGGCCTTCTCCGGCCAGGCGATCCACATCTGAGCGCCCCGCGCTCCCGATCACAGTCCTCGACTCACGAAGGCCGGCCGCGAAGCCGGCCTTTTGCTTGGCTGATTCGCAAGTCAGACCCAAATCTACGAGCTGGTTCTGCCTGTTTTATCTGCGTTTGCCGCCGGGAGTCATGAAATCCACTTCTTCGGCGGTGGCCGTGCCCGGATGGCGCCCGGGATAGGTGAGCCAGGTCATGGTGACATTCAGATCGGTCACGATGTTCGCTGCTTCGATCTTGGAACCGTCGCCGAGTTCGAGATTTTTTGTCGTATGCGCATCCTTCAGGAGCGTGAGATCATAGCCCCGGTCGAGGCTGGCGTAGGCGGTGGCGCGAATGCACCAGTTCGTACAGGCACCGGCGAGGACGATATGGGTGGCGCCCAGGTCCGCCAATTGCTGATCCAGGCCGGTTTCCTCGAACGACGATTCGAAGCGCTTGTGGATCCTGCCTTCGCCGGAGGCCGGGACCAGAGCAGGCACCCATTGCCATTCGGCGGTATCGCGCAGCAGCTCGGCATCACTGTGCTGAACCCAGATGATGGGTACGCCCTGTTCGCGGGCCCGCTCCACTGCCCGGGCGACATTCTTGATCACTCGCGCCGTTTCCCATGCTTCCGCTACGACGCCCACCTGGACGTCGACCACCACGAGAACGGGTTGATTGCCTGACCGGACGGTGCTCATGGGCTCACCATGGAGAGGGCCAAGGTGCGTGTGAAGTTGAATTCTGTGATAGCTGCTAACAGCTGAAATCAGTTTCCAAGAAGCCGCATCGACCGGCGCATTGGTCTAAGGGCTAACGCGGCCAATTTTCCTGGGCTCGTCTTCAGGTCTTCAAAACCCCGCCGAACGCAATCCTGCCTTGGGCGCCCGGCTCGTAGAGCAAGTGGACGTTTTCGACAGGTCGCCCGCAGACTCGGGCGATGCCTGCGGTCAGGGCGCGCACCTCGGCTTGCAGAGCCTTACCGGTGGGTTGCTGCGCTTTGAGAATTGTGACAAATACGGCATTCCAGCCTGCGGGGACGGATGTTCCATTCTCGGCGTACTGTTCTCTGGGGAGTGCCCGCAGCCGAACCCAGGTGCTGCCGGCGGGACCGCCCCATACCTGCGCTGCCACCTCGGCTAACTTGGCGGCCAGACCGCTGTCTAACGGCTCAGAAGTGATCAGTTCGACGTCGAGGATGGGCATGGGCAGGGAGGGTCAATCGGCTCGCCGAGCCGGCAGTTTTTCGGCGAAAACTATCCGGTGCCCGTCGGGGGTGACGATGGCGAATTCTCGCATGCCCCAGGGTTTGTCGGCGAGCGGGTGCCAGGTCGGCACTCCATTCCGGACGGTCTCGTCGTACAGGCCAGCCGCGTCCGTGACGTGCAAATAGGCAAACCAAGAGTGATCGGGCGTCCGGGACATCGGGATCGCCTCGGGACAGTGCCCGAGCCTCAGTCGGCACGCGCCGCGGCTGATGAACGCCCAGCCGTCAACGCAGAGATCCTCAACAAACCCAAGCTTCTCGAGGTAGAATCGTTTGGATGATTCCAGGTCGTTGACCGCGAGCACGAAGGTGGAGGTGAGGATTTCAGCCATGGCGGGTATTCTCGCTTGTCAGGGGTTTGCGGGCGGAAGCGGAGGCGGATTGGGAGCAGGCAAGTCGCCTCGGCAAAAGAAAGGTCGTTGCGCAGCGCCGTCTTTCAAGAGGATTTGCGCCCGCCGGTCAACGCAGCGACGCCATCCCAAAGTCGGAACGATGCAGCCCAAACGGCAAAATGCGCTTTGGCGCTGGTCGGGAGGAAATGCAAGGACAGGCGGATATTGTGGGCGCAGTGCCTGTCGCCGCCCGCGGGCGTCCACAAGGGATGCCCCTATTGAGAATTACATTAACAAGTGACACTGACCACTGCCTGATTGCGATCCTACCCGAGCCAGACGATGCAGACCGCGCAAGCATCGGCGAACCCTGAAACGGAACGGTAATCAGATCGGAACCGCCGAGTACGGCGTCGTCAGGCCGAAGCCTCGCGCGCAGGCTGAACCCGTACGCTCGGTGGTGTGGGAGCCGGGAGCTAATCACTCCCGGTTACCCGATTGGGCTCTTCATATCTTCTCAACAAAGTCACCAGGGTAGATGGCACGCGAGAATGACTCGCGCTCCTTGCGGGACAAGACAACAGCCCACTCCTCCATCGTGAAATGCTCCTCCCCGCGAGCATAGTAAGCGCTGGCTACACGGAGAACGAACTCCCGGTTGAGCCAATACTCCACGACATTCCCTCCCATTCTTCCCTTCTTCTCTTGGTCTGGAGCGTAGTCAGAAAACGAGACCGAAACCTCAGGCAGCGAACGCGGCAGCAAGCGAACGACACTTCCGGCAGGGGCCGGGAACGTAAGCTTCAGAACACCGGAGCGGATGGTGGCGACTTCGCTCGGCGTGAAATCACCAAATTCCGTAATAGCGCGCCCCATAGCCATCGGGGGATCCTCCGGAGCTTGGCTTGTGCAGCCTGCGGCTAGCGCGACTAGAAGTAAGGAGAGTAGCGTCTTCATTTCGCCCAACGACTCAGATCAGCCACGCCCCGCGGGCGTGGGTGCCGCCTCTTCTTGTCACGCCGTAGGCTTGGCGAAGGCGGATGAAATGCTGGGCCATGTTGAGCGGAGATATGATCGACGATTCAGGTGAGATCAATGGCGTTGCTGCTGGGGCTTCTGTGTGTTCTGTGGTGATGAAAACGCCCACAGGGACGTGGGCGTCCACCAGGGTGCGGAGGGAATCAGGGGGACGGGGTGCGGGCGTGGTGGCGCAGGGTTGCCACGTAGAAGCCGTCGGTGTTGCGGGTGCCGGGGAGCAAGGTTGTGCCGAGGCCGTCGAAGGTGCCGCCGTGGGTGTTGGCGGCGGGCTCGGGGCGGTAGCCGGGATGCGCCTGCAGGAAGGCGGCGACGACGTCGTGGTTCTCGTGGTGGCTGAGGGAGCAGGTCGCGTAGATGAGCAGTCCGCCGGGTTTCACGCGCGGGGCCTGTTGCGTGAGGATGTCGAGCTGGGTGCGGGCGAAGCTGGCGATGGTCTCGGGCTTCACGTACCATTTCAGGTGGGGCTGGCGCCGCCAGGTGCCTGAGCCCGAACAGGGGGCGTCCACGAGGATGCCGTCGTAGGCGGCTTCGGGATCACTGGTGATGCGAATATTGTCCAGTCGGGCGCGCTTCGCGCGGTCGCGCAGCTCGTCGAGGATGTCCAGGCGGATGTCGGTGGCATCCACGTGGCCGTGGTCCCCGAGGAGGCGGGCGAGCTGGAGCGTCTTGCCGCCGGCGCCGGCGCAGGCGTCGAGCCAGCGTCCGCCGGGAGGGATGGGGGCGGTGGCGAGCACGAGTTGGGAACCGAGGTCCTGGATCTCAATGAAGCCGCGGCGGTAGGCGTCGGTGGTGGCGACCTCGGCGTTGGGCGGCAGGCAGAGCGCGTCGGGAAAATCGGCGGGCTGCTCGAAGGTCCAATGCTGCGCGCGAAACTCGTCGAGGACGAGGGTCTGGTCCTGGCACTGGAGCCGCACCCAGACGCTGGCGCGGCTGTTGATGGCGTCGAGATGGGGCGAGGCGAAGGCGGCGGGACAGTGCTCGGCGAACCAGGCGGGCAGCAAGGCGGCAGGGGTGAAGTTTGGGGTTCGGGGTTCTTGGTTATGGGATGGAAGAACCGGCTCCGGGCGGGTGGGGGGAAGGACTGCGGGCGGCTCAGTCGGAGAATTCGCCCTAGCGGGGACCAGTCGGGCCAGCTCCGAGGATTTTTCTGCGAGAGTGGTGGGGACAGGGGGCCAGTCGCCGCAGAGGGCGGCGCGGTAGGCGGCGGTGGGTTTTAGCTCGGGCGCAAGCCAGGCGGTGATGCGGGCGGCGAGATCCTGGTCCTGATCCAAGATCGGATCGATCCAGGGAAGGTAGCGCAGCCAGGTGTAGACGAGCTCGCGATAGAGCTTGCGGTCGCGTGAGCCGATGGCGCGGTGCCGGGCGAAGAGCTCCTTGATCCGCCGCGGCAGGGCGCTGTCCCGCCGCACATGCGGCCGCAGCGTCGCCACAAAGGCGAGGAACAGGCGCTGCTGGTTGGCGGCGATGTGGGGGTTCATGGAAGAAAGGTCACCACGGAATACACGGAAAACACAGAAGCCGAGCAAGGATTGGCCACAAAAAACACCAGAAACTCAAAAACATGCCATCGTGAATAGGCAGGTGCGATGGCAACAGCCGGTTATTCATTCCTTTCATTTATGGTCAGCCCAACAACCAGGCGCCGGTGGTCGCGGTCATTCGGAACGACCAATTGCCAACTACCCAATACCAACTACTCCCCGCATAGCGGGGCCTCAGAACTTCAGGAGCTCGACCTCGATGTTGAGGGCGAAGGAGCTTTCGCGGCGGGGGCCGGCGAAGAAAGAGACTTCGTACTTCACGGCCCAGGTCTGGCCGAGGCGCTGCCACACGCCGTAGCTCTGCTCGTTGAAGCGGGCGTTGCGGGCGTCGTAGCGCCAGAGGCCGGTGACGTCGAAGGATTCGTTGAGGCGGCGCCGGTACTCGAGGAAGTACTCGTCGTAGTTGCCGCGCAGGAAGTGCGTGGCGAGGCGCAGCGACCACCATTCCTGGTCGATGAGGGTCAGGCCGGTGTTGAATTCCTGCAGGCGGGGCTGGTGCAGGTCGTAGCGGTGAAAGACCTCGAAGCGCACCCAGGGCGCGGGGGTGAGGGCCAGCTCGGTGTAGAAATCGGAAAGGTGGCGCTGGCCGGCGGCGGGATCGAACCGGTAGTCGGCGGCGAAGTTGAGGGCGGCGAGGTTGCGCGAGCCGTAGTGCGCGTCGCGCGTCTGCAGGGTGTTGTTGAGGCTGAGGCGGAGCGTGTTGAGCGCGTCGAGGTCGTCGAGGTTGCGCGAGTCCCCGATGGAGAGGGGTTGCAGGTAGGTGGAGAAGACGCGCCGGTCGATGGGCGGGATGTAGGCGCGGCCGCGATCGGCCTGCGGGGCATAGCGGTACGAGAGCTTCGGCTCGACGAGGTGGCGCAGCCCGTCGATCTCCCAGACCTCGTTCTTGTAGTCAAAGGTGCCGCTCGCGAGCAGGTTGGCGTCAAACCCGACCTCGCCCAGGGTGCGGGTGTAGGTGTTCTTGCCGCCGATGGCGTCGGTGTAGTGGGTGACGCGGCCGCCGGCCACGGGGGTGAAAGTCAGCCAGGGGGCGGGCTTGAGCGGGCGTTCCAGGCCGTAATAGGCGTCAAAGCGGTCGGTGTGCTGGCGCGGGTCGGTGCCGAAGGGGTCGGACTCAAGCGCGGCGGCGCTGGCGCTGAATCGCTGGTAGAAGCCCAGCGGCAGGGCGTCGGGCATCAGGTCGTAGCGCAGCTCGGGGAGGCGCTCTTGCACACGGTGGTAGCGGTTGGGGTGGAAACGCAGGAAGGCGCTGAGCGAGGAGTTGCCCTCGGTGTAGGCCGCCTCGACAAAGGAATCGGGTTGCTGCACGCCATCAAACTCGCGGTGGCGGAAATCGCGGAGGATCTCGGAGTCGCTCCAGTAGTTGTACTGGCCGTCGAGGGTGAGCTTGTCGCCGTAGGTCTGGCGGTGTTCCCAGGAGAAATACCGGCGGTTGGGCGGAACCGCGACGCCGAGCACATCGGTGCCGCGGCTGCCGGTGTCGTGGATGTAGCCGGAGCGGAAAAAGCCGTCGACGGTGCCCTGTTCGTTCGCGCGATGGTAGGAGCCGGACGGCCCGACCATAATGCCGCGCGAGGAGTAGAGACCGACATCGCCGCCGAGCTCCACGCCTTGGGCGACCGGGAGGTGCAGGCCGAGCTCGGTGTATACGCCGAGGCGGCCGCGGTAGCCGAGGTGGGCGCTGATGTAGGAGACGAAGTCGGTGTTGAGCGTCTGCTCGAACTTGGGGAAGCGCAGGAAATGTCCGCCCAGCAGACCGATGCCCAGGCCCTCGGCCTTGACGATCTTGTTGCGCGCATAGGTGAGGCGGGTGGCGCGGATGGAAGGCGTGTAGCTCGCATTTTCGCGGAAGAAGACGGTGGCGTTGGTGAAGACGAGTTCGTCGAAGGTGCCCTCGACGGTTTCGCCGGAGACGTAGACCGGAAACTGGCCCACGCGCAGGTTGCGGGCGGTGATCCGGCCGGTCGCCGTGTCGTAGGTGCCCTCATCGGCGACCAGGCGGCGGGCGCCGGAGGTCAGAATGACGTGGCCCTGCGCGGAGGCGGACCGGGTGGCGGAGTTGTAGCTGATCGTATCGGCGGTCAGCACGACGCCCGGATAGGCGAGGCGGGCGTCGCCGGTAACGGTGACGCTTTTGGTGGCATCACTGTAGCGGAAATCCTTGCCGGTGAGGTCGGGTTGTCCGGATTGGGCGGGAGCCGTCAACGCACCCCAGGCCAAGGCGGCGCTGAGGGCGAAAAACAGACGGTAGGCTCGGGCAGATAGCATGGAATGGAAGTGGCGGGCGGGGCGGGCTGGTGCAATGAGAATTCCGGGGCGGCCAAGGCGGGTTTGGCCGCCCCGGATCACACGAATGGACACGCTGGGCGGGGCGGGGTTCAAACTATTGAGGAATACCCAAAGCGGCGGGGTGCGCCGGCGCGCGCGCCACCGCTCTTTCCAGCCGGTACAATGCCGCCCCGAACAGCAAAATGCGTCTTGCTCCGGGTGGGAGGATGCGAGCCGACGAGGAAATTTTGTAGGGGCGCCGCTTGCCGGCGCCCGCGGGCGTCCACAAGGGACGCCCCTACGGTGCAACGCCGGCGTCCACGGGGGACGCGCCTACGGATGAATGCGGCGACTGCGAGGGACGCGCCTGCAGTCATGCCGCCCTGCAACCGTAGCGAGCCAGCCAGGCTGGGCCGGAGCCTGGGCTTCGGTCGGACTTGGTTCCTGATATTCGGGCTAGACGCGATGCGTGGGTCAGCCAGTGTGGAGTCAGTGATTATCCCGGACAAAGAACTTCAAGCCTTCCTGCACAATCATCAGGCCAATCCCCACGGGTGGCTGGGCATGCATCCGGCGAAGGTGAAGCGAAAGTCCGGCGTCGTCGTTCGCGCCTTCCGTCGCAACGCGCTGCATTGCTCCGTGGTCGATCTCGAATCCCCGGGCACGCCGGCCCACGCGATGGAGAAGCTCGCGCCGGAAGGGTTTTTCGAGGTGTTCATTCCCGGTCGGAAGATCTTCCGCCACCAGCTGCGGTATGAGACCTCGTGGGGTGACATCCACCAGGTGTACAACGCGTACTCCTTTCTGCCGTCGTTGTCGGAGCAGGACCTGTATCTTTTCAACGAGGGCAACGAGCACCGCATCTACGAGAAACTCGGGGCGCATCCCCGCATGATGGGTGATGTCCCGGGCGTGGCCTTTGCCGTGTGGGCCCCGGCCGCCTCGCGGGTGTCGCTGGTCGGCAATTTCAACGACTGGGATCCCCGTTACCACCCGATGCGGCCGCTCGGCGGCTCGGGGGTCTGGGAGCTCTTTGTGCCGGATATCCATGAGGGCGAGCTCTACAAGTTCGCCATCTGGGATCAGCATGGGCACAAGCAGCTCAAGACGGACCCCTACGGCACGCGCTTTGAGGGACCGCCGAACAACGCCGCGATCGTCCACTCCACCAACCGGCACGCCTGGGGCGACGAGGCGTGGATGGCCAAGCGGGCCGCGCAGGCGGGCAATCCCGACCGGCCGATGTCCGTCTACGAGGTGCACCTCGGTTCATGGAAGCGCAACCTGGCCGAGGCCGGGCGCTCCTACACCTACCGCGAGCTAGCCCCGTTGCTGGCTGATTATGTGAGCGAGATGGGGTTCACGCACATCGAGGTGATGCCGGTGAGCGAGTTTCCGTTTCCGGGTTCCTGGGGTTACCAGGTGACGGGCTACTTTGCGCCGACGCACCGCTGGGGCACGCCCGAGGATTTTCAGTTTTTTGTCGACCACCTCCACCAACGGGGGATCGGCATCATCGTGGACTGGGTGCCGGCGCATTTTCCGCGTGATGCGTTCGCGCTGGCACAGTTTGACGGCACGCATCTCTACGAGCACGCCGACCCGAAGCTCGGGGCGCACCAGGACTGGGGGACCCTCATCTTCAACTACGGGCGGCACGAGGTGCGGTGTTTCCTCGTGGCGAGCGCGCTGTCGTGGCTGGACCGCTATCACATCGACGGCATGCGCGTCGATGCCGTCGCGTCTATGCTCTACCTGGACTACTCGCGCAAGGAAGGGGAGTGGATTCCCAACCGCTACGGTGGACGTGAGAACATCGAGGCGATTGCGTTCCTGCGGCAGGTGAACGACCTGGTGCACCATTACTATCCGGGCGTGGCGATGATCGCCGAGGAATCCACCGCCTTCCCGATGGTCAGCCGTCCGACGAAGGACGGGGGCCTGGGCTTCGACTACAAGTGGAACATGGGGATGATGCACGACACGCTGCTGTATTTCCAAAAGGATCCCATCCACCGCAAGTGGTCGCACGACAAGCTGACCTTCGGCATGGTTTACCAGTACTCCGAGAATTTCATCTCGGTGTATTCCCACGACGAGGTCGTGCACCTCAAGGCCTCGATGCTGGGCAAGATGGGCGCCGGCAGCCTCGCCGACAAGGCCGCCACGCTGCGTTCGCTCTACGGTTTCATCTGGATGTACCCGGGCAAGAAGCTGCTCTTCATGGGCAGCGAGTTCGGCCAGCGCTCCGAATGGAACTACGACATCGGCCTCGAGTGGCAGCTGTTGCAGGAGCCCGAGCACGAGGGCATCCGCCTGCTGGTGCGGGACCTGAACCGCCTCTACCTCGGCGATGCCGCGCTCAGCACCACGGATTTTCGCCCGGACGCCTTCCGCTGGGTCAACGCCAACGACGGCGACCACAGCGTGATCAGTTTCCTGCGCGTCGATCCGACCGGGAAGGGCGCCTACCTCGTCGTGGGCAATTTCACCCCGATGACACGCACGCGCTACACCGTGGGCGTGCCGCACCTCGGCTACTGGCGGGAAGTGCTCAATACCAATTCGAGTTACTACGGCGGTTCGGGTTTCGGCAACCACGGCGGCCGCCCCGCCGCGACGTCCCCCGCGGATGGTTACGAGCAGTCGCTCAGTCTCACGATCCCTGGCCTGACGGTGCTCGTCTTCAAGTGGACGGCCGGAGTCGAGTGACGGGTCGACGGAATGGACGAATGTAGGGCGGGGTCTCCGAACCCCGTGATTGTCGGGCACCCGTTCGACCGAGCGCACGGCCCCGGCCCTCTTCCCAGAGAGGATTTCAAGTCGCGTTGATCGGGTCCCCTCTGAAACCGGACTCATGCAGCCTAGACTGCAAAACGCGTTTTGCTCCGGACGGGAAGGAACCAGCGATAAGGATTGCTTCTAGGGGCGGCGCTTGCCGCCGCCCGCGGCCGTCCCCAAGGGACGCCCCTACAACTCGGACCAAAGAACTGATTCCTAGGAGTTGGCTGTAGGGCTGCCGCTCGTCGGCAGTCCGATTCCCGTGCGAAAGCCGGCGCGGCGACAAGCGCCGGCCCTACACCTGGGGACAAATCGATTCTCGCTCTTATGTTCCGTCCAGCTGCCTCACTCTGGCTTGATGGAAGGGAGCCAACCAACCGGTCCTGAATCCCCTCCAGGAAGAGGGGTGCCCGCCAGGAAGGGTGTGCTGGCCGGGCTATTTCGGGACGTCCAAGGAGATGTTCAGTTTCTGGAGGGTGATGCCGAGCTGGCGGTCGTATTCGGCGAGGGCCTTGTGGTAGTCGGACATGGCGGCGGCCTCGCGGACCTCGGCGATGGAGAGGAGCTCCTGTTGTTGGGCCACGAAAAAGGTGCTGCTCTGGCCCACGCGCAGGCGCTTCACCTCGGAGTCGAGGGTGGACTGGGCCAGCTCGCGCGCGTGGCGGTCGGCCGAGATGCGTTTTTGCGCCGTCTCGATCTGGCCGGCGGCGTTGCCGACCTGGACGACAATGGCCTGCTCCACCTGCTCAAGCTGGGCCTCGCTCTGGCGTTGCTGGAGCTTGGCGGCCCGGTAGCGGCCGCGCTCGGTGGTGAACGTGAGCGGCACGGACACCACCACGCCGAAGCTGGAGCTGCGGTAGTCGCGATCCTGCACCTGGCGGCGGCTCGCGCCGCGGCTGGCGTCGAGGCCGTTGGCGCCGTAGCTGCCGACGAGGTCGACCCGGGGCAGCAGCTGGTTGCGCTGCAGCCGGGTGTTGAGATCGCTGCGCTGCAACCCGAGCCGGGCCTGCTGGTAGTCGGGCCGGTTTTCCAGCGCGATGCGGAAGTCCGCGGCGGGATCGACCACGACAATCGGGGCCGGCGCGGGCGGCTCGATCACGATGCGGCGGTCGAGCAGGCCGGTCGTGCGGTCGTCCGAGATGAGCAGCTTGAGGTAGTTCTCGGCATCGCGCACCTGACGCTCGGCGGAGAGCACGCCCTCCTCCCGGCTCGCGACGCGGGAACGCGCGGCGGTGACGTCGTACTCGGACATGGCGCCGACCTTGAAACGTTTTTCGTTCTCGTCGAGGAGCCCGGCGGCGAGGTCGCGGGACCGCGTGGCCGTGCGCAGGGCGGCGTAGGCGAAGTTGAGATCGTGGTAGGCGAAGGTGACGCGCGTGATGGTGTCGATCACCGACTGCTTGAACTGCCACTCGCCGATGCCGCGGTTGGTGCGCGCGATACGGATGGAGGCCAGGGTCGGGCCGAAGCCGAAATCGCGCAGGAGCGGCTGCGTGAAGGAGACGCCGGCAAAGGAGTCATAGTTGTCGGCGTAGGCATTGAACGTACCGCGATAGTTCGTCGTCGACGCGCCGAGCCGGTAGGTGAGGCCCCAGGGAGCGAGACCGCCGAGACCGATCTCGTAGGAATCGGTTTCGTCAGCCGTCGTGTTGCGAAGGCCGGTCGTGGTATCGAAGGTGAGGAGCGGGTTCCGGTTTTCGGCGTGGTTGTACTCGCCGCGGAGCACGGGATCGAATTTGCCGAGGGCCTCGGTCACCCGGGCGGAGGCAATCGCGGCATCGAAGCCGCTGACCTTGATCGCGTAGTTCTTGGCCAGCGCCCGCTGGATGGCCTCGTTGAGTGAAAGGACTTCGCCGGCCGGGGCGGCCGGATCCGCCGCGTGGATGAACGGCGTCAGGGCGAGGCAAAGGGTGGGGATAAGGCTCCGAAAGTGGCGCATGAGCAGGTGGGATGCTCTCCTCTTTGCAACCCGCATGCCAGCGGTCCAGCTAAATGCAAACGACGGAAGGATAGAGCTTAGCAAATGTGTTGGCCTCCGCCGGAAGCGAGGCGCACGTCACTGCCGGGATCAGGGAATCCCGATAATGGGAAGGACGGGCCGCCGATCCTTGGGCTGGGCCCGGACAGAACCAGACGAGTTGGCTTGGCCGACCTTCGCACCAACGCGTTGAGTCGCCGGCTGCACCGGGACGTGCGGCCAGCGTTTGGATCAGCGCGCGCGTTCCAGGATGACGGAAAAAGGGCGGCACTCGCAGGTCATGACACCGGCGATTACCGCCGGATCGTTGTTCGAGAATCGTTGGGCGGCGCTGGCATCGGCCGCCTCGAAGATCGCGATGCCGAAGGTGCGTTCGTAAGGTTCCTGGGTGCGACCGACCAGCAAGACCTGGCCGCGGGCGGTCGCCTCCTTGAGGTAGAGGAAATGGCGGCTGACGGCATCCTTGTCCGCCTGGGTCCAGGCTTCCTCGCGGTGCAATCGTTCCACCAGCCGGAGCACGTGGATGTAGCGCTGCGGAGGGGGCGCGGAGTCTGCGGGGGTGTCGGTCGCTGGCATGCAGGCGGGGCGTATTCAGGTTACCAGCATGCCGTCCGCGAGACGGATGACCCGGCTGCCGTAGGTGGCGTTCTCGGCCGAGTGGGTGACCTGGATGATGGTGGTGCCTTCCTCGTTCAGTTTTTTGAAGAGCTTCATGATCTCGCGGCCCTGGTCGGAGTGGAGATTGCCGGTGGGCTCGTCGGCGAGGATGAGCGAAGGTTTGGCGACGAGGGCGCGGGCCACGCCCACCAGTTGCTGTTGTCCGCCCGAGAGCTGGTTGGGGTACAGGTCCTTCTTGCCCACGATGGCGAAGCGATCGAGGACGTCGCAGACGATGCTCTCGCGCTCGCGTTTGGGCACATCGCGATAGGAGAGCGGAATCTCGAGGTTTTCGTACACGGTGAGATCGTCGAGCAGGTGGTAGCTTTGAAACACGAAACCGATGTGCCGTTTCTGGAGATCGAAGCGCTTCTTCTTGTCGAGCTGGTGGACGGGCTGGCCGAGCAGGTCGAACTGGCCCGACCACGCGCTGTCGTGCAGGCCGAGGATGTGGAGCAGCGTGGACTTGCCGGAACCGGACGGCCCCATAATGGAGACGAACTCACCCTGGTTGATCGTGAGGCTGATGTTGCGCAGGGCGTAGAACGGCCCGCCCTTGAGCGGGTAGACTTTCTCGATTTGGCGGAGGGAGATCATGAGAGAGGATTGGGATCTGGGGTCTAGGGTCTGGGATCTGGGAATTGGGAACTGGCGGCTGGGTGGAGACGGGGCAACCGAATGACCGCGGAAGGATTTTCGCTACTCGATACCGGTTATGCGGCCGTTTTCGTGGGACCAGCGGTGCAGGGTGGGGCCGGCGCCGTGCTTGAGGGCCTTGAAGAGGTCGGGGGCGTCGCGTTTCTGCAGCATGAGTTCGCTGACGCCGGAGGCGTCACAGTTGAAGAGCTTGGCGTAGCCCTTGTAGTGACGCGCCTCGCCGATGATGACGGAGGGTTGCGCACCGGTCGGAGCGGTTTCTGGGTCCGCGCGCGCGGCGTCAGGCGCCGTCCCGACACGGTCGAGGACGAGAAAACTGTAGGGCAGGGAGCGGAGGTCGATGCCCGCGCGTTGGCCGAACTTGACCCAGCCCGAGTCGGCGTAGACGCCCAAGGGCGGCGGGGCGAAGAAGTGGCACCAGTGGCGCTCGTTGCCGGCGCTGAGGACGCCGCAGGCGGACTGGTGCGGACAGGGCGCGACGACTTGAAATTGAGGGCGAAGCTGCTCGCGCCAGCCGCCGAGGAGCCGGCTGACCTCGTGCGTGCCCGGCTCGACCCAGAGGATCGCCTGCGCCCGCGAGCAAAGCGCGACCAATTCGGCGCGGGCGATGTCGGTCAGCTCGTTGACGACATGGCTGACCACGAGCAGGCCGATGGGCTCGTCGCCGTTGAGATCGCGGTAGGTGGCGCGCTCGACGGGCAGGCCGGGAAAGGCCTTGCGCCCGTGGTGCTCGGCGTAGTCGAGGGCGAGCGACGAATGATCGTGCAGGAGCAGGCGGGAGAAATGCGCGACACCGTAGCGCTCGACGACGCGGCGCCCGGCGATGCCGCTGCCGCAGCCCCAGTCGAGGACGACGCCACCCGCGGCGGGCGACCAATGGCGCGGCTTCAGCGCGGCCAGGACCGCATCCCATTTCCAGCCGATGCGCTCGCCATACGTGAAATCGTAGCACTCGAGATCGGTGATCGTGTGCCAGTAGGGACCGGCGGTCTTGTCGCCGGAGATAAAGGTTTCGCGCAGGCGGTCGAGCACCTCCCAGTCGAGGGTTTCCCAGGTCATGCGGAGGAAGTGAGGTTAACCCCAGCAAACACAGGATACACGGAAACGATGGGGCGCGGGTGGCTGATCTTTCGGCACAGGTTGAGCCCGACGTCCGGACCGGCTGGTTGATCGATGGCCATCCGTTCGGCGGGGTTCAAAAGGTGAAGCCCAGCTGCCGGGCGAGGGCGTGGCTCTTGATGCCGTAGAAGGCGGCCAGTTCCCGGATCCGGACCGCGGACACCTCATCGCGCGCGATACCGGCGTGTTTGGTGGCGGCGATCATGAGGTTCTTGGCGGTGTGCTCGTTCGAGATGAACTCGAAGACCTTGGTGTCGTAGCCGGCCCATTCGAGGAGGAGGGCGCGGAGAGCGTCGGTCACAAACTCGGCGTGGCGTTCCTGCCAGATGCCGTGGCGCAAGGCCGGGGCAAGGACGGGCGCGGCGGCCAGCTGCGGGCGGAGCTCCTTCTGGCAGCAGGGGGCGACCACGATGAGCGTGGTGCCGGCCTTCACGCCGCGGGTGATGGCGTCGTCGGTGGCGGTGTCGCAGGCGTGGAGGGCGATCAGCACGTCGGGCGCCGGGAGTTCCACGTCCTGAATGGTGCCGCTGATGAAGGAGAGTTTCGGCCGACCGGTGTCGTGGGCGATCTGGTTGCAGAGGGCGACGAGCTCGGGGCGCGACTCGACGCCGCAGACGCGGGCGGAACGTTGCAGGACGCGGTCAAAATAGTCGTGCGTGGCGAAGGTGAGGTAGCCCTTGCCGCAGCCCATGTCGGTGATCTCGACCGGGCGGTCATGGGCCGGGCCGTTCGGCGCGCCGAGGGCCAGCGGCGAGTCCTCGATGAGGTGGCTGAGGATCTCGACGTAGTTGTGGATCTGCCGGCGCTTGTCGGCCATGCCTTCGCGAACGACGCCGGCGGCATTGGTGACGCCGAGCGCCTGGAGCCATTCCTGTGACTCGGGCGGGAGGAGGCGGGACTTCACGTGGTCGTGCGCCGTGTTGATGAACGGCGTGACGGTGCGACCGAGGTGCAACCGGGGCTCGCCCTTCTTGTTGTACTCCAGCTGCACGCTCTGCTGGGTCGTCGCGAGGTGGGCGCTGTGGAAGGTGGTGCCGAGCATGCCGCTGATCTCGTGGACGGCGTCCGTGGGGATCAGGTTCTTGGTGATGTCGCGGGTGTCGTGGCGCCAGACGAAGGAGAGGTGGGGACCGGCCTTGAGGGTGACGGGGCGGATGATGATCTTCTGCAGCGTGGGATCGTCGCCGCGGGGCTTGCCGAGCGTCAGGCGGGCGAAGGTGCCGTCGGCCACGCTGGCGGCAAGGCGGGCGGTGAAATCTTCATGAGGAGTGACGGACATCACTGGAAAAATAACAGCCTCCCGCCGGATTAGTCAACCGGGCGGGCCGAATCAGTGCGCGGAGAGTTTGCGCAGGCCCTCGAGCGCCGGCGGAAAGTGCGGGTCGATGGCGATGGCGGCCTCGTAGGCGAACTTGGCGGCGGGGAGGTCGGGCTTTTTTTCCAAGATCTGGGCGATATAGGTCTGGGCGCGCACATCGGCGGCATGGTCGGGATGGGCCATGAACGAGCGCAGGCAGGCGAGACCCCGGTCAAGCTGCTCGCCAGAACGCGCGGCGAGACGGCCGATCTGGAAAAGGGCGTCGCTGTCGTCGGGTTGATCCCGCAGCACCTCGTCATAGAGGGCGAAGGCATCGGCGTATTTCTTGTCGGAGGCGTAGAGCGACGCGTAGGCGGCGCGGCCGCGACGGGCGTCGAGTTTCCTGATCTCGGCGGCCTGGGCGTAGGCCTGGTCCATGCCACCGCCGACGATGCCGGGGGCCTGCCGGCAATATTCCATCACGCTCCAGCGCGCGTTGATGTTGGCGGGATCGAGGGCGACGGCCTTCTCGTAGGCGGCTTTGCAGTTTTTCGCCAGGCCGAGCTTGGAAAACAAACCGGCCTTCTGGGCGGCTGCCCCATAGGCGTTGCCCAGCATGAGAAAGGCGTTGCTGTTGCCCGGGGCGAGCGCGGTGGCCTTTTCCAGCGCGGCGACGGCCTGGTCCAGATCACCGCGGGCCAGGAGGCACTGCCCGAGGAATTGCCAGACCTCGGCGTTGGACGGTTCGGCCTGCGAGGCCTGTTCGAGCAGGGTCTGGGCCTTGGCCCATTCGCGTTGGTTGAAAAGGGTGGCGACCTCCTCACGCAGCGCGGCGTCGACGGCGAAGGCCGGCAGGGCGGTGAGCAGGAGGAGCAACAGGGGACGGAGCATCGGGTTTAGAACCGCAGGCGGCGGGATTTGTTTCGAGCAAATTAGAGGATCTCGACGAGGAAAGGCCGCCGAAAAGCAGGTAGCTCGTGGCGCGGACATAAAGGCGGCGGGAACGGAGGGTGGTCATGGGAGGGGAGAAGGGAGAAGGGAGCAGGGAGCAGGGAGCAGGGAGCCAGAAGTTAGGACGGGAATCATTCTCTTACTCTTACTCGTTCTCGTTTATGCTCTGGTGCGTGTGGATGCGATGGGCGGGGAAGGCTGGGAGAATGAGGAGGAGTAGGATTAGGAGAAAGAGTAGGAGGCTTCCGGTGATCACTCGGCGCGGAGGGCTTCGATGGGGTCGACGCGGCTGGCGCGTTGCACAGGCAGCCAGCAGGCGAAGAGGGCGACAGCGAGTAGCAGGACGGGCAGACCGACATAGATGAGCGGGTCACCCAAGTGGACATTGACCAGCTTGGGTTGCAGGTACCAGCCGGCGGCCAGGGCGAGGCACCAGCCGACAGCTCCGCTGATCAGCACAACGCGCATGCTCTGCCACACCAAACAGCCGACGAGCGCCTGGGGCGTCGCGCCGAGGGCAAGCCGAATGCCGATTTCCTGCGTCCGCAGGGCCACGCTGTACGCGACCACAGCGTAGAGGCCGATGGCCGCCAGACCCAGGGCGAGAGGTGCGAGCACCGCCAGCAAGTGGGCGGGGATCCGCTCGATGAAAAGATTGCCTTCGATGTGCTGGGTGAGGGTGCGCGGATCGAGCAGCGCCAAGCCTGGGTCAACCTGGTGAATGGCCTCGCGGATGGCCGGAAGCAGAGTGCGAGGATCTCCCTGATTGGTGCGGATGTGCAGGATCGGTGCGGAAACAAACCGGTTGCGAATCGAGAGCCAGGCGGCGGGACGCGGGGCTTCGTTCATGCGTTCGAGCTTGGGGGTGCGGGCGACACCGGAGATCACATACGTCGTGCCATCGACTTCGAACCGGTGGCCCACCGGATTAGCGTTGGGCCAATAGCGACGGGCCATCTCGTCGTCGATGACGGCGTCGAGGGGAAGATCGGCCCGCTGGCTGGGCGCCAGATCGGCGCCGGCGAGGAGGGGAATGCCGAGCGTCGAAAAGTAGCCGGGAGAAACGGCGTAGTAGAGGATCCGGCGGTTTGGGTCGAAGTTCTTGCCTTCGATCGAAATCACGCCGGTGGACAGACCGCGCATGTCGAGCGGGACGTAGTTGGCGGCGGCTACCCCTGCGACATGAGGCATGGCCTCGAGGCGTTGCAAAAGATCATTGAGCAAGGTGCCTCCCGTGCGGCGGTCGTAGCCGCGCTCTCCGAGATCGATGCCGAGTAACAGGACCCGTCCGGCATCGAAACCCGGCGAGGCGGTCAATGCGTGGCGGAAGCTGCTCAAGAAAAGACCGGCCAGCACGAGGACAAGCAAGGCCACGGCGACCTCCGTGCCGATCAGGATATCACGCAGCCGGCTGCGACCCTGAATGCTGCTGCGACCGCCCGAAAGCGAGGTTTGGACATCACTCCGGGCGAGTTGCCACGCGGGCGCCAGCCCAAAGGCCAGGCCGCAGGTGATGGCGATTCCAATGGCAAAAACCAGACTCATGCCGTCCACCGTCGGGGCGAGGTGGATTGGTAGGCCGGCCGGCAGCGGCAGTTGCCTGATGAGATCGGTGCCCCAAAGAGATAGCAAGATGCCGCCGAGGGCCCCGAGGAGGCCAAGCAGCACACTTTCGCCGAGGAGTTGGCGGAGAATGCGCCCGGGACCGGCCCCGAGGGCAAGCCTCACCCCGATCTCCCGTTGGCGCCCGCTGGCACGGGCGAGTAGCAGGTTGGCGGTGTTGGCGCAGACCACGACCAGAATCAGAATGGCGAAAATCTGCAGGGTCGCGAGCGAAGCCACGGTGGTAACACCGCCACGCGGAGAACGCCAGACGGGGAGGAGTTCGAAGCCTAGGCCGCGGTTTGTGTCGGGATGGTTGGCGATCAGGTATTTGGCGGCAGCGTCGAGTTCCCCCTTGGCTTGGGCGGGGGACACTCCGGGTCTCAGTTGGGCCAGCATGACATACGGTCGGTTTTCCCGGTGCTTGAGTTCGGAAGTGGCGGGGACCAGTCGTTCGGCCATGGTTGCGGGCAGGAAAACGTCGAAGGCCAGATGGTTGTACCCACCCTGAAATTCGGGCGGCGTGACCCCGATGACGGTGAAAGTGACGCCGTTGAGCTTGAAAATTCGGCCGATGACATCCGGTGCGCCCTCGAAATTGCGCTGCCAGAATTCGTAACTGATGACTGCGACCGGAGCCGAGCCAGGTTGGGTGGCCTCGTCGGCGTGGAAAAAGCGACCGGATTGCGGAGCAACGCCCAGCACGGCAAAAAAATTGGACGACACGAGTTCGGCATACACCCGGGCCTCCCGCACGGTGTCCCCAAGGTTCAGCACGCGCATGCGCTGGATGGCGATGCTGCTGAAAGAAGGGAGCAGTCCACCGAGGTCCTGATATTCCAGCCACGATGTGGTGACATAGGTGCCCGTGTCATCCTTGGTCTCAAGCAACTGCACCGGCGCGGTCACACCCGGCAGGGGATTGAGCACGGCCGCCTTCAGCCAGCTGAAGACGACGGTATTGGTGCCGACGCCAATTGCCAGTGACAGGATGATGACCGCCGTGAGGAAAGGAGTCTGCGCAAGGTAGCGGTAGGCGTGGCGGAAGGGCATCGTCAGGAGAAAAAACAGGGACCAAGGATCAGGAGGGAGGAGGGAGAAAGGAGGAAGGGGCAGGGAGCAGGATTATGATTTGGATAGTGAGAAGGAGGAGGTCACTGTGGGTGGCTATTCCGTCCGCAGTGCGACCATCCGCCGTCGCCCTTTGGGCTTTGGTGCGACGAGCAACACGGGTGTGAGTCCGGGTGTCATGGTGAGGATCATTTCTTGGCCTGTCATTCCGTCCGCAGTGCGACCATCGGGTCGACTTTCGTGGCGCGGCGGGCGGGGATGAAGGTGGCGAGCAGCACCACGGAAATCATGGTGACGGCGGTGACGGTGAGCACGCTCGCGTCGATCGTGCCCACGCCGAAGAGCACGCTCTGCATCGCGCGGCCGGCGGCCCACGAACCGAGCGCCCCGATCAGCACGCCAAAGGCCAGGAGCTTGGCGCCGAGGGCGAGGAATTGCCGGAGGACCTGCTGTGGCAGGGCGCCCAGGGCCATGCGCACGCCGATCTCGCGACGGCGTTGGCTGACGGCGTAGGCGAGCACGCCGTAGGTGCCGATGGCGGCGAGGAGCAGGGCCACGACGGCAAACGCCCCGGCGAGCACGGCGGGCGAGCGCCGGGAGATGAGGCTCTCGTCCACGAGCGCCTGCATCGGATTGATGTCGTCCACGGGGAGCGTCGGATCGATGCCGAGGACGGTCTTGCGCAGGGTTTCGGCCAGCGCGGCCGGCGCGAGCGAGGTGCGGATGACGACGCTAAAGCTGTTCGAACTGTAATTCTTGTAGGGAAAATAGATCGTCCCGAGCGTGTTGTCGTCGGCGAGATCCTTCTGCTTCACGGTGCCGACGACGCCGACGATGGTCGTCGCGTTCTCCTCGGTGAGCTTGACGTCGGTGGCGATGCGGCGCCCCAGGGCGCTTTGCCCCGGCCAGTAGCGGCGCGCAAATTCGGTGTCGACGACGCAGACTTTCGCGGGCCGCTGGTTGTCGGCGTCCTCCAGGAATCGTCCCGCCACCAGCGGAATGCCGAGGGACTGCCAATAGTCGCCGAGAGCGAACAAGGTGGTGTGGGTGCGGATGGATTGTCCGGGTGCCAGCTCCACGCCCTCGACGGTGGTCGCGTTGTCGTTGTTTCGGCCGCTGAACGGCAGACCCGAGGTGAAGCCGACGGCGGTGACGCCGGGCTGGACGCGCAGTGCGGCGTTGAGCCGGTCGAGAAACGCGAGGCGCGGAGCGCCGTCCGGATAGGTCTTCCAGGGCAGGGAAATGGAGCCGGTCAGCACTTGTTCCGGGCGGAAGCCCGGCGAGGCGGCCAGGATTTTCTGCAAACTGACTCCGAGCAGGCCGGCGCCGGTGAGGAGCACAAAGGCCAGGGAGATCTGGGCGATGATGAAACCGTGGCGCAACCGCTGGACCGCGCGGTTGGCGGTGCCGGTGCGCGACTCGGAGTTGAGCACGGGGGCGAGACGTGAGTGCAGACCGAAGTAGATCACCGGCAGCGCGATCAGCACCCCGACGCACAGGGAGCCGAGCAACGCGACGACGGCGACGCGTTCGTCCAGCTGGATCGAGCGGCCGAGCGGCAGCTCGTCGGTGCCCAGCCGGGTGAGCAGGTCGATGCCAAAGGCGCCGAAGAGCAAACCGAGGATGCCGCCCGTCAGCGAGAGCAGCACGGTTTCCGTCATGGTCTCGCGAATGAGGTGGCGGCGGCCGGCGCCGAGCGCCTGGCGCACGGCGATCTCCTTGGCGCGGCCGTTGGCCCGGATGAGCAGCAGGTTGACGAGGTTGATGCCGCCGATGAGGAGGAGGGCGATGACGCCAGCCTGGAGCAGGAGCAGGATCGGCCGGACGTCGCGCACATGGTCGTCGTGGAGACCGGAAACAAAGGTGCGGTAGCCCGCGTTGCGGACGAGTTCGGCAAAGGGATCGTCATTCAGCTGCTGCTGGTTGAACGCGTCGAGCCGGGCCTGGGCATCGGCGAGGGTAACCCCTGGCGCGAGGCGCGCGATCATCTGGTAGTTGTTGCTGTGACGGCTCGTCGGCTTGACGTCGTCCTTGGCGTGGGAAGCCGGGCGGTAGAACTGGGCCCGGTTCGTCAGGTAATCGAAATTCGGCGGCAACACTCCGCGGATGGTGATCGGCAGGCCGTCATTAAGGAAGGTCTTGCCGATGATCGCGGGGTCGGCGTTGAAATGATTGCGCCAATAGCTGTCGGTGAGAATGGCCACCTGATCCGTGCCGTAGAGCATTTCCTGATCGGTGAACATCTGGCCGAGCGCGAGCGGTACGCCGAGGGTGGTGAAGAATTCCGGCGAAACGCGGCCGGTCCGGACGCGGGTGGGGGAACCTTCGTCTCCGACAATCACGCTGCCCTCCTGAATCACGGACACGGAGGTGAACGCCGAGATGGCCTTCCGGCGGTCGTAGTAGTTGGTGATTGAAGCCCCCGAACGCTCGGCGCCGGCCTTGGGATAGGAATTGCGCAACACCACCAACCGGCTCCCCTCGGGGAACGGCAGCGGGCGCACCAGAATCGCATCGACCACGGCGTAAATGGCGACGTTGGCCCCGATGCACAGGGCCAGGGTCAGGAGGACGGTGGTCGTGAAGCCGGCCTCGTGAGCGAGGCGGCGGATGGTTTGGCGGAGCGTGGCGAGCATGGGGAGGGGGAAGATTTGCGGGTAGCGAGCAGCGGGTAGAGAGGAGGACGGAGGATTCTTGAGTTTGGGTTTTGGCAACGCGCGACGCGGCGGAGCGTTCGAAGTGTTGGGCTAATTGATCCTTGTTTCCTGGAACTTGGTACGTGGAACCTGGTACTTGATACTTGGAACTTGGTACTTGGAACTTGGTACTTTGAACGTCGCTGGTCTTATTCAGCGCGGAGAGCCTCGATGGGGTTTACCTTCGTGGCGCGGCGGGCGGGGAGCCAGCAGGCGAGGAGGGCGGAACCGCTGAGCAGCAGGATCACCAGCACGAAGGTGAGAGGATCGAAGGGGCTGATGCCGAAGACGGTCTTCTGCATCAGGTGGGCAAGGGCGAAGGAAGCAAAGGTGCCGAGGGCGATTCCGAGCAGGACGATGCGCATCGACTGGCCGATGACCAAGGTCAGCACGTTGCGGCGGGTCGCCCCGAGCGCGAGGCGGACCCCGATCTCGCGGGTGCGCTGGGTGACGTTCCAGGCCACGACACCGTAGATGCCTACGCTGGCGAGGACGAGGGCCACGGATGCGAAGAGGCCGAGCAGAAGCGTCTGGAAGCGCTGGCCCTGCAGGGAGTCGCCGATGCTGTGCTCCATGGTGGTGATGCGCTCGACGGGGAGGTCCTGGTCGAGGGATTTGATGACACCGCGCAACATCGGCACGGCGTCGAGCGGGTTGCCCTTGGTGCGCACCAACAGAAACATGGTGCGGCGCATCTGGGCGTAGTCCCAGGACTGCCGCACCGGGATGTAGGCGGCGGGAGGCGGATCGCTCTGCAGGCCAAAGTGGCGCGCGCTCTTCACCACGCCCACGACGGTGGCCCATTCAAAGTGATCGAAGCCCGCGGGCAGCATGCCGGGCTTGAGCAGATGATCGGGCGCGCCGAGCATGACGCGGCGGCCGAGGGGGTCGCCCTCCGGCAGGAATTCCTTCACGGCGACTTCGTTGAGAATGATCACCGGCTGGCTCCCGGCCCGGTCGGTGTCCTCGAAGGCCCGGCCGCGCACCAGCCGCAGGCCCTGCGCCTGAAAATAGTGTGGGGTGACGAGGGAGAATTGGACGCCCCGGATTTCGCTGAGATCGTTGTAGGATTTGCCTTCGACCGCGAGCGGCATGCCGTTGCCGCCGATGAAGGGGACGTTGGTGCTCGCGGCCGCCGCCGCGATCTGCGGCTGGGATTGCAGCCGGGCGACGGCGTTCTCGAAGAAGGCGGTTGCCTGCTCGCTGCCAGCATAGCGGGCTTCGGGCAGCTGCAGCGGCACCAGCAGAAGGTTTTCCTGGTTGAAGCCGACATCCACGGCGTAGATGCGACCGAGACTGCGGAGCAGCAGGCCGGCACCGACCAGCAGCATCAGGGAAAGGCCGACCTCCGTCACGATGAGCCCGGCGCGCACCCGACCGGTGCGACGGCTGGCCGTGCCGCGGCCGTCTTCCTGCAGGGCGGGACTGAGCGCGACGCGCGAGCCGTCGAGCGCGGGAAAGAGCGTGAAGAGCAACAGAGTTCCCAGCGTGACCGCGAGGGAGAAGAGCATGACCGGACCGTTGACGCCGATCTGCGCCTCGGCCGGCACGGCTTCGGACGGCAGGATCGCCAGCAGGCCATCCAGGCCCCAGACGGCCACGCCCAGTCCCGCGCAGCCCCCCAGCAGGGCCAGGGGCAGGCATTCCCACAAGGTCTGGCGGATGAGCTGGCGGCGGGTTGCGCCCAGCGCGGCCCGGACCGCGAATTCGCGGCGACGGGCACCGGTGCGTGCCAGGAGCAGATTGGCGACATTGGCGCAGGCGATCAGCAGCACGCAGGCGACGGCGACGAGGAGTCCGAGCAGCGGATCGCGAAACGGACCGCTCACTCCCTGCGCCAGATAATTCAGATTCACCCGCACATTCTTGTTGGTCTCGGGATGCGCGAGTTCGATCTGCTTCGCCAGGAGGTTCAGTTCTGTCCGCACATCCTCCATCGTGAAACCGGGCGCGGCCCGGGTCACGACCCAGGAGTCCATGCGCATGACGCGGCTGCGCATGATGTCGGAGTCGGCCTGGAGGCCGACGGGAGTCCAGACGTCGGCGGCCCAGAACTTGAAGCGGGGGGGCATCACGCCGATGATCGTGTAGCTTTTTCCGTCCAGAATGATGACGCGGTTGAGGACGGCCGGGTCACCGTTGAAATGCTTTTGCCACGTCGCGTGACTCAGCACGCACACCGGGTCCGCCCCGACGTGATCCTCGGCCTCGGTGAACACCCGGCCCAGCACGGGCCGCATGCCCAGCAGGGGCCAGACCGGGGCGGAGATCGCCCCCTGGCGGACGACAGCCGGTTCCTTGATGCCAGTGAGTGTCGCGGAGGTGCCGCTCGCAAACCCGAGGTGCTCGACGCTTTTGACGCTCTGGCGCCAGTCGAGATAGTCGGGATAGGCGACGGGCATCTGGCTGTTGGGTTCCTCCGCGCGGCTCGAACCGACGAACAGGATCTTGTTGCCCTCCTTGTAGGGAAACGGATGCAGCAGCACGGCATGCACCACGCTGAAAATCGCCGTGGTGGCGCCGATGCCCAACGCCAGCACGATCGTCACCGTCAGGGTAAACCCGGGTGACTTGGTCAGCTGTCGGAGGGCGAGCTTGAGGGAGTTCAAGGAGGGGGGAGGAGGGTGGGAGGAGGGAGAAGGAGCAGGGGGCAGGGAGCAGGGAGCTAGGAGGTGAGACGGGAATCGTTCTCTTACTCTTACTCGTTCTCGTTTATGCTCTGGTGCGGGTGGATGGGATGGGTGGGAGAAGGCTGGGAGTAGAAGAATGAGCAGGTGGAGGGAGGGACTCTGGGTGGTTATTCCGTCTGCAGCGCGACCATCCGCCGCCGCCCTTTGGGCTTTGGCGCGACGAACAATACGGGTGTGAGTACGGGTGTCATGGTGAGGATCATTTCTTGGCCTGTCATTCCGTCCGCAGTGCGACCATCGGGTCGATCTTGGTGGCGCGGCGGGCGGGGAGGTAGCAGGCGACGAGGGCGATGCCGGTGAGGAGGAGGCTGATGCCGGCGAAGGTGAGCGGGTCGTGGGCGGTCACGCCGAAGAGCATCGAGGCGAGGTAGCGGGTGAGGCCGAATGCGCCGATCAGACCGAGCAGCAGGCCGGCGACCACGAGGCGTCCGCCTTGCGCGAAGACCAGGCGCAGCACGTCGCCCGGCTGGGCGCCGAGTGCCATGCGGATTCCGATCTCACCGGTGCGTTGCGACACTGAGTAGGCCATCACCCCGTAGATGCCGATCGCGGCGAGCAGGAGGGCGACGCCCGAGAAGGCGGTGAACAAAGACATGGCGAAGCGCTGGCGCGCCAGCGAGGCGGCCAGCAGTTTTTCCAGCGGGCGCACGCTGGCGATCGGCTGGTCCTTGTCCACCTGGTAGATCGCCGCGCGGATGGCGGCGGGCAGCGCGTCACGGGCGGGGGCGTCGGGCGCCACGCGCACGACGAAGGTCAGGAAGCCAAAAGGCTGCTGCGCGAACGGCTCGTAGGTCTGCAGCGGGGTCTCGCGGTCGAGCGAGTAGTGCTTCACGTCGGCGACGATGCCGACGATCTGACGGAATTTCTCGGGCCCGTTGGTGACGTGGATCGTGCGGCCGAGGGGATCCTCGCCGGGGAAGAATTTCTTCGCCATCGACTCGTTGATGATCGCCACGGGCGGCGCGCCCGCGGCATCACTTTCCGCGAAGAAGCGTCCGCGCAACAGCGCCACGCCCATGGCGCGGAAGTAGTCCGGCGTGACGGCGTAGTAGTTGGTCGAACTGCCTTCCCCCGGGGCGGGCTCGGGGCGGCCGCCGATCTTGAACCCGAGGATGTAGTCGCCGCCGGTGAAGGGCACGACGTGGGACGCGCCGACGTGCTTGATGCCGGGCACCGTGGCGAGCGCCGCCAGCGCCTGGCTGGTGAAGGCGGCCTGCTGTTCGTCCGTGCCGTACTTTTTGTCAGAGAGGGAAAGCGTGACGGCGTAGGCATCGGTGGGCACAAAACCGGGATTCACATCCTGCAGGCGGGTGAAGCTGCGGATGAGCAGGCCCGCGCCGATGAGCAGGACGAGGGCAATGGCAACCTCCGCGACGACGAGCGCGCTGCGGAGGCGCTGGCGGTGTCCGCTGCCGGAGGAGCCGCGCCCGCCGTCCTTGAGGACATCGTTGAGGTCGATGCGCGCGGCCTGAAACGCCGGAGCCAGGCCGAAGCCGACGCCGGTGAGCACGGCGACGGCGCAGGCGAAGAAAAGGGCCGTGCCGTCGAGGGAAATCTCGGTTGCGCGAGGCAGGTTTTCCGGGGCCAGGGCGAGGAGTCCGGTCATGCCCCACTGCGCGACCAAAACGCCGAGCGCTCCGCCGGCGACACTCAGCACCACGCTCTCGGTCAGGAGCTGCCGGATGAGCCGTCGGCGGTTGGCACCGAGCGCGGCGCGGATGGAGAAATCTTTCACCCGCGCCGTGGCGCGCACGAGGAGGAGATTGGCGACGTTGGCGCAGGCGATCAGGAGAAGGAAGCCGACGGCCGCGAGCAGCGACGAGAGGATCGGGCGCATGTCGCCGACGGCGGCGTCGAGCAGCGGCGTGAGCTTCACGCCCCAGCCGGTGTTGGTGTCGGGAAACTGCCGGGCCAGTCCGGCAGCAATCGTTTCAAGCTCGGCCCGGGCCTGGCCCAGACTGTAACCGTCCTTCAGCCGGCCGATGACGCCGAGCGAGTGGCCGCCGTGGTTCGCGCGGTCCTCGGCGGTGAAGGCGGCGGGCAAGAGGAGTTCGGTCCGCGTATCCGGCCGAAATCCGGCGGGCATGACGCCCACGATCTTGTACGGGCGGTCATTCAGGCGGATGCTCTCGTCGAGCACATCGGTCCGTCCGCCGAAGTGCCGCATCCAGAAACCGTGCGTGAGGATGACCACCTGTTCGTTGCCGGGATTGTCCTCCTGCGGCAGGAAATTCCGCCCGAGCCGCGGGTAGGTGCGCAACGTGGCGAGATAGTTGGTGGTCACCTTCAGGCCGCGGACCTGCAGCGGTTCGCCGGTGCCGGTGAGGCTGAGGTTGGAGCCGCGTAGGGCCGCGAGGGACTCGAAGGAGGCCGCCTGTTCCGTCCAACTGAAGTATTGGCCCGGCGCGACGGAGAACTCAGGAAATTGCGGCAGGTTGGTCTCGCGGATGAGCACCAGGCGATCGGATTCCGGGTAGTCGAGCGGGCGCAGCAAGACGCTGTTGACGACCGAGAAAATTGCCGTGCAGGCGCCGATGCCGAGGGCGAGGGTGGCGAGGGCGGTGATCGTGAAACCGGGAGATTTCGCGAATTGGCGCACAGCGAGACGGACGTCGTTCATGGGGGGGGGAAGGGGGAAGGGAGAAGGGAGAAGGGAGGAGGGAGAAGGAGCAGGGGGCAGGGAGCAGGGAGGTGAGACGGGAATCGTTCTCTTACTCTTACTCCTACTCGTTCTCGTTTATGTTCTGGTGCGTGTGGATGGGATGGGTGGGCGAACCTGGACTGCTATTCCGTTCGCAGCGCGACCATCCGCCGTCGCCCTTTGGGCTTTGGCGCGACGAGCAACACGGGTGTGAGGCCGGGTGTCATGGTGAGGATCATTTCTTGGCCTGTCATTCCGTCCGCAGTGCGACCATCGGGTCGATTTTGGTGGCGCGGCGGGCGGGGAGGTAGCAGGCGACGAGGGCGACGATCACGAGCAGCGCCGTGGTGAGAGGGAGGGTGATGTAATCGATCCCGGCCTTGCCGCTGAACATGGCGCTCATGACCACGCTCAAGAGCGCCGAGCCGAGGAGACCGAGTGTGGCGCCGACCAACGCGAGGCGCAGGCCGGTGCCCATGATGAGCGTGAGGATGTCCCGGAGCTGGGCGCCGAGCGCGAGGCGCACGCCGATCTCCGGGGTGCGCTGCATGACGAGGCGCATGATCACGCCGTAGAGGCCGAGGGCCGCGAGGAAGAGCCCGAGCACGCTGAAGCCGAGGAAGATCGTGGTGATGAGTTCCATGCCGCGGGTGCCGGTCTTGGCGAGTTCGTCGGCGGTGTTGAGCATCTGGACGGGGATGTTGGGATCGAGGGCGAGGACGGCCTGGCGCAACGGCTCGGTCATGGGCTGGGTCGAACGCACCATCACCGCGACATAGTTCCAGGTTTCCTGGGCCAGCGGTTGGAAGACCTGAAAAGGCGTGGACGGAGCGGAGGGATTGCCGGCCATGGCCACGTCGGAGAAGGTGCCGACGACCTCGGCCCAGGTGCGGTTGGCGGCGTCGCCGGTGCCGATGCGCCGGCCGAGCGGACTCTCGTTCGGGAACAAGGCGCGGGCCATGGACTCGTTGATAATGACGACCCGAGGTGCCGTGGTGGAATCGGTGGCGTTGAACGGACGGCCGCTCAGGAGCCGGATCTTGAGCGTGTCGAGATACGCCGGGGACACCGAGTTGACGAAGGCGACCGGTTCGCGGCCGGGCGGCGGCGGCTCCCGCCCCTCGATGAAATACGTGCGCGTGGTGAGAAACAGGTACAGCGGGGCGGACCAGCCGAAGGCGACGTTCTCGACGCCGGGGAGCGCCCGCAGCCGATCCTCCAGCTGGTTGTAGAACGCCATGCTCTGGGCCGGGCCGTTGTAGCGGGTCTGCGGCAGGTTGAGGATGCCGTGCGTGATGCCAGCGGTGGTCCAACCCGGGTCGCGGCCCAGGAGCTCCTTCATGCCGCGCAGGAAAAAGCCGGTGGCGCTCAGCAACACGAGGGCCGCGGCGAGCTGGATCACGATGAGCGCATTGCGGAGCAGGTGCTGCGAACGGTCGCCGGTGGCGGAGCGGCTGCCGGACTTGAGGGCCTCGTTGACCTTGACCTTGGAGGACAGCCACGCCGGGGCCAGACCGAAGACCACGCCGGTGAGCAAGGAGACGCCCATCGCGAAGGCGAGGACGCGCCAGTCGACGGTGAGTTCAAAGTGGATCGGCAGGCTTTCGGACATGCGCTTGGAGATCCACGCGTTGCCCCAGACCGTGACCAAGATCCCAAGCAGGCCGCCGGTGACGGCGAGCAACACGCTTTCCGTCAGCAGCGGGCGCAGCAGGTGCGCGCGCGAGGCACCCAAGGCGGTGCGCACGGCGAATTCGCGGCCCCGCGAGATGGCGCGGGCCAGCTGGAGGTTTGCGAGGTTGCCGCACACGATCAGCAGCACGAAGCTGGACAGACCGAGCAACATGACGGTGGCGAGATCGGTACCGGGGGGCAGGGTCGAGGTCTGCAGGCTCACGGCCTTGACTCCGTCGTTCATCTGGTCGCGCGGCCGGGTGTCAGCGAGATTGGCGAATACCGCGGCGAGGCGGTTGTTGACCTGTTCTAGGCTGAGCGAGCGGTCAAAGCGGCCGATGACCTGCATAGCGGTTTCGTCGCGGTTGGCCTTTTCCTCCTCGGTGAGCGCCAGCGGACGGAAGGCGTCGGCCGGTCCCCAGAGGAAGAGGTTGGAAAACTTCTCCGGCAACACGCCCACGACGGTCGTGGCCTCGCCATCGATCGTCACGGTCTGGCCGATCACTCCGCGGTCACCGCCGAACTGCGCCATCCAGGCGGCATGGCTGAGAATGATGACGTGGTTGCCCGGCTGGTCCTCGTCCGCCGTGAAATGGCGTCCGATCTCCGGTTGGAGTCCGAGAATCTCGAAGAAGTCCCGGGAGACGCGGAGCGCGCTGAGGTTGACCGGCGTGCGGCCCGGCTGGGTGAGCGTGTAGCCCCATTGGCGGTAGGCGGCCAGGCGCGCGAAGGCTGCGCTCTCGCGCTGCAGGTCGATGAAAGTCTGGATGCCATGGTCGGCCCGGGGATTTTGCGGCGTGGTCCGGAACACGCGCACGAGCTGCTCCTTTTCCGGATAAGGCAGCGGCCGGAGGATGAGCAGGTTCATGAAACTGAACATCGAGGTGTTCAGGCCGATCCCGAGCGCGAGGGTGATCACGGCAATCAGCGTGTAGCCGGGCGACTTGATCAACTGGCGGAAGGCAAAGCGCAGATCGTTCATGGTGGAGGAGGGAGAAGGGAGAAGGGGGCAGGGAGCAGGGACTCTTTCTCGTTTATGTTCTGGGGCGTTTTCCGGGGATGGACGGGCGAGCCTGGAGGCGGGGAGGAAGAAGAATGAAGAAGAGAGGGGGAGCTGGCTTGGGGGGCTTTAGGAGGGCGGAGGCAGGACCTGCGGCACGAGCAGCCAGACGCGGATCACGGTCACGGGCCAGTTGGCGGCAGGGTTCTTCTGGACAACCGCGTCGGGCTCGGACGGCGGCATCCAAGTCGCGGGTCGAGATGGATAATGGCTGATCGCGCCAGCGAGACAGAGCGCGGCAATCACGAGCGTGGGCACGAATGCCGTGACTCGGTTGCGGCGAAGCATCTGAAAGTTGCCGGGGCCGAACATGGGTTGGTATGAGTGAGGCCGGTCGGTCGTCAGAAGCAGATCGCCACGGCGGCGAGCGCGATTCCGAGGGTTAGACAGACGCCCGTTTGGACGCGGAAAGCCAGGGTGTGCGAGGCGAAGAGCATGAGCCCGGAATTGCACGGTGCGTGCCAACCCGTCCGGCAGTTGTTAAGGACTGGAATGCAAGTAGTAGCGAATATTTGCCTGATCACGAATCCTCAGATTGCCCTGAAAACGAAATTGAGGCGTCCCGATTATGGGAAGGAATCCTGTCTCCAAGGGCCTTTTAGCCGGTTCGATCCCGGCTCGAACCGCCGAACGCGTTTTGCGCCCGACGCGATCAGACGAAGCGTCAAGCGACCATCCTTACCGCTCGCCGTACTGCGCGGTTACCGCGAAGCGCAAAAGGCACGCCCAGACGTTGCACCGCGCCGACGTGTGCACGACCGGCGGTCTTGTCTAATGTCGGGATCTACGTTGGTTTGTGAGAGGTCCAAACTGCCTCGGACCAATCGCATCATGTACCTTGTCACCACCAATGCTGCCCACGATCTGCTGATCCTCACCTTCCTCGAGCGGGTCGTGCCTGAAGAGTTGAAAACCTGTCGCCGCGAGGTGACTGAAATCCTGGCGGGTCTGCAGCCGGGTTTCCGGCTGCTGACCGATCTCTCGCACCTGGAGGCGATGGATTTCAGCTGTGCCAACGATATCCGCGCGATCATGGATCAGATCCACAGCCGAGGGGTTTCGAGAATTGTGCGGGTGATCCCCAACCGGCGGAAGGACATCGGCTTCACGACCATGTCGTATTTTCACTACGGCCCCGACATCGGCATCGTGACGGTGGAAACACTCGCCGAAGGCCTCGGATCGCTCGCCTGACCCGACCGACGACCCGCCCGCGCTTGCGCCCACAAGTCCCTGCCTTCCGGGGATATGACGCAGGGTGGGGAATCGCGCCTTGCCAAGTCGCGTCCCGCCGCGCCATTCCTAGCGGGTTATTCCCATGTCTCTTATCGTCCAGAAATACGGCGGCACCTCGGTCGGCGACATCGACCGGATCAAAAACGTTGCCCAACGCATCAAGAAAACCCGCGATGAGGGACACGGCCTCGTCGTCGTGGTCTCGGCCCGTTCCGGGGTGACCAACGAGCTGATCGCCAAAGCCAAGGCCATCACCGACCGTCCCGACACGCGCGAGATGGACATGCTGCTCGCCATCGGCGAACAGGAGACGATCGCGCTCACCGCCATGGCGCTCCACGCCATCGGCATCCCGGCCGTTTCCTACACCGGCGCGCAGGCGGGCATTTTCACCGACCAGGTTTTCACGAAGGCCAAGATCCAGCGCATCATTCCCAAGTCCATCCAACAGGACCTCGCGGACGGTAAGGTCGTGATCGTCGCCGGCTTTCAGGGCATCAACGAGGCCGGCCAGATCACCACGCTCGGACGCGGCGGTTCCGACCTGACGGCCATCGCCCTGGCGGCGGCGCTGAAGGCCGATGTGTGCCAGATCTTCACCGACGTCGACGGGGTGTACACCTCGGATCCGCGCATCGTGAAGGACGCCAAGAAACTCGAGGAGATCAGCTACGACGAGATGCTCGAGCTCGCCAGCCTCGGCTCGAAGGTCATGCAGTCCCGCTCCGTCGAGTTCGCCAAGAAATACGGCGTCGTGTTCGAGGTCCGCAGCAGCTTTAACCACAACCCAGGAACCATCGTGAAAGAAGAAGTCGCATACATGGAAAAGGTCGTCGTTCGCGGCGTCGCCGTCGACAAGGACCAGGCCAAGGTCGCCATCACCAACGTCCCCGACAAGCCCGCCACCGCCGCCACCATCTTCAAGGCGCTCGCCGACGCGACCATCAACGTCGACATGATCGTGCAGAACTCGAGCCCCACGGGCGGCCAGGCCGATCTCACTTTCACCGTGCAGCGCGACGATGCGCAGAACGCCGTGCGCGTCCTCGTGCCCGTGCTCAAGCAGCTCGGCGGCGGCGAGGTGAAGGCCTTCGACAACATTGCCAAGCTTTCCGTGGTCGGTGTCGGCATGCGCACCCACGCGGGCGTCGCGGCGACCCTCTTTGCGGCGCTCGGTGACCAGGGGATCAACCTCCAGCTCATCGCCACTTCCGAGATCAAGATCACCGTGGCCGTCGACCGCACCAAGGCCGATGAGGCCGTCCGCGCCGCGCACGCGGCCTTCGGTCTGGAGAAGTAAGCGCCGGATCGATGCTCCCGGCCGGGCGGACTGATTTTCCGCCCGGGTTTGCCTTGGCTTGGCCCGGAGTTTGGTCCAGAGAAATTGTCCGATGAAATACATCTCCACACGCGGTCAGACGGATCCGGTGAGCTTCGGCCAGGCCGTCGCGATCGGGCTGGCGCCCGATGGAGGTTTGTTTCTGCCGGAGAGCCTGCCAGACATCACCCCCCGGCTGCCGGCCTGGAAGAACCTGAGCTACGCCGAGCTGTGCACGGAGTTTCTCTCGTTGTTTGCCACCGACATCCCGGAGGACGTGCTGGAGAGGCTCGTGCACCGTTCCTACGGCACCTTCACGCATCCCGAGATCGCCCCGCTGCGCAAGCTCGACGAGCGGCTGTATGTGCTGGAGCTGTTCCACGGCCCGACGCTGGCCTTCAAGGATTTTGCCCTGCAGTTCCTCGGCAACCTCTACGGCTGGCAGTGCGAGCAGTCGGGCCGGAAGATCAATGTCCTCGGCGCCACGTCCGGTGACACCGGGGCGGCCGCCATCCACGGTTTGCTGGGCAAACCGAACACCGCGATCTTCATCCTTTATCCAGAGGGCCGGGTGTCGCCCCTGCAGGAGCGCCAGATGACCTGCACCGGCGCGGCCAACGTCCACGCCATTGCCATCGACGGCAGTTTTGACGACGCCCAGCGCGAGCTGAAGGACATCTTCGCCAACAAGGCCTTCGCCGAGCAGCACCGGTTGTCCGCAGTCAACTCCATCAACATCGCGCGCGTGCTGGCCCAGTCGGTCTATTATCTCTACGCGTGGCTGCGTCTGCCGGACAGCGCCCGGGCCAACACCGAGTTCGTGGTGCCCACGGGCAATTTCGGCAACGTGTTCGCCGGCTGGCTGCTCTCGCAGATGGGCGTGCCGATCATGGGCTTCAAGGTCGCGACCAACCGCAACGACATCCTGCACCGGCTGTTCACGACGGCCGAGTACCGCAGCGGTGAGGTGCATCCGAGCCTGGCCCCGTCCATGGACATCCAGGTGGCCTCGAATTTCGAACGGTTTCTCTACTACGCGCTCGATGAGAACCCGACCCGTGTCTGCAGCGTGATGGCCCAGATCAAGGCCACCGGCGCCTACCGCTTCGATCTGCTCAACAAGACCGTCTTCAGTTCCTCGTCCGCCAGCGATGAGGAGATTACCGGGCTCATCCGGAAGGTGCATGACCGTTACCGGTACACTGTCGATCCGCACACCGCCTGCGCCTTCAAGGAGCTGGACCCGCGCCGCGTGAGCGTCGTGCTCGCGACCGCCCATCCGGCGAAATTCCCCGCCGCGATCGCGGCCGCCATCGGCACGGAGCCCACGGCCGCGGCCTTGGAGGAGTTGAAGGCGCGCCCGATTGTGAAGCACCACCTGCCGGCCAACGCTGAGGCCATCAAGGCCTTCATCGCGCAGCGGGCGGTCTAGGCTGGGACGCTTAATCGCGTCCAGGAGCGCTCAAACGCGCCCAAACGCCCCGGAAATTGCTCCAGCGGGCCCGATTTCGTCCGGAATCGCCCCGGATGGCGTATATTTACTACCTAAAAAGTCATAAGATTGCGCTCGCCCAGTTGGGATCGGTTCTCAGGATGGCGCCTCGTGAAACTCAAGATTCCCTTCGACCGCATCAACTGGGTCAACAGCTCCTTCCTCATCGGCACCGCCTTGGCAACCTGCACCGTGGTGCCGGTTTACCTCTGGTTCTATGGCATTGATCTGTTTCAGATCGCGATGTTCTTCCTCTTCTTCATCGCGAGTGGCCTGAGCATCACGCTCGGCTACCACCGCCTGTTCTCGCACATGGCGTTTCAGGCGAGCTGGCCGGTGCGTCTGGTCACGCTGATCTTTGGCGCCACCGCCTTCGAGAACTGCGCGCTGGCCTGGGTTTCCGACCACCGCCGCCACCACAAGCACGTCGATCACGACGATGATCCCTACGACATCTCCAAGGGTTTCTTCCACGCCCACATCGGCTGGATCCTCTTCAAGATCAACCCCGAGCCGCCGTGGGACAACGTCAACGACCTGCGCAAGGATCCGCTCGTGCTCTGGCAGGACCGCTTTTACGTCACCATCGCCGTCGGCTTCGGCTTCGTGTTGCCCGCGCTGCTCGGTTACTGGCATGGCGGGGCCATCGGGGCGCTCGGCGGCTTCTTGATCGCCGGCGTGGCCCGCGTCGTCGCGGTCCAGCACATGACCTTTTTCATCAATTCCCTCTGCCATACCGTGGGCAACCAGCCGTACTCCAACAAGTGCAGCGCCCGCGACAGCTGGATCATGGCGATCTTCACCTTCGGCGAAGGCTACCACAACTATCACCACGAGTTCCAACACGACTACCGCAACGGTGTGAAGTGGTGGCAGTGGGACCCGACCAAGTGGACGATCTGGACCCTTGAGAAGCTCCGCCTCGTCCGCGGACTCCGCCGCGTGCCGGAGGAAAAGATTCTCCTCGCGCAGGTGGCCGACACCCGCCGCCGCCTCGGCGAACGCCTGGCCTGCCCCAAGCTGGTGCGCAACGAACGGTTGCACGCCCTGCTGGTGGCCTCCGACGCCAAGCTGCATCAGGTGAGCGAGCGCTGGGAAACCATCAAGGCCCAGTACACCGAGAAGGCCAGCGCCCTGCGGGCGGAATACGCCGACCGCGCCTCGGTCCAGTTTGAGGAAGCCCGCCACGCCATCGCGGAAATGCGCCAGGAGCTGCGCCAAGCCATGCGCTTGCTCGATCAGGCCGCCACGGCCTGAGTCTTTCTTTCCCGGCGGGGTTCCACGGACCCCGCCTTTTTTGTGCCCGACGCCGGCGCGTCGATGCCGTCACGCGCGCGGGAACCGAAGTGTTCCATGGCGACAGGATGAGCATAGGGAAAGCGGTTGAAACACAGAGGTCGCCGAGAGCACGGAGAGGGGGCGATCCGGGTGGGGCGACTCAAGCCAGCATGATCCTGAATTCCGCAGAAGGATTGGCCACATCCTGTGGCGCCATGCTTGGCGCCCGGGACCAGTCGCCCAGCGTACGCTGTGGCTGGAAAGCACAAGAAATACAAAAGCAGAAAGATGAGGCAGATTGATCGTCTGAAAGACATTCACTTCGCAGTTGATTCGACTTCTGGGTGGAATTGATGGATTTCCTCTCCGCGCTCTCTGCGACCTCTGTGTTTCAACTGCGCTTTTTAGGATAATGGCGGGGTTACGTGCTCCGTGAATCCAACAGACTTTAGGTGGAGGACGTTGACGGAGCTTTCCGTTGTAACGACAGTCATCGCCGGCAGAGGGACCTGCCGGCCCACCTGAGCAATGAGGGTCGCGTAGTGGACTAACGGAAGAGGGCATAACATTCACACCGTTCCCAACACCCCCCGCCCGGGCGGGCATCGGCCGTCGCCAAGGCTATGGCCCGACAAGCCCCTCTTCCTAGAGGGGCTTTCCGGAGCAGTTGATTGGTTCCCCTCTAGGAAGAGGGGTGGCGCGAAGCGACGGGGTGTGTCGGGCGGGAACGCGAGCCTGAGTAACGCCAACCACGATAAGGCCTGGCCCGCGTCCGTCCTCGCGGCGGCTCGCGTCAAAGCAACGGAGCCAGCAGGCGGGCGATTTCCTCGCCGAGGGCGGAGAAGAGGCGACGGCCCTTGCGGCGCTCGGGCATCGGTTTGCTGAGGGCAAACACTTCCTCGGCCCACGTCGTGACGGTCTTGGCCTCGGCGGCGGAGTAGGTGACGACGCCGATCTCGAAATTCACGAACAGGCTCCGCAGATCCATGTTGGCCGATCCAAACAGCACCGTGCTGCCGTCCACGATGAGGAGTTTGGCGTGGTTCATGCCGGGTTGGTAGTACAGCACCTTGACCCCGGCGCGCTGCAATTCGCGGAGGTGGTGGCGGCGGGCATAGTCGGTGATCCGGTGGTTGGAGCGCGCTGGCACCACGATGCGCACGTCGATGCCCGCGCGGGCCTGGACCATGAGCGAGCGTTGCAGGACCTCGTCGGGGATGAAGTACGGGGTGATGATCCACACGCTGCGCTGGGCCTGTTGCACGAGCGAGAGGATGCCCTCGTAGAGCGGGTCGCCGGTGACATCCGGACCGCTGGCTACGATCTGGAGATCGGCCTGGCCGGCGTGGGGCGGCCATTCGGACGGCATTTCCTTTTGCAGGGTCTTGAGCGACAGGTTGCTCGCATAGGCCCAGTCCGCGAGAAACACGTCCTCCAGCTGGTGCACGGCCGGGCCTTCGATGACGGCGCCGAGATCGCGCCAGCGGCGGCGATGCGGCGTGGGGCCCATGTATTCGGAAGCGAGGTTGCGGCCGCCGATCGAGGCGAGGCGGTGGTCGAAGATCGCGATCTTGCGGTGATTGCGGAGATTGGCCGACCAGCGCGTTTGCAACGGCAGCATCGGCATGAAGCGGACGACCTCGCCGCCGGCCTGGCGGATGGGATCGCAGTAGCTGCCGCTGGTGGGGAAGCAGCCGAGGGCGTCGAGCAGCAGCCGCACCTTCACGCCTTCGCGGGCGCGCCGGGCCAGCAGTTCCACGAGCCGGCGGCCCACCGCGTCCTTGCCCAGAATGAAAGTCATGATGTGGATGCACTCGCGGGCCTCCAGGATGGCCTTCTCGAGCTGGTTGAAGGCATCCTCGCCGTTGGTCAGGAAGTGGAGGCGGTTGCCCCCGATCGGCACGCAGGCGCCGTTGTTGGCGAAGACGCGGGCCGCGAAACCGGCGTTCTCGGACACCACCACATGGTTCTCGTTGACCGGACTGAAGCGGGCCTTGCGTTCGGCCAGCAGGCGGAGTTTCCGTCCGCCGAACATGAGGTAGAGCGGCACGCCGACATAGGGGATGAAGGCGATGGCGAACAACCAGGCGAAGGTGTTGCCCGGCTGCTTGCGCTCGCTCATGAGGCGCGCGATGGCGAAGATCGCGAGCAGGAAGCCGGCCACGGTCAACAAGTGGGGCAGCACACCGTTGGTAAACGGATGCTCCCGCACCGAGTCGTAAACCTGCCCGAGAGATTCCATCAGGGATATCCTCGCCGAGAACGCGCCAATGGCAAGCGAGGGTGGTGGGCGGGAGGCTGGAGCAAGGAGCAGGGAGCAGGGAGAGGGAAAGTGAGCGGTGAGCGGTGAGCGGTGAGCGGGGGGAGAGCTGGGAGAAGGGAGCAGGGAGGAGGGAGGAGGGAAAGTGAGCAGTGAGCGGTGAGCAGTGGGAGGCGGAAGGCGGAGGGCGGAAGGCTAGTTTTCGTCCAACCGCGGCTGGATGAGTGGCTGTGGTGTAGATGGGTGGTTACCTGGACCGGCTCTGTTCGCTCAGTTACCTCCTGTGCCGTCTTTCCGGCCTGCGTTCGCCATTGCCGGCCATCCCTTCCCATTCTGTGTGTTCCGTGTGTTCTGTGGTGATCAGGCATCGGGATTTGTGCCCCAGGCGTGTTGATCCGTGGTTCCCTCGATCCCCTCCGAACCATTTTGCTGGAATCTCCCGGCTCCTTGCTCCTTCTTCTTGTCCGGGCCAAACGACTACCGGCGTCCTCCGGTGGAAAACTGTGTACCCGCAGGTTAGCGGTACAACTCGACTTGCAGCCATGCCCAAACGCGACGAATCCCTGGCCAACATCCTAATCTTAGCTCCGTGGTGGATCAGCGTGGTGCTCGCGTTTCTGAGTTATGGCGCGTTGCGGTGGTTGTTGCCGGCGTATACGCACGGCAAGCCGGTCCTCGAGAGCTTTGGCATCGGCGGACGAGGCTTCGCGCCCTACGCGGCGGGCATGTTTCTTATGCTCAGCGTGCTGTCTTTCATTTTCGGACTGAAGCGCCGATCCTTGGTCAACCGGCAAAACAGTCTGGAGACGCTGCGGGAGCTATCTTGGAAGGAATTCGAGTGGATGGTGGGTGAGGCCTTGCGGCGCCAGGGCTACGAGGTTGAGGAATCGTTCGGCGGAGGAGCGGATGGGGGAGTGGACCTGGTGCTGCGCAAGGGCGGACAGACCACGATCGTGCAGTGCAAGCAGTGGAAGGTGAATTCTGTCGGTGCCCCGGTCGTGCGTGAGCTCTTTGGTATCATGACCGCAGACAAGGCCGACGCGGCCATGGTCATCACCTCGGGGAAGTTCACCCGCGACGCCGAGGCCTTCGCCGCCGGCAAACCCATCCAGCTGATCGACGGGCCCGCCTTGCTGGCCTTGGTCCAAGGAGTCCAGCCGAACGCGGCACCCAAACAGGAGCAGAGAGATCCAGTCCCACCCAGCGCCCCCGCCTGCCCCAAGTGCGGCGCGCTCATGGTCCTCCGCACCGCCGGCAAAGGCGCCAACGCCGGCAACCAGTTCTGGGGCTGCAGTGGCTATCCCAAATGTCGCTGTACCCTGAATCTGTCCGGGTCCTGACTCGCGCCACGCGGTAGCTATTATGCAGCAATTCTAGTCCATCCTTGCCGAGCTAAATAACTTACAGTACTCAGCCCACGCATTTCCCCGCGATGAATAAGAAAGCGCTCACCGAAACAGACATTCGGACCAAATTCATCACGCCGGCGATCGTGGGCACCGATGGCAGCAAGTGGGATGTGATGACCCAGGTGATGGAGGAACATTACTTCACGAAGGGCAGGGTGATCGTCAGGGGAAAAACCGTATCACGGGGTGAGGCCAAGAAGGCCGACTACATATTGTTCTATAAACCCAATCTGCCGATCGCGGTCATCGAGGCCAAGGATAACAACCATTCCGTCGGTGCCGGGATGCAGCAGGCGCTGGAGTACGCGGAAATCCTAGACGTTCCGTTTGCCTACAGCTCCAATGGCGACGGGTTTCTGGAACACGACCGCACGGCTACGGGCGGCACCGTCACCCGGGAAATCGCCTTGGATCAGTTCCCGGCGCCAGATGAGCTCTGGGCGAGGTACCGGGCCGCCAAGGGTTATTCCTCCAAACAGGAGAGCATTGCCACCCAGCAGTATTATGAGGACGGCTCGGGCAAGGCTCCTCGCTATTACCAGCTCAACGCCATTAACCGCACCGTCGACGCCATCGCCCGCGGGGAGAATCGCATCCTTCTTGTGATGGCGACCGGTACCGGCAAGACCTACACCGCCTTCCAGATCATCTGGCGCCTCTGGAAGTCAGGAGCCAAGAAACGCATTCTCTTCCTCGTCGACCGCAATATTCTCGCCGACCAGACCAAGACCAACGATTTCAAGCCCTTCGGTCAGGCGATGACCAAGATCACCAATCGCACGGTCGACAAAGCCTTTGAGATCTACCTCTGCCTCTACCAGGCCGTGACCGGCACGGAGGAGGAGCAAAACATCTACACCCAGTTCTCACCGGATTTTTTTGACCTGATCATCATCGACGAGTGCCATCGCGGCAGCGCCGCGGATGACGCCGCGTGGCGCAAGGTCCTCGAATACTTTTCCTCCGCCACGCAGATCGGCCTCACCGCGACGCCGAAGGAGACGAAGGAAATCTCCAACATCGAGTACTTCGGCGAACCGATCTACACCTACTCGCTGCGCCAGGGTATCTCCGACGGCTTTCTCGCTCCCTATAAAGTCGTCCGCATCGGCCTCGACAAGGATCTCGACGGCTGGCGACCGGAAGCCGGTCAAACCGACAAACACGGCCAGCTCATCGAAGATCGCGAATACAACGCCAGTGACTACGACCGGAATCTCATCCTCGAAAAGCGGACGACCCTCGTCGCCGCCAAGATCACCGAGTTCCTGAAGGCTACCAACCGTTTCGCCAAGACCATCGTCTTTTGCGAAAACATCGATCACGCCGAGCGCATGCGTCAGGCCTTGGTCAACGCCAACCCCGACCTGGCCGCCGCCAACGCCAAATATGTCATGCGCATCACGGGCGACAGCGATGACGGCAAGGCCCAGCTCGATAATTTCATCGATCCCGAGTCCACCTATCCCGTCATCTGCACCACCTCCCGACTGATGAGCACGGGGGTGGATGCCCAGACCTGCCATTTGATCGTCTTGGATCGCAGCATCGCCTCCATGACGGAGTTCAAGCAGATCATTGGCCGCGGTACCCGCATCAACGAGGATTACGACAAACTCTATTTCACGATCATGGACTTCCGGCGCGCGACTGCCTTGTTCGCCGACCCCGACTTCGATGGTGATCCGGTCCAGATCTACGAGCCCAAGGAGGGTGAGACCGTCGTTCCTCCAGATGAATCCTCTGCGGCGATAATAGCTGCCGAAGACCAGGACGGCTATGGCGCCTCGGCCGACCGCGGGAGCGATGCTGAATCCACCGGTCATGGCTCCACGAAGTATTACGTGGATAATGTCGAGGTTCGGGTCGCCACCGAGCGTGTCCAATACCTCGATGCCAACGGGAAGCTCATCTCCGAGTCGCTCAAAGACTACTCCCGCAAGACCGTGCGCAAGGCCTACGCCTCGCTCGACGAATTCCTGACCGTCTGGAACGACGCCGAGAAGAAGCAGGCCATTCTGGATGAGCTCGCGGCCAAGGGCGTCTTCCTCGACGAACTCTCCGAACTGGTGGGCCGTGATTTTGATGCCTTTGATCTCATCTGTCACGTGGCCTTTGACGCGCCTCCGCTCACCCGGAAGGAACGGGCCGAAAAAGTAAAGAAACGTGACGTCTTCGCGAAATACGGTGAGCAATCGCGTGCGGTCCTCGACGCCCTGCTCCAGAAATATGCCGACAGCGGCCTGAAGAGCGTCGAGTCCCTCGAGATCCTCAAAGTCGATCCACTCTCCGCTTTCGGCACTCCGATGGAGATCGTCACTTTGTTCGGCGGCAAGCCCGCCTATCTCGACGCCATCCGCGAGCTGGAGTCCGCGCTGTACCAGCAATCCGCCTGATCGTCCCATGTATCTGATTTATTTCGACGAGTCTGGCAATTCAGGGACCAATCTCAGCGATCCCCAGCAACCGGTCTTTGTCCTCGGAGCCTTGGTCGTGCCCGAGACCGTCTGGCAGGCCGTCGAGAGCGATCTGGAAAAGGCCTTGGATGCGCACCTGCCGGCACCCCGCCCGGCGGGGTTCGAAGTGCATGCCGGTGACGTGCGCCAGGGCACGGGTGCTTTCAAGGGCGTTGCCGTTGCCAGTCGTCTTGCCCTCCGCGACGACTGGCTGCGCATCGCCGCGAAGCACCAGCTTCGCTTCATTTACCGCGCCATCACCAAATCCCGCTACGAGCGCTGGATGAAATCCGCGTTTGGCAACAATATCTCCGTCAACCCCCATCTGGCCGCATTTCCTCTCGTGGCCCAGGTCGCCAACAACCACCTGCGCAGCCTGTCACCCACCGCCTTGGGGATTTTCATATCCGACGACAACCGCGAGGTTGTGGACGACATCGAGCGCTTCCTGAAGCTGCTCCGCGCCACCTCGGGCACCCTGCGCCTCGATCGGATCATTGAAAAGGGCTTCTTCATCGACTCCAAAAAGAGCCTTCTCATCCAGCTCGCCGATCTCTGCACCCTTCAGGCCCGCAAGGAGGAGGAGCGTAAGATCGGCCTGTCGCCCAAGTCGGTGGATGACCAAGGCATCAAGCTCCTGCAGCCACTCATCCATCGGGGCACCGAATCCCTGACCGACATCATCCAATGGCTCCAACAGGTCCAAAAATGAAAGGAGCGGCGAGGAATCCCGGGGGGACTCGGGTCGCCTAGGGGGCGGCCGCTCTCGTCGCTGCCCCTACCAAACCCACCCGGTCCCGCTTTTCAAGCTTCCATTGCCATCCCCCGCCAAGCGACTTTCATTACCGTCTCATGCCCAACGTCTCCAACCTCGTCAAAACCATCCAGGACATCATGCGCAAGGACGCCGGCACCTACGGCGACGCGCAGCGGCTGGAGCAGCTCGGCTGGATGTTCTTCCTGAAGATCTTTGACGACCGGGAGAAGGAGATGGCCCTCATGCGCGACGACTACAAGTCGCCCCTGCCGAAGCATCTCCGCTGGTCCACCTGGGCGACCGACGCCGAGGGGATCACCGGCGACGCGCTCCTCGACTTCATCAACAACACCCTCCTGCCGAAGCTCAAGGCCATGACCGGCGGCGGTGACAAGATCGCCGGCCTCATCCGCATGGCCTTCGAGGATGCCAACAACTACATGAAGAACGGCACGTTGATGCGCCAGGTCATCAACAAGATCAACGGCATCGACTTCAACGCCTCCGATGACCGCCACATGTTCGGCGACATCTATGAGAAGCTGCTCAAAGACCTCCAGTCCGCGGGCAACGCCGGCGAGTTTTACACCCCGCGCGCCGTCACCCAGTTCATCGTCGAGCAGGTCAACCCCCGCCTCGGCGAGACCATCCTCGACCCCGCCTGCGGCACCGGCGGCTTTCTCACCTGCGCCATCGAGCACCTGCGCAAGCAGGCGAAGACGGCGGCCCACGAGCGTACCATCCAGGACTGCTTCGCTGGCATCGAGAAGAAACACCTGCCGCACGTCCTGTGCATGACCAACCTCATGCTCCACGGCATCGACGTCCCGTCCAACGTCCGCCACGACAACACCCTCGCGCGCCCCCTGCGCGACTGGGGCCCGAAGGAGCGCGTGGACGTAATCGTCACCAATCCGCCCTTCGGCGGCATGGAGGAGGACGGCATCGAGGCCAATTACCCCGCCGAGTTCCGCACCCGGGAGACCGCCGACCTCTTCCTCGTGCTCCTCATGAAGCTCCTCAAGCCCGGCGGCCGCGCCGGACTCGTGCTGCCCGACGGCACCCTCTTCGGCGAAGGCGTCAAGACCCGCATCAAGGAAGCCCTCCTCACCGAGTGCAACCTCCACACCATCGTCCGCCTGCCCAACGGCGTCTTCAATCCCTACACCGGCATCCGCACCAACCTCCTCTTCTTCACCAAGGGCGCGCCCACCACCCACGTCTGGTATTACGAGCACCCCTATCCGCCCGGCGCCAAGAGCTACAACAAAGGCAAGCCCATCCGCATCGAGGAGTTCGAGGCCGAGCGCGCCTGGTGGGGCGATGAAAAGGACGGCTTCAAGTCCCGCGTGGAAAACGAGCAGGCCTGGCGCGTCTCCATCGCCGACATCAAGGCCGGCAACTTCAACCTCGACCTCAAGAACCCGCACAGCGCCGACGAAGGCCCCGGCGACGTGGACCACCTCCTACCCGAATACGAAAAGCTCCTCGCCCAGATCGCCGCCACCCGCGCCAAGCTGAAGAAGGAACTTCAGCACGCCCTCTCCAGGTAGGGACGGACCGCTGGGCCGTCCGCTCCAAAACTCGCCGTATGAAGCTTTCCGCCTTTTTCGAGAAATTCGACCTCTTCGCCGACGCGCCCGATGCGGTGGAGAAGATGCGGGAGTTGGTGCTGGACTTAGCGGCAACTGGCCGTCTCCTGCCGCGAAAAGGTGAATGGGAAACACGTTCGTTGAAATCACTGGCAACCAAGATTGGAAGCGGCGCGACACCAGCGGGCGGACGTGAATCCTATTTCAGCGATGGTATCCCGTTGATTCGTTCGATGAACGTCCACTTCCGTGGCTTCGACCGCACGGGGCTCGTATTCTTGAGCGATGAGCAGGCCGACGAGCTTTCCAACGTCATCGTGCAGGCCAACGATGTGTTGCTGAACATCACCGGAGCTTCAATTGGTCGCGTGACAATCGCACCCGGGGAAATGGCTGGGGCAAGGGTCAACCAGCACGTCACGATCATCCGCCCAACGCCGGATTTGTTTCCGAGATTTCTCTCGATGCTTCTAGCGAGTCCGTCGGTGCAACGGATGATTGATGAGATTCAGGTCGGCGCGACACGGCAGGCACTGACGAAGGGCATGATCGAACAGTTCGAAATCCCACTCCCACCTCTCGCCGAGCAGAAGCGGATCGTGGCGAAGGTGAATGAGTTGATGACGTTGTGTGATCGGCTGGAGGCGCAGCAGCAGGAACGGGAGACGCGGCACGCCGCGCTCGCCCGCGCGTCGCTGGCCCGCTTCGCCGACGCGCCCACCCCGTCCAACCTCAACCTGCTTTTTCATTCCGCCTTCAGCATTCCGCCTTCCGATTTGAGGAAGTCCATCCTCACCCTCGCCGTCCAAGGCAAACTCGTCCCCCAAGACCCCAACGACGAACCGGCGGAGGAATGCCTGTCGCGGCTTGGGCTGAAAAGCACGGTCGTTGCTCAGGGCAACGACTCAGAAGATGACTCGCTTCCCCCTGCGTGGGCACGAGTTCGATTCGAGGACGTCGCTCTGGTGGCGGGCGGCGTCACACTAGGCCGCAAACTCGGCGACCGGAAAACCGTGACCTTGCCGTATCTCCGAGTGGCGAACGTGAAGCGCGGTGAAGTTGACCTCACGGTGATCAAGGAGGTCTCAATCGCCGAAGACGAGATTGAGCGATACGCACTTCGTGAGAACGACCTTCTCATGACTGAGGGTGGCGATTGGGACAAGGTGGGGCGCGCCGCAATTTGGCGCGCCGAGATTCCGCTCTGCCTTCATCAAAACCATGTGTTTCGTGCGCGAATGCGTTCCTCCGAACTCACGCCGTTTTGGTTCGAGCGTTACTTCAACTCCCCCATTGGCCGTGGCTACTTCGAGTCCGCGTCGAAACAGACAACGAACCTCGCTTCAATTAACATGCGGCAAGTTCGCAGTTGTCCCATCCCCGTCCCACCCCTCGCCGAACAACGTCGGATCGTGGTCAAAGTGGAGCAACTGATGGCCTTGGTGGACGCGTTGGAAACGCAGCTCGCCGCCTCCCGCGCCACCGCCGCCAACCTCCTCTCCGCCCTCGTCGCCGAACTCACCGGCACCCCCAGCACCGGCAAAGTGTCCCCACGGTCCGCTTCCGCCACCGGCCGTCGCGGCCGACCGCGCCAAGCCGTATGAACGACTCGTCGTTCCAACGAATGTAAAGGATTCCGAAATGAAAGCCTACTATGGCATCTCCAAGTTTACCCTAGGTGCCATGATATCAAAGCCCTCCGCCAAATGAATAACCATACCCTGAATGCAGCTACGAAAACGGTGCGGATTCTCCCGATGTCTCCTCATGAATCCGAAGGAATGAGCATTGGGGATGTTCAAAGGAAATATTTTCGCAACCAACTCTGTGTAAATCAGGGAGAGTATCGCTGTCGGCAGGTTCTGCTCTCCGATCCCGGCACCACCGTTCTCTTTCAATATCGCAGCCGAATTATAGCCTCCGCAGTTCTGATCAAATGGAGCCGGCTCGATCGCCCCGATAGAGACGGCTATACTTCCGTCATGCACTTCGATCCGGCGACAATCCGAGTGTTCGCACCTGCCGGCCCTGAAGTGGACCCCGAAAGTTGGACAGCGGGGGACGGTCTCCATAAACCAAATAGGAACTGTCCAACATGTCCAAAAAACGACGCCAGCATAGTGCAGCGCTGAAGGCCCAGGTGGGGCTGGAGGCG
>Ga0208263_100022_pt1 | contig 83125 bp, 71 predicted proteins | sample LakWasMet28_LOW6_2_FD_183872 | JGI IMG/M metagenome (GOLD analysis project Ga0208263, IMG submission 183872) | Freshwater sediment methanotrophic microbial communities from Lake Washington under simulated oxygen tension - Sediment Metagenome... | ecosystem: Environmental > Aquatic > Freshwater >... | reverse complement strand
CTTCGCGTTGCATCGAATTGAGCCACATGCTCCACCGCTTGTGCGGGCCCCCGTCAATTCCTTTGAGTTTTAGTCTTGCGACCGTAGTCCTCAGGCGGCACACTTAACGCGTTAGCTTGGGCCCTGGTGGGGTCGAATCCGCCAAGACCTAGTGTGCACCGTTTAGGGCATGGACTACAGGGGTATCTAATCCCTTTTGCTCCCCATGCTTTCGTGCCTGAGCGTCAGTAACTGTCCAGGTAACCGCCTTCGCCTCTGGTGTTCCTCACGATATCTACGCATTTCACTGCTACACCGTGAATTCCGTTACCCTCTCCAGTACTCTAGCCATGTAGTTTAAGGCGCAGTTCCGGGGTTGAGCCCCGGGATTTCACACCTTACACACACGGCCGCCTGCGCACCCTTTACGCCCAGTGAATCCGAATAACGCTCGCAGTCTCTGTATTACCGCGGCTGCTGGCACAGAGTTAGCCACTGCTTCCTCTCCGGGTTAAGTCAGGCTTCAAGCTATTAACTTGAAGCGTTTCTTCCCCGGTGACAGAGGTTTACAATCCGAAGACCTTCATCCCTCACGCGGCGTCGCACCATCAGGCTTTCGCCCATTGTGAATGATTCGAAACTGCTGCCACCCGTAGGTGTCTGGACCGTGTCTCAGTTCCAGTGTGGCTGATCATCCTCTCAGATCAGCTACCCGTCTTAGCCTTGGTGAGCCGTTACCTCGCCAACTAGCTGATAGGCCGCGAACTCCTCTAATAGCGTCAGGCCTTGCGGTCCCTGACTTTAGTATGGCACTCAGGAGAGCACCAACCACATGCGGTATTAATCCGGCTTTCGCCGAGCTATTCCACACTAAAAGGTAGATTGTTCACGTGTTACGCACCCGTTCGCCACTGCTTTTCAATTATATTGCTACAACTGAAAAACCGTTCGACTTGCATGTCTTAACCACGCCGCCAGCGTTCATTCTGAGCCAGGATCAAACTCTCCGAAAAAAGAGAGTCACGAATCCTAGTGATTCATGAACTACTTATTGGAACGAACCCGAAGGCTCGTCCCGTATTAACTTGGAATATGTTGATTGGGGGTCCCAATCAATCGTACAAAGTAAATTTCAAAGAACCGCTTCCCGCTATGGGAAAGATTTCCAAGAAGACATTTCCATTTCTCTTCGTCAATACTTTTTCCGAAAAACTTTCGGAATAATTACTGAAAAGGAACGATCTGCTTTCTTCCCCTCTGACTGCCGCGCCTCACGTAGTGAAGCGATTCAACCGAAGGGATTGCGGAAAATGCAAACCGCGTTTTCTTTATCAAGACCTTTCTTGGTACTTTTTCTAATGTTACTGGAAGTATCTACGGAATAACATTTTCTATATTATTTTATTTCGTCGATTTGCCCGATAGGTGCGCCGCAAGAATCGCTAATAGGCTACGACATGCCTCAACGGTCCCTGTATCCAGTTGTTTGATACATACGATCATGGCGGATTTGAATCGAGAGGCTGAGCGACCAGGGCCTACGGTCCTTTGCAAGGGGCGATTTCGGGGTCTAGCGATCAGCCCCGAGGCACATACAACATTTGGCGTTTCGAAGGTATCTAGTTCCAGGTCTGCTGCGGGGCAACAAGCTCGGTGTCGAATAATATTCGGCTACAGAATCATTACCCTGCTGACTTGAAATGGCAGCGAGACGTGCTGTGCCAATTCACCGCCTTTGGGTGTCGGAGGTGCAGGATTCCGGCAGGGCGATATCCTAGGGATGCACAGCCAAACGACTCTGGCAGGCTTGCCTGCCTCTGAATTGTACAATTCCGTGGATCGCCCGATTGGTTTGGAGAAATTGGAGTCCCAAACCTGCTTTGTCTGGGAGAAAATCAGGATCCATGCCCTCCGAACGATGCTCCAACTTTTCACTTTCAGTCGTTTTCGCAGTTTACACATTATGCTGCGCTCATGAATTCCTACGCGCGCTGTATCGAAAGTAGTCTATTTAAGACCGGATAAACTACCTTACGACGACGCCTGCTGATAGAATTGCGCCACCCATTGACTGTGGATCTACCCTACCATCGCCTGGGACATCCAACGGGATATTTCGGAATGCACCTTGATCGTGAGCTTCGAGCGCGAGTCGTCCAAAACGAAAACGCGGCTCTGGGCAAGGTAACCGCGCTCACATTCCAACTCCACTGAACTGCCGAGAAGGTTGCGCACCGCATGAGATCGAACAAATCAACGGCGCGTCTGCTCGGTTTGAAAAAGCAGGCCTTCCAGTTTGAACATTTGCAGTTAATTTCGCGAAAATACTACATAGTGGAGCTTCCCGCATCTTCGCAGATCCGGTTAGAATTGGCCTTTTTTAGCGCAAAATCGGTGTTTTTCGGGGAAAATAGGCGCTTTTTACATAAAATCCTCTCCGCGGGCATTCGGTGGTTGCGTTGACTCTTTAAACATCTTTTGAACGGCTCCCTCACCAATGGCATTAACGTGTGCCGTCCTAACTCAACCAAGGCATTAGCTTGGACCTAAAACAAATTAAACAGATCATCGATCTGATGAAGCGCTCCGAACTTTCGGAGTTCGAATTCGAGGAAGAGGGCTTCAAAATCAAGATCAAGCGTGGAGCTGGAGGGCAGCCGATCGTATCATCCGCGCCGCCCACGGCCCATCCTTTTCCCATGGTAATGCCTGCAAACCCAGCCAGTACCAAGCCATCGAGTGCCGTGGCGGAATCGGCGGGCAGTTTGACCGATGAAGCCGGTTTTACCTACGTAAAGTCTCCGATGGTCGGAACGTTCTATCGCTCTCCTTCACCGGAAAACCCGTCTTTTGTCGAAAACGGCACCAAGGTGGAGGAAAAATCTGTGGTTTGCATCATCGAAGCCATGAAAATCATGAACGAGATTCAATCTGAGGCCAAGGGAACTATTGTGGAGGTCTTGGTTGAAAACGGCCAACCGGTCGAATACGGGCAGCGATTGTTCAAGATAAAGCTCAATTGATAGTCTCATTGCTTCTCACTCCTAACAAGCCGGAACCATTGCTGGTCCGGCTTACCCATTACTTATCATGATTCAAAAGATTCTCATCGCCAATCGCGGTGAAATCGCGCTTCGCATCATCCGAGCCTGCCGCGAGATGGGCATCAAAACCCTCGCTGTTTATTCGGAGGCCGATGTTCAGTCCCTTCACGTCCAGCTTGCTGACGAAGCGATTTGCATCGGAGGACCCCGTAGTGCGGACAGCTATTTGCGCGCCGATCGAATCATCAGTGCCGCTGAGATTGCAGACGTGGACGCCATTCATCCAGGATACGGCTTCCTATCTGAAAATGCCAAGTTCGCGGAGCAGTGCGAATCGTGCAATATCAAGTTCATCGGCCCGAAATCGAAAAGCATTCGAATCATGGGCGATAAGGCCATTGCCAAGGACACGGTCCGCAAGGCCGGAGTTATCACTGTCCCCGGCTCCGATGGCCCCATCGAAAACGAGACTGAAGCTGTCAAGATTGCCCGGAAGATCGGATACCCTGTTATCATCAAGGCCGTCGCAGGCGGTGGTGGCCGTGGTATGCGTATAGCGCACAACGACGTTTCCTTTGCCAAGGAATTCCATGTGGCCCGTAACGAAGCCGAAAAAGCCTTCGGTAACGGCGCCGTATACATCGAAAAATACATCGAGAAGCCCCGGCATATCGAGTTTCAGATCCTCGCAGACAGTCATGGCAAGGTGCTCCACTTGGGCGAACGCGACTGCTCCGTGCAGCGCCGGCATCAAAAGCTGATCGAAGAGTCTCCCTCTCCCTTTCTCACGGCAGATTTGCGCAAGAAAATGGGCAAAATGGCTGTCAAAGCGGCCGAAGCGGCCGAATACCAGAACGCCGGCACCATTGAATTCCTTGTCGATGCCAAAGGAAATTACTATTTCATCGAGATGAATACCCGGATCCAGGTGGAACATCCTGTGACAGAAGAAGTAACCGGAATCGACCTCATCAAGCAGCAGATCAGCATCGCCAACGGAGAAAAACTCACATTCGACCAAGGAGACGTCAAAGTTGAGAAGCACGCCATCGAGTGCCGTATCAACGCCGAGGATCCCGCTCGCAACTTCATCCCCTCCCCCGGAACCATTTCGCTCTACTATGCGCCCGGCGGACATGGCGTGCGCGTCGACTCTCATGCCTATAGCGGCTACGCGATCCCGCCTTACTACGACTCCATGATTGGGAAGCTGATCTGCTATGGTCCGACCAGAAAGGTTGCCCTACAGCGATCCTACCGTGCGTTGAGCGAGTATCTGATTCGCGGCATCAAGACGACCATACCCCTGCACAAGGCCATCATGAGTGACCCGGTGTTCATCGAAGGCAAAGCGACGACGGCCTATATGGAAGATTTCATGTCGCGGACGCCCACGGATTTGTTTTGAGGTTAAACCCTCTCTAACAACAAGTCAGACCACTCGCCCATCACCCGCGAGTCTACCTTCCACTGCGGGACCGCCGCAACGAAGGCCTCGCGCACTTGAGGAAGCTCACTAGCGAGGATTCCGCTCAACACTATGGCCCCATCAGACGCCACGGCGCCCAACAATTCTTTCGAGAAGCGCATGAGCACGTCCGACTGGATGTTGGCCAACACCACCTCGGCTTGCCGGTTCAACAACCCAGTGACCAGGTCGCCGACGAAAAAATCCACCTGCCTCCCCAACCCATTCATGGACGCATTCTCACGACTGACATCCACGGCCAAGGGGTCATTATCAAAGCCACACACCCGTTCATAGCCAAGTTTGGCGGCAGAGAGTGCCAGAATACCGGATCCGCATCCGGCATCGACGACTCGACCCGTCGTGCCGCGCCTATCGGCCAGCTTGACCAATCGTTCCACTACCAGGCGGGTCGTCTCGTGGTTCCCTGTGCCAAAGGCCATGCCTGGATCCAACCAAAGCACCTGATCCTCCTTCGGCAGGCAAAATCCTTCGCGCTCCCAGACAGGCACCCAATGCAGTCGGCCAAATTTCCAGGCTTTGAAATGCTCCTTGTAGCTTTCTTTCCAATCCTTGTCGGCCATCTCCGTGATCACTGGAGCGGACTGTAGCCAATCCTTGTTCAACTTGGCCGAGAATAAAGCCCAAGCGTTCGCCAATTCTTCCCGCGAAGCGAAGTAGCCCGTCAGCCAAGCCCGCGAAAGCGGCTTGTCCTCGAGTACCATCAATTGCTGCTCCTCATTCTCGGCAAGAATCTCTTCCACCTGCCCTACCACGTCGGGTGCCAGTCCAATCTTAAGCTCATATACCATCATGATGAAATTCCTCCCATGCTAAGGCGCGCGATGACCGAAGGCAGCAGCCTATGTTCGGCTGCATGCACTCTAGCAGAAAGAGATTCCATGGAATCTCCCGGCAATATTGGCACGCGGGCCTGCTCGATGATTTTTCCCGCGTCGACGTCAAGGGTCACGTAGTGCACCGTGCATCCGGTCTCTTTTGCGCCTGCTCGCAAAGCCTGCCCGATACCATCCAGGCCCGGAAAAGCCGGCAGCAGACTGGGATGAAGATTGATGATTTTTCCGGCAAAAGCACTGAGAAAGCCCCCCTTGAGCACTCGCATGAATCCGGCGAGCACCACCAAATCAGGGGTATTTGCCCTCACAGCCGCGATAAAGCGGGCTTCTCCTTCCCCTTCCAGCTTGGTCTTGAAAGGAGCCGGATCGACAAATTGCGCCGGCACACCATAACGAGCGCCCAACGCCAAAATGCCGGCCTCAGGTTTGTCGGAGAGAATCTGAACCACCTGCGCACAACCCAGCTGACCCGACTGCTGGGCAGCGAGGATTGCCTCGGCATTGCTACCCCGGCCCGATCCCAGAATGACAACTCTCATGGAAGCATCTAGTGATGGGTTGCGAAAGTACGCACGCCTTATCTGCGTCACGGTACGGGCGACTTGCCCGCTTGCTTTGCCCCGATTCCCACGCACGCTGCCCCCATGAAATCCGCCCGAGGATTCCTGACCATCTTCGACAACCTCCTTGACCGGGTATTGTGCATTGTCGGGGCGATCATGTTTTCACAGGGCCCGGAATTCATGCAGCAATACCTGCAACGTCTGGGCGGCCACCTGGCAGAGGCCCGCCGACAGCTTGCCGCCTTCCAAAATACCGCCGCCTCGAGCGGCCTGACCCTGAATGAACTGATCCAGAAGACCAACGCCAATGCGGATCAGGCGGTGGCGCGCCTTGGCGGGCTCATGACTGGCACCATGGAACGGGTACATTCCCTGCAATCTGCTCACAATGCCCTGATCAACGCGGCACTATGGGAGCGACCTTTTGTCTTTCTTCGACACATTGACCCGGCAATCGCGAACGCCACGGCTGCGATCTACAAGCCCGCCGTGCCTACCACGATCGAGGGCGTGATCTACGCCCTCACCGGCATGCTTATCGTGCTCGCGATCTACCACCTCGGTGCGAAGCGCTTGGTAGGCCTTTTCTCCAGGCCCCGCCTTCCCGCCAAGTCGACCGCTTAGAAAAACTTCTTAGCTTTTTCGAAGAAACTCCGGGAGCTCGGCTCGTCGGCATCGCCATAGGACTGGGCAAATTCCTCCAACTTGCGCTTCTGCTCCGAGGTGAGCGCCGTGGGCACCTCCACGTGGACGCGAATGAGTTGGTCCCCTTTCACCCCGCCTCTTAGCTGGGGCATACCGCGGCCTTTCAATCGGAAAGTCGTACCCGACTGCGTACCGGACGGAATCTTCAAGGTCGCCTTGCCCTCCATGGTCGGCACCTGGATCGTTCCGCCAAGCGTCGCGAGCGTGAATTTTATCGGGATCTCCGTGAAGAGGTCATCGCCCTGCCGCTCAAAAACCTCGTGCTCCTTCACGTGAACCACGATGTAGAGGTCTCCGGCCGATCCACCCATGACTCCCGACTCGCCATTGCCGGTGGAGCGGAGCTTCGAGCCGGTATCGACGCCTGCCGGAATGCGTATGTTAATCTTGGCCGTCTCCTGAAGCCGGCCTTCGCCCGAGCATTTGCCGCAAACCTTCTCGAAGCGTGAGCCTGAGCCGTGGCAAGACGGGCAGACCTGGCGCACATGGAAAAACCCCCGTGACGTCGTGACCTGGCCGGCGCCTCGGCAGGTGGGACACGTGCTCTTCTTGGACCCAGGTTCTGCTCCGGAACCGCTGCAGTGGGAGCACTCGCCAAGACGCCGGAAAGAGATCTCCTTTTCCACACCATGCGCCGCTTCTTCGAGTGTGATCTCGAGATCGTAGCGCAGATCGGAGCCACGGCCGGCACCTCCGCCTCCGTTGCCATCTCCACCACCACCGAAAAACTCATCGAAAATGCCACCACCGCCGCCGCCGCCGCGCTGACCAAAAACCTCCCGGAAAATATCAAAGGGATCATGGAAACCGCCACCACCGCCTCCGAATCCGCCAGCACCACGGGGACCGGCGCCGGGCTGTTGAAACGCCGCATGACCGTAACGGTCGTAAGCCGCACGCTTCTCGGGATCCTTTAAAACCTCATAGGCCTCGGATACCTTCTTAAACATTTCCTCGGCCTCCTTGTTGCCGGGGTTTTTGTCCGGATGAAACTGGACCGCTTTCTTGCGGTAAGCCTTCTTCAACTCCTCTTCCGTGGCGCCTTTGGCCACTCCAAGAAGCTCGTAGTAATCCTGTTTTTGACCGGCGGCCATGGCTTAAGCTTTCTTCTCCTCAGTTTTGGCCGGACCGCTTGAGACCACCACAGAGGCAGGTCGCAGCAACCGCCCATTGAGAGAATATCCCAGCCGGACGACCTGACTCACCTGCTCCTCGGGGACATCTGCGCTCGGCTGATGGGAGATACAATCGTGCAGATTGGGATCAAAGACCTGTCCTTCCGGGTTGATTTCCTTCAGGCCGTGCTTGGCGAGGGTTCCCTTGAACTGCTCCAGCACAAGGTTGATCCCTTCAACGATCGGTTTGACGTCGGTCTGCTGCTTCGCCGCGGCGAGTCCTAAACCCAGGGTGTCCAAAATCGGAATGATGTCCTCCACCACTCCGGAGGCGGCAAACTGCCTCAGCTCATCCTTCTCCCGGATGATGCGCTTGCGGTAGTTTTCCAGGTCAGCAACCGCCCGGGTGTAACGGTCGTAATTGGCCGCAGCCTCTTTCTTGGCTGCAGCCAGCAAATCTTCCTGAACCGGGACTTCCGGTTTGGATGCCTGGTTCGGCTCCGTTGCCGTGGCATCGCTGACAGGACTGTTGTTGGTGGAATCTGGCTGGCTGTTCTCGGTCATGAAAAGGGGCGAAAATTACCTCACACTTTAGCTTTTTCAAGCGAGCTGAATCGGTCGGTGATCAAAACTTGCGCTTCCTCCACCGCGCTGAAGGTAAAACGGCCGGAATACGGCATTAAGGCGTTATCGCCATGCCTGAGCGTGGTTTCGCCCTCCCTTAGGCAGCCACCGGCAACGGAAATGATCCTGCATTGCTCGCCGGCCGCAAAATGAAGCTTCTCCCCCTTCGCCAACCGATGCCTCGTGATCCGAAACTCGCTGCATTCGGCCAAAACGGTGGTTTTTCCATCGTCGCGAACCAATTGTGGCGTCGCCGCCGTGTTGGCCTCCAACGAAGCCATGGACTGCTCAATATGCATCGCCCTTGGCTTCCCATCTAGCCCGAGTCTGCCCCAGTCGTATACCCGGTAAGTCGTGTCGGAGTTTTGCTGGATCTCGAGAATGATGTTCCCTCCATCGATGGCGTGCATCACCCCACTGTGGATCAGGAGCGAATCACCCGCCCGGGTCGGCAGACGATGAACGAGATTCTCGGCCGAACCGTTTTGCAGGGCCGCCCGAAAAGCCGCGGCATCGACGCCTGGCTTGAGTCCGGCCAACACCGCCGCACCGGGCGCAGCGTGGCCGATATACCAATTCTCCGTCTTGGGCTCACCCCCGAGCTTGCCGGCGATGCTCGCTGGCGGATGCACCTGCAGGCTCAGCCTTTCCCGACAATCCAGCCACTTGACCAGAATCGGGAACGCCCGGTCTTTGGCCCAGCCCGGACCCATGATCGCTTCGGCATGTTGCGTGATCAGTTCCCGCAACGAGCGCCCGGCCCAGGGCCCGCCTTCGACCAGGGACTGCGCTTCAACCCGATCAACCAATTCCCAGCTTTCCCCGATCGGTTGGGTGCCCGACAGCCTCCGTCCCAAAAACGACTCGAGTCCTCGGCCTCCCCAGACTCGTTCCTGATAGATGGGCTTGAATTGGAGAAGTGGCGTCATGTGTTGAGGGCAAATGGCTTGTGCAAATCGCAAAGGGGGGCTTTTACATTGACCCTCCGACCTGATGGACCTGCAATTAATGAGGTACACACTGATATGCCCAAAGCGGAGAGATCAAATCCAAAGGACAAGGACACACCTTCTTTCGAAGGACCACGTCACCGGCCACACTGGCTGGCGGCATTCACGTGTCTCGTTTTTGGCCTCCTGCTCGCCGTGGCCTTGTTCGATTTCAGGCCCGAGCAAAGCATCTGGCACACCACCAACCCAACGAGCGTCAACCTTGTGGGTGTGGTCGGAGCGGAATTCTGCTGGTGGTCCTACCATCTAATCGGCGCCACGACCTGGTTGCTGCCGGTTTTTTTATTTTGGATGACGTACATCTATCTGCGCAGCGCCCGCAGCCTCACGGGAACCCGGATATTTGCGATGATCTGCTGCGTGTTCTCTTTCTCGGCGCTGGTGGCCATGCAGGAAACGCTTTTCACCCAGAAGGACGTTTTCACCGGCGGGCCGGGCGGATTGCTCGGTGGATTCATCTACGACACCATCCTTCGTGACAGCATCGGCGTCTTCGGTTCGGCGCTGATTCTCGGCACCATCTACTTTGTCGGCATGCTGTTCATCTTCACGCGTGACATCGCCGCGGAGATCACCCGCCTGATGAACAATTTCACGGAATGGCGCCAGAAACGCGCTGCGCTCCGGGCGGCCCGAGCCGACGAGCTCAGAAAACAACGGGAAGAAGCGGCCAAGGCCAAAACGGCCGAACCGGCGGTCGCCGCTCCGGTCATCAACCAGACCGTGAGCAAGAAGATGGTCGTGCCCAAGACGGAAGATCCGCTGGCAGAAAAACCGCGCGCCGCCGTCGTGCCCGCCTACGTCCCGCCGGCAGAACCCGTCGTGCCGGTCAAATCCAATCCCCCGGTCCCCAAGGCCGCCCCGGTCAAAACCGCCACCGACCCCAAAGAGCTGGCTGTGGCGACGGGCAAGTTCGAACTCAACATCGTCAAGCCCGAGGAAACCAAGAAGGCCAAGGTCACCCTGCCCCAGAGCGACGACAAGGATTACGAGTTCCCTCCGCTCAAATTACTTCGCGAGCAGATCAAGCCCGACTCACTCAACAGCGAGGAGGAACACCGGCAGAACGCAGAGAATCTCCTGCGCATCCTGAGCGAATTTGGCGTCGAGGTTTCCCTTGGAGAAATCCACGTCGGCCCGGTCATCACCCGGTACGAAGTTGTTCCCGCGCCGGGCGTGCGCGTCGAAAAAATCTCCGGCCTCGACAAGAACATCGCCCTCGGCATGCGCGCGCAATCGGTCCGCATCCTCGCCCCGATTCCCGGCAAGGCTGCGGTCGGCGTCGAGGTGCCCAACCAGAAGGCCACCCCCGTCGGCATGCGTGAGATCCTCGAGAGCGAAGACTGGGTCGGAGCCAAGGCCGAGCTGCCCATCGCCCTCGGCAAGGATGTTTCCGGCAAGCCTTTGGTCTCCGATCTGTCGAAGATGCCCCACTTGCTGATCGCCGGCGCGACCGGCTCGGGCAAATCCGTCTGCATCAACTCGATTGTCGCCTCGATCCTCTACTCGAAGAGCCCGAAGGACGTTCGCCTGATCATGGTCGACCCCAAGGTCGTCGAACTGAAGATATTCAACACCCTGCCGCACATGCTCATTCCGGTGGTCACTGAGCCGAAAAAGGTGCCCGGGGCGCTGAAGTGGTTGCTCAGTGAAATGGAGCAGCGCTACCAGATCTTCGCCAAGGCCAACGTCCGCAACATCTCAGGATTCAACAACCGCAAGAAGGATCCCAAGGTTGAGTTCCCCGTTGTCGAGCAACAGGAGGAACTCGCCGGAGTCGTCGAGGAGATCGAGATCCCTGACCGCCTGCCCTACATCGTGGCGATCATCGACGAACTGGCCGACCTGATGATGATTGCCCCGGCCGAGATCGAGACATCCATCGCCCGTCTGGCCCAACTGGCGCGCGCCGCCGGCATTCACCTGATCATCGCCACCCAGCGCCCCTCGGTGAATGTCATCACCGGTGTGATCAAGGCCAACTTGCCTTCCCGCATCGCGTTCCAAGTCGCTTCCCAGGTCGACTCCCGCACGATTCTCGACACCAAGGGTGCCGACACGCTGATCGGTCGCGGCGACATGCTCTTCTCCCCTCCCGGCAGCTCCCGGCTGGTGCGCGCCCAAGGAGCCTTCGTCGCCGACGAGGAAGTCCAGGCCATCGTTGAGTTCCTTAAGAAAAACGGTCCTCCCCAATATGCCCAGTCGGTCCAGCAACACATTGATCGCGCGGCGAAGGAGGATGACGACGACGAGGATGGCTCCGGCGGCGATAGCGACATGGGGGACGACGAGGAATTGTTTGGCCAGGCGTACGATGTGCTTAAGTCAACGCGCCGTGCCTCGACCTCGATGATGCAACGGCGGCTGCGTATCGGTTATAACCGGGCGGCCCGCATCATGGACCTCATGGAGCAGAAGGGGATCGTCGGACCGGAAAACGGTTCATCCCCGCGGGAAATCTTGGTCGACCTGGACACTTACCAGCCCTGATCGGGCGATTAGCCTTTCAAACCCCCAGCAAACCCAGTTAAGAGAATTATCATGCAGACCATCGGCGAAAGACTCGAAGAGGCTCGCAAACGGAAGGGCATTTCCATCCGCGAAGCCGCCGAGACCACCAAGATCCGCGGCGACTACCTGCAAAAGTTCGAAGCCAACACCTTCGACATCGACCTGCCTCCTCTCTACATCCGCGGCTTCGTCCGCACCTACGCCCGCTTTCTCGACCTCGAGCCCGAGCGCCTTGTGAGCGAAGTCGACGCTGTTCTCGTCCGCGACAGCAAGCCGCAGCGTCGCGAGCATCGCGAACCTCTCGGCCGCGTCGATTTTGGTGGCGAAGCCCGGAAACCAGAGGCCGGTGAAACCGCGACCGCGCCAGCCAACGGTTCCGCCAACGACCGGGCCATGCTGATCAAGTTCGGACTGCTGGGAGGAGGCGCGCTCATCGCTCTGGTCGTCATCATTCTCCTGATCAACGTTCTGTTCTCCCATTCCTCGGCCAAACAGGCCCAGAACGCCCAGCCGCCCGCACCCACAGTGCAGGCCGACCCGGCGCAGACGCTGGTGCTCACGGCGGTGGAAGCCACACGGGTCAAAGTGGTCCAGGATCTCGACGGAGCCGTGCTGCTGGACAACGTCTCCCTCGCGCGTGGCGAATCCAAAACCATCAAGAAGAAGGGCAAGCTCCTGATCACGGTCGCGGAGGGCAAAAACATCCGCATGGAGGTCAATGGACGCAGCTACCCGGTGCCGCTCGACGGGTACGGTCGGTTCGCTCTCGATTAATCGCGCGGCCAAGGCGGCCAGTCGTGCCGCCCACCCTATTTTCGCAGGGCAACCGGAGGCCCAAGTACTTCTCTGAGCACAAACGCCCGCCGCAAGGCCTCGGGTGAACCCAGCTCCGACATCAAGGCATGTCGGGCCCCAGACCGCTTCTGCACGGTGTGATCAGCCGTGGATTCCTCAAATTCCGTACGCCGGACGGCCGCCGCCTTCATGCGGGTCGCCGCTTCAAGCTTGGACGCCCAGGCTGCCTGTTCCTCCATGATTTCCGCCTGTCGCTGCGTCTGCACGTGCGCTTGCACCGGGGCAATCACCGGTTTGGCGGTGACCTCCCGAATAATCGGGGGCGGTGCCACCGGACTGGCTGCTTGGCCGGACGGTTGCGACTGCCCATGGGCCCGTTGGTCGATCTTGCGCTGGATCTCCTCACGGATTTTGCGCGTGCGCTCGGCCAGATCGGGATCCTCGAATTCATATTCCTTGGCCTGATCCGCTTCCGGCGGCGCCTCATCCCCGTCTTTTTTTTTCGTCATCGCCTGGAGCAACTGCATGAGGACGCCACCGATGATCACCAGGGTCCAGGCGTTATCGATCATCCATTGAATCCATTTCATGGGCGGAGTCGGTTGGTGGTTTCGAGCAGCGAGGCGTCCGGCCACCGATCAAGGGTGGCCGGACGGGAATTCATTTCTTGCCTTCAGGATTCGCAATGGAACCACGCATGGCCGTGTCGGATTGGATGTTTTCCATCTTGTAGTAATCCATCACGCCAAGCCGACCGGAGCGGAAGGCCTCGGCCATCGCGAGCGGCACCTGGGCCTGTGCCTCGACGACTTTCGCCTGCATCTCCTGGACGCGAGCCTTCATTTCCTGCTCGACGGCGACCGCGGCCGCGCGACGGATTTCCGCCTGGGCTTGGGCGATGCTCTTGTTCGCCTCGGCCTGCGCTTCCTGCAGTTTGGCACCGACGTTCTCGCCGACATCCACGTCGGCAATGTCGATCGAAAGGATCTCGAACGCGGAGCCGACATCCAGGCCGCGCGCGAGCACGGTCTTAGAAATGCTGTCCGGCGACTCCAGCACGACTTTGTAGCTTTCCGAGGAGCCGATCGTGGAAACAATGCCTTCACCGACGCGGGCGATGATCGTCTCCTCCTTGGCGCCACCGACGAAGCGATCAAGGTGCGTACGCACGGTCACGCGCGCCTTTACCTTCACCTGGATGCCGTCCTTGGCCACGCCATCGATGGTGGTGCGTCCGCTTTCCGGATTCGGGCAATCGATGACCTTCGGATCGACCGAGGTGCGCACGGCTTCAACGACGGATTTGCCGGAGCCCTTGGTCGCCAGGTCAATGGCGCAGGCGCGGTCCCAGTCCAGCACGATGCCGGCCTTCTGCGCGGCGACCAGTGCCTGCACGGTTGGCACCACGTTGCCACCGGCCAGATAATGGGCGGAAATCTTGTCCGTGGTCACCTCGATGCCGGCCTTGACCGCCGTGATGCGTGCATCAACCACGAGGCTGTAGGGCACGCCGCCGAGCCGCATGCCGAGCAGGTTGGCAAACCCGACCGGTGCCCCGTTTAGCTTGGCTTTCAGCCAGGTGCTGAAAAACGAGAAGACGATGAAAGCAATGATCAGCGAGGGAACGCCGATAACGACTAGAATGATGGTGTTGGACATGGCGGGATCAGGGTTTGGTTACGATCAGACGAAAATTATCGAGGCCGGTGACGGTGAGCGCTTCACCTTTGTTGATATGGCCGGATTGGGAATATGCCTCATAGCGGCGTCCTTCGACGAGAACATAACCGCTGGGCACCAAGGCCGTGACGGCTTGGGCGGGGCGACCGACCACCTGCTCCTTCTCGGCGACCGGCGGCTGGCTCACGGCCGAGACGGCCGATTGGATGATGAGCTTCTTGCCAAACCGGGTTTTCGGCAGCCAGACCAGCTCGACGTACAGGGTGACGCCCAACAAGCCAAGCGCGACTCCGGTCGCAATCGTACCGCCGGTCGGGCCCAGCTGCATGAATGAAATCACGCAGCCTGCCATCATGCTGATCGCCCCAAGGATGCCGAGGACCGCACCCGGGACGAATACTTCACCCGCCAGCAGGACGACCCCGAGGAGGAAAAGAATAAGAATCGCGTTCATGTGTCGGCCTTTTCGACAATCACGGCAAAATCCCGGCGGCCGCGGACAACGACGGTGTCGCCCGCATCAACCACCCCAACCTCAACGATGGCCTCCAGGCGACGTCCGGCGATTTCGATCTGGCCGCTGGGACGCAACACCGTGACCGCTTTTCCGCGTTGCCCGATGAGAGAGCCGACCGATTGGGCCGCTTCGGGCGACAGGCCCGCCACCTGGGCGGCTCCGCCAATGGCACTGCCCACGACCATTTTGTCCCACACCCAGCCTTTGGGCATGAATCGCGCCAGGGCCAGGCCCAAGCCCACGGCCAACACGAGGCCCAGGCCGACATTTCGCAGCGGCGAGACGAAGGCATTTCCCGACCAGGCGTCTGTGAGCGGAACACCCGGCCATAGGTCGGCCATGGCCCAGACCAACGAGCCGAGCATCAAGAGGAATCCCGATATGGCCACGATCGCCACGCCTGGAAAAAAGAGAAGTTCCACAATCACCATGATCAGGCCCACCGCAAACAAGAGCAGGGGTTCATGGCCTGAAAATCCCGCCACGTAATTTCCCATGAAGACGACCGCCAGCAGGACGATGCCGGCGATGCCGAAAATGCCAAAGCCGGGTGTCTTGAACTCGATGAAAAGCGCGAGCAGCCCGAGCCCCATGAGAATGGGTGACATGGCATTGAGATACTGCGCCAACTCCTCCGACCAGGTGACATGGAAATGCTGCACCGTGAATTTGCCCGCACCATACTTCTCCGCGAGCAGCTCCTCGATATTATTGGCTATGCCCGCACCCAAAAGAACCCGGGGTGGGTCGCCATAAGTTTGCATGGCCTCGGTCGCCGTGCGGGTGAGCAACTCCCCCTTGGGCTTGATGACCGTGTCTCCAATCTTGAATTCGTAATCCTTGTCGATCATCGCCTCGATGGTCTGCCCCCGATAGCCCTTGCCCTCGGACACGGCCCGCACGCGCGCCCGGAGATAACTGACGATCTTGAGCCGCATGGTGTCGTCGATGTCCTTGCCCCCTGAAGCCACCGGCGCGGAGGCGCCGATCACGCCACCCGGGGCGAACCAGATTTCCTTGGTGGTCGCAGAAATGAACGCACCGGCCGAAATGGCCTCCTTGTTCACGTAGGTGATGGTCTCGCCGGGAAACTTCTCCAAGGCCTCCATGATCTCAAAAGTCTTGTCCAATGCGCCGCCGGGTGTGTCCATGTCCAGCAACACCACGTCGGCCTTGCGATCAATCGCCTCTTTCAAGCCCCGGCGCAGAATGTAAACCGTTGGCGTGTTGATCTCCTCCTTGACGGGAATGACATAAACCACCGTCTTTTTCTCCGGATCCGCAGAAACGGTGGCCGCTGCCAGCCCTTCCGCCAATCCGGTAAGGACCGCCATGAGGACTAGAACCAATAAGCCGGTCTGTTTCAGCATCACAGGTCAGACTCTAGCCCGACATTCATCGCAAGCAAGCACCGGTAACTTACAATCCGGCCGATTCTTTCAAACGGCGTTGCGAATAAATAATCAGACTTAGGCTTGGAACGAAGCCCTCCTTTCGCTTTACCAAGAGCAAATGGAACGCATCCCGTATCTCGGGCAGACAATTCTCAAGTGGCAGGTTGGCTCCTCTTCGTTTCTCGCCCTCCCCGAGAAGGGCGCCCGGCTGATGAATTGGAACGTCACGCTCGGCGACGGCAGTGTCCGCGACATCCTCTATTGGCCCGAGGCCGACAACCTCGACAACATCGCCAGCATCCGGGGCGGAAACCCAATCCTCTTTCCCTTCAGCGGCCGTTCGTACGACCACGGAGAAATCCACCAATGGAAGGCGGAGGACGGTATTCGCCGCCCAATGCCCATGCATGGACTCGCGAGACAAGGGCAATTCCGCCTCACCCGCCTCGACGAAGGCGGCTTCTCGGCGATGTTCATCCCTGACGCTGCTGCCAAAGCCGCTTACCCTTACGACTACGAGTTCGTTGTGAGTTATCGTTTTGATCCGCTCGCCCTGTTCGTCGAACTTCAACTCACGAACCATGGCCGCACGCCGATCCCGTGGTCAGCTGGTCACCATTTCTATTTCACGCTGCCCTGGACCCAAGGCCGTACCCGCCGGGATTACCTGCTCGAGACCACCGCCACCAAACAGCTCAGGCGTGATGAACAGGGTCAGCTCATCGCCGGCCCGCAAACTGGCACCCGCTCCACCTTGGACAACCCGGATTTGATCGACCTCATCCACACCGGTCTGAAGCGGGAGGTATTCGCCGTGACCGAGCAAAACACCGGCGATCGGCTGCTCTTCAGGACCAGCATGGCGGGCAGCAGCGGCAAGGACCTCGCCATTGTCACGTGGACCCAGGACGAGAAGTCGCCCTTCTACTGTATCGAACCATGGATGGGGCCTCCCAACGCCCATGAAACCAAGACAGGCCTGCACAACGTCCCGCCAGGGCAGACCCAGAAATTTTACGTGGAAATTTCCCTGGGCTAATTGCTCGCTATTATTTCCCATCGGCCCCCGGCTAGTTACATTGGCATCATGAACGCTCCTCTTTTCTCATTCATCGAAGGCATTGGCGGCCCCGAGCTGCTCATGATCATGTTCATTGTTCTGCTCCTTTTCGGAGCCGACAAGATGCCCGACCTGGCGCGCGGTCTGGGCCGAGCCGTCCGTGAATTCAAGAAGGCCACCAGCGGGGTGGAACAGGAAGTCCGCCGCGCGATGGAAGAGCCTCCGCCTACGCCTTCTCCGCGCCCACCGGGCACGGTCGGACAATCTGAAGTCCCGAAAAAGATCCCACCTCCACAGGCGGACTGATCAGCCGAACAGCTTGCTTCGATTGAATCGCCAGATGGCGATCGTCATGGCCGCGGCGGTGATACCGATCAGGACGCCCAATATCGGCAGGAGCTGCGCCACGGTGTTGCCAGCCCAGAGCACCGCCCCGAAACCTTCAATGGCCCAGTAAACAAGCGTGAAGCGAGCAATGTGCTGCATGAACTCGGGCATGAAACTGATCGGAAACCAGGCTCCTCCGCAGGCACTCATCGTGATGACCAGCAAGGTGGCCAGGCCACTCGCCGCCTCAGGAGATTTGGTGAGGGCCGAGAGCAGCATACCAAAACTTGTACAGGCGGCAGCCACACAGGTGCACACGAGCAGCAAGGAACCCAGATGCCCAAAGACATCGACGCCATAAAGCAGATGTCCCGCGTAGAACAAGGCGGAGAGCTGCATCAGCCCGAAAAGCACCCCATACAAGAAACGGCCCCACAACAATTGGGCGCGGCTCACCGGTGAAGACAACAGGCGCTGGAACAAACCGGCATTCTGCTCGGAGAAAAAAGCGGCGGCCGAGGCACTGACGGCAAACAAGAGGAACATCACGGCATAACCACCGACTATGCGCGTCGCCGCAGGGGCTTTCACATCCTGTCCCACGACTTGCTCTCGGTCGATTTTTATCAAACGGGAGAGCATGTCACCGCCACCCGTCTGGGTTTCCCCGGTTCCGGAGTTGGTCGGAGCGGACGCCCCGAATGGCTCAAGCCCGAGATTGCCCTGCTCCATGCGCTGCTTGATCACCTCGGCATCCCCGCCGAAAGCCTGCGCAACCGCCCCGGCGACGGTCGTGTTGAAGCGGTCCATGTTCTGTTCGCCCAGATAGTGCTTGGCGCGAGTCTGGAGCGACTGGCCGAGCAACTGCGGCACCGTGGTGAAAATGGTCTTTTGCAGGATGCCATTCACGATCTGCGACTCGATGTCGTTCCGGGGATCGGACAGAATTTTCAGATGCAAACCCAGACTGGTTTCGCTGACGAGGTCGGTGGGAATGACAAGGGCATAGCTGAACCGCCGCTCATGAATCAGCGGCCGCAGATCGGCCTCGGTGAGCGGACGCGTCGTCTTGTCGGGATTGGAAAACTGCGTCACGACCCGGAAAGTCTTCTCCGCCTGCAAGGCATCCACCAGCTTGCGACCGGCGGGTGTGTCGCTCTGGTTCACCACGGCCAACGGAATGCCCGAAGGACCGTTGTCGGTGCGACCGAGACCGAACACGAGCCCCACAATGTAGATGATGAGCATCGGCACGATGAAGCTCAGCATCAGGGCCGCGCGATTGCGGCGGAGCATCGCGAAATCTTTGCCAAGGAGGACGAGAATGGTGCGCATGGGTAAGACTATTCGCGGATGGTGCGTCCCGTGAGGTGCAAGAACAGAGCCTCGAGGGTCGGGCGTTGGCTGGTGAAGTGTCGCGCAGGCAGACCGAGCGATTCGGTGAGCGCGTAGAAGGACGATAGCTTGTAGTCGAGACTGGGACGGAAGCGATGCGTGCCATCAAGGGTCGCCAATTCGCCCTGGCTGGTGAGCTTGGCCGCCAGCGGAGCCGTTTCCGCAATGGCCGGGAAACGGATCTCCTCTTCGAAAGGCAGTTTCAGGAGGAGCTCATCCAGGGTGCCGTTCGCCAGAATCCTGCCCTGGTCGATGATGCCGATGCGGGAGCACATCCGGGTGGCCTCTTCCATGTAGTGCGTGGAATAGACGATGGTGAGCCCCTCCCGATTCAGCCGCTCCAGATACTCAAAGATGGCATTGCGCGATTGGGGATCGACCCCGACCGTCGGCTCATCACAGAGGAGCAGCTTAGGCCGGTGCAGCAGTGCGGCCGCGAGGTTCAACCGACGCTGCATGCCGCCGGAGAACGTTTTCACCTGATGCTTTTGCCGATCCGTCAGCTGGACAGCGTCCAAGGCCTCATCAATGCGCTCCCGCAAGGTGGCCCCCTGCAACCCGTACAATTGACCAAATATCCGGAGATTCTGCAGCGCACTCAAATCCTGGTACAGGGCGATATGTTGCGGCACGAGCCCCAGCGCCACCCGACTGGCTGAGTCCGCGGTCGTGAGCTGTTTGCCGTCCAGACTGATGCTGCCGGAGTCCGGAGCGCGCAATCCGGCAATGAGAGACATGAGCGTCGATTTGCCCGCTCCATTGGGACCCAGCAGGCCATAGAATTCACCGGAGGCGATGTTGAGCGAAACATCGTTCAATGCCGTGATCGCACCGTAGCGTTTGGAAATCTGATTGAGTGAAAGCATGAGGTCGGTGGTCCTTGCAGGACAGCAAGGGGCATTCGGTCAGACGATGCGAGCCCGGGTTGACCACCATTGGTCATGGTCATCGTGACCTCCTTCCGTCCCGCAATTGGGAAGGGCCGGTTCCAACTCTGTTTCAATCTAGCCCGGCCGCCGGCCGCGAGATTCGGCAATAAAATTTTCTTCCGCCTGTCATCCGATGACTTACGGCGTGCGCTGCAACTTGGCCCAATCCTTGCGTGTGTTGTGGTAACAAAAACAATGACCATGAAAACAAATCACCTCCTCTTCCTCTTGGGTTCCCTCGTCCTCACCACCATCGGCCACGCTGATGACACCGATACGAAGACCTTTGTTCTGCCGACCTACGTCGTCACCGCGCCGCGCACGCTGCCGACGGAACAATCGATCAACAACAGCCTCGCTGCATTCCGTCAGCAGAGTGTGAACCGGGTCCTGACCTCGCTGCAGACAGGTCAGGCACTGGGCAAGAACCTCCTGCCAATCCACCTTGCGGCCACGACGCCCAACTCCCTTACCCGGAGCGCGGACAAGGCGAAAAGCTGACCGGCCCGGCGCAATCTTTCAGTCGGTAGTGTGTGCATAAACCCGCCCTGCAAAGGGCGGGTTTATTGTCGCATCATCCCGGCTCCGCACAACAATCGCGGCATGCAGCCGGATGAGCCCACCGATCCTGTCGCCATTCCCATCACCGGGGAGTTGGATTTGCATACTTTTCGTCCGGCGGAAATTTCCCGGCTGCTCGACGATTATTTCGCGGAGTGTCAGAAGCGCGGACTCTGCCGGGTGCGTGTGATCCACGGCAAGGGCACCGGCACCTTGCGCACGACCGTGAGAAAACACTTACCCCGGGCCCCTCTCGTGGTCTCCTGGGCCAACGGCGATGAGACAAGCGGTGGTTGGGGTGCGACGGTCGTTATGCTCAGGCCCGCAAATTCCCGCGATTCATCCGCAACTAATGCGCGATGACTGGGTTCTATCCTCACCTATGAACGCAATGCACGAAATTGACTACCAGCTGTACGGCGACGACATGCAGTTCGTCGAAGTCGAACTCGATCCCCAAGAGGCCGTCGTGGCCGAAGCCGGCGGCATGATGTACATGGACGATGGCATCGCCATGGAGACGATCTTTGGGGATGGCTCCCAGCAGAACGCGGGCTTCATGGGCGCACTGCTTGGCGCCGGCAAGCGCCTGCTGACCGGCGAATCACTCTTCATGACGGTGTTTCAGAATCAGGGCGCAGGCAAAAAGAAGGTGGCCTTTGGCGCGCCGTACCCTGGCAAGATCATCCCCGTGCGCCTTGCCGACCTCGGCGGCGAACTCATCGTGCAGAAGGATTCCTTCCTCTGTGCGGCCAAGGGCGTCAGCATTGGCATCGCCTTTCAAAAACGACTTGGCGTCGGCCTGTTTGGCGGCGAGGGATTCATCATGCAGCGCCTGACCGGCGACGGCTGGGCTTTCATCCATGCGGGTGGCACCCTTTACGAGCGCACCCTCTCCCCCGGCGAAATCCTGCGCGTGGACACGGGCTGCATCGTGGGTTTCCAGCGCACCGTCGATTACGACATCCAGCTCGTGGGTGGGATTAAGACCGCCCTGTTTGGCGGTGAAGGCCTGTTCTTTGCCACGCTCCGGGGTCCGGGCAAAGTCTGGCTCCAATCCCTGCCCTTCTCGCGGTTGGCCGGTCGCATTGTCGCCGCCGCGCCTCAGACCGGACGCGGCGGTCGCGGCGAAGGATCGGTGCTCGGCGGCCTGGGTCGCGTGCTCGATGGGGACAACCGTTAAACCGTCCATCCCCCGCCCCCACCGTCCGTCAACTCGGGCGTTGAATCAGACTCCCCTCTGTCCCAAATTAGGGACATGGGCACGAAATTCACCTACGCACTGATCCTCACTATCGTCGGAGCCATCTTTCACCTGCTCCTGTACTTCACCGGCTTCCAGACGGAGAAGCTCGCCGTGGGCCAGCACCTCAATTGGCTGGGGTTCATCATCATGATTGTCGTCCTCTCGCTGGGCATCAAAGCCACGCGCGAGGAGGCGCCCGACAAATCGATGAGCTACGGCAAAGGGGTGCTAACCGGGTTCCTCATTTCGCTCATCAGCGGGCTCATGAGCTCGGTCTATACCTTCATCCATTTCAAATTCGTGAACACGGAGTTTGCGGACTACCAGATGGCCATCATCCGCGCCAAATGGGAGGAGGTCGGCATGGGGGCGACCCAGATGGAACAGGCGGAAGGTTTCACCCGGGCCATGCTCAGTCCCGTCGCCCAGGCCATCATGACCCCGATCATGGCCGTGCTCTTTGGCGTGATCATCTCCCTCGTCGCCTCGGCGTTCCTGAAACGGAGCGCGCCTTCTGCTCCCCCGCCGGTCGGCTAAAAACATCGGGGCCGCGCGAGTCGCACGGCCCCGAGGATGGCTACACACACACTGCGGCGACTACTATTCTCGCCACAAAACTCAAAGATCCCGCATCTCAGGCCCGATCTTTCCGTCGGCGCCGCGCGCCGGCAGGCCAAACCGCACCTTGGATCCTGGCTGAAGAACCTTGGTCTCGATCTTGATCTCACCTGACTCGTCGCCGAACTCCCCTTCCCCGATGTCATCGATGCGCGCCCGCACTTCGGGCGGAATCTTCGCCCGATCCTCCGGGGTGTTGAGCGGACCTTGAAAGGTGACCTTGCCGGCGGCATCCTTGACCGTTAGCTCACGCTTGCCCCCGTTGGCGCTGACTTCAATGGATCCGGCATCGTCTGAGAACACGAAGCTGCCGGCCGGAATATCCAGAATCGTCGCCCCCGCCCCGCCCTTCCGGCGAAGCACGTGCACCCTCGGCTGGGCAAACCAGTTCATCCGCTCACCGCCGATCGCGCGCATGACGTCATCATGTTCTGTCTGCGGCAGCCGGGGCATGCCAGGAAACCCATTCCCGAAGACTTTGCCTGCGCCGCCCGGCATTTCGTTGTCCCCGAAAAAGCGCATAACCGGACCGCCGTCGGCGTTTTCCCATGCCATGCGGGGGACTTCCCGCTCGCCGAGCTTGGCCTTGGTGGTCGATTCCTTGCCTCCGCGAACATAGGTGAGCTTCACCTCGTCTCCCGCCGCGTGATTCCGCACCAAGACGCTGAGCTGATTCATGTTGATGAGAATCTGGTCGTCCAGCTTGGTCAGGATGTCGTGGGGTTGGAGCAGGTTGGATGTAGGACTCCCTTCAGCGACTCTGCGGACCACCACGCCGGTGCCACGCGGCAGGCCGAGTTGTGCCGCCACGGTTGGATCGACCGGCATCGTTTCCACTCCGAGAAAAGCCACTTTTTCCATCTCGGCCTCTTCAGCGCCCGGCTGGTCCTTCTTGATGGTAAGACGCGGACCATCAGCTGGCGGCGCTTCGCGACGAACGATGATTTGCTTCTGAACCACAGGTTCAGCGAATCCCACGGCGGTGCAAATGAACAGCAGCGGAATGATACGGGCGGGGTAGGTTTTATTCATGAGAGTACGATAGGTTAATCAAGATTGGCCCGTACGAGCCGGACTTCATCACGGGGGACACTCCAACGGAGCGAGGCGTTGGTAGCGGGATTCTTCCAAGTATAGGTATCAACGTAGCGGTAGCGAAGCTGACGGCCTTCACTTTGATCGGGAAGCGTGGTCACGCCTTCCTCATGCAGATCGTAAAGCACTGAACTCGCCCGCACCGGTTCGTAGCGATTGACGGACTCTGCCGGTGCCACCGCGGTCTGATTGCTGGCCAGATTGGCCTCCGGCGCGATCGCTACCGGGGCCGCTTTTTGATTCAGCTGCACAACCGCTACGATCGCGATTGCGGCCGCGGCGGCCAGCAGGGCCCACGAGGTCCGGCGCCAGCGAGATCGGTCTGGAGTCCTGACGGGGCGCACCGCGGCCACGGCGTTTTCGATCGGTCCCAGCTCCCGTTGGAGCGATTCCATGAACCGGGCCGAAGGTTTGCGGGCAGGCAGCCGCTTCAGTTCATTTTCCAGATTTTGCAGAGTGTCATCCATGGCAAAGGGGCTCCAGTTGCTTGCGCAGCGCATTCAGCGCATAACGATAGCGCGAAGCGGCGGTGTTGACTGATATGTCGAGGACCTGACCGATCTGCTCGAACGTAAATTCCTGCCAGATCTTGAGCATGAGCACCTCGCGTTGCTCCTCGGGCAGGTGTTGCAGGGCGATTTCGATCTCTTGGCGCCGCTCATCGCCTTCGCCCGGCAGGCTGGCAAAAAGTTGTTCTTCGCCGTCGAGACCGATGTCAGACCGCTTTTCCCGGGCCGCCCGTCGATCTTCTTTGCGCGCCAGGTCAACAGCCGCCCGTTTGATGGAGGTGAGAATAAGCGCCTTGGGGTCTCCGGGCAGATGACGCTGGTGACGCCAGTAGCGGACGAAGGCTTCCTGCAGGACGTCCTCCGCATCGGCAAGCGAGCGGGTCCACTGCCGGGCACAAAGGAGCAAACGCGGTCCATGGGCCTCGATCCAGTCCTGCCAGTTGAGTTGCTCATGAGCGTTCTCCATGCCGTGGGTTTCAGGTTGTTTCCTAAAGAGCGTCATGGAGCGGCGGACTTGTCTGGGCTTTTCGAACAATCTTCGAATCCAGACATTAAAAGAGGCCGGAGGTTGCCCCCCGGCCTCTGTTACACTAGCGCTTAATTAAGATGATAAAAGCTTACGCGAAGTAAGCTCGCTGACTGCCCCGGTAATCCGAGACCGCCATCGCCACGACTGCCGCGACCGTGAGGTAGCTGACGGCGAGCGCGATACCGGTCAGATAGTCACCGGTGACTTTGGTTCCACCGAGGCCAGCAACGACGGCGGTGGCGAGGATGGTGGTGACGACTTGGGTGATGTTGGTTTTCATAAAGTTTGGTTGGTTTGGTTGTTTGGCTTGAGCACCTGTTCTTGGTGACGCCCCTACTATACGACATAGCTTGCAATAGTCTAAATACTTAGTTTCTATGCTTTCGATCGTTTTTGCCTATGGAATTATACCAATTACGTTACTTCTTGGCAGTCGCTGAGACAGGAAACTTTACCAAAGCCGCAAGTAAGGTTTTCGTCTCCCAACCTTCCCTCAGCCAGCAGATCCTAAACCTCGAGGAAGAGTTCGGGCAGAGGCTGTTTCATCGGATGGGACGCCGGGCAATCCTCACTGACGCAGGGCAAATACTGCTCGAGCGGGCCCGTCGAATAATTACGGAAGCCGATAACACTCTGAGAGAAATAAAAGAGGACCCCAATCTGGGCCTGCGCGTTTCCGTCGGCGCTATCCCCACGGTCGCACACTTCTTTTTACACACTATCGTCGCCTACTGCCAGGCCAACGAGATCTCCCTCACACTCAGCAGCCGCGAGGACTTCCGTGCGCCACTCGTCGCGGCCGTCCTCGACGGAGCCCTGGATTGGGGCGTGGTCTCCATGCCTTTGGCGGACCCGATGCTCGAGATCGTCCCTTTATTCACTGAACAACTCTTGCTCGCGTTGAGCAGCAACCATCCTCTCGCAACCGCCCCCAAGGTGAGTCTCAAGGATTTGCGTGATCAGAACTTCATCATGGCCGGCGGCGCGTCCTCCCTGACCACCCAACTGATCGAGCAATTGAGCGAGGAACACGCCTTCAGCCCCAAAGTGGCTCATCGGTGCGCTCAACTCTCTACGCTCAAATCACTTACCGCTCTCGGCCTCGGGGTAAGCATTCTGCCGAGGAGCGCCCGCTCGGTGAACGAACCGGAGGGCCTCGTCTACCGACGCCTCGATGGACCACCGCTCACTCGAAAAATCGTTCTCATTCGCCACCGCCGCCGCCACCTGAGCAAAGGCGCCAAACTGTTCGCCCAAGCGGCTCGGGCCGTAGTCGGTCCGATCGACACACCCACGACCACGTCCCCTTTTCTCACCGGGCACACCTCAACCTAAGTTTGCACCCCCGGCCGTTTACTGCGTATCTGCCAACCCATGCCTGCTTCCACGATCGTGTCACCGCCTCCTCCGCAGGTCCTTGCGACCCGGCCGGAAATCCTGGCTCCCGCCGGAGACTGGGATTGCGTGCGGGCGGCCGTGGAAAACGGGGCGGATGCCGTCTATTTCGGTCTGGAGCGCTTCAACGCGCGCATGCGGGCAAAAAACTTCACCGTCGCCGACCTTCCCAAGCTCATGGAATTCCTCCACCGGCGCGGAGTCCGTGGATACGTGACTTTCAACGTGCTGGTCTTTGCCGACGAGCTGAACGCCGCCGAGGAGTACCTGCGGGCCATCATCGCCGCCGGGGTGGATGCCGCGATTGTCCAGGATGTCGGTGCTTGCCGCCTCATCAGGTCCATCTCTCCGGATTTCCCGATTCACACGTCGACTCAGATGACGGTCACGAGCGCCGCCGGCGTGGACTTCGCCCGTGAGCTCGGCGCCAATCTGGTGGTGCTCGCGCGCGAGAACTCACTCAAGGACATCGTGGCCATTCGCGACGCGCAGCAGTCCGCCCCCGTCTCCCTGCCACTCGAAGTCTTCGTGCATGGCGCCCTCTGTGTCGCTTATTCCGGACAGTGTCTCACCAGCGAATCGCTCGGTGGCAGGTCCGCCAATCGCGGTGAATGCGCCCAAGCCTGCCGTATGCCCTACGAGCTTGTCTCGGACGGAGCGAAGATCGAACTCGGAGACCGCCGGTACCTGCTCAGTCCCCAGGACCTTTCCGGTCTCGAAGTCCTGCCTGATCTCATTCGTGCCGGAGTTGCCTCCCTCAAGATCGAGGGCCGGCTCAAGAGCCCCGAATATGTCGCCAACATCACCCGCGTCTACCGCCGGGCGCTCGATGCCGCGATGGCGCAGGTCGATTCCGCTTCTGGCGCTGGGGCGCGCGCCCCTGAGTTCGACCCCCAATCGGCCCGCTACGACCTCGAAATGGGCTTTTCCCGCGGCCTCTACACCGGCTGGTTCAAAGGGATCAACAATCAGGAGCTTGCGCACGCCCGGTTCGGCACCAAGCGCGGGGTGTTTCTCGGCGAAGTGACCAGGGTTGGTCGCGACCATGTCGCTCTGAAGCTTGTGGCTCCGCTCAAACCGGGTGACGGCATCGTCTTCGACGCGGGTCGGCCCGATGAAAAGGAGGAAGGCGGACGCGTCTATCAGGTTGAGACCCGCCAGAGCGAAACAACCCTGCGTTTTGGACAGGGTGACTTGAATTTCGAACGCATCCAGCCCGGCCAGTTGCTCTGGAAGACGAATGATCCCGAACTCGATCGACGGGTGCGCCAGTCCTATGAGGGCGATCAGGTGCGCTACCGCCGCCCGCTGCATCTCTCCGTACATGGTCATGTGGGCTCACCGCTCACCGTGATCGCACGTGATGACGAAGGCCATGTCGCGCAGGCGGACTCAACCAGTCCGCTGAGTGCAGCCAACAAGCAGCCTCTTTCCGCCGAGCGTCTCCGCGACCAGCTTGGCCGGCTCGGCGGCACGCCTTTCGAACTGGGCACTTTGGACAATCACCTTGAGGGCGAGGTGATCGTGTCCCTGAGCGAGCTCAACGAGCTCCGGCGCCGGGTCGTCACGGCGATGGACCAGCTTCGGGCCGCACCCAAGCGCTGGCAAATGAACAGCCCCGCCACTGCCCAGGCCGCCCTTGATTGTCCCGCTGCCGCTCCTGCAACACCGCTCACCGAACCCGAGCTGATCGTCGTCATCCGCCATCTGCACCAGCTGGACGCGGCATGGTCCGCGGGTGCGCGGACGATCTACTGTGAGTTTGAAGACCCCAAAAAGTATCGCGACGCGGTCGCCCGTTTCCGCGAGTTGCGCGCGACCGACACCGGCGGCACGCTCTGGGTAGCTCCGCCCCGCATTTTCAAGCCGGGCGAAGAGTGGATTCTCAAGCAGGTGCTATCCAGTGAAGCCGACGGCTATCTGGTCCGCAATTACGACCATCTCCGCTGGTTTGCCGGCCAACGCCGTCGCGGCGACTTTTCCCTGAATGTCGCCAATCCCCTCACGGCCGGCTATTTCATCAACCACCTCGGCCTGGAGCGCGTGACCGCGTCCTATGATCTCAACGTGGCGCAACTGGAGGGTCTCCTGAAGGGCGCTCCGGCGGCGTGGTTCGACATCACTCTTCACCAACATATGCCCATGTTTCACATGGAGCACTGCGTGTTCTGCGCCTTCCTCTCGGAGGGCACCGACTACCGCAATTGCGGCCGTCCCTGTGACAGACATGACGTTCGCCTGCGCGACCGCGTCGGCGCCGAGCACCCGTTGAAGGCCGACGCGGGTTGCCGCAACACGGTCTATAACTCGCGGGCCCAGACCGGGGCGGAGTTCGTCGACCGGTTGCTCGCCCTGGGCGCCCGCTCCTTCCGCATCGAGTTCCTCAATGAATCGGACGACGAACTCCAGAGCACCGTCCGGCGTTATCGCCAGCTCCTCCGGGGTGAAATCTCGGGGGCGGAACTCTGGCGGGAGTTCAAGCTGATCAACCAGCTTGGGGTCACCCGGGGACAGCTGGAGACCGCCCCGGCGGCCATGCGCCGGAAAGGGTGAAGACAGGTCCTGAATTTTAGTCGCTTCCCGCCGAGCGGTCCGTTTATTTGCAGCCCTCTCGCATGGATCAGACCAACGGCAAAACCGTCACCACCACCCCGCCGGCCTCCCCTGCGCCCGCCACCAATTCCCACGACCTTGAGATCAAGGACGCCTTGGTGATTTTCACGCCCATCTGGGAGGACCTGGAAGCCCATTTCGGTCGCGAACACCTGCGCTTCCCCAAGGAGATCATATTGCTTGGTGGCGCCCCCGGTGCCGGCAAGGGCACCAACACCGGCTTCATCGCCCGCACGCGCGGGCTCACCTGCGATCCTGTCGTGATGAGCGCCCTGCTTGACACGCCGGAGATGAAACGGATCAAGGACGCCGGCAACATGATCGGCGACCGCGAGGTGCTGGCCGTCCTCCTGCGGGAACTGCTCAAGCCCGAATACCGTGACGGCGTGATCCTCGACGGCTTTCCCCGCACGAAGGTGCAGGTCGAATGCCTCAAGATGCTGTTTGAGAAAATGGTCCAGCTGCGCCGCGAGTTTTACAGCACGCCCCTCGCGATCCACTTCCGGCAACCCGTCATCCAGATCGTCGTGCTCTTCGTCGATGAAAAGGAAAGCGTCGCCCGTCAGCTCAAGCGCGGACAAGAGGCCAAGGTTCACAACGAGGAGGTCCGTCGCACCGGTGACGGCACCTTGCTCGAGGAGCGCCCGACCGACTTCGACGAAAAACTGGCCCGCCGCCGCTATCGCGTGTTCAAGGAGCAGACTTGGGATGCTCTCCTGTCGCTGAAGGACATCTTTCATTACCACCTGATCAACGCCCAGGTTTCCATCGCCGAGGTCGAGCAAAACATCCTGAGCGAACTCGAGTACCAAAGCTCCCTGGAACTCGACCCCAGCACCTTTGACCGCCTGCGCACCCTGCCTCTCGCCAGCGAGATCGTCATCCACGCGCGACAGGAACTTGTCCGCCGCCTGGACAATTACGAGCTGACCCAACCCGAGCTGTTTCAGCGCGTCATCAACCTGATCGACAAAAAGATCATGCCCATCGTCAAGCGGCACGCGCTTTCCGGACACGCCAACTTCAACAGCGAAGACCCGGTCCTCTACGAGCACGACGCGCTCGCCATGCTTATCGACATCTTTTCCGAGCGCGGCTACCACGCCGTCGTGGACATCCACCGGATCGAGATCCCCGAATCCGTCGACCTCACCACCGGCAAGATTAGCTGCCGGGTCAAAAAGGTCTTCCGCACCATCATCCGTTTCAAGGGCTCCGAAATCCGCCGCGGGTAGCCGCGGCACCCCGCCCATTTCCCACTTCACCTGACCGGCCGGCTCTGCTTCCGTCCCGTTGACATGCGTATTCTCATCACCGGCATCTGTGGCTTCGTCGGCAGCACCCTCGCGCGCGAGCTGATCGCCGCCGGGCACTCCGTATCAGGCTTCGACAATTTCATCCGCCCCGGCAGCGAGACGAACCGCGCGCCATTGGAAAAGCTCGGCGCCAAGATCGTCACGGCCGACCTTCGCAACCCCGCCCAGATGGACGCCCTGCCGGTCGCCGACTTTGTGGTGGACGCCGCCGCCAATCCCAGCGTGCTGGCCGGCGTGGACGGCAAGACGAGTTCCCGTGAGTTAGTGGACCACAATCTCACGGGCACCATCAACGTGCTCGAATACTGCAAGGCTCACAAAGCCGGCTTCATTCTTCTCTCCACCAGCCGCGTTTATTCGATCCCGCCGCTGGCGTCGCTCGCCACCGTGGTGCGCGACGAAGCCCTCACCCCGGACACCACCAAGCCGCTGCCCGCCGGCCTGAGCCCTGCGGGATTGAGTGAAACCTTCGCCACCACCGCCCCCATTTCGCTCTACGGAGCCACCAAGCTTGCCTCCGAGGCCATGGCGTTGGAGTACGGCGAGACCTTCGGTTTCCCGGTGTTCGTCAACCGCTGCGGCGTGCTGGCCGGGGCCGGACAATTTGGCCGGGCCGATCAGGGCATCTTCGCCTACTGGATCAATGCCTGGCTGCGGAAGCGTCCGCTCAAGTATCTCGGCTTTGGCGGACTCGGCCATCAGGTGCGCGACTGTCTGCATCCGCGCGATCTGGTGCCGTTGTTGGAGAAGCAGTTTGCGGCACCCCGGGTCGCCGCAGCGGACCGGTTGGCCAATTTCTCCGGCGGCGCGGCCTCGGCCATGTCCTTGCGCCAGCTCAGCGACTGGTGCGAACGTCGCTTCGGCCCCCATCCGGTGGTCCAGGATGGCACGCCGCGCCCCTTTGATATCGGGTGGATGGTGCTCGACCATGCCAAGGCGAGCCGCCTCTGGGACTGGAAACCGTCCACGCCCAGGGACTCCATTCTTTCGGAAATCGCCCTCCACGCGGAAGCCAACCCCGGGTGGCTGGAGCTGTCCGCCCCGCGCTAACCGAGGCTTGCCGGCCGGGCATTTGTCGCAAATCTCCCCCGGATGTCCGGTTCGCGATCACGCCCACCCATCCAGCCCCCGCTGACTCTCTTCTCGATCGTCATCCCGGCCCATAACGAGGAGGAATCCCTTCCTCCGACGCTGCGGGAGATCTATGCGGTGATGACCCGCGAGCAGGTGCCGCATGAGATCGTGGTGGTCGACGACGCGAGCCGCGATGGCACGTGGAAGGTCCTGCAGGAACTGCGCGCTACCATTCCAACCTTGGCACCGGTGCAGAACAAGGGCCCCAATGGCTTCGGCCGCGCGGTCACCTTTGGGCTGAACCACATGAAAGGCGACGCCTGCACCATCATGATGGCCGACGCCTCCGATTCTCCGGATGATGCCGTCAAATACTGGCGCCTGCTCAACGAAGGCTGGGACTGCGCGTTCGGCAGCCGCTTCGTAAAGGGCGGCAAGGTGATCGATTACCCCCGCATCAAGCTTTGGGTCAACCGACTTGCCAATTTTCTGGTCCGCATCGGTTTCAACATCGCCCTGAACGACACGACCAACGCCTTCAAGGCCTACCGGCGCACGGTGATCGAAGGGTGCCGCCCCTTCCTCGCACCCCATTTCAATCTCACCGTCGAGATCCCCCTGAAGGCGATCGTCCGCGGCTACAGCTGGACGGTCCTTCCCATCTCCTGGCAAAACCGCAAATACGGCGAGGCAAAGCTCAAGATCAAGGAAATGGGCAGCCGCTACTTCTTCATCTGCGCCTACGTCTGGCTGGAAAAGTATTTCAGCCGCGGCGACTACAAGAAACGGTAAGCCGCCCTCCGATGTCCGTTTTCTTCGAGTGGCTCGATGCCCATCCCCCTTCCTATTGGGTGATCGCCTGGACCAGCCTGGCCCTTTGCGGGCTCTCCGCCTGGTTGCCAAAACCGGAAACCGAAGGCCCGGGCTGGCGGCGTTGGGCCTTGCATCCGGCGGTGTTCGCCAGCCTCGTCTTTCTCACCCTCTGCGCCTTTCGCTGGCCCTCGTGGTTTGAACCCAAGGAGCTCAATCCTGACGAGTCGCAGATCATCGCGGGCGCAATCACCCTCAGGGACAACCCGGTGTTCTGGAAGAGTGTGGATGGTACGACGCACGGCCCCCTGAATGAGTACATCCTGACCGCCGCCTCGCTGGTCGGCGTGCCGCTGAACTATCTCGGAGCCCGCTTGATGGCGGCACTCCTGATCGCCGGCGCCCTGCTCTGTGCCTGGGGCACCCTGCGCGAGCTGCTGCCCGAACGTTCAGCGCGGCTGGGCATCCTGCCCGGTCTGGCCTTCTGGTGTTTCTCCTGGCTCGGGGATTTTTTGCATTTTTCAAGCGAACTGGTGGCGCTCGCCCTCCTCTCGGCCGCCAGTTGGGCGGCAATCGCCGCCCTGAGATCATCCAATGTCCGCCCTTGGGTATTGGGTCTGACCGGGGCAAGCCTGGCACTCGTGCCGCTGGCAAAGTTGCAGGCCACGCCATTGGCGCTCGGCATGGGACTGGGCTGCCTCGTTGCTCTCGTCTGGCCGCGGGCCGCGGGGTGGCGCGCCAATCTGCTCGGACTTTGCGGAGGCGCCCTCGCCGTAGCGGCCTTGCTCGGACTCTATCTCGTTGTCTACGGCTTGGAGTCACAATTCTGGTACTCCTATGTGGTGAGCAATCTGAGTTACGCGGATTCCCGCCACCACCCGCTGGTCGAGATGCCGAATTTCTTTTTTGAGTTCATGACCACCGGGCAGAGCTTTGCTTGGTTCTTCTATGGCTGCCTGTCCTTCGCCCTCCTTCAGGCGAAGAGCACCTGGCGGGAAGCCAACCCGTTCATGCGTCATGTCCTGGTCGCGGCCTGGATAGCCGTGGCGGGCGCCTATTTTTGCGTCGTGGCTCCGGGCCGGGAGGTCCCGCACTATCTGCAGCTGCTGGTCATTCCCGTGACGGTCCTGACCGGGCTCTACCTACCAGCCGCCGGCACCGGCTTCCGAGGCCACTGGGGCACGTACGCCCTGTTCCTGCTCTTGGGGCTCGTTCCCCAGATCCAGAATCGCGTCCTCGCCGCCCAGCTGCAACTCGGTCATCTCGCCGAGTATGCCGCCAATCCCATTTCAGACGCCGGACGCTTCATCCGTGAACGCCAGAAGCCCGGGCAGTGTCTCGCCGTCTGGGGCTGGAACGCACAACTCCACATCGAAACCGGCCTGCCCCAGGGCACCCGCGAGGCGCACAGCGCTTTTCAGCTCATCCACGGTCCTTTGCGGGAATTCTACCGGAACCGCTACCTCCGTGACATGACCAGCCGCCTCCCTGAGTGGTTCGTCGATGCCGTGGGCCCCAAGCGCTTCGCGTTTGAACACCGCAGCATCGACGGCCACGAGACTTTCCCGGAATTGGACCGTTTGATCAGGGAACGTTACGTTATGGTGGCGGAGCTGGACTCCATGCGGATCTACCGCCTGGCTCCCTAGACCGTCGTCAATATCAGCTTGTTACACGGCAGAAACACACCCTATCTTGGCCCAATCCTATGATCTATCTTCTCGGAGGTTCCGGTTACGTCGGCTCAGCTTATCAGGCCCTGTTGCAGCGCAAAGGGTTGGCCTTTCGCAATCTGCGGCGCGCCGACTTTGATTACACCAACCAGAAGGCGCTCACCGATCTCCTGCGCAAGGAAAAGCCTGCTTTCCTCATCAATGCCGCCGGCTACACCGGCAAGCCCAACGTCGACGCCTGCGAACTGCATAAGGCCGACTGCCTCTTCGGCAACGGCGTCCTGCCGGGCACCATCGCCCAGGCTTGCACCGATGCGGGCGTGCCTTGGGGACACGTTTCCTCCGGGTGCATCTACACCGGGTCCCGGCCGGACGGCACAGGCTTCACCGAGACCGACACCCCCAACTTCACTTTCCGCACCAACAACTGCAGCTTTTACTCGGGCACCAAGGCCCTCGGCGAAGAGGTACTCGCCGGTCGTACCGACGTCTATGTCTGGCGCCTCCGCATCCCCTTCAATGAGGTGGACAACCCGCGCAACTACCTGACGAAGCTGATCCGCTACAACACGCTGCTCGATGCCGCCAACTCCATCTCCCAATTGGAGGAGTTTGTCGCCGCCACCTTTGCCTGCTGGGAGAAGCGCGTGCCTTTCGGCATCTACAACGTGACGAATCCCGGCGAGGTCACCACCCGCCAGGTCGTCGACCTCATCAAGAAAACCGGCGTTTCCAACAAGGACTTCAAGTTCTTCACCGACGAGGCCGAGTTCATGCGCACCGCCGCCAAGACCCCACGCTCCAACTGCACCATGAACTCCAGCAAACTCGCCGCCACCGGAATCAAGATGACCGAAGTGCACGAGGCCATCGAACGCGACCTCCGTCGCTGGGTAAAAGCTTCCGCCTGATCCAAACATGAACATCCTTGTCACCGGCGGCGCCGGCTTCATTGGCAGCAATCTCGTCCGCCTTCTCGTCAACACGACGGAGCACAGCGTTCTCACCGTCGACGCCCTCACTTACGCCGGCAACCGCCACTCCCTGGACGACCTGAACGGTAATCCGCGCCACCGTTTCGCCCAGGCGGACATCTGCGACGCCGACGCCATCGGCAAGCTTTTCGCCGAGTTCAAACCCGACTGGGTCATGCACCTCGCCGCCGAGAGCCACGTCGATCGCTCCATCGACGGACCCGGCGCCTTCATCCAGACCAACGTCGTCGGCACCTACACGATGCTGCAGGCCGCCCGCGCCCACTTCGAGAAGCTCACCGGTGCCGCCAAGGACCGCTTCCGCTTCCTGCACGTCTCAACCGACGAGGTTTACGGCTCGCTCGGTGCGACCGGCCTGTTCACCGAGGAAACCCCGTACGACCCGCACTCGCCCTACTCCGCCAGCAAGGCCTCGTCCGACCACCTCGCCCGCGCCTGGGCCGACACCTTCAAGCTGCCCGTGCTGGTGACGAACTGCTCCAACAACTACGGCCCCTTTCAGTTCCCGGAAAAGCTCATCCCTGTCGTCATCCTCAAGGCCCTCCGCGGCGATCCGATCCCCGTCTACGGCAAGGGCGAGAACATCCGCGACTGGCTCTACGTCGGCGACCACGCCGAGGCGTTGCACACCGTCGTGGCGAAGGGCCGCGTCGGCCAGACCTACAACATCGGCGGCAACAACGAGCGTCAGAACATCGACCTCGTGCGTCTGCTGTGCAGCCTGCTCGACGAATTCCGTCCGCGTCAGGACGGCAAAAAATACGACTCCCAGATCTCCTTCGTCACCGATCGCCCCGGCCACGACCTGCGCTACGCCATCGACGCCACGAAGATCAAGCGCGAGCTCGGCTGGACGCCAAAGCAGGACCACACCTCCGGATTCCGCAAGACCGTGCAGTGGTACCTCGACAACGAGGCCTGGTGGAAGGGAATCCTCGACGGTTCGTACAAACTCGAACGCCTGGGCACCAACACCTGATCCGGCCACCGACCAGACGAAATTCCACCCGGCTCCGAGTGGAATTCGGCCTTGGAGGTGGTCCCAACCATTTCGCTGACAACCCTCTCCTCTCATGAATCGCAAAGGCATCATTCTCGCGGGCGGCTCCGGCACCCGGCTCTATCCCCTGACCATCGCCGTGAGCAAGCAGCTCATGCCGGTCTACGACAAGCCGATGATCTATTATCCGCTGTCGGTGCTGATGCTTTCCGGCATTCGCGAAATCCTGATCATTTCCACGCCCACCGACCTGCCGCTGTTCCGCAAGCTCCTCGGCGACGGCAGCAACCTCGGCGTGAAGTTCAGCTACGCCGAGCAACCCAGTCCCGACGGCCTGGCCCAGGCGTTCACCATCGCCGGTGACATCGGCTTCCTTACCGGACAGGAACCTTCCGCCCTCGTGCTCGGTGACAACCTGTTCTACGGCTCCGAGTTTGTCGCCTCCCTCGCCGAGGCCAGCGCCCGGATCGAAGGCTCCACGATCTTTGGCTACCATGTCGCCAATCCCACCGCCTACGGGGTGGTGGAATTCGCTCCGGACGGCCGCGTGCTCTCCCTCGAGGAGAAGCCCGCCCAACCCAAGTCGAACTACGCCGTCCCGGGACTTTATTATTACGACAAGGACGTGGTTGCCCTGGCTCGCGCCCTGAAGCCCTCGAAGCGCGGCGAACTCGAGATCACGGACCTCAACCGCCTCTACCTCGAGCGCAACAAGCTGCACGTCGAACTTTTCGGCCGGGGCACCGCCTGGCTCGACACCGGCACCCATGACTCACTGGTGGAGGCCGCGACCTTTGTGCACGTGCTTGAGAACCGCACCGGTCTCAAGATCGCGTGCATCGAGGAGATCGCCTACAAGGCCGGCTGGATCGACCGCGCCGGCTTGGAAGCCAACATCAAGAAACTCGGCAAGTCCTCGTACGGCGAGTACCTCAAGCGTCTCCTCGCCTAACCGTTTTCCCGGGCGGCCGGATCAGATTTGGCTCCGCTTTACAGCGGAGATGCGCACACTGCCGCCATGCGTCTGGTCGCAGTTTCCATCGTCAAGAACGAGGCCGATATCATCGAGGCCTTCGTGCGCCATACCGCCGCCTGGGTGGACCACCACCTCATCTTTGACCACGACAGCACGGACGGCACCCGGGAGATCCTCCGCGCCCTGCAGTCCGAAGGCCTGGCCGTTTCGCTGTTCCGCGATGATGCGCCCGGCCACCTGCAGCAGGCCCGCAGCAATCACCTCACCCGCCTCGCCGCCAGCGAACACGGGGCCGATTGGATTCTGCCACTCGATGCCGACGAGATCCTGAGCGGGCCCGGCCGCCCTGAACTCGAGGCTACTCTGCAAGCCGCCGGAACCGGACAAACGGTGAGCCTGCCCCTGCTCGATTATTGCGCGACTCCGGAAGACGACCCCAACGAAACCAATCCCGTCCGGCGCCTGCGGCACTGCCGCCCCGACTGTTCGGTGACGCGCAAAATCATTGTGCCCCGGGAACTCGCGGTTGATCCGGCCCTGCTCGCCGGCAAAGGCAGTCATGCCCTCTTTCGCGGAGACACCGCACTGCCCAGCCAGTCGCTTCCGGCCGCTTTCCATCTGGCCCATCTGGCCATGCGCTCGCCGCAGCAGCAGGTGCTGAGGGTGGTCCGCGCGGAATTGCAGCGCCTCTGTCGCGGCCAAGCCGCCGCCGGCTTGGATGAACATTATCGTCTGGGCTTCCAGTTGCTCGCCGAGGAGCCGGATCTGTTTTTCTCCACGGTGCACACGCCGGCCGCCGAACTGCGCCTGCTGCCGATCAACTACCGCGGCGGCCCGCTCCGCCATGCTGCTGCCCATGACTGGTCCCGGGTGGCCCGCGCTCTTCTCCCCACCTTGGAGCAAATCGCCACCAGCCACGGGCGACTGGCTGACGCTCTGGGAGTCGATCTGGCGCCGCCCACCCCCGCCAACCACCAGATCAGCGAAATCCCTCGTTCGGCCCAGATCGAGCGATCCCTCCGGACAGTTGCTGGGAACTTCAGCGGATTCACCGCTTCCTCCGGCTGGGGCCCCCGGGAGGGGCCCGTTCCTGAAGCGTTCCTCCCGCCTTTCCACTGGGGCTACGCTCCGGCTACCCATTTGGTCATCGAGCCGACCACCGGGTCGCCTGCCACGCTGGTCGCCGATCTCCTGACTTACAGTCCGAACCAGACGGTGCGCATCGAACTGAACGGCACTCTCCTGCTGAAACACGCCTTCCCTCGCATCAACCAGCGAGATCGCCTGACCGTGCCTTTGCCCACACTTAAGTCCGGCCGCAACGATCTCGTCTTTCGCTACAGCCAGAGTCTCGTCACCGACCACGACGCCCGGCCGTTGGCGGCCATCTTCCTGACGCTGCGGATCATCCCCGGAGCGACGACGGCATGAAGGTCTCATTCATCATCCCCCTATTCAACGGCCTGGAACTGACGCAGGCCATGCTGGCCAGTCTGCAAGCCACCGTGCCGGCCAGCCTGGGGCACGAGATCATTTTCGTGGACGATCTCAGTCAGGACGGCACGCGTGCGTGGCTGCCGACCCTGCCCGCACCCTGTCGTTTTCTTCTCAACGAAACGAACCACGGCTTTGCCGCGACCTGCAACCGCGGCGCGGCCATCGCCACGGGTGAGTTCCTCTTTTTCCTAAACAACGATCTGGTGCTGCTTCCCCGCTGGCTGGAGCCGATGCTGTCCGCTTTCGACCGTTTCCCAAACCTCGGTCTGGTCGGCAATGTGCAGCAGAATTTCGCCACGGGCGCGATCGACCACGCCGGGATCTTTTTCAACCACAAGGGCAAGCCCGAGCATGACACCCGCCGCGGGTCCGGTCTGGCCGGCTACCGCGCGGCCATCGCCGTCACCGGTGCCTGCTTCGGTCTGCGCGCCAATGTCTGGCGCCAGCTCGGCGGTTTCGACGAGGGTTTCCGCAACGGCTGCGAGGATGTCGACCTCTGCCTGCGCGCCCGCCGGGCCGGGTTGAAGAACAAGGTGAGCCTGCGCAGCACCGTGCGTCATCACGTCAGCGCGTCCGCCGGCCGCAAGCTCCGCGACGAGCACAACACCGCGCGTTTGCACACCCGCTGGTGGGCCGAGATCATTCCGCACATCCTGACTGGTTGCGATCGCGCCACCCTCGCCGCCTCGTGGGACGAGCCGCGCAATTATCCGGACCCCCGCCTGGCCCGTCAGGCTTTTCTCCATCTCTGCGGCCTGCTGCCTCTGCCATCCGCCGCCCTGCTGGATGCCGCCGCCGCCCTGCTGGCCATCGAGCGTGCCCGCTGGGATCACCTGTTTCACGGCGATCCGTTGAAGCCGGAGCGGGAGGTGGCGTGGCAGTTTTCCCCGCTGATCCCCGAGGATCCGCCGGTCATTTGATCTCGTTGCGCTCCACTGAACGCACCACCGACTGCGGCCGGCGGTTCACGGTCAGAAACATCCGGCCAAGGTATTCCCCGATCAGGCCAAGGATCACCAATTGGGTGCCCGAGAACACCAGGAGCGCGCCCATCAATGTACCCCATCCGTAGTCGGGCCCCTTGTTCGTCAGCCTCAGGTAGAACACAAAACCCAGCCCGAGAATGCCACCGACGGCCATCAACAGACCCAGCAGCGTCGCCAGACGCAGGGGCATGATGGAGAAATTCACGAAGGTGCTCACCCACAGCCGCACCAGCCGCCGAAGGTTGTAACCGCTCTGACCGGCGGTCCGGGCCGCGTGGCGCACCTCGATGGCGCCCACTTCCTGCGTGACCTGCAAAATCAAACCGTCGATGTACGGAAAGGGACTTTCATGCCGGGCAACCTCCTGGGCCACGAAGGCGCTGACACAACGGAAACTCGACAGATAAAATCCCTTGGGTTTGTCCAGCAGCCAGTCGGTCAGACGATTGGTGAACCAGCTGCCCAGGTTCCGCCATCCGGAGTGCTGCTTCTCGCTGTAGTGTCCGTAGACCACATCCAGCCGCTCGCGCACGGCGTGCTCCCACAGGCGGACCGCTTCCGCCGGCGGGTTCTGGCCGTCATCATCCAGATTAACAATGTAAGCTCCCTGCGCATGACGGTAGCCGGAGATCACCGCGTTGTGCTCACCGAAGTTGCGCGCATGATTCACGAAGGTGACCGGCACGCGGGCGTTCTTGAGCAGCTCCCGGCAACGCGCGGCGGTCTCGTCGCGGCTGCCATCGTTCACCAAAACCAATTCATGGCCGCCAGCGATGGTCAGCCCGGCGATTTCGTTCACGAGCGGACCAATGGTCTCGGCGCTGTAGTAGAGGGGTATGACGAAACTGAGTGCTGGTCGCATGCTTGGGGTGCGCACTATCCTCAGGGTGAATCATTCCGTGCGTCAGCAAGGAATTCCTGACATTTACAGATTTCCGTCGCCCAACACCTGAAGCACCACGCCTTCGACGGCCAAGGACAGGCTCCGGCTCTCGCCGTTTTCGGGCGGACGGGCGGGCGCGGTCCCCCGCAGCAACAAAACGGACTCGCCCGGGGGCACCTGCATCTCGCCGAAATCATGGCTCCCCATCGTCAGTCCGACCGTCCGTTGAGCCTGCTCCCGTCCATTGAGGACGATCTGCACCGGTTGCACGTCCAGCGCCCGCGCCTGCACGGTCAACCGGAAGCGCACGGGTGCCTCGGTGGGGTTCCTGACCACCAAGCGGGCTTCTCCCGACGTCCACCGCCAGATCCGGCGGTCTTCCCGTTCCGGCTCATACCAGCCCTCCGCCGGCTGAACCAGCAAGCGCCCCTCCTTGACCACCCGCACGAGATGAAACCGTTCATTGCAGACGATGAAGTCGGCCGGACTCGGTGGCATCACCTTCACCAGACTGTCGCTGAGGTCCCACTCACCGCGCAAGGGGGTGTCCAAACGGCCTTCATAACTGTGGGTCACAAAATACTGCGGCTTGCGCAGCAACAGCGCATTGGCCCACATGCGCGCCCAGAAATCCTCCACCCGCATGTTCAGCGAACCGATGCGCGCATCGGCCTCCAGCCGCCCAAGTTCCAGCAGGCTCCGGTCAACCCGCAAGGGGGCCTGCCGCATCGCCCGATAAAAGCGCGCGCCGGCCACCAACACCGCCAGCAGCATGCCGACCCCGGCGCAAGCCCCCGCAAGACGCAGCCACCGCCGCCGATCCTGCATCGCCACAAACCAGCCGCCGAGCCCGACCAGCAACACTCCCTGAAACACGCTCGCGATCTTGTACGCGTCGTAACTGGCATTTGCCCGGGTGAGGGTTTCGCGATCCAGGATCGCCCAGCCCATCGCGACGGGCACGACGAACATGAGGGCGGCCAGGGCCCGCGCCCGCTGGCGCCACCACAGCAACAACACTCCCAGCAGCCAACCGGTCGCCACCACACCCAGCAGCAAAATCCTCAGGCCGGCCGGCCACGGGTGCAGCCCGGCGTCACTGACCAGACCCACCCAACCTTCCGGCGTCAGCCGTGGGATCGGCCAGCCAAAGTTGTATTCCTCAAACAGGCTGAACCGTTCGATGAGTCCCGCAAAGCGCGTCCAAAACACCAAGGCCGACACCCCCAATGTCCCCGCCAGCATCAGCACCACGCGCAGGGAAAGCCGCCAGCGCTTGCCCACCGCCGCCTGGGCCAGCAACCAGCCACCGGCCGGGGCGAGGCAGACCGGCAGAAAAAGATTGTAGCCTCCCGCGAGAATACAGAATGCCACTGTCGCCGGCGCCGCCAAGGACCAGGGCCGGCGCATTCTCACAGCGCCATAGACCACCACGGTCAGCAACAGCACCGCCTGCGTGGCCAGCAGCTGACCCAAGGCACACTGGTCGATCGCGTAGGTTTGCAGAGGGGAAAACGCCATCAAACCCGTCAGCAGCAGCAGTGCTTTGCCCTTCAGTCCAAGGGCCAGCCGGGCGAGGAATAGCAACAGCGGCACATTCATCAGGTGAAAGACCACGCCCGTCAGCCCCGTCAGCTCATGCGCGGGCACATCCAAGATGACCCCGCCATAGGCGATGAAGGCCGAGGGCGTGAAATGATTCAGGCGCAGCCAAAAATCATAAAAATACTCCGTCGAACGCACCCGGGTGACCTCCGGCAGGCCAAGGAATCCGGTGCGGTCGTCCCGCGCAAATTCCCGCATCACCCGCGCCCCCGCCGCGTAATCCGCCGCATCACAACTGCCCAGCGAAAGGGTTGTCGGCTTCGAGGCCGTGGCCGCCATCGGCGCCAGCAGGAACCAACCCGCCAGCACCACCAGCATGGTCGCCCCAGCGACCCCGGCCAGCCCCCGCATTCCCCCACGCCACGCCGCCCCACGCGACCAGGCGAGAAGCATCAGGGCGGCGGGGATGATCTCCGCCACCCAGGCATAGGCTTGCGTGCCCGCCAGCGGCAGATGCGCTCCGACCCAGACTACGGTCGATTGCAAGGCGAGTCCGTAGCCCGGCGCGAAGATCCACCACCAACGCCGCCAGACCCGCGGCAGGGTCAGCCAAGCCAGGCCCAGACCCCAGAAATAGGTGTGCAGCAGCAAGCCGGCTGCGAGGAGGTAAAACCACATGTGACGAGTGCCCGTTGGCGGCCCAATCAAACCTGCCCTCCCGGGCATGGGAAGCGAAAACCCTGCTGGCAGTCCCCCCTTTACAAGCAGCAACCATCCCGCGATAAAAACCCGCTCTTGTCTTCGCCCGCCACCAACCGCATGCCCCCACGACTTCGCGCCAAATTCTCCGGACTTTTCCAGGATGAACTGGCCACCGATTCGTGCTGGATCCGGGAGACCGCCACCCTCTCGTTGCCCTCCCTGACCGGGATCAGCCGCATCACCGTGGTGGGCGAACTGCTGCCGCCCGACCCGGCGGATCCGACTTCACGGGGCCAACCCGGTTTTAGCGCCCAGTTGGATGGCCATGCTTCCGCCCAATTGCCGGATCCGCCGGTGGGGGCTTTCCGGCTCGATATCCCCTTGCCCGCCGGCCTCCCCGCCACCGCGCACACGCTCCGCCTGAATCTCACCGGCACTGCCTGGAGCAACACGCTCGCCTGGTTGGGCCGCGTCTCGGGTCTCAACTTTCTCCAGCCGTGGCGCCGCCAGGCCCGCAACCGGCGCCTGCGCATCCAGCGCATCGAGGCGGGCACGGAGGTCCTGTTCGATTTCGCCAACCGCTCCAATCCTTGGAATGGGGCCTTTGCCCGCCGCTTCCTCAAACTCGGGCTCAACATCGCGGGCTTCTTCAAGGCCGATCTCGGCGTGGGCGAATCCGTCCGCTGCATGGCCCGCGCCGCCGACGCCGCCGGCCTGCAGTCCGCGCTCATCAACCTCAAGCTCCACTGCATCAATCCGCAGACCGACGACACCTTCAACCGGCGTCTGCAGGAGGACAATCCCTACCCGGTGAACGTCTTTCACCTCGACGCCCCCGTTTCCCGCGACATCGACCACCACCACGGCCCCGGCTTCCGGGCGGGCAAATACAACATCGGCTACTGGGCCTGGGAGTTGCCGGAGTTTCCCGATGCATGGATGCATCACGTCAATTACTTCGACGAGATCTGGACGCCCTCGCGCTTTTCCACCGAGGCCATCGCGCAGAAGCTGCCAGTACCGGTGCTGACCATGCCGCACGCGATCGCCTTCACCCGGCCGCAGGGCGATTTCCGCCGCAAATACGGCCTCCCCGCCGACCGGTTCCTCTTCCTCTTTCTCTACGACCTGAACTCATACTCGGAGCGCAAGAATCCCGCCGCCGTGCTCGAGGCTTTCCGCCGGTCCGGTCTGGCCGGCCGCGGCGCCGCCCTCGTCATCAAGGTCCACAACGTGACGGCCAATGCGGCTGACTTCGAGCGCCTGCGCGAGGCCGCCGCCAGCCTGCCGGGCACCACCCTCATCACCCAGACCCTCTCTCGCACGGAAATCTACGAGCTCGAATCCGCCTGCGACTGCTTCGTCTCGCTCCATCGCTCGGAAGGATTCGGCCTGGCCGTGGCGGAAAGCATGTTCCTCGGCAAACCCGTGATCGCCACCGACTGGTCCGGCACGACGGATTTCGTGCGGGCCGACAATGCGTGCCCGGTGCGCGCCACGACCGTGACCCTCGATCGCAACCACGGACCCTACGCCAAAGGGCAGGTCTGGGCGGCACCCGACATCGACCACGCGGCGTGGTGGATGCAACAGCTGCTGGCCGATCGCGCGCTGGTCCAAAAAATCGGTGCCGCGGCGCGCGCCAGCATTGAGGCGAAACTGTCGCCGGCGGTCATCGGACAACGCTACCGCCAACGTCTCGAAGCCATTTCCTGCTGGTAACCCGCGATGAACCAGCTCGAAGGCTTCCTCATCCTCACCACCCTGCCCCTGAGCCTCCTGCTCTGCGGCTACTGGCTGGCCTCTCTCCTCCAAGACAACGACCCGCTGGAACGCCTCGCCTTCGCGCTGCCGTGCGGTCTCGCCCTCCTCCTGGCCGCCGCGGCCGCCGTCAATTTCTTCCAACCTCTGCGCGGCGTCTGGGCCTTCGCCTGCCTCGCGCCCATTCTGCTCACGCTGCTGCTGCCCCGCAGCCGCACCGGTCTTTTCAAGGATCTGGTGGCCACTTATCGTCAGGCGCCGCGGCTGGCTCTGGGCGCCGCGGCAGTGTTCTTCCTTTTTCTCCTCTGGCCCGTGCTGCAGAGCCCTTCCACGCTGTTCTACGACGGCACCAGCAATCACGACAGCTTCTTCTGGATTTCCGCCGCCGAGCATCTGAAACGGCACACCTACATGGAACTGCCGGTCGTGAGCACCACCCAGCCGCTCACCAATGCCGCCACCGCCCTCATCGGCTGGAATCCGCCCTGGGGACGCATCGGGGGGGAAGCCCTCCTCGCGCTGGCCTCCTCTGTCATCGGCGTGTCCCCGCTCAAGCTCTACCTTTACGCCACCGCCAGTCTGGCCGTGGTCTGGTTTGCCCTGGTCTGGCTCACCCTGCGCACCTTCGTGACGGACACTCCCGGCCGGCTGACCGGTGCGGCCATCCTCTGCTTTCAGCCGATCTTCATCTTTTTCTACGGCAACGCCAACCTGCCCAACCTGCTCGGCACGCTGACCGGCACCGCCCTCATCATCGCCGTGGAGCGGGCGATCCGCGCCGGGGCGGGCGCAAGGAACGAGTTCACCGCCTGGGCCGCCCTCGCCGCCCTCTCCCTGCACGGCCTCCTGTGCAGTTATCCCGAGATGGTGCCGTTTGTCCTCCTGCCCGCCGCCTTGTTGTGGTTGCGCCCGTGGGTGACCAAGGCCGCGGGTACCTATTGGCGCACCGGTCTGCTGCTGACCGTGATTCTGCTCGCGGCGCTGGCACTCAATCCCGCGACGACGGTGCGCGCGGTCCGCGGCTTCCTTGCCTCCTTCTCGATGGCACGGGCGGACAACAACTGGGCCAACCTCTTCGCGCCCCTCGATCTCACCGAGTACATCCCGGCCCTGGTCAGCCTGAGCATTGCAGCCTGCAAGGAGCTGGAGTGGTGGTTCGGCGTGCCGCTGAGCGCGCTGATCGTGATCTCGGTGGGCGTCGTGCTGCGCCGCAGTCGCGATCCCTACGGTTTCTGCGCGGGCCTGGCCGGGAGCGGCGCGCTTCTCGCGTACACTCTGGTGACCGGGTTCGCCTACGGCTGGCAGAAGACCGTCCAGTTCTCCGGCATCTTCGTGGCCGTCCTCTTCCCCGCCGCCGTCATCGATATCCTCTGGCGCATGCGGTCCGGCGCGGAGTCCCGCCGGCGCATCGCCTCCGCCGCGCTCGCCGCGATCACCCTCTTCATGGCCTTCGCCGCGTTCATGAACTGCCGCGACATCTACAAGTGGAGCGATCGCAAGGTCATTTCGGCCGACTGGTACAAGCTGCGGGACTATGCCCGCACCAATCTCACCGACGCCCCCGTCCTCGTCGAGGCAGGCTCGTTCCGCATGGCCTTCTTCCACGGGATGTGGGCGACCTATTTTCTCCCTGAGAGCAACCTGTACTACGGGGCCCGCGGCGAGGAGAGCGGCGGTTACCTGCGCGCGTGGGTCGTCAACGAGCAGAACAGCCCGATACCCCACCCCGCCGCCATTCTCGTCGGCCGGCCCTGGTCCGACGCTTTTGACGCCAACTCCCCCCGCATCCTGACCGGGCGTGAATACAGCCTGCTCCAGAAGTCCAACCGCGTCTTCACGATGAGCGGCATGAGCCCGCTGAACGGCATCCCTGACACCGTCACCGAAAAATTCTCGTTCGAGATCCTCCCTCACTCTCCCAGCAATCTGCTGATCGAGCTCATTCCGCGGGTCAAGGGCGTCAAGCCCGTGGTCACGTGGAGCCAGTCGCGCACGGCCGACAACGCCACCGATTTCAACTCGACCCTGACCGGCCCGCCGCCGTGGCAACTCAAAGTCCCGCTCGTTGCGGGCCGGCGCAATACGATCCATTTCAGCCTCACGGATTATCCCGGGTTGCGGGAAGACCTCCAATTCTCCGTGCGCTCACTGCGCATCGAGGACGGGCCATGATCCTCCGCTTCTTTTCACCCGCCCCTCCGGCTGAAGCCTGTTTCAATCCACACCCGTCGCCTCCCCGCCTATGAGTCCCCTGGTCGGCATGCCCTTCTTGCTCGCGGTCGTGGCGGTCATCGTGCTGTCGGGCTATTGGCTGAACGGCTTTGATCTGGTCGACACCCTCGCCGAACGCCTGGCGCTGGCTGCCGTTACCGGCCTGGCAACCCTGCTGCTGGTGGCGGTGGCCGCCAACTTTTTCCTGCCTCTCTCCGGCGCTGGGATGTGGGTCTGCATGCTGCCGGCAGCCGGGACCGTCCTGTGGCCCCGCACCCGCCAGAGCCTGCTCGCGGATGGCCGCGACCTGATCCGTTCTCGCTCCGGCCTCATGGTCATCGTGTTGGCCGCCGTGTTTCTGACGTGGTTGCTCAGAACCTTCCTCTGGTATCCGCAGGCGCTGTTCTACGACGGAACCACCAACCACGACAGTTACATCTGGATCACCTCGGGCGAGTTCCTCCAACACCACACCTACATGGACGCGCCCGCCATCAGCGCCACGCAACCCTGGATGAACATGGCGGAGGACAACATCGGCTGGCATCCCCGCCGGGGCCAGCTGGCGACGGAAACGCTCCTGGCCCTGTTCTCCAGCCTGGCCGCCACCACCCCGCTCAAGACCTGCCTGTATTTTTCCGCCGCCCTCTTCTTGCCCTGGATCGCGGCAACCTACCTCGTCGTCATCACGTTCTTCCGGACCCGGATTTCGCGAGCCGCCCTCGCGGCCCTCGTGCTGCTGCAGCCGATCTTTGTCTTCTTCCACGCAAACTCCAACCTGCCTAACCTGCTGGGCGCGATTTTGGGTGCAACCGTGGTCCTGGCGACCGCACAAGCCCTCCGGGCCGAAACCCGGAGGAGTTGTCTTGGCTGGTGCATTTTGCTCCTGCTCGGCTTTCACGGCCTGATCGCCGGGTACCCGGAAATGACACCTTTCATCGTGCTGCCCTGCGCCCTGCTCTGGTTGCGCCCGTGGTTTACCCGGCGCTGGGAAATCGTCCGGGACCGCGGTCCCTGGGTCGCCGCAGCGTTCATCGCCGGCAGCATTATCAATCCGGCGATCACCGTGCGGGCATGGTACGGCTTCCGCTATTCCTTCGGTACCGCGCGGGCCGATGCAATCTTCGCCAACCTGCTCCAACCGCTGAACGCCGCCGAGCACGTGCCCGGGCTGGCCACGCTCTCCGTCCCCGCCGCCCTCGGTCTCGGCTACCTCAAGGGCACCTTGCTCACGGTCATCATACTCGCCGCCGCCGGCATAGGCTGGTGGCGGGCCCGCGACCGGTTGGGCGCCCTGTTCACACTGGCGGGCAGCGGTACCCTGCTGCTCTACACCCTCTTCACGGGCTTCAACTACGGGTTGCAAAAATCCGTGCAGTTCGGGGCCGTCTTCATTGTCGCCCTCCTGACCGCGCCGCTGGTGGACGCCCAATTTGATCTCTGGCGCAAGGGCGGCTGGCGCCGGCTGACCGCCGGCATCTGCCTCGTCGCCGTCGTGGGGTTTTTCGCCGGCGCCACCATCATGAATTTCCGGGAAAGCAAAGCCTGGAGCCGGCAGAAAATGATCTCCCAGGACTGGTACGGGCTGCGCGAGCTCTCCGCCGCCACTCTTCGCGATCAACCCGTGCTCGTCGAATCCGCGAGCTTCCGGATGCCGTTTTTTCACAGCATGTGGGCCAGCTACTTTCTATCGCCCAGCCGATCCTATTTCGCGCAGCGCGGCGGCGAGGGCGGTGGCTACCTGCGCCTCGGCGTGCTGCACGAATCCGATATCCCGGGCGGCGCCCCGGCGGCATTGCTGGTCGGACGCCGCTGGGCGGAAAGCTTCGACGCCAATTCTCCGCGCCTTCTGACCGGTCTGGAATACGTGCTGCTCCGGGACGCCAACCGGGTCACGGACCTGCAAGGCGTTTATCCGCTGAACGGCTTTCCCGACCACGCCGCCACCCGCTTCTCCATTGAGATCACGCCCCATTCCAGTTCTCGGCTGCAACTGACCTTGACGCCCGCCCGCAAGGAAGACTGGCCGGCGGCGACCTGGCTCATCGTCAACCGCACCGCGTCGGGCGAGACCACCGTGCGCGAGCTGAACGGCGCTCCGCCCTGGCAGATTGTCGTGGCCCTGAGCCCGCACGTGCGCCAGACAGTGGAATGCCAGGTGGTCTCGCCGGTGACCTCCACCGACATTTTGCCCTTCGCCATCAGCCAACTCCTGGTTGAATCCAATCCATGAGCCCAGCCCCGCTGCTCTTCGATGCCTCCCACACCAGCCACACGGCTGCACAGACGGGCATTCAGCGCGTGGTCCGGACCTTTTTCTCGGAATTATCCGGGCGCCAAGCGACGCTGCCGATCTGCTACGATCCCCACCTGATCGGCTGGCGGGCCCTTCGCCCCGACGAAATCGCGGTGCTGCGTGATCAAACCGGCGGTGCGGGCCGTTCCCGCGGCGCCCGGTGGACCCTCGCTCAAAAACTGTCGGGAGCCGGTCGGCGCTGGCTGGGCCGGCGTCCCACTTTGCCCGCTGCGGCCGGTCTCATTTGCCCGGAGCTTTTCTCCGCCAAGGTCGGCTCACGTCTCCCTGAATTGCTCGCACGGGTTCCAGGTCCGCGGGTGGCCATCTTCTACGACGCCATTCCGCTGAAGTTTCCGGAACTCACTCCCGCCGGCACCGTGGCGCGGTTTCCGGCCTATTTGCGCGAACTGCTCGTCTTCGACGGCGTGGCCGCCATTTCCGAGGATTCGGCCGCCGGCCTGCGAGACTATTGGCAATGGCTGGGCATCACCAACCCGCCGCCCGTGCACGCCCTGCCCCTGGCCATTGACGAATCCTATACCGGTTCCTCCCCGGCCATCCAAGACCCGGCCAAGACCCCGCGAATCCTCTGCGTCTGCACCATCGAGGGCCGGAAAAACCACCTCGCCCTGCTCGAGGCCTGCGAAACGCTGTGGCGCGAGGGTCTCGCCTTTGAGTTGCAGCTCATCGGCATGGCCCGGGCCGACACGGCCGCGGCGGCACTCGCCCGGATCGGCGAGCTGCAGCAGGCCGGGCGGCCGCTACTGTTCAAAGGCTCTGTGCCCGAGGCCGAGTTGCACGCCGCCTATCGCGAGTGTGCCTTCACCGTCTATCCGTCCCTCATCGAGGGCTTCGGCATGCCGGTCCTCGAAAGCCTGCAGCACGGCAAGCCCTGCGTCTGCTCTGCACTCGGCGCCTTGGGTGAATCGGCCCGCGGGGGCGGCTGCGTGCCCCTTGAAATCGTAAATGCCCCCACGCTCGCCCAAGCCATCCGTCGTCTCCTGCAACAGCCGGCCGAACTCGCCACCCTCGCGGCGGCAGCCCGTCAGCGCCACCTCAAGACATGGCCTGAGTACACCTCGGAATTCACCGCCTGGATGCAAAGTCTGCCGCGGCGCGGGTGAAGACGTCGGGCCATTGCCCGGTCCGGCTTTGCGGTTGCTATGACCTGGCATCTCACGTCTAGTCGCCTCCCCGACCGCCATGGCCCTGTCCCTTTTTTCCAAGACCAAAAAACCCATCGTTGAGCGCGCGCAGGACGACTACGCGACGAAGATGCGGCTCAAGTACAAGCCGTACTATCACGCCATGGATGCGCAGCAGGGCACGCATATCCGCTTGAACGGTCGGGACATGATCATGCTTTCGAGCAATGACTACCTGGGGCTCTCCTTCCACCCCAAGGTCATTGAGGCCTGCGGCAACGCCGCCAAGATCTGGGGCACAAGCACGACAGGCGCCCGCATCTCCAACGGTTCCCGCTCCTACCATGTGGAGCTGGAGGAAAAGATCGCCGCCTTCCTGGGTCGTGAAGCCTGCCATGTCAGTGTCGCCGGCTATATTTCCTGCTGCTCCGCCGTGGCGTCATTCGCCCAGAAGGGCGACCTGATCCTCGCCGACAAGAACATCCACTCCTGCCTCGTCGACGCCACCCGCCTCTCCATGGCGACCGTCGAGCGCTTCAGTCACAACAACCCCGAGGATCTCCGCCAGATCCTGAAAACCCTCCCCCACGGCACGCCGAAGATGCTGGTGGTCGAGGGCGTTTATTCGATGGAGGGCCATATCTGCCGCCTCGCGGAGATCGCCCAAATTGGCGAGGAACACGGCTGCTTCATGGTTTTGGATGACGCCCATGGCTTTGGTGTGCTGGGTCGTCAGGGCCGCGGTACCGTGGATCACTTCAAGCTGCACGACCAGGTGGACCTGATCTGCGGTTCGCTTTCAAAGTCACTCGCCAGCACGGGCGGATTCGTGGCCGGTTCGCGCGCCATGATCGACTACCTCCGCACCAATTCCAAACAGACGCTCTTCAGTGCGGCGATCAGCCCGGCGATGGCCGCCACGGCGTCCGCCTCCCTCGACATCATGCAGAGCGAGCCCCAACACCTCGAACGCCTGTGGAAGAACACCAAGCGCTACCGCGAGATGCTCAAGGGCCTCGGCCTCGACATCTGGGGCAGCGAAACACCCGCGGTACCGATCGTCCTCGGCTCAAAGGAACTCGTCTACCGCTTCTGGAACGCCCTCCTCGAGAAGGGCGTCTTCACCGTGATGTCCATCGCGCCGGCTGTGCCGCCGGGCAAGGACCTCATCCGCACCGCCGTCTCGGCCCTGCACAGCGACGAGGATTTCGAGAAGATCGCCGCGGCCATGGCGTATGCGGTGAAGCAGATGTGACCGACGCAACGGCGCGGGAAGTCTCAATCTCCAAAGGCCAAACGCCAAAGCCGATCTTCGGCTGAGTTTGCAATGCCCTTGCCGGCATTCGGTTTTGGACCTTTGGCGTTTGGTTTTTCAACGCCCCAGTCCTGTCAGCAACGTTTGCGCGGTTCCGCTCCACCGGGGCAGCGGCCGGGACATCGCCTCCGCCTGCAAACGCCGGCATACCGTCGCATCCGTCAGCACCTGACGCAGCTTGAGCTGCCAATCCGCCCGGTCGTTCACCTTGGCCAGCACGCAGCCGCCGGCCGCGGCGTTCTCCTGCAGAACCGGCAGATCGCTCGCCACGCACGGCACGCCGCGCCACAGGGCTTCCAACAAGGGCAGCCCGCAGCCTTCGGCGATCGTCGGAAACACCACGGCCCGCGCGTCTGCATAAAGCCGGCCCAGCTCGCGATCTCCCGCCTGGCCATGAAAGCGGAAGCGCGATTCCTTCCGCTGCAACGCCGCCATTCTCGCGGCGATCGGTTTGCCAAAATGCGGATTTACCCGGCCCACGACATGCAGTTCGAAATCCAGTCCGCCGTCCCACAAGGCCTGGGCGACGTCCAGCAGGAAGGTCTGGTTCTTGCGCGGCTCCACGATACCGACACACAGCAGCGCGGGGCGCCCGGTTGGAATCACCGGTTCGCGGACCACCCGCTGACTCCCGTCAAAGTCGGAGCCGAGTTCGATCACGGCCGTCGCTGACTTGGGGCTCACGCCCTGCCAGGCCCAGAAGCGGTTGAAGTCCTGGCGGGTCGCATCCGAAATCGCCCACGTCCGGTCAAAGCCCGCCAGCAGTTTCATGTATTCGGGATGACGCTGCACGCTCTGCGGCCAGGTGATGTGCGGCCAGTGCAAAGGAATGGCGTCATGAAACATCGCCGCCAGCCGGCACGGTGGCGCGGCCAGGAACTCCCGGAAGCCGGGCCGCTCCGCCTCGCTGAACTGCTCGACCGTCAGCAGCCAGTCACTGGGCTTGAATTCTACATCCTCCGCCGGTTCATCCGCCAAGGCAAACGTGCGGCGCTCCCAACTCACAGCCTTCACTGCCGAGCCCAACTCCTCACAAATGCGCGAACTGAGCCGCATCAGCCCCGAGCGATGTTTCGCCGCGCCCATCTTGGTGGTGTCGTAGTAGATCATCGCACGGGCCCTCCAGCCTCCATCGCCTCCCGAAAACAGGCCACCAGCCGGTCGGTGTTGCGGTGGGCATTGTAGTTTTCCTCCACCCAGCGCCGGGCCGCTGACCGGAGACGCTCGGCCAGCTCGTCATCGGTTGCGAGCCGCTGCAGCGCCACCTGCCAAGCAAGCGGCAGGTCCACATCCGCGACCAGCCCGGTCCGCTCCTGCTCGATGGCCTCGGTGGTCGCGGAGACCGGCGAGGTCACCACGAGCACCCCGGCCGCCATGGCTTCAGGAATGACATTGGGCAGTCCGTCGCGATCCCCACTCGGGGCCACCACGCCGGTGTGGAGCAGGACATCCGCCCAAGCGAGTTGCTCCCAGACCTTCTCCTGCGGCAACCGTCCGAGAAAATGCACCTGGCCGCCCACGCCCAGCGTCTGCGCCTGCAGCCGCAACGACGCTTCAAACGGCCCGTCGCCCACGATCCTCGCTTCAAAGGGAAGCCCGGCCTGTTTCAGCGCGGCATAAATGGCCATCTGCCGGTTCAGGCCCTTCTTGGCGACCAGTCGCGCCACACAAATGAGACGCAGCGGTTCACGGCCCAGACGCAGCGGCTTGAAATCGGGAAATGCATTCAGTCCGCGCCGGATGACCTGAATCTTGTTTGCCGGTACGCCACGATCCAACAGTTCGCGCCGGCCCGTCTCCGTCGACGCATGGATGAAGCGGGCGTGCTGGAGCTTTTCCAGCAACCACCAATCACCGCCGTGCTCGTAGATATCATAGGCGTGCGCCCCGCAGCTGTAGCTCCAGCCGAACATCCGCCACAGCACCCAGCCGGCTGTGGCCGGCGCACCGGCCCAGGCTCCATGCACGAGCGCAGGCGGATCACGCTCCAGCTCCCGGTAGAAACAGCCCGCGAAACCGGCTCCCAGCATGTTCTCCCAGAAATTCAGCCACGACGGCGCCGGTCGCGCAATGACCCCTTCAAACAGGTCGCGGATCAACCGCGGCCGACGGAGACACTGCCAGGGAATCTCCAGCAGAATCAACGGCACCAGCCGCCATTTGTTGAAGGCGCGCACCGGGATCCCCTGAAAATCTCCGCCTCCGCCCCAGAGCGAATAGATCCTCAGGTTCATGCCCTTGGCCTGCAGTGCCGCGACGTCACGCTGCAAAAAAGTCTCCGACGTCTTGGGAAACGTGGTGTAGAGGAGAACGATCGGAGGATGGGATGATCTCAATCGAGGGAAAGGTTAAGGGTTAAGATTCGCAAAGGCCAAACCCCAAAGACCAGATAATGACCGAGTCTGCCGACCCGATCGCCCACTTCTTGGTTTTGGCATGTGAATTTTCCACCGCTCAAGCTCGCCAGCTTTCAGGCCGTGATCGCACCGGCCACGACGAGGAATGCTCCCAGCGCGGGATCCGGGAGCACATCTTTGCGCCAACCGAGCACCAGCCGGCTCTCCGGGGCCGATCCTTCGAGGACCCGGAAGGCAACCTCCTCCGGAAGCTGCTTCGCCTCGGAAGGGGTCATGAACGTCGCCCCCAGCCCCGCGCGTACGAGCCCGATCGCATTCGCCCGGGGCCAGACCTCGTCCGCGATGCGCGGAGTCACCCCGGCCTGCTGAAACGCGGCGAGCACGCGGTCATAGAATCCGGGGTTATGCGCGCGGGGAAACATCACAAACGGTGTTCCCGCCAGGTCGCGCAACCTCAGTTTCTTGGACCTCACCAAGGCGTGATCAGCCGGAAGCAGCACCCCGTTTTTCTCCTGCAACAACAGCTTGGTCGAAAGCCCCGGCGTGGGCGTGGCCTCGGGGTGGAAAAAACCGCACGCAATTTCTCCCGACTTGAGGGACTCCACCTGCGCCGAGGTCGGTGACTCGTTCAACTCCACCCGGATGCCGGGATAGCGCCGGTTGAACTCGCGCAGAATGCCGGGCAGCACCGTCGCCATCGCCAATCCGGTGAAGGCCACCCTCACCTGCCCAGCCTGTCCGCCGGCCAGCGCTTGGATGTCCGCCGGCACGGCGGCGAGGGCCCGCAGCAGCGGCTCGATGCGCTCCAGGAAGGCCCGCCCGGCGGCGGTCAGTTCAACCTTGCGGCGGGTGCGATTGAGCAGATCCACGCCCATTTCCCGCTCCAGCTGGCTGATGCTCCGCGACAAGGCCGGCTGCGCCACCGCGAGCGACTCCGCCGCCTTGCGATAATGGAGCTGCCGCGCCACCTCGCGAAAGTAGACGAGGTGCCGGAGCTCAAAGGGATACTGATACTCGCGAGGCATCACAGAGCACCAAACAAGTATTTCTGGTTATGGCAAGATTCTGCTAGGATCTTGGTCCTCGGGGCTGGGTTTCGGGCTGACCGCTTTTGCCCTAGACCCCGCTTCCAAGATCCTAAACCCTCCCTTTCCCCATGCCACAATCCCTCTTCCAAAAAGTCTGGGACGCTCACACCGTCCGCAAGCTGGCCAACGGCCAGACCCAACTGCTCATCGGCACGCACCTGATCCACGAGGTCACCTCGCCCCAGGCCTTCGGCATGTTGCGCGACCTCGGCCTCCCGGTGCTCATGCCGCACCGCACCTTTGCGACGGTTGATCACATCATCCCGACGAACGAGCTCGTTGAACCCTACAAGGACGAGCTGGCGCAGGCCATGATGGACGAGGTGCGCAAGAACTGCGCGCAGTTCGGCATCACCTTCTTCGACCGCGCCACCGGCAAGCAGGGCATCGTGCACATCGTCGGTCCCGAGCAGGGCATCACGCAGCCCGGCACCACGATCGCCTGCGGCGACTCCCACACCTCCACCCACGGCGCGTTTGGCGCCATCGCCTTCGGCATCGGCACCAGCCAGGTGCGCGATGTGCTCGCCACGCAGACCATGGCCCTCGGCCAGCTCAAGGTCCGCCGCATCGAGGTGAACGGCAAGCTCCGCCCCGGCGTCTACGCCAAGGACGTCATTTTGCACATCATCCGCCAGCTCGGTGTCAACGGCGGCACCGGTTTCGCATACGAATACGCGGGCTCCACCTTCGACGGCTTCACGATGGAAGAGCGCATGACCGTCTGCAACATGTCCATCGAGGGCGGCGCCCGTGTCGGCTACGTCAATCCCGACGAGACCACCTTCGCCTACCTCAAGGGCCGCCCCTACTCGCCCACCGGCGCCGCGTGGGACGCCGCCGTTGCCCGCTGGAAGTCCTTCGCCTCCGATCCCGGTGCGACGTATGATGATGTCGTCAAGATCGACGCCGCCACCATCGCGCCGACCGTCACCTGGGGCATCAATCCCGGCCAGGGCATTTCGATCGTCGAGAACATCCCCAGCCCGGAGACCGCCACCTCCGCCGACGACAAGGCCGGCATCATCGAGGCGCTCGCCTACATGAAGCTGCCCGCGGGCAAGCCGATCAAGGGCACCAAGATCGACGTCGCCTTCCTCGGTTCCTGCACCAACGGCCGTCTCTCCGATTTCCGTGAGGTCGCCAAATACATCAAGGGCCGCAAGGTGGCCGCCGGGGTCAAGGCCATCGCCGTCCCCGGCTCGCAGATCGTCGCCCTGCAGTGCGAAAAGGAAGGCATCGACAAGGTGCTCGCCGAGGCCGGTTTCGAGTGGCGCGCCGCCGGCTGCTCCATGTGCCTCGCGATGAACCCCGACAAGCTCATCGGCGACCAGCTCTGCGCCAGTTCCTCCAACCGCAACTTCAAGGGCCGCCAAGGCTCGCCCACCGGCCGCACCGTGCTCATGAGCCCGGTCATGGTCGCCGCCGCCGCCGTCACCGGCTCCGTCGCCGACGCCCGGGAGGTTTTCGCGGTCAACTGACCGCGCAATCCTCCCGTTGAAGCGGGAAGCTGAAGTTTAAGTTCCGCCCGGCGGAAACGCTCAACTTCCCCTCCGCCTCTTAAGCTTAAACTCTCAACTTAAACTAGTCCCATGGCCCTCGCTAAAATCACCTCCGTCACCGGTCGCGCCGTTCCCGTCGTCGGTAACGACATCGACACCGACCGCATCATCCCCGCCCGCTTCATGAAGTGCGTCACCTTTGATGGTCTCGGCGCCTACCTCTTCAACGACGTCCGCAACGACCCCAAGACCGGCGAGACGACCGATCATCCGCTCAACCAGCCGCGCTACCAGGGCGCCACCATCCTCCTTTCCGGCGCCAACTTCGGCTGCGGATCCTCCCGCGAGCACGCCCCGCAGGCCATCCAGAAATACGGCTTCAAGGCCATCATCGCCGAGAGCTATGCCGAGATCTTCTTCGGCAACAGCACCACGCTCGGCATGCCCTGCGTGACCGCCGCCCGCGAGGATATCGCGAAGATTGCCGCCGCGGTGGAAGCAAATCCCACGACCGAAGTCACAATCGACCTCGTGAAGCTCGAAGCCCGCTTCGCCGGCCAGACCGTGAAGATCACCCAGCGCGAGTCGGCCCGCGACGCCCTCGTCAACGGCCGCTGGGACGCCATCGGCGAACTCCTCGACGGCGTCCCCGCCGTGAAGGAAACCGCAAAGAAACTGCCCTACCTCGCCGCCTGATCTTTCGGCCGGACAGCGTCGCCCGTTCTGCACGATTCCCAAGGCGCGGCTTCCAAGCCGCGCCTTTTTTGTCGCCACACTGATCGGCCTCTGCGGCCTAAACGCCGGCAACACCTCGGGCGGCAACGCCGCCCTGCAATAGTGTTAGCCCAACTTCATGCTGGCCGATCGCGTCCTGGGCGGAAACCTTGGCGACCGGTCCCGGCTGTCTTACCCCCGGCCGAGTCCGACCCCACTTCGTCAGGTTGTTGCCCCGCTGCTCCGTCCGCCGGCGCATTGAGTATCGGCCTGACCACGTTCGCCACGCCGCCCCATGCCCCCCACTTCCGCGCCCCCGCCCGCCTCCCAGGAAGGACTGCGTAAGTCCGAATACATCGGCTACGCCTTGGGGGATACGGCCTCGAACCTTTTTTTCCAGACCTTCGGCCTTTTTCTCACCTACTACTACACCGACGTGTGGGGACTGGCACCGGCCGCGGTCGCCACCATGTTCTTGGTCACCCGTCTGGTCGATGCGGCCACGGATCCTCTGGTCGGCTTGATGGCGGACCGCACGCAAACCCGCTGGGGAAAATTTCGCCCCTACCTGCTCTGGTTTGCCATCCCTTACGGCATTGCGGGATACCTGCTGTTCGCGAGCCCCGACCTCAGCTCCTCGGGCAAGCTCTGGTATGCCTACATCACCTATGGCATCATGATGCTGGCCTACACCTTCATCAATGTGCCGTATTCGTCGCTGCTGGGTGTGATCAGCCCGTCGCCGCGCACGCGGACCCTGGCGTCGAGCTACCGTTTTGTCGGGGCCTTTGGCGGCGGCCTCCTCATCTCCCTGCTGGGCCGGCCGCTCGTGAAATGGCTCGGCGACGGCGCCGACGCGACCGGAAAGGTCGTGAACGAGCTGAAAGGATTCCAACTGACGATGCTGATCTTCGCCGTGCTCTCGGTCGTGATGTTTCTGATCTGTTTCGCCACCACCAAGGAACGGGTCACGGTTCCGCCCGGCCAGAAGAACCACGCCTGGGGCGAATTGAAGGAACTGGTGCGCAACTACCCGTGGGTGATGCTCCTGCTCTCCTCGGTCTTCTCCCTCACGTTCATCGGCCTGCGCAATGGCAGTGCCATCTACTACTTCAAGTACGTCGCCGGCTACGACAACCAGCCGGTCCTTTTCGGACAGCTCGATCGCTTCACCGTGTTCATCTCCCTCGGGATGGCCTGCCAGATGCTCGGCGCCTACACCCTGAGCTTCTTCGCCCGTGTCGCCGACAAACGCGTGGTATCGGTTGCGCTCACTAGCGTGACGGCGGTCTGCTGGGCGGCGTTCTATTTCATCCCCAAGGACAACTTCCCCCTGCAACTGGCCGTCCAGGCCCTCGGCACTTTCTGCATGGGGCCGGCGTCCGCCCTCGTCTGGGCGATGTACGCGGACGTCGCTGACTACGGGGAATGGAAATTTGGACGGCGCTCCACGGGACTGGTCTATTCGGCGTCACTCTTCGCCATCAAGACGGGCACTGCGGTCGCCGGATTGCTATTGCCGCTGGTCCTCGCAAGATATGGCTACGTTGCGAACGTCGTGCAGACCGCCACCTCCATCCTCGGCATCACGCTGACCTTTTCTTTGTTTCCCGCCATTTTCGCGGTGATGAAAGGCATCTCGCTCTGGATTTATCCGCTCAGCAAGTCCCGGTTGGAGCAGATCGAGAAAGATCTTGTGGCCCGCCGGACCGCCACCCTTTCCCCATGACCTCGATCCACAATCCCATTCTCCCAGGATTCAATCCCGATCCCTCCATCCTCCGGGTCGGCGACGACTTCTACATCGCCACCTCCACGTTCGAGTGGTTCCCGGGCGTGCAGATCCATCACTCACGCGATTTGGTGAACTGGCGACTGCTGTGCCGTCCACTCACCCGGCCCAGTCAGCTCAACATGCTCGGGGATCCCGACTCCTGCGGCATCTGGGCGCCGTGCCTCACCCATGCGGATGGCCGGTTCTGGCTGATCTACACTGATGTGAAACGCTACGGCCGCACCTCCGTCGGCGGTGCGAGCGGTGCCTCGCTGCGGGATTTCCACAATTACCTCGTCACGGCCGACCGGATCGACGGCGAGTGGTCCGACCCGGTTTACATGAACAGCAGCGGCTTCGATCCGTCACTCTTTCACGACGACGATGGCCGCAAGTGGTTCGTCAACCAGCTCTGGGACTTTCGCCCGGGCAACAACCGTTTCGCCGGCATCGTGCTTCAGGAATACTCGGTCGAGGAGCGGAAACTCATCGGCACGCGGAAAAACATCTTCACGGGCACGCCTCTCGGCTTCACCGAGGCGCCGCATCTCTACAAACGCAACGGCTGGTACTACCTGATCACCGCCGAGGGCGGCACCGGCTGGGGGCATGCCGTTACGATGTGCCGCTCGCGTAACCTCGCCGGCCCCTACGAACTGCATCCCGACAACCCTATGCTCAGCTCGCGCAATCGGCCCGACGCCCCACTCCAGCGCGCCGGCCATGCCGACCTCGTCGAAACCCGCACCGGCGAAACCTACATCGCCTACCTCTGCGGTCGACCCCTCAAGAACCGCGGGCGCTGTGTGCTCGGACGCGAAACCGCCCTGCAACCGATGGTCTGGGGCAAGGATGACTGGCTGCGCACGACCGACGGCCAGGCGATCCCGCAGCTCACCCCGTCGGCACCCGACCTTCCGGTCCATCCCTTTCCCCTGCCGCCGGCCCGTCACGATTTTGATGCAGCGCAACTGCCACTCGAGTTCCAGTGGCTGCGCACACCGTGGCCGGAGGAGCTTTTCAGTCTCACGGCGCGGTCCGGACACCTCCGGCTCTACGGACGCGAGACGATTGGCAGTCCGTTCAAACAAGCCCTCGTGGCGCGGCGTCAGCAGGCGTTCTGTTACAGCGCGTCGACCGTGGTCGAGTTCGAGCCAGAACACTTCCAGCAACTCGCCGGTCTCGTTTGCTACTATGGTGCGACCAAATTTCACTACCTCTATCTTTCCCATGACGAGACTGTCGGTAAGCACCTGCGCGTGATGTCGGCCATTCCGGATGGCGTGGTGTCCGATGCCTTCACGCCGTTGATTCCGATTCCGCCGGGCAAACGTGTGGAGCTGCGTGTCGAGGTGGACGAGGAGCGCCTATACTTCGCCTACCGCGTGGAGGGCATTGATCAATCCTGGCAATGGCTGGACCAGCACTTCGATGCCAGCATCCTCTCCGACGAAGCCAGCATGCCCGGGCAACCCAATTTCACGGGAGCGTTCGTGGGCGTGGCCTGTCAGGACATGTCCGGCACCGCACGACCCGCCGACTTCGATTGGTTCGAATACCGCGAGCGGCCCTACCAGGCGGATCCGCGCCAAACCGCATCAGTCAGGTGAGGCGGTCAGACTTCTGCACGACCCCATCCGTAATTCCGCTCACTTCTTGTTCGGCTCGCTGTAGTCGGAAAAGATCGTGTCCCCAAAACTGACCCGGCCGACCGGCACATTGCCGCGGATGAGCCCCTTGCTGTCCTGCCCAAAGTACCGCGCAGCCATGCCGGTCATGGCGACAAGCGCGTCACCAAAGAGGTGGTTCCGCGCCCGGATGCTGTACCGCACCTCCCACAGCGCCTTGCGTTCTTTCCGCTTCCACAACAGCTGAAAATCATAGGCCCGCAGCACGACGAAATAGCGCATGTCTTCCACTTCATCCACCAGATCGAGATAACGGCGGCTCTCCGGTCGGGCCGAGGCCCGGTACAGTTCATCATCATAGCCGAGCATCTGGGCATTGCGGGCATTCTCCCGGTCACGCTGCCGGTTCTGGGCACCAGCCATCGCGTCGAAGGCACTCTGCTCGGGACTGCTCGCCGCTTGAACCGGCGGCGGCGGTGTGGAAACCACGATCACTTGTCCGTTGCCCGCCACCACCACCGGGGGCGGAGGCGGCGGCGGCGGAATGGCCGCCGGACCAATGGTGTATCCTCCGGAATTCCGTGAGTCCGCTCCCGTCGTACCCCAATAGACCATGATGAGCAGATCGGTCTTTTCGGGATCACGGCTGCTTTCATAACCATTCCGGGCCAGAGCCGGCGCCACCACCCGGGCGATCTGCATGAAGGAATTCGTCCCGACCGATTCGTCACCGAGTGGGATGCCGGTGAAGCCACCTTCGCCAAAGGCGTATGTCTCCGTCTGAAAACTGCCATCAGGGCGTTTGACGCGTCGGTAGTCATTTTGGGCCGAAGCAAAGACTGCGGTGATCTCGCTGTTATCGTCCGCCGCCAAGACGGGCGCAGCACTTGCCGCCAGGCCGATCAGAAAAAGCAGCATCGAGCGCTGCAGCCCGGGACCACCCAAGCAAGGTTCATCGTACATAAGTTCAGCCAATGCAGATCGCGCGGGTCTTCAACGCCAATGAAGTTCAACGAGCCGGAACCAATCGTAAGGAATCCCTACGGTCGCATACGCAACTCCACGTATAGCCCATTCACCCGCTTTGCGTTAAGATAATCGCAATTCCTTGGCACATCAACCTCCCGTATGATCATGAAAGTTCCATCCAGTATACTCTTCGGCCTTCTTCTCGTCGCCCCCGCCCTCCGTGCCGATTTCGTTGGCATCTATGATTACATGTCGTCGTTGGGTGGCACCTACGCCGCGCAGACCGGCAACGAAAAATGGACCTTTCACCATGGGGATCAGAACGGCGCGTTGATGGGTACCTATGCGGGCTCCGGCTACGGAAATCTTGGAGCTTATGCACAATTCAGTCTGCCGGCTGGCATCGGACTGGGGCCAGGCGGGTCGGCGGGGGTTAACGAAGCCCCCGGCATTTTCACGCACACCGCATCCTCCGGATTCACCTCCGCTGTCTTCCACGCCGATTCTGCTTTTGTAGCCGAGTCCATTCTCTTCACGTCTGAGTTGGTCGGCAATGGCAACCAAGGCAACGGCATCGACCTCTACCTGCGTACGGTTGTAGGCGGCAATGTCGTTGATCACGGCAGCTTCACCATGAACAACATCACCAGTGCCCAGCACGCCTTCAATTTCGGCTCGTCCGGGCTGACATTTGGCGTCGGTGACGAAATCGTTGTGCTGTTCAATGCCCGCGGCAGCTATCTCTACGACCACGGTTGGTGGGACATCGCGCTGCAAAAGGTTCCCGATACCACCGACCACGGGGGCAACACCGTACCCGAAACCACCGGCACCCTGACTTTGATGACGCTCGGATTCCTGGGCCTGGTCTGCCTGCGGCGCGTTCGTCGGCCGGCCGTTTAAGCTCTGGCATCCACCATTTGCAGGACTCGGGGAATCACGAGGCATCCAAGCCCGCCCCTTCCCTTATTCCTTCCGGGGCTTGGGCGGGAACGGTCCCGGCTCGTAGCGCACCGGTGAAACTTGCTGCGCGAGCTCGACCAACTCGGTGATCACGAGGGTAGGATCCTCCTCGTACCGCAGCTTGAGAAAATCAGTGTGCATCCGTTCATACTCCGCCGGGTCGGCCATCCAGCTGCCGATCACGCGGCCGAGATCGGCCGGGCGCTCGATCAGTTTCACGCCGGCTCCGCGGCTGAAAAACTTCACCGTGAGCGCTTCCTGCGGCATGACGCCGCCGATGGCATTGAAAAGAATCGGACAGCTGAAATGCAGGGCCTTGGCACAGGAGGTGGTGCCGCCCCGGGTCACGATGACATCGCTGACCTGCATCAGCAAATGCACCTCTTCTGAGTAGCCGTCGAGATAGCAGTTGAACTGCGGGTGCAATGCCCGCCAATGCAGCACCTGGTTGTAAGCCTCGCGGTTCTTGCCGCAGATGACCACGGCCTGGACCTTGGTCGCGTACGGCAGCAGCTCGTTGAGCAAATCGATATGGTTGTTGGCTCCGTTACCTCCGGTGGCAAGGAACACCGTGAAGAGCTCCGCTTTTAGTTCCAGCTCACGGTCCAGATAGGCCGCCCTTTCCGCCGTACTCATGAAGCCGATATGCTGACGGGGCCTCATCAGGTGACCGCGCACCCGGGTCCGTTCCCGCGGCATGCCCAGTTTCACCGCATAATCACTGGCCGTCGCCGTGCGGGAGATGTACAGATCGGCCGACGGCTCCACCCAGTTGATGCTGTAGCCGAAACCGCCGGAGAACTCCCCGCAATAGGTGGCGCAACGCACCTTGTCCGCCCCGAGCACCTGCCGCGCCATCTGGAAATAGCCGCGGTTCAGGCAATCATGCACACTGAACACCAGATGAGGCCGGTATTCCCGCAAAACGGTTTCGTAATAGCGGCGGCCAAAGGACACGGAGCGACGGTTGAGCAGGCTGAGCAACTCGACAAAAAGGTAGAAGGCCTTGTGAATCCACGGGGACTTCTGCTGGATCCAATTGTAGAAGCGGACGCCGGCGCTGAAGAATCCGGACGACTTTTCCAACATCTGTTCGATGCGCACATCCACATTGTGCCGGTAGAGTTCGAAGCACCACTCGGCAAATGCCTGGGCCCGTGTGTCGTGGCCGGCGCCGGTGCTTGAGGTAAGGACCAAAATGCGTACGCGGTGCATGCTCAGAGACCGAAATAGATTTCCAAAAAACGACGCTTCATGGCCAGGGTGCCGAACCGCGCGAGCAACGGCCCCATAATCGCCTGGAAAAAGCGTCCGCTGCGCACTGTGCCACTGCGCCCGCGCCGCAACGCACGCCGCAGATTTGAGGCCGCTTGGGCGGGAGGCGGACCACTGCGCATCATCTTCTCAAAATCCGCCCAGACCCGGGCCATGCGCCCGGCGTTCACAGGGTCGATGCCCGGCTGTTCGGGCCGGCGGACCGAACCCTCAAAATCGGTGCGATAATCTCCCGGACGAAAGTCCAACACGATCACCCCGGTGCCCTTCACTTCATACATCAGGCTCTCATTCAGTGCGGAAAGGCCGGCCTTGGTCGTGTTGTAAACGGCCTGGTAGGGCATGCCGAACTCGCCGGCGATGGACGAAATATTGACCAAGGCCCCGCGCTGCCGGCTGAGCATGCCGCGCAGAGCCACGTGACTCAGGCGGGCCGTGTTCACGAGCATCACCCGCAGTTGCTCTTCCCAGACTCCAAAGTCGGTGTGCGCAAAGGAACCAAAGGCCCCGAAACCGGCGTTGTTGATCACGAGATCGAATCCCCCCGCCGCTTGCTCGGCCTCCTGGAAAACCTTCACGGCGGCAGGTCCGTCACCCAGCTCCATGATCACGGGGTGAAAACGATCGTGCCGCACCGCGGGGCGCTTCCAGTCGCGCGAGGTCCCCCACACGTCCACGCCGTCCTCGAGCAGCATCTCCACAAAGGCATGCCCCAACCCCGTGCTCGCTCCACTCACAAAGGCGGTGCGGTAACGGGTCGAAAGCGGGCCGGTGCTCATGCGCGTCAGACCGCCCGGAACACCAGGCAGACGTTCGCGCCGCCAAACCCGCTGCTGTTGCTCAGCACGACGTTGGGTCGCTGAGGCAGGGTCGCGCGGATGATGTTCAGGCCCGCGCAAGCCGGATCGAGCTGCGAGATATGCGCCGAGCCGGGAATGAAGCCCTCCTTCATGGCCAGCGCACAGAAGCCTGCTTCCATCGATCCGGCCAGGGAGAGACCGTGCCCGGTCAGGGCCTTCGTGCTGCTGACGGCCGGCCGCGACGGGGAGTCCTTGAAAATGGCTTTGAGCGCCTTCGTCTCGGAAACATCGCCGATCGGAGTCGAGGTGGCGTGGGCGTTGACGTAGTCGACCTCGTCGGCGGCGACATCGGACTGCTTCAAGGCATTCTCGATCGCCAGCCGCAGGCCTTCGCCGTCCGGATGCGAGATCGCCACATTGTAGCCGTCCGAAGCCTGGCCCCAGCCGGCTACCTCGCAATAAACCTTCGGATTGCGCCGCTGCACCTCCTCCTCGCTCTCGAGCACCAGGACCGTGGCCCCGCCGGTGCCCACAAAACCGTCGCGCGCCACGTCGAACGGACGCGAAGCCAGCGAGGGATCTGTTTGCAGGGAAAGCGCACGCATGCCGGCAAACGGCAGGATGCTCTCCACGTTGCCGTCCTCGGCGCCGATCACGAACATGCGCTTCTGCCGGCCGAGCATGATCTCATCGTAGGCAAAACCCAGCGCGTGCGCCGACGAGGCACAGGCCGACGAGAAGCCGGTCGATGCGCCGCGGATCTTGAACTGGGACACCAGATTGAAATTCACCGTACCGGATATCGAGGCGACGATGCCCAGCGGCGGGCAACGCATGACGCCCACCTTGCGCATCCGCTCAAGGTGGAAACCCAGCAAGAACGGCGAACCCGCCGAAGCCGCGTAGAGCCCGGTGTGCGGATTTGAATAATCCGCCTCGGTCAGCTTCGCATCCTCCACCGCCTGCGTCATCGCACAATAGGCATAAACCCCATGGGGAGCCATCCCGCGGAGCAGTTCGCGGCGGATACGATAACGCGCGGGAAACACCCAGTCTTCCTGGTCAACCGAGTCGGTCTGAAAATCACGGATCGGGGCGGCCACCTTGACCGGGATGTCCGGCTTTTGAAACGGCGGGTACTGGACCATGCCATGGCGCAACTCCCGCAGGCTGTCCGAAACGGTCGCCGCATCGTTGCCGATACTGGTGATAAACCCGACGCCGGTGATATAAACTTTCCGCATTTTGTGTTCAGAGGGTTCCCGTCAAAGTGACGGCAACAAGCAAGGTCGAGCCCATCAAAGGGCTTTTCGCCAAACGGTCAACCACCGCACGGATGCCCTCAGGCGTTGACCGCCGTCTTGACCGCGCTGACGGCCACCGGCTGCTCGGAGGGAGCCACCTGCGGGCCAGGAGGCAGCGCCACTTCCTCCGCGTAGGCGAAGGTAAGGGTGATTTCCTCGGCAATCGCGGCCTTTTCCTGACCCACCCGGATCTGGCCTTCGAAAGTCGCCAGCGGGGATTTGAGCCGTTTCGGCTTGATCGATAGATTCAGCACATCGCCCGGCCGGCAGACCCGGTGGCAGCGGACGCCCTCGCAGGAGGTGAAGAAAATGGTACGATGATCAACGGTCTTGCCACCTTCCCCAACCTGTCCTTCCAACAGGAAGAGCACCGCGAGCTGACCCAACGCCTCCAGCATGATGGAGGCCGGCAACACCGGGTTGTCCTTGAAGTGACCCTGCAGGAAAAATTCCTGACCGCTGATCTTGTACTTGGCGTTCGCGCCGTGGGCGTTGACCGACGCTTCCCCGAGAAAAAGGAACGGGGGTTGGATCGGCATGATGGACACGATCTGCTCAATCGGGAGAAACTTGGTCGGCTTGGGCAGCGGCATATTGCGAACCTTGCACTCGATGAAAGTCTTCACATCCCCGACCGTACGGAGATGCCGGAGTTCCTCATTGTTGATGGTCATCTGGAGGACGTCTTCGACCAAGATAACGATCTCCATCATCGTCAGTGAATCGATGCCCAGATCCTCAATGATCCGCAGGTCATCATCCGAATCCTTCAGCTTCGCGCGAAGGTCCGGTTCAACGTAGCGCTCGATGATACCGAGCACGATGGCAGGCAGATGCTCGGTATTACCGGTTTTCCTGAACTGGGCGGCCGCTTCATAAGTAGCCGCTGAACAGCGTTTAAGCGATTCCCTGAGATTTGCATCATCCTCGGCGGTGAACGGTTTAACGACAACGCCGGAATGGTTGTTAACTGACTGTGCCATTGGTGAATCAGGTATGTTACATCCCTAAGACATGTAAACTTCAAAAACCCTCCTCCCTTCGCTCGTAAAAACCGGGCCAATAACTAATATTTAGCATATTGACTCGACGGTTGATGCGAGGCGACATGCGGTCCCCGCACGGCGTGACCCGTGCACCCCCAATCTATCCCATGCCGCAACCGGGTTCTCCCCATCCCCTCGTCCTGGTCACACACGAGTTCTACCCTCACCGAGGCGGGATCGCCGTGTATGCAGCCGAGATGGCCAAGGCGGCCGTCGACCTCGGTTATGCGGTGGAAGTCTGGGCCCCGGCCCTGCCGAAGGGTGTCGCCGAACCTGCCTGGCCCTTCCAGATCCGGCGCTTGCCGCTGGCCGGGGATCACAGTCTCCGGAGCCAATGGCGCATTTCGCGCGAACTGGTTGCCCAAGCCCCCGGTTTGGGCAATGCCACCTTGTACATTCCGGAGCCCGGTCCGGTTCTGGCCATGCTATTGCTGCAGTATTCCGATTCCATTCGGCCAGCGCGCCTGATGCTCACTTTCCACGGATCGGAGATTCAGCGCCTGGCTTCCCGCGGCATCCTGCGCTGGAGCACCCGCCACCTGCTGGCCAAGACCACGCGCATCAGTGTCGTGAGCGAATACGCCCGCCGCTTGCTGGAGCAATCCTTCCCGGTTGCAACGCACCGCGTGGCCGTGACACCGGGGGCTCTGCGCGCGGACCTTCGTCTGACCCAGTCCTCTCCGGCCACCTTGCCCGGCGCCAAGACCATCATCCTGACCGTGGCCCGGCTCAACCCCCGCAAGGGCCAGCTCGAAGTCATCAATGCGCTCAAGGCCCTGCCTCCCGCGCGTCGCGCCACCACGGAATACTGGCTCGTCGGGGCCCACGGGAAGGAGAACTACGACCAGTTGCTCAACGCCGCCGCCGCCTCGGCCGACTTTCCGGTGCGTTTCCTAGGCGATATCCCCGACGCCCAGCTCGGCTCCATTTACGCCCAGGCGGATATCTTCGCGATGACCAGCATGCCGCACGGACACAGCGTCGAGGGATTCGGTCTGGTTTACCTCGAGGCAGGGGCCCACGGACTGCCCGTGGTCGCTCACGCAATCGGAGGCGTGCCCGAGGCCGTGATCGATGGGGAAACCGGCCTGCTGGTGGCCCCCGGCGACACGGTGGCACTGACCCAGGCCTTTGATCGTCTGGTCGGCGATGCCGCCCTGCGCCGGCGACTGGGCGAAGCGGGCCGGGCTCGCGCGCTGAGCCGCACCTGGCGGGATTCCGCGCTAGCCTTGTTTGGACTTCCCGGGCAGGAGCCGTCAAGCTGACCCCATGATCGAATCCCGCACCCAGATTGTTGTCCGCTATGCCGAAACCGACATGATGGGCATCGTCTACCACGGAAACTACCTACCCTGGTTCGAGGTCGGCCGCACGACCCTGCTGAAGGACTGTGGCCTGCCCTACCGCGACCTGGAAGCCAAGGGCTACCATCTGCCGGTCATCGAGCTGGGCGTGAAATACCTCCGGCCGGCCCTCTACGACGACACGCTGACGGTCATCACCCGTCTTAAAGAACGCCCCACCCTTCGCGTGCACCTCGACTACGAGGTTCGCCGGGGAGAGGAACTGCTGGTCACGGGATTCACCACCCATGCCTTCATCAACAAGGCCGGCGAACCTGTCCGCCCGCCGGCCCACCTGGTCGAGCGCATGAAGGAACTGTTCGCGACGAAGTAAATCCGGGCCCGCTTTTCTGGCCTGGTCAGCTCCGGAGAGCGTCCGCCTTCGCCTCATATTCCGCCAGCACGAGTAGGTCGCGTTCCAGCATACGCCCTTCCGCGAGCAATTCTTCCGCCTCGCTCCCGGCGATAGAACGCACTGCCCAGACGGCGTGCGCCCGCACCAACGCCGAATCATGTCCGACCAGCCGAACCAGCGCCGGCAACAGGGCTCGATCCCTGGAATTGCCCGCCACCACGCAGGCGTTGCGCAACAGCCCCGTCAGCTTGAGACGCTTGATCGGTGTCCGGCGAAACACCTCGGCGAAGCGCTCCGGGGTCAGCGCCAAAATATCCGGCAGCGGGAGCTCCGCGAGATCATCGCGCACCGCCAGCAGAAGCTTGCGTCCCTCCGCGGCGAAGCGGTTCCAAGGGCAGACCTCCAGACACACATCGCAGCCGTAAATGCGTCCCCCGATGCCCGCGCGCAGCTCGCGTGGGATAATCCCTTTGTTTTCGATCGTCTGGTAGGAAATGCAGCGGTTGGAGTCCACCACCCCCGGCCGGGGAAAGGCCTGGGTCGGACAGGCGTCGAGGCAGCGCGTGCACTTGCCGCACAACAAGCCAGCGGGCTCCTCGTTGTCCCGGCGGTCCGCCTCCGGCCGCAGCGGCAGGTCGGGTTCGATTTCCAAAGTGGTCAACAGGCAAGCGAGAAAGAGCCAGTTGCCATGCTCCCGTGAGATCAACATCGCGTTCTTCCCGCGAAACCCCAATCCGCTGCGCGCTGCCCAGCCGCGCTCCCCGACGGGTCCGGTATCCACATAATACCGATACTCATCAGCCGTGACCCCACCCATCGTTTCCAGCAACCGGCCGGCGGCCACGAGCCCCGGCTTGATCGTGTCGTGGTAGTCCTCGTGCAGCGCGTAACGGGCCCAACGCGGATGCCCGGACCGGTCTCTCTCGCGATCGGCCGTCGGTCCACCCCAGTAATTCACGCCCAGCATGATCACCGTCCGCGCGCCGGCGAGCACCGAGCCGACCTGCGAACGCTTGTCCGCCGTGCGGGCCATCCAGGCCATGTCGGCGTGAAACCCCGCCTCCAGCCAGTGCCGCAAGGATGCCTCGGGCTCCGCTTCCACCTGTGCAAAACGCACCTCGTCAAAGCCGGCATCGCGGATCGCGGTGCGCAGTTTTTCACGCGCTTCCCCCGTCCATCGCTGCCCCTTCGCCGGGATCATGGCCGGGGCGAGCCGGCTTCGAGCCGGTAGACGCGCAACACGTGGGCCACGATCTCCCGCAGGGGACGCTTGTCCGTCAACACCATCGTCCCCGTGCGCCGATAGAGCGATTCGCGTTGGGCGAAGAGTTCGCGCAGCCGTTGCTCGCGGTTTTCGACCTCCAGCAGCGGCCGGTGCGTGGCCTGCATGGTTCGCTGCAGAATCGTCTCAATCGGGGCATGCAGGCAGATGATCACCCCGCGACTGCGCAGCAGTTCCAGCATGCCGGGTGGGACCACGAGGCCGCCACCGCAGGAGACGACACAACGCTGCCGGGGATGACCTTCTTCGATGAAGGCGCGCTCCATCGCGCGGAAGGACGGTTCGCCCTGTTCGGCGAAAATCTGCGACACCGGTTTGCCCTGCGCCCGCTCGATTTCATGGTCACTGTCCAGAAACTCGAACCCCAGCTGGCGCGCCACCTGCCGGCCCACGGTGCTTTTGCCCGTGCCCATGAAGCCGACCAGATAGAGATTGTTATCCATGTGTCGGGCCGGAGCGAACACCGCGAGTCGCGCGGGCGCAAGTTCACTTCAGGTCATGCGGGCGCTGCGGACAAAAAAACGCCTCCCGCAAGGGGAGGCGTCGGAAGACTGTCTGGTTGGGTATGCTTACTTCGCCGCAGGCGGAGCATCCTTGATCGCCAGGATCTCGACATCGAATATCAGGGCCGCGCCGGGCGGAATCGCGCCGGGAGCCCCTTCGTCACCGTAAGCCAGCGCCGCCGGGATGTAGAGCTTCAGCTTCCCACCCACACCGGTTTTCTGGAGTCCTTCAAACATGCCGGCAATGACCCCGTTGGGGCTCTGGGGTGTGGCGGCCTGGAGCAGAATCTCCGCCGGCTGACCCTGTTCGCGGGAGTCATCGAAGACCTGGCCGGTCGCGAGGGCTCCGGTGTAATGCATGGTCACAACCTGACCCGGCTTGGCGACGGCGCCCTTGCCCGCCTGAACCAGCTCGTAGCGCAGGCCGCTCGGCAGCTCGACGACGTTCTTGTTTTCCTTCAGCTTCGCGAACAACTCGTTGCTCACCGCGGTTTGCATCGCCTTGAGCTTGCCCATGTACACTTGGTTCTTGCGGCCAAGGAAGGCATCAACCTCGGGTCCGATCTCGCGGGCATCAAAGGACGGCTGTCCGCCGGTGGCGCTCGCGATCAAGCCGCGGGACATGGCCTCGACCTGCTCCTTGGTAAACTCGAGCTGGCGCAATCCCATCTGCGCTCCCATGAAAAAGCCATAAGCCTCGAGGATCTGGGCCTCGGTGAATTTCTTGGCCGGGGCGGCGGCAGGAGCCGCCGAAGGAGCGGCCGCGGGCGCGGCAGCCGGGGCGGCCGGCTTGGCGGCGGGAGCCGGGGTGGGCGCGGGCGCGTTCACGCCGGGCACATTGAATTTGACCGCATCCTGGGCGGAAGCAGCGACGAGCAAGCTGAGACTGACAAAGCCTGCACTGATTTGGGTGGTGAATTTCATGAATGAGTAACTTGAACCCGGTTGGAAAACGGCCCGGGCGGTTTGTGCCGTCAAAGTGTTCGAAATTGCTCAGCTGGCAGGGAAAAATCAATCCCTTACGCCTCTGTGCTCCTCGGAAAACCGGCTGCAACCGCGGGCTTGTCACTCCGCGTGCATCCCACCACCCTGCCCAATCCCATGAATGAAAACCAATTCTGGCACAGTACCGACGGCCAGATCCTGACCGTCCGCGCCAAAGGTACTGATCGCGTCACCCTCTCGCTCGCCTTCTGGCCCCGCCATCCGGCCGAGCTCGACTTTCTCGTCGCCCACCTCGCGACGCTGCAATTCAGCGAGCGCAGCTCACTCGCGCGCATCGGCATCGAGATGATCATCAAGGCCCCGCCGACCCTCGACGGCAACCGCCTGCTGCTGACCGTGGAGGCCTTCCTGTACGACCACAGCTTCCCCAATGCCGCCTACTGGCAGAAACTGCTCCGGCCGGGCGTTCCCGTTGGCCGGCTTTTCCATGCACCTGCCGCGGCCAAGCTTTCCTCCAGCGAAGTCTGGAACGCCATCCGCGAGAACAACCTCAAGCTGCCGCACACCCTCTCGATTGACAGTTCCGGCCGCGTCTTCTTCACCCCGCACCCGGTCAACTACACGCTCAACCCCCGCCTGACGCGCCTCAACTTCGAGCACATTGTCTCCGGCTACGCCGGCCGTTCCTTCATCGACAAAGTGCAGGTGCGCCACGACGCCTCCCCGCTCACCATTCCGCCCAATTCCGGTGTGCTCACCAGCTGCTCGATGTACCTGCGCGAACACTATGTCGTGCTCAGTCCGGGCGAGGGCAACTTCGGCCTCCACACCTCGGCCATCCTGCTCGACCCGGTCAAGACCTCCGGCACCAACATCATGCTCGAGATCTACAACACCGGCGAGCAGCCCGTGGTGAACCCGATGGTGGCCGTCGATCTTTTCCGCGCACCGCCTCCGGACGACCCCGAGTTCAAGACCCTCACCAAGCGCCGCCAGCGTCTCCTTGGCACCACCAAGAGCCTCTACAAGTGCCTCGATTCCGCCCCACCGCGCGAGGTCAACGAAGCCAAGCCCCGCACCAAGATCACCGTGCGCGGGCAGTCGGCCACGATGGAAAACCGCGCCGTCCTCGTGCGCGCCAACGACGAGGACCTGAAAAAGCTCCTCGCTGATGACGCCTGTCCGCTCGGCGCCCGCACCATGATCCAGGCTCTCGACGCCCATGCCGCGGACGCCGACACGCTCGTCGTCGACTACTTCCCCGACCTGCTCGAGCACATGGAGCTCATCACCCGCCTCGGAGACCTGAAGCTCAAGCGCATCATCTTCCGCAAGGCCTCCCGCACGCACGGCTACTTTCTCTCCTCCAACGCGCATGGCCGGCTCGACACGCTCCATTCGCTCGGCATCCCCGTCTACTGGTACGACGAGATCACCAAGGACATCTACCTGCACACCTACAAGCGCGACCACGGCTTCTTCGTGCGCGAGGAAATGGCCCGCAAGTTCCAGGAGTCCACCATCCTCGCCTTCTACGGTTCCGCCGTCGGGCTTGATCAGGCCGACACCGACCGCATCTCGGCGCTCGTCGACCAGCTCACCACGTTCATGGGCTCCAACCTCGGCGTCCTCACCGGTGGCGGCGGCGGCGTCATGCGCCTTGCCACCGAGCAGGCCCGCGGCAAGGGCGCCCTCACCGGCGCCTGCTTCCTTGAGCTCGAAGCCCAGCCGCCCGAACTCGGCGTGGACTTCTTCAACACGTTTCAGGAGAGCTCGCGCCACTTCCGCCAAAAATGGTTCGAGGCGGCCGACTTTTGCATCTTCAACGTCGGCGGCGTCGGCACCCTCGAGGAAATCGGCATCGAGCTTTGCAACCTCAAACTCGGCATCCGCCCGCGCGTCCCCTACGTGTTCTTCAATGCGAAATTCTGGGGCGACCTCCGCAAGCAGGTGAACCAGATGATCCGCAACAAGCGTGCCCCCGCGTGGATGTCCGACTACATCCTTTTCACCGACGATCCGGCCGAGGTCATCGCCTTCTACCGCAAGACACTGAAGGTGCTGTAATCCCGAGGGACGCATGAAGCCGGCCCACCGCGTGATGTTTGTGGCAGGACTGCTGGTCCTCGCCGCACTCACGTGGGGTTGGCTCACGCGCACCAAGCCGGCGGCCGACTGGCTGCTGGCCGAGGGCCCGGGCCGCGTCACCCCTGGCGGAAAGATTATCATCCGGGTCACGCCCGTCGGCGTTGACGAGCACCTTCAACTCAACGTGGACTTGCATGGCACCACGCGACGTCAACACCCGCTGCGCCTGCTGAGCCATGGTCGTCCGCAGCGGGTCGGCGCCCCCGGACAAACGCTCGACTTCCAACTCTCCGTCCCCACCAGACCCGATCTCGCGTCGGTCCACGCCATCATCTATGTCTCCCCCAGCGGTGGCTGGACGGACCGCACCCGGGTCGCCCACTCCGACCCGATTCCGGTCAAAGCAGGGACGGCAATCGGAGAAGACCTGCAGGCCATCGCGGTTCACGAACAGATTCCTGATCCGGCGATCCCTCGGGTAGAACTGACAGGCGTTCGCTACCTGATCGCCAGCCTCTGGCTGCTCGTGGCTACCGGCCTGGTCCTCCGCCCAAAATTCGGGTTCCAGAGCGAGGCCGGTGCCGCACGACCGCGCTTCCTGCCGGTCCTCCTGGCTTGCGTCGCCACCGCGTTCGCCGAACTGCTTCGCGTCGAGATTCACCTGGGCGATGCCGCCCGTCGACTGGCCGTCCGATTCGACTTCTACGACGAACGGTTGCTGCCACAGCAGATTGCCATCCTTGTTCTGATAGTCGGCCTCGCCGCCCTCGCTGGGTTCATCCTCTTCCGGGCCCGCCAGCGCCGCCTGGTGATCGGCCTGCTCGGGCATGCGGCCATCGTGTTGACCGCCGCGATGTCCCTCCATGACGCCGACGCGCTCCTCTACGGAACCCAGCTCGGCCTGCCCTTGGAGCAAGTGCTGAAACTGGGCGCCGTCTCCCTCGCGCTCTGGGGCCTGCGCCCGCGTTTCACGGCCGCGCCGGCGGCCGGCTCTGCTTGATATAGGCATCCACCATCTGCTCGGTCAGGACGTATTTCCAGCCTTCAGCGGTCTGCTGATATTCGGTGCCGTCCTTGGGGACACTGGGCATGCGGAGTTTGACCCGGTCCGCAGTGATCGGTTCGACCGACGCCGTCGCCAATATTTCGGCATTGGGAAAGGGACGGGCCATGATCTGACTGGTGAGGAGCGCCGCGATCGTCGCATCCACCGTCGACCATTGACCCCGCACACTCTCCGGCAATGAAGCGATGAAGGCCTCCGCCTTGGGCCGGGCCGCAGGGTCGATATGCAGCAAGCGCCCCACCGTTTCGACATCACCCCGATCACAGGCCCAGGCAAAGGTCTGCAGCGTGGCGAGCGGCGTGGCGTTTCCCTCATTGCGGTAATACTCGGCCATCGGCTTCACCCCACTGGTCAGGGCCTTCGTGGTCTGTGTTCCGCCGGGAGCGATTGCCGGCGCGGCGGCGCTCGGGTTGGCTGCGGCGATGCGGGTTTGGTTTCGCTGATAGGCCTCAAGCCGCATCTGGCTGTTCCGTGCTGCCAGGTGCCTGGCTTCACGCATTCGCACTTGCTGGAGCTTGAACAACCCACCGGCGGTCACCAAGGCCGACAACACGGCCACGATTGCGGATGTTTTGAGCAGAGACATCAGGAGCGAAGGTCGTTCAGTGCCTGGTCAGCTTGGCGAGGGTCTGACTGTTGAGGATACCTGCCAGACCTTTGACTCCGGCCTCGGGCATGACGTATTTCCAACCGTCGCCCGTGAGTTGATACTCGTGAAAGTTCCGGTCGCTGCCGACCCGGCGCCAACCCACCCGGCCCGGTTGGAGTTCAACGATGGTCATGCTCTTCTCAATGAGGTCGGCCCCTGGCGGCGGCGCTTCCAGGCAGGAGGCGGACAACAACAATCCATACAGGGCCTCGGGCGTGGGATATTCGGCACGGATCGCCTCCGGCATGGTGGCCAGAACCTTCAGCGCCTGCTCGCGAACGGGGCCATCGAAATAAACCAGCTTCCCGAACACCTCGGGATCACAGATGTCTCCGGCCCAGGCGAAGGTCATGGCCGCATCGTGCGCGGTGGCCGTGCCATGGTCGAAGTGGCCCCGGGGAGTGACTTCTCCGGACGGTGCCGCACTCGGCGCAACTCCGGCCCGGTTAGCCGAGGCCCGGGCGGCTTGCCGCTCGGTCATGGCCTTCGCGATGGCGATGGCTTGGGCCTCGAATTCATCGGCGACAACTCTGACCGATTCAGCCGGTGCATCCGCAGCGGTGGCCCCGGCCAGGCGGACGTTTTCAGCACGCAAGGAAGCCAGTTCATCGGCACTGACACCGGGAACGGCTGCAGTCCAAACCAAGGCGGTGACGCCGGCGGCGAACACCGCGCTGAGGGCGGGGATAGTTATTTTGCTCATAAGTAGAAATGCCAACACGCCACTGGTCGCCGGAGCTGCGGCCAGGGCCGCGGTGGTCACGCTAGCCGTCAGGCCGGCGGGAGAATTGGCCAACGCCTGGTTTGCCAGCAGCAATCCCAATGCGGCGGCACTGGAGGTGACTCCACGTTTGCCCAGCTGCTCCCGCAGCTTCTCCGTCGCCCGCTCCGTGCGCATCCGGGCGGCATTTTCCGAGAGATTCATCCGTGCCCCGACTTCGGCGTAGCTCAGGTCCTCGAAATAGCGCAGCAGCATCGCCTCGCGGTCGGACTCCTTCAGCTGGTCGATCACCTCGTCCAGCACCGGACGCAGGCGCTCCCACTCGACTGGAATTTCCGGCTCTGGATTAATAGCAGACATGGCGGCGAGGTTTTGCGCAATTTTTTGGCCGCGGACTTCGGTGCGGATGGCATCAATGGCCGCGTAGCGCGTGCTGCGATAGAGCCAGCCGGTCAGGGCAGGATGATGGCAGAGCGAAGCAGCTTTGCGGGCGAGATCAGTGAAGACCTTTTGGGCGATCTCCTCCGCCAGATGAGTCCGACCGCCAGTCCGGCGGAGCGCCGCGCCATAGACCACGCCAAGGTGGCGTCGGACCAGCTCCGCAAACGCCTGTTCGTCGCATTCCCGGACATAGCGTTGGAGTATCTCGGCATCGGTGGTCATGCGTTTTCAAAGGATAACCGCTTGCCGGTGAAAAACCGCACAAATATTCACACCGGGCGCGTAAGCCGCAGACTCGGCTTTACGCCCGCCCGCAACCGTGTCCATCTTTGCTATCCGTGGCTAACCAACTTCCTTCCTCCGTCTTGATCGTCGGTTCCGGCGGGCGCGAGCATGCCCTCGCCCTGGCGCTCGCCCGCTCCCCTGCGAAACCCCGCCTGCTCTGCGCGCCCGGCAACGCCGGGATTGCCGCCGACGCCACCTGCTTTCCGGTCGCGGCCGACAACATCGCCGGACTCGTCGAGCTCGCCCAGCGCGAGCAGGTCGGGTTCGTTGTCGTCGGTCCCGAGGTGCCGCTGGCCCTCGGTCTGGTCGACGCCCTGATCAAGGCGGGCATTCCCGCGTACGGTCCCAAGGCTGATGGCGCGCGCCTGGAGGCTTCAAAAATCTTCACCAAGCAGATCCTGCTCAAATACAAGATACCGACCGCCGCGGCCGGCATTTTCCACGACGTGAATCCGGCCCTCGATTACCTTCGCTCGCGCAGCGCCCCCATCGTGATCAAGGCCGACGGTCTCGCCGCGGGCAAAGGCGTGGTCGTCGCCCAGTCCCTCGCCGAAGCCGAGGCCGCCGTGCGCGACATGCTCGCGGGCAACAAGTTTGGTTCCGCCGGCAGCCGGATTCTCATCGAGGACTGCCTCTTCGGGGAGGAAACCTCCATTCTCGTCGTCGTCTCCGGCCGCGACTACGTCATCCTCCCCACTTCGCAGGATCACAAGCGCATTGGCGACGGTGACACCGGCCCCAACACCGGCGGCATGGGCACCTACTCGCCCGCCGAGGTCGTCACCCCGGAATTACTCGGCCGAATCGACCGCGAGATTGTGCGACCTTCCGTCAACGCGATCGCCGACGAGGGCATGGATTTCCGCGGCACGCTCTTCATCGGCATCATGCTCACGCCCACCGGTCCGAGCGTGATCGAATACAATGCCCGCTTCGGCGACCCCGAGACGCAGGTCGTCCTGCCGCGCATCAAGAGCGACCTGCTCGCCCTCCTTTGGGCGGCGGCCCGCGGCGAGTTGCGCGGCATCTCACTCGACGTGCGTCCCGAAGCCGCCATCTGCGTCGTCATCGCGGCCAAAGGCTACCCGGACAACTATGCCAAGGGCGACGTCATCACCTTGCCTCCGGCTGATTCCCTTCCCCCCGCCACGACGATCATCCACGCCGGCACCGCCCGAAATGCCGCCGGCCAGATCGTGACGAACGGCGGCCGGGTGCTCGGGGTTACCTCCCTGGCCCCGACCCTGCGTGAAGCAGCCGATCGCGCCTACGCCACCTGCGACCAGATCCAGTGCGTGGCCAAATATTTCCGGCGCGACATCGGTGCGCGCCAATTGACCCGAAAACCATGATTTCCACCCGACCAGCCTTGATCCGCAAACTCGCCGGCGGCCTGTTGGCCATGCTTGCCCTGAGCAGCGTGCTGCCCGTCCCGCGGACCGGCGCCGCCGAACTGACCGACCTCGGGCAGGGACTTGGTTATCTGCGGGTGCACTCGCTCGACGCTGCGCTGAAGCCGCTCGCCGGCAGCGGCGCCTTGGTGCTCGACCTGCGTCAAAGCAGCATCTCCCCGGAGACGTCCGCGGCGTTCCGATCCGCCTTGTCCAACCGCGCAACCCCGGGCAGCCCGCTCTTTGTCCTGGTCGGTCCCTCCACCCCGGCGACCTTCGTGCAATCCTTGCCCAAGGACATCATCACCCTAGGGATCAGCAGCACCCAGCCCGCGCCGCGCGTGATCGTGGACCAAACCCCCGAAGCAGACCGGCTCGCCTACGACGCGCTAGAGGCCGGCACGGATGTAAACGAACTCATTTCCGGACGGATCGAAAAGGAGCGTTACGATGAAGCCTCCCTGGTCCAGGAATTCAAAGGCGGCAACCTGGACGCTCATCCCCCTCTGAAAAAACCCTCGGCGGCGGGCGGAACCACTCTACCGGAACCCGACCAGAAGAACGAACGTCTGACGGACCGCGTCCTGCAGCGCGCGGTCCATCTCCACCGCGCCCTGCAGGCGCTGAAGCGGGGCTGAGCCGCGCATTTTTGCCTTATCGTGTTTTCTGACTTTAGCTTGGCACTCCTTAACCTATCAACTGACTCCCGGCATTCCTACTGATGACTTTACCCGGCCACATCCTCGTCGTCTGCACCGGCAACATCTGCCGCAGCCCGATGGGGCAGGGACTGCTCGCTCACGCGCTTTCGGCGCAACCCGAGCCCCTGCGCAGCCTGAAGGTCATCTCTGCCGGTGTGGCGGCCCATACCGGCGAGGGCATCTCCGAAAACTCCATCACCGCGCTCAAGAAGGTCGGCATCGACATCAAGTCCCTGCGCAGCCAGGGCCTCACCCAACCGATGCTGGACAATGCCCTGCTCGTGCTCGGGATGACAGAATCCCACCTCGCCATCATCCGCCAACGCGCCCGACCCGTCCCGGCGCACCTGCACCTTTTTCGCGAATTCCTGCCACCGCCGGCCCGTCAGGAGATCGGCGACCCCTACGGCGGTCCGCTGAAACTCTACGAATCCTGTCGCGACGAGATGGTCGAGGCGGTGCCGAGCATCATCGAATTTCTTAAGAAGCTCACGGCCAAGACGTGACACGCTTGGCGTGGATTTCGGATTGCGGATTGTGGATTAGCGGACTGCCTTGGGGCTGTTTCTATTTCTCCTCGCACGCAGCCCATCCCACCCGCCCAACATGTCCCTGAACGCCGCCCCCCTGTCCCAGCTTGATCCCGAAGTTTACGCCGTCATCGCCGGCGAATTTGCCCGTCAGCAGAGCCATATCGAGCTGATCGCTTCGGAAAACTTCACCTATCCCGCCGTGATCGAGGCCATGGGCTCGGTCCTCACCAACAAGTACGCCGAGGGTTACCCGGCCAAGCGCTGGTACGGTGGCTGCGAACAGGTGGACAAGGTCGAAGTGCTCGCCATCGAACGCGCCAAGAAACTGTTCAACGCGGATCACGCCAACGTCCAGCCGCACTCCGGCTCCCAGGCCAATTTCGCGGTCTACACCGCGGTGCTGCAGCCGGGTGACAAGATCCTCGGCATGAACCTGAGCCATGGCGGCCATCTCACCCACGGCAACCCCGCCAATTTCTCCGGCAAACTCTACCAGTTCGTCCAATACGGCGTCCGCGAGGACACCGGTTTGATCGACTACGACGAGCTCGCGGCCGTCGCCCTGCGCGAGAAGCCGAAGATGATCACCGTCGGCGCCTCCGCCTACTCCCGCGTCATCGACTTCGCCCGCATGGGCGAGATCGCGCGCTCCGTCGGCGCCTATCTGTTTGCCGACATCGCGCACATCGCCGGGTTGGTCGCCACCGGCCACCACCCCTCGCCATTCCCGCACGCCGACTTCGTCACCACCACGACGCACAAGACCCTGCGCGGCCCGCGCGGCGGCCTCACGATGTGCAAGGCCGCTCACGCCAAAGCCATCGATTCCGCCGTTTTCCCGGGCGGCCAGGGCGGCCCGCTGATGCACGTCATTGCGGCCAAGGCCGTGTGCTTTGCCGAGTGCCTCAAGCCTTCCTTCAAGGATTACTCCGGCCAGGTCATCAAGAACGCCCAGGCGCTCGCGACAGCCATGACGGCGCTCGGCTACAAGATCAACTCGGGCGGCACCGACAACCACCTGATGCTGGTCGACCTGCGAGCCAAGTTTCCCGAACTCACCGGCAAGGTTGCCCAGGAGACGCTCGATAAGGCCAACATCACCTGCAACAAGAACACGGTCCCCTTCGAGACGCGTTCTCCTTTCCAGGCTTCGGGCATCCGCCTCGGCACGCCTGCCATGACCACGCGCGGCCTGAAAGAGGCTGACATGAAAGAGATCGCTGCCCTCATCGACGGCGTGCTCTCCGCGGTCGGCAAACCTGAGGAGGCGACCGTGCTCGCCGCAACGAAGCAAAAGGTGATCGCCCTGACCGGCCGCTTTCCGCTGCCCTACAAGCTCTAAAGGCCGGGTCGGTTCCCGTCCGAAGATTCGGGGACCCGCTTCTCTGGTTTTACTTGGCGTGGCCGTGGTTTCACCTTCTATGGCCTCATGACCATGCCATCCTTCCTCACGCCCTACCGCCGTGGTATGGTGTGGCTGGTGGCCCTCATAGGCGTGGGTATGTCCCTGCTCATGTGGCGCTATGCGCTGACCCTGGAAGCAGAACGCACCCAAGCGGCTTTCCTGAGCCGGGCGCAAACCCAAGCCAGCGTGGCGAAACAGCACCTGCGCAGCTACCGGGAAATGGTCTACAGTCTGCGCGACTCCTTTCTCGGACAGAACACCGTCACCCGGGAAGAGTTCGCCACGGTCGCCACCTCCCTCATCGAACGGCATCCCGGTGTGCAGGCCCTGGAATGGGTGCAGATTGTAAGTGACGCGCAAAGAGACATGTTGGAGAAACGGTCCTCGGCCGAATTGGGAAAGCCATTTGTCTTCAAGCACCGGGACGCCAGCAACCTCCTCCAGACCGCGCCCGTCGCCCCGGAGTATTTCGTGATCAACTATGTCGAGCCGCTGGCGGGCAACGAGGCGGTCTTGGGTTACGACGTGCGCACCGCGCCCTCGGCTCCCCTGCTGCATGCCTCTCGTGAGGATGGGAAATTCCGGGTGTCCCAAACCTTCCGCCTCGCCCAGTCGGCCGAAGGCCAGTTCCTCCGCGGCATCGTATTCATCCTGCCGTTTTTCCGCCCCTCCGTGCCCGGGAATCCCGCCGAAGGTTTTGTCCAAGGCGTCTTTCTGGTCGATACCATGCTGGCCCAGTCCCACGACCTGTCGACCAATGAAGCCCTGGACAGTTATTACATCGACCTGCAATCGGGAGATGGAAAACCCGAGCTGCTCTACGCGAATATCGGCGGCAGCGAACCGTTGGAGAATCCGGGCGCGCGGGTGGAACTGCCGCCCCTCGACGATCCCCGGGACTTCCGTACGACCCTCACGATTGGTGAACGCACGTGGCTGCTCGTGATCCGAAAAAACGCGGCGTGGACGGCCAAAGTCAGCACCCGGCAGCCGCTCCTCATTCTCGGCGGCGCTCTGTTTTTCACCGGCCTGCTGGCCCTGTTTATCAACAGCCTGTTGCAACGCACCGGTCGCATCGAACAGGAGGTCCGCGAACGCACCCGCCAGCTGCACGAGAGTGAAGCCCGTCTGCAGGACATCATGGATCACAGCCCGGCCCTGATCTTCGTGAAGGATTTGGCCGGGAAATATCAGCTCTGCAACGAACTCTTCATGCGGGTCTGCCGCCGGCCGCGCAGCGAGATCATCGGCAGGACCGACCAGGAGATTTTTCCGGCCGAGCTGGCGAAACTCTACCGCCAGAATGATGAGGCGGTGATGGCCGCCGGCCGACCCATGGAATTTGAGGAAACTGGCATCGGCCCCGAGGGCGTACGCATGTGTCTGGTCCAAAAATTCCCCCTGCTCGATGACAATGGCCGGACCTACGCGCTCTGTGGCATCGCCACCGACATCACCGACCGCCTGGCGGCCGCCCAGGAAAAGCTGCAGCTGGAACGCCAGTTCCTGGAAACCCAAAAGCTCGAGAGCCTGGGCGTCCTCGCCGGCGGAATCGCGCATGACTTCAACAACATCCTCACCGCCATCCTGGGCAACGCCACCTTGAGCAACATGGAACTCGCGGGCGGGCATCCGGCCCGCGAGCATCTAGAGCATATCGAGATCGCCGCCCGCCGGGCCCGCGACCTTTGCGCCCAGATGCTGGCCTACGCGGGCAAGGCCTCTTTTGTCATCGCCCCGGTCAATCTCTCCAGCCTCGTCAGCGAGACGACCGCGTTGCTCGAGGTTAGCGTCGCGAAGCGCGCGCGGCTTGAATTGAACCTCGCCCCGGATCTGCCGGCCATCTCCGGCGATGCGACCCAACTGAGGCAGATCATCATGAATCTCGTCATCAACGCGGCGGATGCCACAAACGACCAGCCTGACGGCTTGATCACGGTGCAGACCTCCTATCGCGAACTGACCGCGAGTTTCTTCAAAAACTCCGTCAATGCGTCCGATCACCCCGACGGGCGCTACGTCGGGCTCGAAGTTCGTGACAACGGCAGCGGCATGCCCCCCGATGTGCTCGCTCGGATCTTCGAACCCTTTTTCACCACCAAGTTCTCGGGGCGCGGACTCGGCCTCGCCGCCGTGCTGGGCATCGTCCAGCGCCATCAGGGAGCCGTCTTCATTGAGTCCGCCCCGGGCCAAGGCACCGTTTTCCGCCTTTTTTTCCCGGCTGTATCCGGGACCGCCGCCAACACCGCTCTCCCCTTCCCTGTGTCCCCTCAAAACGCTCCTCTCCAGGCAACGATTCTCATTGTAGATGACGAAGACGGCGTCCGCCACGTGGCCGGACAAGCCCTCAAACACCTCGGGGTCACCCCCCTGGGCGCGGCCTCTGGCCAGGCGGCCCTCGATCTGATCAATCGGCCCGATCACAAAATCGACCTCGTGATGCTCGACCTCACCATGCCCGGGATGAGCGGGGAAGAAACCCTGCGTCAACTCCGCACCACCCATCCCGGTCTGAAGGTTGTCATCATGAGCGGATACAGCGGCGGTGACACCATGCAGCGCTGCGCCGCGCTGGGAGTGACCGACTATCTGACCAAACCCTTCGAGATAGCCGACCTTATCCAGATCCTTCGCAAACATTTGGGCTGATCCCCGGGCACGAGTTTTTTCCGATTAAACAGGCTTTGCGCGCTGCCTGAATTTCCTCATCGTCGCCGCTTTGTGACCACCGTTTCCTCCAGCCAGCCCGCGAAGCCTCTCTCCTTGGGTGTCATCTTCCTGACACTTTACATCGACCTGATCGGCTTCTCGATCTTCTTCCCCGTGGGCCCGGCCATGCTGGAATGGTACGTCAAGAAAGAGGCCGGCGGCGGCGTCCTCTCAACCCTGGTCAATCATCTGCAGGCCCTCGCACATGCCGCGCATGCGTCCGAACTCGCCACGGGGGCGCTGTTCGCCGGTGCGCTGGGTTCGGTGTATTCGCTGATGCAGTTCATTTTCTCGCCCATCTGGGGCGCCCGTTCCGACCGCCATGGACGGCGGCCGATTCTCCTGTTCACGATCGCGGGAAACGCCCTGAGCTATCTCCTGCTTTTCTTCAGCGGCTCCTTCATCCTCTTCTTCATCGGCCGGCTGCTCGCCGGCATCATGGGCGGCAACCTGGCCGTGGCCATCGCGGCAGTTTCCGACGTGACGTCGCGGGAGAACCGCGCCAAAGGCATGGGCATCGTGGGTGTGGCCTTTGGTCTGGGTTTCCTGACCGGGCCAGTCCTC
>Ga0208263_100021_pt1 | contig 84782 bp, 73 predicted proteins | sample LakWasMet28_LOW6_2_FD_183872 | JGI IMG/M metagenome (GOLD analysis project Ga0208263, IMG submission 183872) | Freshwater sediment methanotrophic microbial communities from Lake Washington under simulated oxygen tension - Sediment Metagenome... | ecosystem: Environmental > Aquatic > Freshwater >... | reverse complement strand
GCTCTTGAAGTTGTGGCTCCACCAATCATTATTGGGATTTTGATGTTTTGCTTGTCTAATTCTTTGGCCAAATAAACCATTTCGTCCAATGACGGCGTGATTAATCCGCTTAATCCAATGATGTCAACCTTGTGTTCAATAGCTGCCGCAATGATTTTCTCTGGCGCAACCATTACGCCTAAATCGACGATTTCGTAGTTGTTGCAAGCCAAAACCACCGAAACAATATTTTTCCCAATATCGTGCACATCCCCTTTTACTGTTGCCATCAGGATTTTGCCGGCCGAACTTGACTTACCATCTTTCTCCAATTCAATGAAAGGAAGTAAATACGCCACGGCTCTTTTCATTACCCTCGCAGATTTTACCACTTGTGGCAAAAACATTTTTCCGCTTCCGAATAAATCGCCAACGACATTCATTCCTGCCATCAAATTTATTTCGATAACTTCGATAGGTTTTGAAGCCGCCAATCGAGCTTCTTCAATATCTGATTCTATAAATTCGTCAATTCCTCTTACCAAAGAATGCGTTAATCGTTCTTGGATTGTTCCCGAACGCCATTCTTGAACTGCTTTTTCATTGACTTTCGCACCGCCTTTTACATTTTCGGCGAAGTCTAATAATCGTTCCGTGGCATCTTCTCTTCGATTCAACAAAACATCTTCGACGTGTTCCAAAAGGTCTTTTGGAATTTCGTCATAAATAGACAACATTTCGGGATTTACAATTCCCATTGTCATTCCGTTTTTGATGGCGTGATACAAGAAAGCCGAGTGCATTGCTTCTCGCACCGTGTCATTGCCTCTAAAAGAGAACGAAACGTTACTTACACCGCCAGAAACGTGTGCATAAGGAAGATTTTCCTTAATCCATTTTGTGGCTCGGAAGAAATCTAAAGCGTTCAATTTATGTTCATCCATTCCTGTAGCAACAGGAAAAATATTAGGGTCGAATATGATGTCTTCAGCCGGAAAACCTACTTCGTTTACCAAAATATCATACGAGCGTTTGCAAATTTCGATTCGTCTTTCGTAAGTGTCGGCTTGTCCTTTTTCGTCGAAAGCCATAACAATTACAGCAGCTCCGTATCGTTTTACCAATTTGGCGTGATGAATAAAACGCTCTTCTCCTTCTTTCAAAGAAATTGAATTCACTACACTTTTACCTTGGGCCACTTTCAAACCTGCTTCGATAATTTCCCATTTCGAACTGTCGATCATCAAGGGAACGCGAGAAATATCCGGTTCGGCAGCGATTAAATTCAAGAAAGTGGTCATTGCATAAACGCCGTCGAGCATTCCTTCATCCATATTAATATCGATGATTTGTGCGCCACCTTCTACTTGGTCACGAGCCACAGCAAGCGCTTCGGCATATTTTTCTTCTTTTATAAGACGCAAAAATTTTCGGGAACCGGTTACATTCGTTCTTTCACCAACGTTTACGAAGTTGGTTTCTGGCGTAATGATTAACGGTTCAAGACCTGATAATTTTAAATATTTTTTTATTTTTGACATATTTTATTTATTTGCCACGAAGGCAGAAAGTCACAAAGTTTTTATTCTAATTTCAATTCGCATTCTTTTTTTTTGCGGGCACGAGCTAGAAGCTCGCGCTAGCGTTGGTTCTCAATAACCACAATTAATTGTAATTTTTCGCGATAGGTCCCTAATCCAAAACTTCGTTTTATTACGGTTTCTATCGAGTAAATCTTCATTAAATATTTTGATATTCCAACAATAATATTGTGTGTCAGAAATTTTTAGATCATAAATTTCTTTTGAATTAAAAATTCCTTCGCTTGGTATTTCTTCACAAATTGCAATTGCATAAATTTTATCGCCAAACTTTTCTTTATCAATTTCATTCACAACATCGAATTCTACTACCACAGCGTCTTTTCTACCATTTGCTGTGGCACAAAATTCTGCATTCTGTATTGAATTAACGGGCTTGACTTTCACAATCAATTCCTCGAAGTCAATAGAATTTGTTTGCGCATTTAATAAAATGCTTATTAATAATGTCGAAATTGTTAAGTATAATTTTTTCATAATTGCAGGTAACTGGCTTATTTACGCGATTCTTAAATTATTACTGAAGAAACCCTCGGTTTATAATCCTTCGCTACTTCAGCAATTAATCGGATGTGATCCGGATTTGTACCGCAACAACCGCCAATAATATTGACCAAGTTTTCGTCTAAATACTCCTTGATTTGTGCCTGCATTTCTTTTGGCGTTTCGTCGTATTGTCCGAAAGCATTTGGCAATCCGGCATTAGGATGCGCCGAAACATTGAAAGACGTATTTTGTGACAATTGTTTCAAATACGGTTTCAGTTGGTGCGCTCCAAGAGCACAATTGAATCCTACGCTCAACAACGGAATATGTGAAACCGAAACCAAGAAAGCTTCCACGGTTTGCCCTGAAAGTGTTCTTCCCGAAGCATCGGTAATCGTTCCTGAAACCATTACCGGAATATCGATTTTGCGTTCGTCTTTTACTTCTTCGATGGCGAAAAGTGCCGCTTTTGCATTTAAGGTATCGAAAATCGTTTCTACCATCAGTAAATCTACGCCACCATCAAGTAGCGCTTCGACTTGTTGTTTGTAAGCAATACGCAAATCATCGAAAGTTACGGCTCTGTAACCTGGATCGTTCACATCTGGCGACATACTTGCCGTTCTGTTTGTTGGCCCGATGGAACCGGCAACAAAACGAGGTTTTTCTGGATTTCGTGCAGTGAATTCATCGGCTACTTCGCGAGCGATTTTTGCCGATTGGAAGTTTAATTCGTAAACAATATCCTCGAGATGGTAATCGGCCATACCGATTGTGGTGCTCGAAAAAGTATTGGTTTCGACAATATCGGCTCCGGCTTCGAAATATTGCGCGTGAATATCTTTTATGGCCTGTGGTTGCGTTATGGACAACAAATCGTTATTCCCTTTTAAGGAATACGGAAAGTCTTTGAAACGTTCTCCCCGGAAATCTTCTTCGGAAAAATTATAGCGTTGCAACATCGTTCCCATTGCTCCGTCGAGTACGAGAATTCGTTTTTTAATTTCTTCTTGAATGTTTGGCATATCTAATTTAATTAGCAAAAACGCCAAGGCGCGATGCTTATTTTAATAATTTTTGAGATTTTTATTTTTGATTAGCCTAAAAATGAACCATTTCCAGCATAATTCATTGCAATAAATAATCGCTGCAAAGTAAAGACATAGCGCGATTAATCGCAAACATAAGAAGTGTTTATTGTATGCCCTTTAAAGATTGGGTTATTTCGTTCATTTTATTCACTTTTTCCTTAAAATCGCCTTTTAGAGTTTTGCGGTATTCGTTCAGGTTTTCGACCATTGAGTTAATGTCGTCCGGGATAATTTCTTCGAAAAATTCGCGTAATCTTTTGGCCGTTGTTGGTGATTTCCCGTTGGTAGAAATGGCGATTTTTACATTGCCTTTGGTCACGATTCCGCCCAAATAAAAATCACAAAATTCAGGTGTGTCGGCAATATTTGCCAATAGATTCCGTTTTTTTGACAATTTGTAAACCCGTTTATTGACTTCCAAATCATCAGTGCAAGCAATAACCAAATGTCTTTTTTTGAGCATTTTTTTCTTGAACTTTGATTGGGTCAATTGTACTGTAAGATGTTTTTCGACCAATGCTTCTAATTCAGGAAGAAACTTTGGTGCAACCACCTCAACGTTGGCATTTGGGCTGGATTTTAATAAGAAAGATAGTTTTTCCAATCCTACGTTTCCTCCGCCAACAATGAGTACATTGAGTTGGTGTAGTTTTAGGAAGATTGGATAAAGTTCATTCCTCTCCCCAGCCCTCTCCAAAGGAGAGGGAGCCGAGTCTGGAATATTGGAATGTGATTCGTTTTTTGACATTATCAATTTGACTATCCGTTACTTATACCAATCGGAAATTTTGTTAGTTTATAAAAAAATAAAAATATTTTTCTCTTGAAACCATTAAGAAATTAAGGTTCATTAAGTCCAAAAACTTAATTTTCTTAATTTCTTAATGGTTCAAAAATGTAATAATTTTTTTAGTTCGCTTAGCGGACAGACATATTATTTTATTCTCTTGCGCAAACTTTATTGGAAGCAAATTTTTCGTTAAAATTTTTCAACTTGTTGCTTTCTCTTACTACTTCGCCTATTACTATAATCGCAGGAGAACTTAAATTATTGGCTTTTACGACTTGTGAAATAGAATTTATCGTTCCAATTCCTATTTTTTCATCGGGCATCGTTCCGTTTTGAATAATTGCAACTGGAGTTTCTCCTTTGGATTCGTTTTGGAATAAAGCTACAATTTGTTCGAGTTTACTCATTCCCATCAAAATCACGACCGTTGCCGATGATTGTGCCGCCAGAGCGACGTCTTTGGAAAGTTTTCTGTCGGAAGTTGTACCGGTGATAACCCAAAAACTTTCGGAAACACCTCTTTTTGTCAATGAAATTCCCTGATTTGCCGGAACCGCAATCGATGATGAAATACCTGGAATGACAGCTGTAGGAATTCCGAAACTTTCAATGTATTCGATTTCTTCGCTTCCGCGACCAAAAATAAATGGATCGCCACCTTTTAGTCTCACCACATTTCCGTAAGTCAGCGCATTGTCGACAATCAATTGATTGATTTGATCTTGCGAATATTCGTGACAGCCTTTCCTTTTTCCGACAAATATCTTGATGGATTTTTTGGGTGCATACGTCAATATTTCTTCGTTTGCCAAAGCATCATACAAAACCACATTGGCATCGGCAAGCGCTTTTGCTCCTTTTATGGTAAGCAAATCCGGATCGCCAGGACCAGCACCTACTAAAGTTACTCTTGGTTTTATGATTTTATTCATTTGCTAAATCTTTGGCTCTGTATAATTCTATTGCTTCAAAAAATGCTGTTGCATCCTGAATGTAACTTTCCGCGAATACTTCCGAAGGTTCGTTTTGATTGATTTGGTAAACCAAATCCCTGAAAGTCGATTTCAATTCGATTTTGTTTGTTGCTGTAAAAACAGTGTCGAACAAATCGATGATTCCTGCGTGATGATTCGTTTTTTCATTTTCAGAAAGCAATAATGCTTTGGCTCCGTTTACAAAACCTGCATACGCCAAATAAATCGCATCAGACCATTTTTTATCATCGAAAGCTTCTTGAGCGAAAGTCATTTTGTCTTTGGCTTCAAAAATTAATGTGGCCACTAAATCAATTACAACACCGGCACATTCGCCCACACCTATCGCTTTAACATAGTTATCGGCATTTCCCCAATCGACAAAATCGGCTTCGGTAAGATTGGTAATATCCGAAAGTGGTTTCAATAATTCAAAGAAATAAATTTCACCTTTGGCATCGTAATAATCCAAAAAGGATTGCCCGTTTGCATTCGCTTCGAAATCATTCAAAATAGAACGCAAGGCTTCTGGACCACGACGACTCGGAATTTTGATTACTTTATCAGCAAATCTACCTTCCCCATTTCCCAAAACACCACCACCTAACAATACTTGAAGTGCCGGAGCGACCAACTTTCCTGAATTGATTGACATTCCTTGAAAACCAATGTGCGCCATATTGTGTTGGCCGCAAGCATTCATACAGCCACTAATTTTTATAACTATTTCTCTGTTATTAAAGTATTGTGGATATTCTGTTGCCAAAACTCTTTCTAGTTCCGTAGCAATTCCTGTGCTGCTTGCAATCCCAAGATTACAAGTATCGGTTCCGGGACAAGCCGTGATATCGGCAGTAGAATTATAGCCCAAAGAAACGAAATCTAGTTTAGCCAATTCTTGGTAGAAAAATGACAGATTTTCTTCTTTTACGTGACGAATAACAATGTCTTGTCTTAGCGAAAAACGCAATTCATTAGCTGCATAATTCTTGATTAAATCTGCTAATAATCTGGCTTTATCCGTATAGAAATCGCCTAGTGAAACTTTGATTCCAATGGCTACATAACCCGATTGTTTTTGTTGTATAACATTTGATTTTTTCCAAGCTTCGAAAGCTACAACATCTTCGATTTCTACTTTTGGTGCAACCAATAAAGGTTCCGGAATTGGAGCATCAAAAGCGGTAGTGTCTATTTCGACAGTTTGATAAGACAAGGCTTTTTTCTCTTCTTCGACCAATTTCAAAAAGGCTTCTGGGCCAATATCCTTGATTAAGAATTTCATACGTGCTTTTAAACGTTTGGATCTTTCACCATAACGGTCAAATATTCGTAAAACTCCTTCCGTCGTTGGGATAATTTGGTTTACTGGAATAAATTCAGATAATAATTCTGCGTGAATGGGTTGCGAACCTAATCCGCCACCAAGCATTACTTTGAAACCTCTTTCGCCGTTTACAATTTTTGGAATAAATCCTAAATCGTGCAAATAACTTAGGGCCGTATCTTTATCGGAAGAGGAAAATGAAATTTTGAATTTTCTTCCCATTTCCTGACAAACCGGATTTCGCAAGAAAAAATCGAACATTGCAAACGCATAAGGCGAAACGTCAAAAGGTTCGTCAACATCGATTCCTGCCGTTTCGCTAGCCGTAATATTTCTTACGGTATTTCCACAAGCTTCACGAAGCGTGATGTCGCTTTTTTCTAATTCGGACCAAAGTTCAGGAGTTCTATCTAAACTCACGTGATGAATCTGGATATCTTGACGGGTTGTGATATGCAAACGACCTCTTGAATATTCGTCGGAAACATCCGAAATTCGCACTAATTGCTCACTCGAAACTTTGCCAAAAGGCAATTTGATACGAATCATTTGAACGCCTTCCTGACGCTGACCATAAACGCCACGAGCCAAACGTAGGCTTCGGAAACGCTCCTCGTCAATTTTTCCATCACGGAATAAAGCAATTTTTCTTTCTAAATCGATAATATCTTTTTGTACAATCGGATCTTCTATTTCGGTTCTAAAACTCTGCATATTTTCAGTTTGTTTTTTGTTGGTAGCTATCGCCTATTTTATAAATCCAACTCCCGCAGTTGTGTTGGTTGCGGTATCGATTAATATGAATGCTCCGTTTGATTTGTTATGATTGTAAGCGTCAAAATACAAAGCTTTGCTTAACTTAATATTGACTTCGCCGATTTCATTAATACTCAATTGTGTTGCTTCTTTTGTTCCCGAATAATCAGTGGAAATCGTGTTTTTTATACTTTCGATTTTAGCCAAAACACGATTCGTGTTATGCTGAATGATGTATTTTGTTCCTGCAACTAATTTTTTAGAATCCATCCAGCAAATCGTGGTGTTGATGTCTTTTTCGATTCTTGGCAATTCGCCAGATTTTACAATCATATCTCCGCGAGTGACATTAATGTCGTTTTCCAATTCCAAAACTATTGAAGAACCTGCGGTAGCTTCGTCAAATTGTTTGTCGAAAAAGTGAATTTTCGAAACTTTCGATTCAGTTAATGAAGGAAGTACCGTTACGGCATCGCCCACTTTTATATTATTCCCGTATAATTTTCCGGCGTATCCTCTAAAATCGTGGTATTCCTCAGTTTTTGGTCGAATAACTGTTTGAACAGGGAAACGAACTTCTCCTTTTTCGAAAACATCTTTTGGCTCTAAAGCTTCTAAATGTTCCAAAACAGTCTGTCCTGTGTACCACGGCATATTTTTGGATTTGTCAACCACATTTCCTCCGTTGATGGCGCTTAACGGAATGTAACTTACGACTTGCTCTTTGAACGTGCTTTTTGCATTCAAGGCTTGAAAATCAGCTTTGATTTTGTTGTACACTTCTTCGGAATAGTTAACTAAATCCATTTTATTTACGGCAACAATCACTTCTTTTACACGCAATAAATTATTGATAAAAAAGTGACGGTAGGTTTGCTCAATAACGCCTTTTCGAGCATCAATCAAAATGATGGAAACTTGCGAAGTCGAAGCTCCGGTAACCATATTTCTCGTATATTCTACGTGACCTGGCGTGTCGGCAATGATGTAACTTTTCTTGACTGTCGAAAAATAAATATGCGCCACATCTATCGTGATTCCTTGTTCACGTTCAGCAACCAAACCATCGGTAGCCAATGAAAAATCGAGATAATCGTATCCTTTTTGTTTACTGCTTCTTTCTATTGCTTCTATTTTATCGGTTGTTAACGATTTTGTATCGTATAATAATCTCCCGATTAATGTGCTTTTTCCGTCATCGACACTTCCTGCTGTTGCTATTTTTAAAACTTCCATATTATATTTTTTGTTTCAGGTTTAAAGTTTAAAGTTGTTGTTGCCTTTAAAAATTAATCTATTTATATATTTTTAATTTGTGATAAATGCTTAATCTAACAATGTTTCTATTGAAATAATCGACTCCTGTTGACCGTTGTTGAAAACTATTCAAATAGCCCATTTCAATGGCTAAATTTGAGTTAACTCCAAATTGTATTCCAGCATAAATCCTGTTTTGGTCGAATGTGTTTTTAACTATTTTACTGCCAGCGTTAATCATCATTTCGTCTGAAATTACAGCCTTTAGAAATTGTTTTTCCTTTTCCCAAAAGACATAGTCTCCTTGTAATTTATATCGAAATCGCATCGCAAATGTGGTTCCGTTTGTTAAACCCTGGCTGTCAAAATTTTGAAAAAATCGTTCTTCTATTTGATACCTGTGATTAAGGTTTATTTTGCCTAAATTTTGTTTCAATGTTATATCCTGTTGCCCTCTATATTCTGGTTTATTAAATCCTAAATCAATATCAGTATCTTGCGATGCAACATTAAAATAAGCAAACCCTGAACCCAACTCAACTTTCTCTGAAATTTTATATCTTCCTTGGATCCTTATGACAAACAAATTCTGAACCACCGGATTTATAAAAACCCGATTATCAAACTCGGAATGAATGGACCACTTTGTATTTAATTCCAATTGGTTGTAATATCGTGACCAAAGCAAACTTTGATGATTAATATTTTTTTCTGTTTGAGCTGTAATTGTTGAGCCAATGAGAAAAAAGAAAAGAAAAGCTTTTATAAAATTCATTCTGATTTATTTTTCTCACCCCAACCCTCTCCAAAGGAGAGGGAGCCGAGTCTGGTATGTTGTTATTTTTTATTTATTTTATTCCTTCAAACCCCAAAATTGTGGATATAACACTAATCCAGTTTCAACTTCCTCCACTTTGCTTCGCCAGTTAGCTGTCGCTCGTGTGGGGAGGGCTGGGATGGTGATTAAAAATACCCTTGTTGTTTTCTTTTTTCCATTGCGGCTTCCGAGCGTTTGTCATCGATTCTGACACCTCTTTCAGAAATTGTTGACGTTCTGATTTCGCCCACCACTTCTGCAATTGTAGCTGCATACGATTCGACTGCAGCGGTGCAACTCATATCTCCCACAGTTCTGAAACGCACAATTCTTTCTTCGACTTCCTCGTCTTCTTCCTGAAAAACAAAAGGCGAATGCGACCAAATCAGTCCGTCACGCATAAACGTTTTACGCTTGTGTGAAAAATAGATGGATGGAATTTCGATTCCTTCCTGTTCGATGTAACTCCAAACATCTAATTCTGTCCAGTTCGAAATTGGAAAAACACGAACGTTTTGTCCGATTTCAATTTTTCCATTCAATAAATCAAACAATTCCGGGCGTTGGTTTTTTTCGTCCCATTGACCAAAGTCATCCCGAACCGAAAAAATACGTTCTTTGGCTCTTGCTTTTTCTTCGTCACGGCGTGCACCGCCAATACAAGCATCAAATTTGAATTCTTCGATTGCGTCTAAAAGCGTGGTTGTTTGCAACATATTACGGCTTGAATAACGACCTGTTTCTTCAATTACTTTTCCCTCATCGATTGAATCTTGCACATTACGAACAATCAATTCCAATCCTAATTCAGCAACCAATTTATCTCTAAATTCAATTGTTTCAGGAAAATTATGTCCTGTGTCAACGTGTAACAATGGGAAAGGAACTTTTGCAGGAAAAAAAGCTTTTTGCGCCAAACGTACTAATGTAATCGAATCTTTTCCACCAGAGAAAAGCAAAACTGGTTTTTCGAATTGAGAAATTACTTCCCTGAAAATGTAAATCGCTTCGCTTTCGAGAGCATTTGTTTTTAATATAGAACTCATTATTATTTGGTAATTTGTTTATTTGTTTATTCGGTTAAACGATTAAACACATAAACGATTAAACTTTTTATTTTTGATGCAAACCGCACTCTTTATGACTCGATTCCCACCACCATCTTCCGGCCCTTATATCTTCACCGGGCGTGATTGCCCTAGTACACGGCGCACATCCTATACTTACAAATCCTTGTTTGTGAAGTGCGTTTTGCGGCACGTTATTTTTTTCTAAATAATCTTCGACTTCTTTCAAAGTCCATTTTAGTAATGGATTGAATTTTACTAATTCAAATTTTTCATCGTATTCAAAAAGAGCCAGACTATTTCTGTTTTCAGATTGCTCAGCACGTAAGCCGGTAATCCAAATGGCGTTTCCTTTCAAGGCTTTAGTCAACGGAGCTACTTTTCTTATATAACAACATTCTTTTCTGTTCTCGACAGAATCGTAGAAACTGTTTGGACCTTTTTCCTCGAGCAATTTCCCCACTGCCGAAGCTTCAGGGAAATAGACTTTAATTTCTTTCTTGTATTTTTTCAATGTTTTGTGAAAAACATCATAAGTTTCTTGAAATAACCGTCCAGTGTCCAAAGTAAAAATGATTATTGGCAAATCATTTTTGGTAATTATAGCGGTTATCACTTGGTCTTCCTGTCCGAAAGAAGTCGAAAACACCACTTTTCCTTGGTATTCATTGGCCAAAAAAGCCAGAGTTTCTTCGATGGAAAATCCTTTGGTTTTTTCTGACAATGTATTTGCAATTGTTGCGCTCATTATAATAATTTTGATAATGTTCTTAAACTCAAAATGATAATCAAGATTCCGACTGCAATCATCATTGGTTTTCTTTGAATTTTATTCACCAAAAAAGCAGCAAGAGGAGCAGCAATAACGCCTCCCAAAATCAATCCTATGATTACTTGCCAACCGCTTATTCCTCCAAAAATCATAAATGTAACCCCACTGGCAAAAGAAACTGCAAACTCCGCTGCATTTACCGAACCAATAGTATAGCGAGGATTTCTGCCACGTCCTAACAAAGTAGAGGTTACAATTGGTCCCCAACCGCCGCCGCCAACAGAATCCATAAAACCACCAAAAGAAGCTAATAGATCCAATCTTTTTGTTTTCTTTTTTACGATATTTTTTACCAATGCTTTTTTGATAATAATAAACGCCAGAACAATCATATAGACCGCAATAAAAGGCCTAATAACGTCTCCATCAATTACATCCGACAATAAATAAGCACCAGTAATCGACCCTAAAACTCCAGGAATTAAAAGATGCTTTACCAGTTTTTTATTGATATTTCCAAATTTATGATGAGAAACCGCAGATGCTCCAGTTGTAAACATTTCGGCAACGTGAACACCCGTACTACTGACTGCAGGCGGAATGCCATAAGCTAGCAAAAACGAAGTAGAAGTTGCGCCATAACCCATTCCTAAAGTTCCATCGACCAATTGGGCAAAAATACCAATGGCAAAAAACACTAAAAACTCTTTGTTAAATCCAGCGACGAAATTACTCCAAGTAAAATCCGCATAATGATTGTATATCAAAACTGTCAATAATACCACAATCAAAAACACGGGAACAAAAACCCAAAGTCGCTTAGCAAAAGAACTATTCTGCATTACACCTACGGTGCCATTAAAATTTTTAACCAATTTCTTAATCATAATTTTGTTTTTTATCCATTATCCTATCGGAAAAGTAGATTATGGCGCAAAAATAGTGCTTTTTTTAGAAGTACAAAATATATCAGCCACAAATTCACAGATTTTTTTATAATTTATTGTCACATCGAGCGCAGTCGAGATGAGCTATAGCATCTCGACTGCGCTCGATGTGACAAATGAAGAAACCGATACGCTTGAGGAAATTTAATAGCTAAAATGCGATATCGGCGAGAGTGTTGTTTTCTAATATCATCAAGGTATTGTCCCGAACTTCCATCATCAATTTGCGAACGGCACAGGCAGCCTCATCACTGCAATCGTCACATTTTTCATAGAAATTTTTGCTGGCGCAAGGCAACAAAGCAATTGGTCCTTCGAGAATGCGATAGACTTTTGCCATATTAATGTCTTTGGGATCTTTAATTAGATAATACCCACCACCTTTTCCTTTTTTGGCTCCGAGAAAACCGGAATGGCGCAAAAGCAACAAAATACTTTCGAGAAACTTAATCGAAATATGTTCCGCCTTTGCAATTTCGGCTATTTGTACTGGCGTTTGATTCTCTTGGCGCGCCAGAAAAGTCAAAGCTTTTATTCCGTATTTTGTTTTTTTTGAGAGCATTTTTTATGTTTGATTTACGATATTGGATATACGATATTTTTTATGAAACCCAAGTTCCTTCGATTTTGTCAATAATCCATTTGTTATCCTTCTTTTTTATATAAATATTAAACCCTCTTCCACACCTACCACAATAACTAAAACTCCCTTCTAATATTCCAGATTGTTTCTGTTTATCAAATTGAATTCTTGAAAGATATAAAAACCCAGAAAAGACAAAATCATACTTTAACCCATATAAAAGATTGAAATTATCAGTTTTAGGGAATTCTAAAATGTTTTTTAGCTTAAATTTATTGTTTAATTTAATGTTTTCAAAATCAAATTTATAAGTCTTGACTGTATCATTTTTTACAATAGACATCTCAAAATATGGATACTTTTTTTCTAATTCTTTGTTAAAATGAAAAAAACCTTTTTTAAGAAAAGGGTCAAAAGCAATAATAACACTTGATGTATCTTTTTCTATTTCCTCCATATTCTTTTTCCATTCCCCATATTCGATTTTCTGTTCACTTGTTACCTTTGTAGAATCAGTTCTAACATAGTGCCCTGTTTTGTCGAAAACAGATTCACCCATTGGAGGCGGAGGCAACATTTTTCTGCTATCAACACAAATAGAATCGACTAAACTTGGAAAAATTTCAGTCATAACGCTTTTCTCAAATTCAAACTCTGTTTGTTTCTTTTCGCAACTTGAAACAAAAATGAGTAAAATTAAAAGTGATGCTATTTTTTGAAAATTCTTCATAAATATGTAAGATAAAAACCAAATTTACAAAATTCTATAATCAAAAACCTATTTATATTTTTATGAATTATTAATTCATTCTAACTTTAAATAACCACAAAACCCACAGTCGAAACCGTGGGCTATTTTGTATGAATCAATAATTATAAATTTTTACGACAAAGCTTGTTCCAAATCAGCAATAATATCTTTCACAGTTTCCAATCCTACTGAAACACGCACCAAACCATCGGTAATACTCACTGCGAGGCGTTCTTCAACCGTCAGTTTACTGTGCGTTGTTGAGGCAGGATGTGTTACAATGGTTCTTGTATCACCCAAGTTTGGCGAAAGCGAACATAGTTTTATTTTATCCAAAAAGTTTCTGCCTGCTTCCAATCCTCCTTTTATTTCAAAAGCCACAATATTGCCGCCTAACTTCATTTGTTTTTGGGCAATTTCATATTGCGGATGCGATTTCAGGAACGGATATTTAACTTTATTAACGTTAGGATGATTTTCTAAAAACTCAGCTACTTTCAAGGCGTTTTCACAATGTCTGTCTAAACGAATTGCCAAAGTTTCTAAGCTTTTGGATAACACCCAAGCATTAAATGGCGACAATGAAGGTCCTGTGAGTCGGGAAAATAAATAGATTTTTTGAATCAATTCGGCATCACCAACAGTTATTCCACCCAAAACTCTACCTTGACCATCCATTAATTTTGTTGCAGAGTGTACTACCAAATGCGCTCCCCACTTTATAGGTTGCTGCAAATAAGGTGTTGCAAAACAGTTGTCTATTATTAAAATCAAATTGTGTTTTTTGGCAATTGCACCCAACAATTCCAAATCAATAATGTCTACAGCTGGATTTGTTGGCGATTCGGCAAAAAGAATTTTGGTGTTTGGCTTGATATAACTTTCAATAGTTTCCGGTTTATTAATGTCAAAATAGCTCGTTTCTATTCCCCATTTCGGAAAATAATTAACAAATAAAGCGTGTGTTGCTCCAAATATACTACTTGCCGAAACAACGTGATTGCCCGAGTTCAACAAAGCCGCCAAGGTGGAATACACTGCTGCCATTCCGGAAGCAAAGGCAAAACCAGCCGCTGCACCTTCCATTTTACAAACTTTATCCACAAACTCGTTATTGTTCGGGTTGCTGTAACGGCTATAGATATTTCTTTCTTTCTCCTCGGCAAATGAGGCACGCATATCTTCGGCATCTTCAAATACAAAACTAGAAGTTAAGTACAAAGGCACGGAATGCTCTAAATATTGAGTTCTCTCTAATTGATTGCGTATGGCTTGGGTCTCGAAGCCGAAATCTTGTTCGTTCATTTTATTAGTTTAAAAAGTTTCAAGTTTAAGGTTTCAAGTTGTTGGAATAGAGAATATAAATTCTACACACAATTTTCTTAAACGAATATTTTTTGTTTTTAAATACCTACAAGGTTAAAAAAAAACCTTGCAGGAGATTCTGGTATTCCTGCAAGGTTTTTTTTAACCTTGTAGGTCTGTTTTTTGAAATTATTTATTGGTAATCTCCTTATTATTCAAAACTACTTTATAATGTATGGTTGCCGTTGGCTCCAAGGTTTTTGAAACGGAGCAGTATTTTTCGAAAGAAAGTTGGGCAGCTTTTGCGGCTTTATCTTCTTTGATATTTCCTTCAAGATAAAAAACCACATAAATATCTTTGAATGGTTTTGCTTCGCCAACTTGTACGCGTTCTCCTTCAACCTCAGCTTTGAAAGAAGTGATTTCCTGACGTTGCTTTTTTAGAATCGAAATCATATCGATTCCGCTACAACCTGCAACGCCCATTAATAGCAGTTCCATTGGGCTTGACCCCATATCATTGCCTCCAAAATCAGGTCTGGCATCTATGTTTACTATATGTCCACGTTCGTTTTTTAATTGAAAGTGGAAGTTTTCGTTTACTCTTTCTAATGTTATTTTCATAATTGTTTCTTTTTTTACAAATAAACAGGAGTAATTGGCTTTATACCAAAATCCTGCCTATATACTTTAAATCTAAATTTTTGCTCTTTATAATCATAACTAATCCTGTAAATTCTATGAGAATTACTATCGTAGAGATAAGAATAACTAGCACTAAAATTTTTCAAATCATTTTTAATATCCTCATAATTTTTTTCAAATCTTATTCGAACAGAATCTTCATTTTCTATGGGAATATCAGAAACAGCATATTTCATTTTACACAATTCCAAATCTCCATTCAAAGTATCAATAGGCTGTAAGTGTAAAATAGAATAAAATAATTCTTTCGTAATATTACCACTTACAATTTCTTTATTTAAAACACTCCCTTTTTGTAATAGATTAAGAGCGGAATCATATTCTTTTTCGAAGGTTGTATTTATCCTTTTGACATTATGAATTAGCTTGTCATTAGCAAAGTTCCAATAATCCCTATGTTTGTTATTAAAAAGAGGCAATGCTACACATTTGTTTACTTCATTAATAATAACAATAATTTGATTATTATTATTTACTTGTTTACTCTGTGAGTATAACAAAATTTTAATGTTTGTTTCCCCATCTATAACAGTCCTTATATGTTTAAACCTTCTTTCTTTAATGTTTTTACCTTCAATTAATTGAGGGAATCTCAACACCAAATCACTTATTGCTTTCTTTGAATTCGGTTCATTATCAATCTTACAACTATATATAAAAAGAACAAGAACTACTAAAAGAATAAATTTGATGTTTTTCATAATTATTTTTTTACTGAACACTCAAAACTGAACGCTGAATACTCCTTTACCCTTTCTCCGACAATCTCAAAATATCTCCAAAAACGCCTCTCGCTGTCACTGCCGAACCTGCGCCAGCTCCTTGAATTACGATTGGTCTGTCGCCATACGATTCGGTGTAAATTTCGAAGAAAGAATCAGAACCTTTCAATCCGCCCAAAGCGGTATCCGAAGGTACGGAAACTAATTTTACTTCCAGATTTCCTTTGTCATTTTGTAAATCGCCAGACAATTCGCCAATGTATCTCAAGACGTGATTTGGTTCTTGTTCTTCTTTAATTTTACTGTAAATAGGGTCGAATTCCTTTAATTTATTCAAGAAATCGGCAACACTTCCTTCTCTCAAATGTTCCGGAATCAGGTTTTGAATGTTGATTTCTTCGAATTCGTTTTGCAAGTCTAATTCTCTTGCCAAAATTAATAATTTTCTGCCCACATCGTTTCCACATAAATCTTCTCTTGGATCTGGTTCAGTGTAACCGTTATCGATGGCTTCTTTTAGAATTTCGCTGAAAGGAACGTCTTTTGCCGAGAAATTATTAAATAAATAACTCAAAGTTCCGGAGAAAACACCTTTAATTTTGGTTATATTTTCACCTGAAAGATGCAATAATTTTATGGTGTCAATTAATGGCAAACCTGCGCCAACATTGGTTTCATATAAATAATTTTTTTGATTTTCCGCCAATACTTTTCGCAAGTCCTTGTAGAATTTATAACTCAGGGTATTTGCCACTTTATTCGACGAAATCAAGTCGAAACTGCTTTCGGCCAATTTTACATAATTTTCAACAAACGAAGCACTTGCTGTGTTGTCAACAGCAATCAAATTCTCTAAATTATTTTCATTGGCATAAGCAATAATATCGTCAATTGTATAGGAGAAACCATTAGTTTGAATCTCATTTTTCCAATTTGGGGAAACTCCATTTTTATTTAAAAGTACATTTTTAGAATTGGCAATCGCAAAAATATTCAATTTAATATCTTTCCTTTTTTCGATGGTCGCGGCTGATTCAAGTATTTGATTTATCAAAGTTCCTCCAACTAATCCGTGACCAAAAATGGCAATATTAATTTTCTTTGAAACCCCAAAAATTTCTCCGTGAATCACATTCAACGCTTTGTGCAATTGTGATTTTTTGACTACCAAACTCACGTTTTTTCCAGTAACCGTATTGTTGAAAAGAATGGGCACCACCTTGTTTTTAATCAAAGCCGTGTAGGGTTTGTGGAAAGTGCTCAAGTCCTGACCAATAATCGAAATTACCGAAACATCGTCGGTTATCGAAATTTTATTTACGTCTTTTGAATAGAAATCATTTTCGAATTCTTTCTCCAATTCAATCATTGCTTTTGTCGCTTTATCGGCAGCAACCACGAGCCCAATTCCACGTTCTGAAGAACCTTGCGAAATGATACTCACGCTAATATCGTTGTCGCCCATAACCCTGAAGATTCGGGCATCGACACCAGTTTTCCCTAACAATCCTCTTCCTTCAAGGTTTACCAATGACACATTTTCGAGAACCGAAAGCGTTTTAATTCCTTCCTTATTTGATTTTGAAGTAATTAATGTTCCTTGATTATCATAGTTGAAAGTGTTCAAAATTCGCAAAGGAATATTTCTTTCCAAGAGTGGAATAATGGTTTTGGCGTGCAAAATAGTTGCCCCAAAATTGGCAATTTCATTAGCTTCGTTAAAGGACAAACGGTCAATTTTCTTGGCATCAGGAACTAAATCTGGGTTGGCGGTGTAAATTCCGTCAACGTGCGTGTAATTTTGTAATTCTTCGGCATCGAGAAAATTGGCAATTAAAGAAGCCGAATAATTACTGCCATTTCTGCCCAAAGTCGTGGTTTCGTTATTTGCGTTCGACCCAATAAAACCTGTGATAATAATGACTTTATCGGTGTTTTTCTTGAAATAATCAACCACGTTTTTCTTCGAAATTTGTTCCAAAGGTTGAGCATCGCCAAATTTCGAATCAGTTTTTATCAATTCGCGAGAATCGGCAAACTGGGCATTTATTCCTTTTTCATTTAAAAGAGATGCAATTGTTTTGGCCGAAATCACTTCGCCTTGCGACAACACTTGATCTTTAATTTTCTCGCTATAATCGCCAATCAAACTTATGCCTTCAAAAAGTTTGTCTAATGTTGCAAATTCTTGCGACAAATCAATATTCTCAAAACCATTTTGTTGATAGCTCTTGAAACTTTCCAACAAGGGTTTGTAATTCCCGTTTTTGCCGGCAATCATCAAAATATCCTCTAACTCATCAGTTGCATTTCCTCTTGCCGAAACTACAATGGCTATGTTTTCGCCTTTGCTTTTTTTGTCGATAATAATATCCAAAACTTTATTTATTCCTTCTCCGTTGGCCAATGATTTTCCGCCAAATTTTAATATTTTCATTTTATTCTTTTTATTTTTAAAAACAACATCCAGTAAATTGCTTAGTTGATCATATTCCATCAAAAACGCATCGTGACCGTGTTGCGAATCGATTTCGCTATAGAATACATTGTTTTTGAATTTCTTTATTTCTTGGTAAGTCTCGCGGTTTTCATTCGCCGTAAAAAACAAATCCGAATTGATTCCGATGATATAAATATTGGCGTCAACTTCAGAAATTATTTTTTCCAATGAAGTTCTGCCTCTGGTAATATCAATGGTTTTGAGCAATTGATTCATCATTTTATATGCCGAAAGTTGAAAGCGTTTCTGCAATTTATCTCCGTGATGATTCAGCCAACTTTCCACTTGAAACGCTTCTAAAGATTCTGTTGAATTTCGTTGAAATTTTTCTTTGAAAGATTCTGGAGTACGATAACACATCATTGCGTGAATGCGGGCGTCTTCGATGGGATGAGAAGAATTATTTAATATTTTCTCTTGCAAATAGCAATTCGCTATCAACCAATCCGTCGATTTCCAGTCGGTCGCAATAGGAATAAAATTATGTGTTAATTTTGGTTCCAAAGCCACCATTTCCCAAGCAATTCCTCCACCTACAGAACCTCCGATTATAGCAAACAAATCTTTAATTTTCAAGAATCGAATGCCTTCCAAGAAAAGTCTGGCGATGTCTCTGGCATTAAAATCTAAATAATTCTCTATGATGTTTCCATCGAAACCATTTCCAGGAACATTAAACGAAACGATGGTATATTTTCGAATATCAATTGTTTTATCAATGCCAATCAAATCGTTCCACCAGCCATTTTCACCAACCACTTGGGAATTTCCGGTCAAAGCGTGATTAACCAAAACAATTGGAGCAGTGTTTATTGGCAGCCCAAAAGTTTGATAGCTTAAATGGATTAATGGGCAAACCACACCACTTTCAGTAGTGAAATTTTGTATGATAATTGTTGTTGGTTTATTTTCCAATTTCAAATCTTTTATAATTTTTGATTTATATTTGGAAATATTAGAAAGAAGACTAGAAGTAAACTAGAGGAATTCTTGTTGTTATCTTTTCCCGATTAATCGGGATAGAATGTAGCACCTTCTTCGTTTGCAAAGGGTTGCTAAGCTTTCATCGGGTCTATTCCCTCGAGCTTTCTTTATAACATTTCAATACGTTTCTGAACTTAAAGGCACAAATTAACCACTATTTTTTTTAACAACCAAATTTTAAATCAGTAGCTTTAATTATACGCGACAATGACAGCAATCGAAAGAACCCAAAAAAAGACTCAAACCATTGCTGATTTATTTTTTTATTAGCCTAACCGGCTTTTCGTTTTTATATAAAAAGAGCTTCATCCTCTTTAGAATACATTTGTGACAATAAAATGTTAGTGCTTTTATCATCTGCCGAAACTTCTTCAAAATTTTCTTCATAGAGCTGATTAGATAATTCAAAAATAGAAGTAGTGGCAACATCTGATTTTGTTGGTGCTTTCAAATTTTTAAGATCCTTAATTTTTTTTGATAAGTATTTTAGTGTTTTCATAATGTTGTAATTTAGTTTTCTTATTAATAAAAAACCCCTTTTAGACACGAATCCAAAAGGGGTTTAAGTTGTTTAAACTTGTACTTTCGGATTCAGCAGACGTCAATAAATATAATGGCCTGTGCACAAATCATCGATTTGACTTGGCAGTTATTCATTTGTTTTTGCATTAAATTCTTCATAGTATTTTATAATTTATAGTATTCCAAAAAAAAAGCCTCCCGTTTTGTGGGAGGCTTTTGCTATATAATTTTGAATTTAAATTTAAGCAATACACAACCCACAGGACTTTTCCTGAATGGCTTTCGACATATTACATACATTAAATTTCATTTTTCTTTATTTTCTTTAGCAAATGTGCAACATATTTTTTAATTCTCCAAATATTATTTAAAGAAATAATGTTTTGAAAACATCCTCTCAAACTATATGCATTTGTTTTTGGCAATAAATTATTTAAAAAAAAGCAAAGAATAATTTGCAATTCAATTTGGTTTCATACATTTGCACTCGAATATTAGAGGAAAAATTTGAACTGATTGCAACCTCGTTAAAAAATGCTAAAGCAGAAATCCTTCTTTAGCCTTTTCTCGAAATCTTCATTTTTTCCGAATTAATTTAAAAAATAATTTTAATTATGGCTTATTTATTTACGTCAGAGTCAGTGAGTGAAGGACATCCAGACAAAGTAGCTGACCAAATTTCAGACGCATTAATCGACAATTTCTTGGCATTTGACCCAGAATCTAAAGTAGCTTGCGAAACATTAGTAACAACTGGTTTGGTAGTTTTGGCTGGCGAAGTGAAATCTGAAACTTATTTAGATGTTCAAACTATTGCAAGAGATGTTATCAAAAAAATTGGTTACACGAAAAGTGAATATATGTTCGAAGCTAATTCGTGTGGCGTTCTTTCAGCCATTCACGAACAATCTGCTGATATCAATCAAGGAGTTGACAGAGCCAGTAAAGAAGAACAAGGCGCGGGCGATCAAGGGATGATGTTTGGTTATGCAACAAACGAAACCGAGAATTTTATGCCTTTGGCATTGGATTTATCCCATAAATTATTGCAGGAACTGGCTGTAATACGTCGTGAAAATAATGAAATCACCTATTTGCGCCCTGATGCAAAATCACAGGTAACTTTAGAATATGACGATAACAACAAACCAACCCGTATTGATGCAATTGTAATTTCGACACAACACGATGATTTTGACGAAGAAGCTGCAATGCTGGCAAAAATAAAAAGTGATTTAGTCGGGATTTTGATTCCAAGAATCATCAAAAACAACCCACAATACGCTCATTTATTCAACGATAAAATCACCTACCATATCAATCCAACCGGAAAATTCGTAATTGGCGGACCTCACGGAGACACAGGATTAACAGGAAGAAAAATTATTGTGGACACTTACGGCGGAAAAGGCGCTCACGGTGGTGGTGCATTCTCCGGAAAAGACCCAAGCAAAGTAGATAGAAGTGCGGCTTATGCAACGCGACATATCGCCAAGAACCTTGTTGCTGCAGGTGTTGCTGACGAAATTTTGGTTCAGGTATCTTACGCTATTGGGGTTGCAAAACCAATGGGGATTTTTATTGAAACCTACGGAACTTCAAAAGTGAATTTGACAAACGGCGAAATTGCCAAAAAAGTGGAATCTCTTTTTGATATGCGTCCTTATTTTATCGAACAACGTTTGAAATTAAGAAATCCAATCTATAGCGAAACTGCTGCTTATGGACATATGGGACGTAAACCAGAAACAGTAACAAAAACTTTTTCTGCTCCTGGAGGAATTGAAAAAAACATTACAGTTGAATTGTTTACCTGGGAAAAATTAGACTTTGTAGATCAAGTAAAAAGTGCTTTTGGGTTGTAATATTTAACCGCAAAGCAAACAAAGGTATACGCGAAGTTCGCAAAGAGAACCCTGACTATTTTTGGTCAGGGTTTTTGTTTTTTTAGATTATCAATAAAGTCCGACAGTCTAATTCTATTTTTCGTAATTTAGCTTTTTATCTCAATATGAAAAAATTAATTCTTCTGATTTTTATATTGCAATTTTCTTTGGTTTTGTCGCAAGAACAGAAAATTCAAGCCATTCCTGTTTCAATTCAAAAAATTGATGCTGACGAATTTATTGGGTTTGATGGTTTGGAGAATATGTATTACACTAAAAATAATACGCTTTATAAGGATCACAAAGGTGAATTGTGGCAATATAAAAATATTTCATTGGGAAAAATTACCAGGGTAGACATCCATAATCCTCTGAAAATTGTTTTACTTTATGAAAACTTCAACACAATTATCCTGTTAGACAATCAATTGAGTGAAACCCAAAAAATAAATTTTTCTGAAAATGATGTCCCAATTATAGTTTCTGCAACGGGAATAGCTTCCCAAAATAGGCTATGGATTTACAATAGTTTGTCAAATAAAATTGAACTTTTTCATTTTTTGAAAAATACATTTCAAACAATAATTCCCTTCTTTAAAGAAAACATAAAATACTATTACTCTGATTTTAATACTTTTCAATGGATTGATGAGTCCTTAAATTGGTATTCTTGCGACATTTTTGGAAAAATTACATCTATAGGAAAAGTTAATGTCTTTGACCAAATTCAAATTGCTGCTAACCAAGTTGTTGTTTTTTCGAAAGATGGAAAGTTGCATTTACAGGATTTAGGGAAAAATAGTATTTACACGATTGAAAATGTTGAGAAATCATTTAAAAATTTCTATTACAAAGACCAAATTTTGTCTATTTTTACCAACCAAGAAATTACGAATTATAAAATCACGAAACCATAATGCACATAGCAGTAGCAGGAAACATAGGCGCCGGAAAAACAACATTGACACGTTTATTGGCAAAACATTTTAAATGGGAACCTCATTTTGAAGACGTGGTTGACAACCCTTATTTGGATGATTTTTATCACCAAATGGAACGTTGGTCGTTTAATTTACAGATTTACTTCTTGAATAGCAGGTTTCGTCAAGTGTTACAAATTCGCGAAAGTGGCAAAAAAATCATTCAAGACAGAACTATTTATGAAGATGCAAATATTTTTGCCCCTAACCTTCACGCAATGGGTTTAATGACCAACCGCGATTTTCAAAACTATTCTTCGCTGTTTGAATTAATGGAATCTATGGTTGAAGCTCCGGATATGCTTATTTATTTGCGAAGTTCAATCCCTAATTTAGTCAGCCAAATTCATAAACGTGGTCGCGAATATGAAAACACAATTTCTATCGATTACCTTAACCGACTGAACGAACGCTATGAAGCTTGGATTCAAACTTATACAAAGGGAAAATTATTGATTATTGATGTAGACAATATCAATTTTGTTGATAATCCAGAGGATTTAGGAATGATTATTAACAAGATTGACGCTGAATTACACGGGTTATTTTAGAATCCTTTTTTATTGAACATCTTCGAAAATTAATTATTGATAAAAAAAGATAATTCCCAGATTAAGCAAAATAAAAAACACTCCTTAATACAAAAAAAAGCAACTCAAATTGGGTTGCTTTTTTGTTTGTTCTTGTTTGTGTTCTAGAAATAGAAAACGCTAAAAGCATAGAATTTTTAATGATGCCTTTGAATTTAAAAATAAAAAAATCCCGATTGCTCGGGATTTTATAGTTGAAAAATATTAAATTTTTGTTTCAATTTCTTTTTGATGGCTACTTCGTGGAAAGCTTCGATAACGTCTCTTTCTTCGATATCATTGTATCCTTTAATTTGAATACCACAATCGTAACCTTTTGCCACTTCTTTCACATCGTCTTTGAAACGTTTCAATGCAATAAGTTCACCTGTATGAACCACTACGCCTTCACGAATAATTCTGATTTTGGCATTTCTGGCGATTTTTCCGTCCATAACCATACAACCAGCAATAGAACCCACTTTCGATATTTTGAATATCTCTCTGATTTCGGCAGTTCCCAGAATTTCTTCTTTCATTTCCGGCGCAAGCGTTAATGCCATAAATCTTGAAGCTGCACAAAAAAACTAAGATAATCGTTGAATTAATTTAAACTGCAGTTTAAAAGCTGCACTTTTTATTTATAATTATTTTGTTTGCCCTCGTTTGCGCTGAATTCAGGAGGCACTCGCAGAGGAACCCAAACTTATAAGAACGTTTATTTTTTAAAGAAGTCTTAAAAAAATAGTTATACAAATAATGGAGAAATTAATTAAGTTATAAAGAAATATACATCGCAGGGATTAATTTATATTTACTCTTTTAAAAACTTTTCTTGATATTTATCAATTCCTGAAAAAACTTGTATCAAATACAACCCTTTTGCCAAGTTTTCTACATTTATTGGATAGATGCTTGTTTCGTTAGTTTGCACCTGGTTAGATAGTTTTTTTTTATATACAACTTTCCCTAAAATATCGGTAATGATAATTGAATCGAGATTGGTATTTTGTGGGAATTGCAAAGACAACTCATTGTGAGTTGGGTTGGGGAACAATTTGATTTGTTGATTACTAAATGTCTTGGAACCTAATACTGATGTTTCTATCCTTACTTTTGCACTACTACTACCACTTTTATTATGACCCGTAATCGTATATATTGTAGCAGTACTTGTAGTTGTTGGAGTGCCATTTATAATTCCTGTTTTTGCATCGAATACTAAACCTGCAGGAAGCAAAGGATTTATACTATATCCAGTAGTACATATTTTACGGATTTTATTATTATAAGTATCTGCAACAAACACATTTCCTGAATTATCAACTGCAACTCCATTAGGATTATTGAAACTAGCTGCTAATCCAATGCCATCTGCAAAAGTCGGTATCCCAGATCCCGCGAGGGTACTTACGACTCCCTCTGAAGAGATTACTCGGATTTTATTATTAAGTTCATCAGCAACGTATATATTGCCAATACCATCAACTGCAACACCAGTGGGGTAATTAAATCTTGAAGCTATACCTATGCCGTCAGCAAAAGAGGGTGAGCCATCACCCGCCAATGTACTAACAACGCCCCCTGAAGTGATTTTTCGGATTCTATTATTGAATGCATCTCCAACATATATATTACCAAAAGCATCAATTGCAAGACCGTAGGGAGCTCGAAAACTAGCAGCTGTCCCAATTCCATTAACACTCCCTTCAACTCCAGATCCAGCAAAGGTGCTTACCACTCCTTCCGCAGTAATTTTGCGGATTTTATTATTGTATAGATCCGCCACAAAAACATTTCCTGAATTATCAACAGTTATTCCATAGGGATGATTAAAACTAGCTGCTATTCCAATGCCATCGGAAAAGCCAGGCACTCCAGACCCTGCCAAGGTACTAACCACTCCCCCTGAAGTTATTTTTCGTATTTTGTGATTATAGGTGTCAGCCACATATACATTGCCTAAAGCATCAACTGTAACGGCTGTGGGTTCATTAAATCTAGCACTTGTTCCAATACCGTCTCCGCTTCCTGAAAGAAAAATCCCTGCTAAAGTACTGACAAGGCCTCCTGAAGAAATTTTACGGATTTGGTTATTGTAATAATCGGCGACATATATATTGTCATAAATATCAATTGTTACTCCAAAAGGATGTTCAAAAGTAGCAGCTATTCCTAAACCATTTGCAAAACCCACAGCTCCTGATCCTGCAAAAGTGGTTACTTGTCCATAAATAGTTGATGGAACTGCACCTCCAGTATTAATTGGAACTAATGGAGTTATAGGTGTTCCCAAAGCATAGTTCTGTAAAGAGTCGTAACTAATAATAGGTGATTGTGCAAGACAATGCCATTGTATTATGAATAGGGTTATTATTACTAAATACTTTTTATGCTTTTTAAAGTTGATTGATTTTATCATGTGGCATTGAATAAATTATAAGTTTTTCTTCTGAAAATATTTCGCACTTAATTCTCACAAATTTACTTAGAATAAATGGATCAATTTTAGATTTCGTTGAAAATATTTAAGGTTACTTCTTCAATAACGACTTTTGTATTAAGAGTATACAATCCATTGTATTTGGAACTGTCCTTTGCTTTTGGCCTGCTGGCAAATATTCCCGCTTTACGAAGTGTTCTTTATAGCAAACATCGTTGTCTCTAGGATGCCGTGCGACGATTCCAACTTCGTACCCATTCCTATATTTCATTACAATTGGCAGCTAAAACAAATCTAACGAAACAATTCCTAATTCATCACTTCAATCAACACAAATACAATCTAAAACAAAAAAAATCCCGATTTCTCGGGATTTCTTATCAATATATCGAAATTTTATTTCAATTTCTTTTTGATTGCTACTTCGTGGAAAGACTCAATAACATCTCTCTCTTCAATGTCGTTATATCCTTTAATTTGAATACCACAATCATATCCTTTAGCTACATCCCTTACATCATCTTTAAATCGTTTCAACGCTAATAATTCACCCGTAAAGACAACAACGCCATCTCTAATGATTCTCATTTTGGCATTTTTAACAATTTTACCATCCATAACCATACTTCCTGCAATAGAACCCACTTTCGAAATTTTAAATATCTCCCTGATTTCGGCAGTACCCAAAATTTCTTCTTTCATTTCTGGTGCAAGCATTCCTTCCATCGCATCTTTCAAGTCGTCGATAGCCGCATAAATGATAGAATAATAACGGATATCAATTTCTTCTTTGTCGGCCAGTTGTCTTGCATTTCCAGCAGGACGAACATTAAATCCGATAATGATGGCATCTGAAGCAGAAGCTAACATAACGTCAGTTTCGGTAATGGCTCCAACACCTTTATGTATGATATTGATTTGAATTTCTTCGGTAGACAATTTAGAGAACGAATCCGACAAGGCTTCAACAGAACCATCCACATCACCTTTAAGGATAATGTTTAATTCTTTAAATTGACCTAATGCAATTCTACGTCCAATTTCATCTAAGGTAATATGACGTTGAGTACGAACGGATTGCTCACGCATCAATTGAGAACGTTTGGCAGCAATTTGTTTGGCTTCTTTTTCGTCCTCAAAAACATTGAATTTGTCCCCCGCTGTTGCAGCTCCGTCCAATCCTAAAACAGATACTGGAGTTGAAGGTCCAGCTTCTCTAACAATGTTTCCTCGTTCATCGTGCATGGCTTTAATTTTACCATGGTGTTTTCCAGCCAACATATAATCTCCAATTCTTAAGGTTCCGTGTTGTACTAAAATAGTAGAAACATATCCTTTACCTTTATCCAAAAATGCTTCCACAACGGTTCCTTGAGCCGCTTTATCAGGATTAGATTTTAAATCCAAGAGTTCAGCTTCTAATAAAACTTTTTCTAATAATTCTTTAACTCCTGTTCCAACTTTCGCAGAAATATCATGTGATTGGATTTTTCCACCCCAATCTTCAACAAGTAAATTCATACCTGCTAATTTTTCTTTTATTTTTTCAGGGTTGGCATTCGGCTTATCAATTTTATTGATTGCAAATATGATTGGCACTCCTGCTGCTTGAGCATGAGAAATTGCCTCTTTGGTTTGTGGCATAATATCATCATCAGCAGCCACTACAATAATTGCGATATCGGTTACCTGAGCTCCACGAGCACGCATTGCTGTAAATGCTTCGTGACCTGGAGTATCAAGGAAGGCAATTTTTTGACCATCTTCTAAAGTCACTCCGTAAGCACCGATGTGTTGTGTTATTCCTCCGGATTCACCAGCGATAACATTTTCTTTACGAATATAATCCAGCAAAGATGTTTTACCGTGATCGACGTGTCCCATTACGGTAACAATAGGAGCCCTAAAAACTAAATCTTCTTCTTTGTCTTCAACAACTTGTATGGCTTCTTCAATATCTACTGTAATAAATTCAACTTCATATCCAAATTCATCAGCAACAATTGTTAATGTTTCTGCATCAAGACGTTGATTTTGCGTTACCATAATTCCAAGTGACATACAAGTACCTATAACTTTCGTGATTGGTACATCCATCATAATGGCAATTTCGCCAACAGTCACAAACTCGGTTACTTTGATAGTTTTGCTTCCTTCGTCTAACGCTCTTTGCTCGTCATCTGATTTTTGGCGATGTGTGTCTCTTTTGTCTCTTCTATATTTAGCCGCTTTAGATTTACCGCCTTTTCCTTGCAGTTTCTCTAAAGTCTCTCTAATTTGATTTTTAACTTCCTCTTCTGTTGGCTCAACTTTAGCAACAATTGCAGGCCTAGCTCCTTTTACAAAACCAGGTCTAGCGCCTCTGTTTGCATTAAATCCTCCACCACCAGCATTCGGAGTAATTTTATTAGGATTTGGCGCACCTGGAACTCCAGGAGTTGCAGGTCTTGGAGCACCAGGTTTTGGAGCAATCCTTTTTCTTTTATTTTTATTGGCATTACTAGCCGCACTTCCGGGGACACCAGGTGCTCCGGGTTTGTTTGGAGTAATTTTAGGTTCTTCTTTTTTCTTTTTAGGCTTATTAAACTGAGATAAATCGATAGTTTGACCCGTCAATGTTGCTCCCGATAGTTTATGGTATTTTGTCGTTATAGACTCTTCAACGGGAACTACGGGAGCTTCTTCTGTTTTTGGAGTTGCTTTTGCTGTCGTAGCTACTTCTTTTTTTATTTCAACTGTTTCGGTAATTGGTTTAACCTCTTTTTTAGCTGAAACAACTTTTTCTGCTTCCGGTTCTTTTTGAATTGGTTTCTCTTGAGGAATTTTAGCAACTGGAGTTTCTTTAATCTCGACAGCTGGAGGAGGTGAAACCGCAGCTGTTTTTTTAGGATTAAGATCAATGTTTCCTACGTGAACAGGTCCCGTTACAACAGCTCTCGCTTTTATAACTTCTTGACTTTTTTGGCGCTCTTCGTCTTGTTTGCGCTTGTCATCAATTTCTTTTTCGCGCTCGATACGTAATGCTTCTTTCTCTTTTCTTTTCTCTTCTCCTACCTCTTTTGAAGCTTCTTTTTTTCCCTTATCTCCTGCAAATTGATCACACAAAACATTGTAAACATCGTCAGAAATTTTTGTGTTGGGATTTGATTCAACGGCAATGCCCTTATCTTTTAGATAATCCACAGCTCTTTCTAAAGAAATGTTTAATTCCCTTAAAACTTTGTTTATTCTAATAATTTTCTCTTCAGACATAAAACCTTTTTAATATTACCTTTTTTATTGTTCCCTATTTAACTTCTCGAAAGAAACAAAATAAGGTTTAAAATTTATTTTTTTAAGAATCGACTAGCTCTCAAATTCTTCTTTCAATATTCTCATTACATCCAGAATCGTTTCCTCTTCTAGGTCAGTTCTTCTAACTAAATCGTTCACATCTTGTTTCAAAATACTTTTTGCAGTATCTAAACCAATTTTCGCAAATTCTTCAATAACCCATTCTTCGATTTCATCTGAAAACTCAGTTAATTCAACATCATCTTCATCTGCGGCAGCACCTGCAACATCACCTTCGCGAATAACGTCAAGTTCATAACCAGTTAATTGACCTGCCAATTTAATATTGTGCCCACCTCTACCAATTGCTTTAGAAACTTCTTCTAATTTCAAGAAAACCTCGGCTCTTTTTGTTTCCTCATTAATTTTGATAGAAGAAACCTTTGCTGGGCTTAATGCTCTTGTAATATACAATTGAATGTTGCTGGTGTAGTTGATAACGTCTATGTTTTCATTTCCTAATTCACGAACAATTCCGTGAATACGGGAACCTTTCATCCCAACACAAGCACCTACTGGATCAATTCTATCATCATAAGAATCTACGGCTACTTTTGCTTTTTCACCTGGGATTCTTACCACATTTTTCACCATAATCAATCCGTCGAAAACTTCTGGAATTTCTTGTTCGAATAATTTTTCCAAGAATTTTTCTGATGTTCTTGACATAATTATTTGAGGTTTATTCCCTTTCAATTCAACACTTTCAATGATTCCACGTACGTTGTCACCTTTACGGAAAAAGTCAGATGGAATTTGTTTTTCTTTTGGAAGAATGATTTCGTTTCCTTCATCGTCAATCAAAATAACAACTCTTGGACGAACGTGATGTACTTCGGCTGTATAAATTTCGCCAATTAAATCTTTAAATTGTTTGTAAAGATTAGTATTGTCGTGTTCGTGAATTTTGGAAATCAAGTTTTGGCGCAAAGCTAAAATAGCTCTTCTTCCTAAATCAATTAACTTCACTTCTTCAGAAACTTCTTCTCCAATTTCGAAATCAGGTTCTATTTTTCTTGCTTCTGTTAATGTTATTTCTTCATTTTCTAAATCTAAATCATCATCAGCAACGATAACTCTTCTTCTCCAGATTTCCATATCACCTTTATCAGGATTGATAATAATATCAAAATTATCATCTGAACCAAATTTTTTCTTCAATGCATTTCTAAACACATCTTCTAATATCGCCATAAGCGTTACACGATCAATAAGTTTATCGTCTTTAAACTCTGAAAATGAATCGATTAATGCTAAATTTTCCATGCCAACTATTTAAATTAAAATGTTATTGTAACAATTGCTTCTTTTATTTCTGTATAAGGTATTTCTTGTCTTTTTTGAACCGTTTCTTTCCCTTTTCCAATTTTTTTTGGTTCTCTGGCTTTCCACGACAAAATTATAAAATTATCGTTAGCTTCAACTAATTCTGCCTCAATTGTTTCGGTTGCTAACTTTACTATTAATGTCCTTCCAACGTTTTTTTTGTATTGTCGAATCATTTTTAATGGCGTTCCAACTCCTACAGATGCCACTTCTAAAGAAAAATCTTGTTCCTCTCTATCCAAATTAGCATCGATTGCCCGGCTAATATCAATGCAATCCTGCAAAGCCACTCCACTGTCGCCATCTAAAGTTACGATTACTTTAAATGCATCAGTAACGGTTAAGTCTATCAAAAAAACGGATGGTTTTTCTAAAAGGCTTTCGGTTAATAATGTGTTTATTTTATCTTTAAATGTCATATTTTATAAAAAGAGGCACGCCATGCGTGCCTCATTATCTAGTTTTTTAGTAAATAACAGCGCAAATATAGTGTTTTTTTTATAAATCAAAAAATCAATGTTTTATGATAAAACTTTTCCTGATTTTAATATACAATATTATACCTCCTTTTTTTACAACTTCAATTCTGTCTTTAATTCAGAATTGAAGTTTGTCTTTTCAAAATCAATAAAATAAAATTTGGCCTTTTTGCATTCTATTTCTTTCGCAAAATAAAAAAGCCTTTCAAAAAATTGAAAGGCTTTTCGTTGGTCTACAAGGACTCGAACCTTGAAAGACTGCACCAAAAACAGTTGTGTTACCATTACACCATAGACCAATTCCATTGCCCTTAAGCGAGTGCAAATTTAATACAAATTTTAATTTTCACAAATTTTTAATCCCTTTTTATAAAAAAACTTTTTATTGGCGATTGAACAATCTGAAAAGTCAGTAAAAACAGGCTACTGACGGTCATATTCCGTTTCTTAGAAATTTTTGTTAATGCCCGTGTCGTTAAATAAAAAAACATTTTCTTTGTATTCTAAAATAAAAACTAAAATTTAGCATATAAATATGGCAAATTTCAATTTCAATAAGTGGAATACAATTACAGGTTGGTTCGTATTTGCAATTGCATTAGTGACTTACACACTAACCGTTGAACCTTCGATGAGTTTTTGGGATTGTGGCGAATATATTGCCACTGCAGCAAAACTTGAAGTTGGTCATCCTCCGGGAGCTCCATTATTCCAGATGATTGGAGCATTTTTTGCTATGTTTGCAATCGATAATAATCATATTGCATTGATGGTTAATATGATGTCTGTTTTTTCGAGTGCGTTTACCATTTTATTTTTATTTTGGTCGTCATCGATGATTTTGAAGAAAATAATTTCACAATATTCCGAGATAAATAAAAATAATTCCATCGTAATTCTTGGAAGTTCACTTGTTGGCGCGCTTGCTTATACTTTTTCTGACAGTTTCTGGTCCAGTGCAGTGGAAGCCGAAGTTTATGCAATGGCTTCCTTGTTTATTGCATTGCTTTTTTGGCTGGGTTTGCGTTGGGAACAAGATATGGATACACCAAGAGGCAATAGATGGCTGCTGATTATTTCGCTGGTAGTAGGACTTACATTTGGCGTACATTTTATGGCTCTGTTAACGATTCCAGCAATTGGGTTTCTTTATTTTTTCAAACACTACAAGGAAGTTACGGTCAAAAATTTCATCATTGCCAATGTTGTTGTTATAGCTGTTTTACTGTTCATTTTTAAATTACTTCTACCGTTGACAATGGCTTTCTTTGGCAAAACAGAGGTTTTTATGGTCAATAATTTAGGAATGCCGTTTGACTCGGGAACCATTTTTGCAGCTCTCCTTCTAGTGGCTTTCTTCTATTTTGGTTTAAAATACACTCGAAGTAAAGGATATGTAAATTTAAATACCTTACTGCTATGCGTTTTATTCATTCTTATTGGATTTTCTACTTGGATGATGTTGCCTATTCGTGCCAATGCCAATACAGTAATCAACGAGAACAAACCATCAGATGCACGAGAGGTCTTGGCTTATTACAACAGGGAGCAATATGGTTCAAACCCTTTATTCTACGGACCTCAATACACAGAAGCCTTTGCAGGTTTAGACAAGGAAAATCCTTATTTAGACAAAGCCCCCAACTATGAAAGAGATTATAAAACCGGTAAATATATTATCGTAAACAACTACAAAAACGCCGAACAAAATAGCGACGACGCACACAAAACCATTTTACCTAGATTATGGAGTGGCGAGAATATAGAGAATTACATCAGTTTTACAAATCCGCCTGAATTTAAAATAAATCCCGACTATCCTTATGAAGATGATCTGGCAAAATATGGTATTGATGTAAGTGAATTATCCGAAGAGGATTACAATAAAGCCATAGCGCAGTTGAAAAATGAAATTGAAAAAACCATAACTGAATTCAGACAAGCTTATGCCCAGAAACAAATTGACAATGACGGATATGTAAAATTCCTGAAAAGTTATGGTGATTATTTAATAGTTGAAAAACCAACAACTACTGACAATTTAAGATTTATGGTCGAATATCAATTTGGCTATATGTATTTCAGATATTTGATGTGGAATTTTGTTGGACGCCAGAACGACATTCAGGGAAGATATGACTATCAAGACGGGAACTGGCTCAGTGGCATTACATTTATAGACGAATTACACCTTGGTTCACAACAAAATTTACCTTCGGATGTGTTGAACAATAAAGGACGCAATGTATATTTCTTTTTGCCTTTATTGTTAGGCTTAATTGGCATCTTTTATCACGCTGGTAAGGATCGAAAAAGTTTTTATGTGCTTTTAGTCTTGTTCTTGTTTTTGGGAATTGCCTTAAAGATATACCTCAACGAAAGACCATTCGAACCACGAGAAAGAGATTATGCCTTGGTGGGTTCCTTCTATGTGTTTGCCATTTGGATAGGTTTTGGCGTATATTCATTGTATGAAAGTTTCCGAACTTACTTGGCTCCAAAAATAGCCGGACCAATAATTATTGCAGCCAGTTTATTAGCCGTGCCTGTTCTTATGGCTTATCAAAACTGGGATGATCACGATCGCTCAGGAAGATATACTGCAGTTGCTTTGGCAAAATCCTATCTTACATCCTGCGATCCAAATGCCATTTTGTTTACCATTGGTGACAACGACACATTCCCACTTTGGTATGCACAAGAGATTGAACACGTGAGAACAGATGTCAAAATTGTCAACACCAGCCTATTTATGACTGACTGGTATATCGATCAAATGAAAGCCAAAGCATACGATTCAGAACCTTTGCCAATTTCGTTTACACACGACCAATACGTGGGAGACAAACTTGACTATGTAGTGCATATTCAGAAAATAGATAGCCGTTGGGACATCAAAGATCTCCTTAATTTTATAAAAAATCCGAAATCTACCGTCGAAATGCAAAACGGACAAACCATCCATTTTTATCCAACAAATAAAATCAGAATTTCTGTTGATAAAAACAGCATTATCCAGAACAAAGTGGTTCCAATAAAATACAATGACTCCATTGTTCCTTATATAGACATCGACATCAAAGGAAATGCATTATACAAAAACAGGTTGATGATGCTAGACATTGTGGCCAATAACAATTGGAAAAGACCCATTTATTTTAGCCCCGGTGCATTCGACGATGAAGATTATTTATGGATGAAAGACTATCTTCAATTAGAAGGAATGCTATACAAATTAGTCCCAATAAAAACGAAGTTCGAAAAAGACACAAGCCCAATGGATATGGGAGGCATTGACGCCGATAAAATGTATTCCATAGTTATGAAATGGGATTGGGGCAATAGCAATGGCAATATCTATCACGATAACGAAACCAGAAGGAACAGTATTTCCTATCGTTCAGTTCTTTCTAGATTAATGGATAAGTTGATTGCCGAAGGAAAAATAGACAAGGCACGAAATGTCATCGACTTGTCAATGACCAAAATGCCGCTGGATAAATTTAATTATTATTCGATGGTGGAACCTTTTGCCAGAGGATATTATGAAGTAGGCGAAAAAGCAAAAGCCCAGCAACTTCTAGAACAATTAATGACAAAATACAAAGAAAACCTAAACTATTATGCTGGTCTAAAATCGTTTGAACAAACTGATATGGCTGTTGATATTATTACCGATATTGAACGTTACCGAAGTTTGTTGCAAGTAATGAAAGAAAGTGGCGATGTCCAATTTTATAATAAAAACAGACCCGCATTCAACACATACATTAAAATGTTTTCACGTTTTGAACGAGATAGAGAGTAACAAATTTGATAATTAGGAGAATTAAAAAATGTAGTGATGTTAAAAAAAACAATTCTCTTATTGTCTTTGTTTTTTGCAATGCTTTCTTTTGGACAAACCCCTGAAAGCATTGCAGAATCAATAAAAAAACGCCAGGACTCCATTATAGAAGAATCTTTAAATTGTGCAGTAAAGCACAACTTTACCATTCAAATGAAAGAATGGCAAGAATGTTTAGATGCAGGATTAAAAAAAGACAGTACTATTGCTTATTTGTGGCAACAAAAGGCAATGCCTTATTTCAAAGCAAGAAAGTACGAAATTGGAATGGCTTATCTTGACAAAGCGGTGAAATATGACAAAGAAGAATGGTTATCTTACCGAGCTTTTATGAAGTGTATTTTCGTAAAAACTTACAGGGATGCAATTTCTGACTTTGAAGAGTGTATTAAACTTTATGGAAATGGCTATAGAATGGATCATACTTATAATTTTTATATTGGTTTATGTTATTTGCAGCTAAATGAATATGCCAAAGCCGAAAAACTTTTCAAAGAATATAATGAGGATATTTTCAATAACCGACAAGGATTAGAACATCCAACTGCTTTATTTTATTACGGGATTTCTAAATATGAACAAGGCCAATACGAAGAAGCAATTATCCTTTTTGACAAAGCCTTAAAAATATATCCTACCCTTTCAGACGCAAAATATTACAAGGCAATCTGCTTAGCTAAATTAGGCAAAAAAGAGGAAGCTACTCAATTGTTTGTTGAAGCAAAGAATGAACCCAAAGACGGGTATTTTATCAATGAAGACAACGCCGTTTATGAAACATATCCTTATCAAATTAGATGGAAATGATTCTAATAAAAACAATAATTCGTTTTTGAAAAATGAGCTTTTACTGGATAAAAACAAATTTCCTCATAAAAAAAATATTCCGAAATTATATTTGGGATATTCCCAATGTCGAAAATAAAATCTACCTCACTTTTGACGACGGTCCAACTCCTGAAATCACCGAATGGGTTCTTGAAGAACTACAAAAATACAACGCCAAAGCTACCTTTTTCTGTATTGGAAACAACATCGAAAAACATCCTGATATATTCACAAAAGTAATTGGCGAAGGTCATTCTATCGGGAATCATACTTTCGATCATTTAAATGGGTGGCAAACTTATACTGATGAGTATCTAGAAAATTTCAACCTCTGTGAAACCGTAACCCACAAGCTCCAAACTCCAAACTCCAAACTTTTTAGGCCTCCTTACGGAAAAATAAAACCATCACAATCCAAAAAACTACGTCGATTGGGCTACAAGATAATTATGTGGGATGTTTTGAGCGCTGATTTTGACACCAAGATTTCTCCCGAAAAGTGTCTGGAAAATGTGCTGAGAAATGTAAAATCTGGAAGTATAATTGTTTTTCACGATAGCGCAAAAGCATTCCCGAATTTGGAATATACATTGCCAAAAACATTGCAAATTTTAAGCAAAAGGGGATTTGTTTGGGATGTAATTAAATAAAACGAGATTAGCAAAAGTTCCGTTTACTTAGCTCAAGTGCTTTGTCACTCGCAATGACTATTTTATAGATACTCTTGAACCAAACCAATAATTGTATTGGCATCTAATTCGCCAGATTGCCTCCAGATCATTTGGCCTTCTTTATAAATCATCAATGTAGGGAGACCTTTTATACGTAAAGCATCGGCCAACTCCTGATTTTTATCGACATCTATTTTTATCACTTTTGCCTTATCACCAAGAGCAGCGGCAACATCTCTAATTACGGGATGCATCGAAACTGATGATTCGTTCCAATCTGTGTAAAAATCAATTAACACAGGAACTTGAGTGCTTATAAGTTCTCCAAATTTTGACATAAAACCAACGAATTTAATTTTCTAAATCTATTGAAAAGAGATATTTATTTTACAAATGTAGTATTTTAAACGAATTAAGCCACATTCTTGCCTTTTTTTAGTTCGACGACAGTAATCTCAGGCATAATTCCTACTCTTCCCGAGTAAGCATGGAACCCAAAACCCCTATTCACGTAGATGTACCTTCCCAAGTTTTCATACAATCCGGCCCATTGTTTATAAACGTATTGTATAGGACTCCATCGAATAATTCCTGGGATTTCTATACCAAATTGCATTCCGTGCGTGTGCCCTGAAAATGTCAATTGAAAATTTTTATCGTGATTTTTTACTTCATATTCCCAATGACTAGGGTCATGACTCATCAATATTTTAAAATCTTCCTTAGTCAAATTGGCAGAGGCCAAATTTATATCTCCCAATTTCTTGAAATTGTGCCCCCAGTTTTCGACTCCTATTAAGGCAATTTTGTCAGTTCCTTTCTCGATAAAAGTATGTTGGTTTAACAACAATTTAAAACCTATTTGTCCATATAAATCTTTTATGGCTTGAAAATTATCTTCTTTGGCGGCTTCTGATGGCCAGGTAACGTATTCCCCATAATCGTGATTGCCCAAAACCGAATATTTCCCATACTTATGGTTCTTGATTCTGTTGAAAGTGTCTAACCACGGGTGCATTTCCTTGGCATCTGTATTAACAATGTCTCCTGTAAACAAAATCATATCCGAATTTTGTTCGTTTACCAAGTCTATTGCATAATTAATTTTCTCCGGATTGTCGAAACTGCCGCTATGAACATCCGAAATTTGAGTTATTGTAAAACCGTCGAAAGAGTCAGGCAAATCGGGAAAAAATATGCGTTGTTTGATTACCTTGTAATTGTATTTACCTACTGTAACACCGTAAATTAGTGACAAAAATGGGACGGCTGCTAATCCTAATCCTATTTGACTAATAAATTTTCGCCTTGAAGAAAGGAATTCAACACTATCATTAAACTTTGCAAAATGATTGATAGAACCGGCTCCAATTCTAAAAATATCTTCGCCAAATAATACCAAAGTCAAAAAAATTTTGGGAAGATATATTAAAAGAAGCAATCCCATCGTTCGCATAGTTTGACTGGTTTGTCCCACAGAACGGTCGAATTGGGTAAAAGAATAAACAATAAATGCTAAAAGTAATGCACTTATTATTTGATAAGTGAGTAAAATCCATTTTGGCTTTACCAAGGTTCTTAATGCTTGATAGGCATATAGTTCAATAATAAAAAGGACAATACACAATATTAGTATGCGTAAAATCATTGTGAAAAAAATTTTTTGCAAAATAACAAATTAAATGAGTGATAATTATTTATGTTAAATGAAATTTAACTAAAATTATGCCAAACCTTTTTCAAACCCCACTTTTATGGTTACAAAATTTGTAACTGGTAACAATGACTTTCACAAAATTTGACTGTTCAAATAATTGAATTAAATTTACATCTTAACATTTAAATATCAATAAATTATGCAAAAATTAAAAAAAGGAGATTTTGTAAATTACAAGCTTAAAGTAGATAACATTCCTATTGGATATAAAATGATCCCGATTGAAATAATAAAAATTCCAAAAGAGAACTATTCATTATACGAACTCTCAAGGTTAGATAATGAAAGTATTGATCCGAAAGAATTAAGTTTTATAAAGGATTATGAAACTATCGAAATTGGGAATCATCATTTTGAAGGTTTGAAAGCAAAATTGGACTTATCATATTTTCATCCGATGAAAAATTGTGAAACCAAAGAAAAAGGACACATTATGTTTTTGGATTTTATAATTGAGAATTTGCGATTTATTCAAATTTATTTACCTAATGAACATGGAAATCAAATTCTTAGAGATAGATTTTTCCTTTTAAAAAATTCAAACCTTAAAAAACAAGATTACTTCAAACATTTTTTTAAATCAAACGAAGATGGAATTTTTGATTTAAAAGTAGATAATGAAAATGATGAAATCGAGAGAATATCAAACATAAATGAATTATTCGAATTACTTGATTCTATAAACTACAGCTATAATAAAAAAGAAATCATACTTCTTAAAGAGCCAAAAAAATAAAAACTAGAATATTGTAATTTGATTTTTCTACTTTTACCACTAGAAACAAATTACAAAAAATGTCACAAAAACGCCTTTTTCTTCTCGATGCTTATGCCCTAATCTTCCGTGGTTACTATGCTTTTATAAAAAATCCTCGAATCAATTCCAAAGGAATGGACACTTCGGCGATTATGGGATTTATGAATTCCTTAATGGATGTCATTAAACGTGAAAAACCAGACCACTTAGCCGTGGCATTTGATAATGGCGGGAGCAATTTGAGAAACGAAATATTTCCGGAATACAAAGCGCATCGTGATGCCACACCCGAAGCCATAAAAATCGCAATTCCTTATATCCAAAAATTATTGCAGGCAATGCACATTCCTATTATCGAGGTCAAAGGGTATGAAGCCGATGATTTGATTGGAACCATTGCCAAACAAGCCGAAAAACAAAACTATAAAGTCTTTATGGTTACTCCTGACAAGGATTTTGCACAACTGGTTTCCGAAAATATTTTTATGTACAAACCCGCTCGAATGGGTAACGGAATAGAAATTTGGGGCGTACCTGAAGTATTGGAAAAATTCGAAATTGAAAGACCTGACCAAGTGATTGACTACCTTGGAATGATGGGCGATACCGCAGATAATATTCCAGGTTTTCCCGGTGTTGGCGAAGTTACCGCCAAGAAATTACTGAAGGAATTTGGCACAATGGAAAACCTTTTGGCAAATACCGACAAGCTGAAAGGAAAAATGAAGGAAAATATTGAAGCCAACAAGGAAAAGGGATTGTTATCCAAAACCTTGGCAACAATTTTACTAGATTGTCCCGTTGTTTTTGATGAAACCGATTACGAATTATCGACACCCGATGTTGATAAAACCGATGCCCTTTTTAACGAACTCGAATTCCGAAGAATGGCGGAACAATTTGATGCCATATTCAAAAAAGGTGGAACTGCAACAGTAAATATTCCTGTAGATGAAGCCAAATTATATAAAAAACCGCAACCCAAAAGTGAAGAACAATTTGATCTTTTTGGAAGTGCTATCTCTGAAAATACTTCTGAAGAAACTCGCCATCAATATTATAATACATTAGAAAATACAGAGCATTTTTACCAAAGTATTCAAGGAGATTTTGCAGTGAAATTGCTAATGCAAAACTTGATGAATCAAACTTCGGTTTGTTTTGATACTGAAACCACAGGAATTGATGCCTTAAATGCCGAACTCGTTGGAATGTCATTTTCTTTCGAAAAAGGGAAAGCATTTTACGTTCCGTTTTCCGAAAATCAAGCCGAAGCACAAGTTTTAGTAGATAAATTTAAACCTTTTTTCGAAAGCGAAACCATCGAAAAAATTGGTCAAAACATCAAATACGATTTGAAAATTTTGACTAGATATGGCATTCAAATAAAAGGAAAATTATTCGACACAATGATTGCGCATTATTTAATCAATCCGGATATGCGTCATAATATGGATATTTTATCGGAAACCTATTTGAAATATTCGCCAAAATCTATTGAAGATTTAATTGGAAAAAAAGGCAAAAACCAAAAAACGATGCGAGATATTCCCTTAGAAGAAATCAAAGAATACGCCGCCGAAGATGCCGATATCACCTTTCAATTAAAACAAAATTTCAGTCCGATTCTTGACGAAGCCGAAACCAAAAAATTGTTTGATGAAATAGAAATACCGTTGATTCCAGTTTTGGCGGCAATGGAATTGGAAGGAATAAATTTGGACGTTCCATTTCTAAAAGAAATGTCGATTGAAATGGCAAAAGAAAGCGCTGCTTTAGAACAAAAAATATATGAAACCGCTGGCGAAAAATTCAATTTGGCTTCGCCAAAACAACTAGGCGATATTTTATTTGATAAATTGAAAATTGGTGGAGTAAAACAAAAGAAAACCAAAACTGGTCAATATGCCACTGGCGAAGAAATCTTATCTTATCTAGCGAATGACAACCAAATTGTAAAAGACATTCTCGAATGGCGTCAAATGGTGAAATTGCAAAGCACATATATAGATGCATTGCCCAACCAAGTCGACAAAAAAACAGGTCGCGTTCATACTGATTATATGCAAACTGTTGCCGCAACAGGTCGTTTGAGTTCTAATAATCCTAACTTACAAAACATCCCGATTCGTACTGAAAGAGGACGATTGATTCGAAAAGCATTCATAGCCCGCGACGAAAATTACACCTTGGTTTCTGCGGATTATTCGCAAATAGAATTAAGAATCATTGCCGCTTTGTCCGGCGAAGAAAACATGATTAAAGCCTTCCAAAACCATGAAGACATTCACAGAAGTACGGCCGCCAAAGTATTCAACGTTCCGTTGGAAGAAGTGACCAAAGAACAGCGAAGCAATGCCAAAACCGTGAATTTTGGAATTATTTATGGCGTTTCTGCTTTTGGGCTAAGCAATCAAACCTCGCTTTCACGAAAAGAAAGTGCTGAGTTGATTGATGCCTATTATGCAACCTATCCAAAACTAAAATCTTATATGGCCAATCAAGTGGATTTTGCCAGGGAAAATGGTTATGTACAAACCGTTTTAGGTAGACGACGTTACTTGAAAGATATTAATTCCGCCAATATGATGGTCAGAAGTGGAGCCGAACGAAATGCGGTAAACGCCCCAATTCAAGGTTCTGCTGCCGATATTATCAAAATTGCGATGATTAATATTCACAAGAAATTAGTTTCGGAAAACTGGAAATCTAAAATGTTGTTGCAAGTGCATGATGAGCTTGTGTTTGACGTTCACAACAGTGAATTAGAGAAAATTCAACCAATGATTAAACACGAAATGGAAAATGCCTTTATAATGGATGTTCCTTTGGATGTTGAAATTGGAGTGGGGAAAAATTGGTTGGAAGCGCATTAGAAAAAGAGTAGGAAGTGTTCAGTTTTTAGTGTTCAGTTTGAGCAACTTTGTCATTTCGTAGGAATCTCAAAAACCTTATAAAATTAATGGATAAGATAACCGAAGTAGAAATAATCAATTTCATTGAAAAAGAATTTTGGAAATCAAATCTAAATTCTAATTCAGATATTTTCAAAACTGTTCAAATTAGTGGTGATGATTGTGATGAATTATTATTCAAATATTCTGAAAAATATTTAGTAGATATGAGTGATTTCCTTTGGTATTTTCATTGTGATGAAGAAGGAAGTACTTTCATTACAGGTATGTTTTTCAAACCACCTTATAAAAGAGTAACAAGAATTCCTATTACCCCGAAAATGCTAACTGATTTTGCAAATTCTAAAATATGGAAAATTAATTATCCTGAACATACTCTACCCAAAAAAAGATATGACATATTGATTAATAAAATCATCTTTTTGATCATTCTTATTTGGCTAATTTCTTCCTTGATAAAAAAATTTAACTCTAAAGCCTACAACTTCCTAGTCGATTCTCTTTCTCTTAATTCAGTTTTTATAACCGTAGTTTTATAAGGTAGGTTCTCCTCTTTGCTTTCCAATCTTTCGATAAGCAATTTTGCCGCTGCTTCTCCAATTTCTGGACCGTGTTGACTTACGGTAGTTAAACTTGGGGACAATCTTCTTGAAGCAAGAATTCCATCTGCAAAACCTATTATAGAAAGATTATCGGGTATCACAAACCCTTTCTTAAGACCTATTCTTAATGCAAGCACAGAGTCATTTTCATCTAAAGCAAAAATACCATCAATAGTATTGTTTTCAAATACACTTTCAATTTTTTCTTTTAAACCATCTTCTGAATCTGTCCTAACAATTAAATTTTTATTAATTGGAATATTGTTATTTTGTAAAGCTTTCAAATAACCTTCAACTCTAAGTTTCCCAACACTTAAATTATCTACAGATGAAAACAAGGCAATATTCTTACAACCTATGTTTATTAGATGCTGAGTTGCATTAAGTGCTGAATCAAAATCATCAACTACTACTTTATCACAGTCCACCTCTTCGGCAATTCTGTCAAACATCACAATTGGAGTTCCATCATTAATAATTTCTTTAAAATGATTAAACTCGTGAAGTTTTTGGGCCTCTTCGGATACTGATAATATAAACCCATCAATGGTTCCGTTGCTCAACATTTCCAGAGTGTTAATCTCTTTTTCTAAAGATTCATTTGAAATGCAAGTAATCACATTATATCCTTTTTCTTCAGCAACTTTTTCGATTCCCGTAAAAACTTTAGCAAAAAAAGAATTTAGAATATTAGGGATGATAACTCCGATGGTCTTTGTTGATCTGTTTTTGAGATTTAGACCGATAACATTTGGTTTGTAATTTTTGAGCTTTGCATATTCCTTGATTCTTGTTTTTGTTTGTTCACTGATCTCAGGACTATCATTAAGCGCTTTTGAAACTGTGGAAACTGAGACATTTAGTTCTTTTGCAATTTGTTTTAGAGTTGCTTTAGCTTTCATAAGTAAGTATTTAATGCCATTTAATTTTTGTAATAAATCAAGATTTTGAAAAAGCTCAATGAATTTTTAGTTTAAAAACTTCTTTTCCATCCAAAAAAGCCGAATTTACGATTTTTTCTTTAAATCAGACATTGCAAATATATAAAGACTACTATTAAGTACAATTCCAAAAAACAGAAATAAATTTAACTATAAATATTCATTTGATAATCAGCTCAAAAACATCAAAAAAATAATCTTTTGCTAGTGTTTGTATTTAAAATAAATAATTGTACTTTTGCGCTCCCTTTATTGGGAATGGAATGTTTAATTAAAATAAATTATTGTGAACGCATTAAGCTACAAAACAGTATCGACAAGCAAAGCAACCGTATCCAAAGAATGGATTGTGGTAGACGCTGACGGTCATAACTTAGGTCGTCTTGCATCAAAGGTCGCTATGATCCTTAGAGGTAAGTACAAGCCAAGTTATACCCCACACATGGACTGTGGAGATAACGTAATTGTTATCAACTCAGAAAAAATCAACCTTACAGGTAACAAAATGGACGAAAAAACATACGTTCGTCACACTGGTTATCCTGGAGGACAAAGAACTTTAACTGCTAAAGTTTTACAGGCAAAAAACCCTGCATTATTAGTAGAAAAAGCAGTAAAGGGGATGTTACCTAAAAACAAATTAGGAGCAGAACTTTTCAGAAATTTAAATGTTGTTGTAGGATCAGAGCACAAACAAGGAGCTCAAAAACCTAGAACAGTTAACCTAAACGATCTTAAGTAATGGGAGTAATTCACAAAATAGGTAGAAGAAAAACCGCTGTTGCACGTGTATATGTTTCAGAAGGAACAGGAGTTATAACTGTAAACAAAAAAGAATTCGCAACTTACTTTCCAACTGCAACTTTACAGTACAAAGTTTTACAACCTATGTCTATGACAGAAAACGTAAACAACTTTGACGTAAAAGTGAATGTTTACGGAGGTGGTTCAACTGGTCAAGCAGAAGCTGTAAGAATGGCTTTGGCGAGAGTAATGTGTGAAGTTGGCGAAGGAAACAGAGCTATCTTAAAACCAGAAGGTTTATTAACAAGAGACCCTAGAATGGTTGAACGTAAAAAATTCGGTCAGAAGAAAGCTCGTAAGAGATTCCAATTCTCTAAACGTTAATATTGCCTGTCTTGTGCAATTCGTACAAGACAAATTGATAATTAAATTTAAAAACAATGTTGTTGTTGTCCCAATGCGTTGGGAAATTAGTTTAGCATCTAAATGGTTTAATGATTAAAAGTTTAAAAGTTTAAAAGTTTAAAGATTGTAAAAATCTGAAATCTGAAATCTGAAATCTGAAATCTAAAAAAAACATTGCTAATCAACAGAACGTAAACTAAACAAAAAATGTCAAACAAAGTAGAAGTAAAAGAATTACTAGAAGCAGGTGTTCACTTTGGACACATGACTAGAAAATGGGATCCAAATATGGCTCCATACATTTATATGGAACGTAATGGAATTCACATTATCAATCTATATAAAACTGCAGCAAAAATTGAAGAAGCTAATGAAGCTTTGAAAAAAATCGCTGCATCAGGTAGAAAAATATTATTTGTTGCTACCAAAAAACAAGCAAAAGACATCGTTGCTGACAAAGCAAAATCTGCAAATATGCCATACATCACTGAAAGATGGCCTGGTGGAATGTTGACTAACTTCGTAACTATCCGTAAAGCTGTTAAAAAAATGGCTACTATAGATAAAATGAAGAAAGACGGAACATTTATGACTCTTTCTAAAAAAGAGCGTTTGCAAGTAGATCGTCTTCGTGCTAAATTAGAGAAAAACTTAGGATCAATTGCAGATATGTCTAGACTTCCTGCAGCATTATTCGTAGTTGATATCAAAGCAGAACACATCGCAATTAAAGAGGCTCAAAAATTAAACATTCCAGTTTTCGCAATGGTGGATACTAATTCTGACCCAAGAGAGGTAGAATATGTAATCCCTGCAAATGATGACGCTTCTAAATCAATCGATAAAATTTTAACTTTGGTAACTGCCGCAATAATTGACGGCCTTGCTAACAGAAGTTCTGACAAAGATGGCGACGCTCCAGCAGAAACAACTGAAGAAGTAGAAGCTCCGGCTGCTGCTGAAGTGGTTGCTCCTGTAGCAGACGTTGAAGTGGTTGCTCCAGCTGTTGAAGCTGAAGCTCCTACTGCAGAAGCTGAAGCACCTGCAACTGAAGAATAAATTAATATATAAATTCCAAATTCCAAAAGAAGTTAGAAACAGAACGTTGCTAATTTAGAAAAATTGGGGTTTGGAATTTTTTACTTTTAACCTTAAAAAATAATACAAAATGGCAACAATAACTGCTGCAGACGTAAATAAATTAAGAACAATCACAGGTGCAGGAATGATGGACTGCAAAAAAGCACTTGTAGAATCTGACGGAGATTTTGATTTAGCAATCGAAAACCTTCGTAAAAAAGGACAAAAAGTAGCCGCTAACCGTTCTGATAGAGAATCTACAGAAGGAGCTGTTATCGCTGTTGTAAATGCAGACAAAACCGCAGGAGTTATAGTTTCGCTTAACTGTGAAACTGACTTCGTAGGTAAAAATGAATCATTCATAAAATTAGCTCAAGACTTAGCTGATTTAGCATTAAATTTCGACACTAAAGAAGCTTTTTTAGCTACTGATTTTGGCGGAATTACTGTTGCCGAAAAATTAATTGAGCAAACAGGAGTTATTGGAGAAAAAATTGAAATCCGTTCTTTCGAAAGATTAGAAGGCGCATTCATTGGTTCTTACATTCACGCTGGAAACAAAATCGCCACTTTGGTTGCATTATCTGCAAACATTGCAGGCGCTGATGAAGTAGCGAGAAACGTAGCAATGCAAGCTGCAGCAATGTCGCCAATTGCTTTGAACGAAGCTGGTGTTGATGCAGATACTATTGCAAAAGAAATCGAAATAGCAAAAGATCTTTTGCGTCAGGAAGGCAAGCCAGAAGCTATGTTAGATAATATCGCTAAAGGTAAACTAGCTCGTTTCTTTAAAGACAACACTTTGGTAAACCAAGATTATATTAAAGATAACAAAATGAGCGTTGCTGCTTATGTTAAATCTTTAGATAAAGATCTTATCGTTACCGGTTTCAAAAGAGCTGCATTAGGATAATTTATTCTAAATTCAAATATAAAATCCCATTTCGAAGTAATTTGAAATGGGATTTTTGTTTAAAACATATTTTGAATTTATAGGCGATTCAATTCGTCTTTAAACTCGACTCTCTTTCAATAATACTCGTCTCCAATTCGATTGTTCTGAGACTAAAAACCTTTCCTTCTTTGCGACAAATCATTTCTTCTAGCAATAAACTGAATGCCGCCACTCCCATTTCATAACTGGGTTGGTCAACAGTGCTTAATTTTGGCGTTATTACTTGCGACATAAACCAATTACTGAAACCAATTACCGCAATTTGATTGGGAACCTGAATGCCTTTTTCGTTAAAATAAGCCAAAACACCAACCGCAACCAAATCCGTGATGACAAAAATTCCGTCCACATCAGGATGTTCTTCGACAATTTGTTTGGCAAATGCTAAACCTTCTTCAAAAGTCACATTTTTGCAGGTATAAACCAATTTGGAATCATAAGGAATTCCGTTTTTTTCCAAAGCTTTTTTGTAACCAATAAAACGATCAATCGCGTTTTGCGGATTTTCCGGACCTCGAATATGAGCAATTTTTTTGCATCCCTTGTCAATCAAATGCTGAACGGCTTCCATTGCTGCCTTTTGATCATTGATAATAACTTTGGAGCTTGGGATTAATTTTGAAATTTTGTCAAACTGGACAAAAGGAATTTCTTTTCGGAGGATTTCCTTGATATGAAAATCATTGTTGGATTCGTTGGAAAGCGACATTATAATTCCGTCAACTCTTTTATTGATTAAAAGCGCCACTTGTTTCTTTTCTAATTCCAAGGATTCATTCGATTGAAGTATAATAACGAGATATCCTTTTTTTTCGGCTTCGGCAATAATTCCATTTATTACATTGGAAAAAAAATGGTGTACCACTTCGGGAATTATCAACCCAATGGTTTTAGACTCTTTTGTTCGTAGATTTACTGCAAAACTATTCGGCGTATAGTTTAACTCTTCTGCCAGGGCAACAACTGCTTTTCTGGTTTTCTCACTTACATCTGGATAGTTTTTTAATGCTTTTGAAACTGTGGTTATGGATATTCCCAAAGTTTCAGCAATCTCTTTTAAAGTCGTCTCTTTCATATAACAAATATGAGAAAAAAATATTAATTAAAATCGAAAACGTTTTCGTTGTTTTCGAAAACGTTTTCGACAATAATACGCATAAATTTAACACTAATAAAAGTAGTTTTGAGAAAAAATAACCAAACTGTTTATTAATCAAACAATTTTAAACCATGAAAAAATACAATTTTTTATTGAAAAAGCTAGGGTTGATTGTAGCATTACTGCTAGTCAATTTGTCTTTTTCACAGAATGAAACTGCCCCAGTTAGTGACACAATAAAGACGACTCAACTAGAAGACGTTGTAGTGACTGGAGTTGTAAACCCAAAAGCAAAAATCAAGTCTAGCGTTTCCATCACCACTATGGATGTTAAACAAATCGAGCAATCAGCTCCAAGATCAACTGCAGAAATTTTCAGATCAATCCCCGGAATTCGTTCAGAATCATCTGGTGGAGAAGGAAATGCAAACATTTCGGTTCGTGGTGTGCCAATTTCTTCTGGAGGATCTAAATATTTACAAATTCAAGAAGACGGACTTCCTGTGCTTTTATTTGGTGATATTTCATTTGCAACTGCCGATATTTTTACAAGATTTGACGGAAATATTGCAAAAATTGAAGCGATACGTGGCGGATCAGCTTCTACTTTGTCTTCAAATTCTCCTGGTGGAATCATCAACTTTATCAGCAAAACCGGAAAAACTGAAGGTGGAATGTTAAGAACAAGTTTTGGATTAGATTACAATGATTTCAGAACTGACGTAGACTACGGAACAAAAATTGGAGACGGTTTATATTTTCACGCTGGTGGGTTTTACAGAGCTGGCGAAGGAGTAAGAAAAACGGGTTCAACATCTAATAATGGTGGACAGGTAAAATTCAATATCACAAAAGAATTTGAAAATGGAAAAGTAACTGTTTATGCCAAATTCTTGAACGATAGAACCGCTGGATATATGCCAATGCCAATTCAAGTTACTGGCACAAATTCAAATCCAAGTTGGGGTAATATTAACGGTTTTGATGCAACAACCGGAGCTTTACAATCCATATATTTAAACCATAATGTAGGTCTTGGTCCAGATGGAGAATTAAGAAGAGGAAAAGTTGCCGATGGAATGAACCCAGTTTCAACATCTATTGGCGCAAATGCTTCTTTTGATTTAGATGGAGGTTGGAAAATAACTGAAAATGGTCGTTATTCTTCTAATAGTGGTGGTTTTATTGCCCCATTTCCTGCAGAAGTTGGTTCAGCTTCAGCTATTGCAGCTTCTTTTGGAGCAGGTTCTACTTTATCATATGCAAATTCAGGAACTGCCTTCAACAATCCAAATGGTTTAGTATCCAGAATACATATGTTTGACACTAAACTAAATGATTTAAGTAACTTTATGAATGATTTAAGAGTTACGAAGAAATTTGACAAAGTTGGAATCACCGCTGGTTACTTCAAATCGATTCAAAACATCTCTATGTCGTGGTTATGGAACTCTTATTTACAGGAAGTATCGGATAATAATCCTCGTCTAATAAATGTTAAAAATGCCGCTGGACAATTATTATCAGAAAACGGTCTTTATGCTTATGGTGTTCCTGCTTGGGGTAACTGTTGTACCAGAAATTATGACACACAATACAATGTTTCGGCTCCTTATGTAAATGCATCGGTTGATGCAACTGAAAAATTATCATTCGATGGAAGTTTACGTTACGATTTAGGTAAAGTTTCTGGATCTTTTGCAGGAAGTGCTCAAACTATATACGACATCAATAATGACGGTGTTATTTCTAATCCAGAAAATAGCGTTTCTGCTATAAACACTGCTAACGAAACTGCTGTTAATTATGATTATGATTATGTTTCATATTCACTTGGAGCTAATTTCCTTTTAACACCAAAACAATCTCTTTTTGGAAGAATTAGTAAAGGTGCTGCTGCAAAAGCCGACCGTATTTTGTTTGCAGGATTGGATTATTTAGACGGAAATAAAATCAACGCATTAGACTTTTTGACTCAAGCTGAATTAGGTTACAAACTTAAATTTCCAAAAGGATATCTTTATGCAACAGCTTTTCACTCTAAAACTGACGAGCAAGGTGGTTATGAAGCAACTTCAAACAGCATCATTCAAAACAATTACAAATCGTATGGTTTAGAATTAGAATCTTCTTATAACGTGATGGATAATTTTAATTTACGCGGAGCAATGACTTATACAAAAGCAGAAATTACTTCTGGCAGCAACAAAGGAAACGAACCAAGAAGACAACCAAAATTGATGTACAATATTATGCCAACTTATAACTTTTCAGGAAATAAAAACACTCTTGGATTGAGTTTTATTGGTCAAACAAAAGCGTACACACAAGATTCAAATCAATTGGTAATGAATGGTTTTTTAATTGTAAACGCATTTGTTGAAGTTGGAATTACAAAAGGATTATCTGTAAATCTTTCAGCAAACAACTTGTTTGATACCTTGGCAATTACTGAAGCTGAAGAAGGAAATATCACCGATAATACAGTAAATTATATCAGAGCAAGACCAATGCCAGGAAGATCAATGTCTATGGCTTTGTCTTATAAATTCTAATAGAGACATTGTTTTTTGGTTTAGTTAGTTGACAATTCCTGTATTTTTATAGTACGGGAATTGTTTTTATTAAAAATCCATTATTCTTTTGTATTCTTAAATGTGTAAAATGAAAAAAATTATTTGTTTGTTTTTACTCTTTTTTGGTCTTAATCAATTTAATTTGAATGCACAAACTATTGCTTACCCAGAAAAATTAGTTCAAAAAACTAAAAAAGTAATCCTTATATACGGAAGTCCAGATTGTCATTATTGTACCGATGCCAAAAACCTTCTAATCGAAAACAAAATCGACTTTATTTTCTATGACATCGACACTGACAAAGTTGCGCTTAATGAAATGCTTGCCAAACTTAAAGCAGCCAAAATAAGCACTTCAGGACTTGGAATTCCTGTAATAGATAAATACGGCGAAATTTTTTCTAACAATACCACCTTTGATGATTTTCTAAAAAAACTAATACAATAGCTATGACTTTCAAAAAACCTAACCTAAGTTTCTGGCAGATTATCAATATGAATGTCGGTTTTTTCGGAATTCAATACAGTTTTGGCTTGCAACAAAGCGCTGTAAATCCTATTTATGACTTTTTACATGCAAGTCCAGATCAAATTCCGATACTAAATCTTGCAGGACCATTAACGGGATTATTGATTCAGCCAATAATTGGTGCGATGAGTGATAAAACTTGGCATACAAGATGGGGAAGAAGAAAACCGTACTTTTTTATTGGAGCCATAATTTGTAGTATCGCATTATTTCTATTCCCATTTAGCAGTTCCTTATGGATGGCGGCAGGCTTGCTTTGGATTTTAGACGTTGGTAACAATACTGCTATGGAACCCTATCGGGCTTTTATAGCTGATACGCTGGACGAAGAACAACAACCAGTAGGTTTTCAAGCGCAAAGTTTTTTTACTGGTTTTGGACAGTTTCTGGCTTATATTTCCCTGTTTCTGTTTCCAATTGTTTTTGTTGGCTATACCGGATCGTTACCCACTTGGATTTATGCCTCCTTCTTTTTAGGAGCATTCCTTTCTGTAACTTCCATTTGGTGGAGTATGGGCAAAACTAAAGAAATCCCTCCAACAGCAGAAGAATTAGTCCTTTTAAAAGCAGAACCCTTAAATGTTTTTTCGCCTTTCATTGACATTTATAAAGCAGTTTTAGAAATGCCAACAGTGATGTGGCAACTGTTTCTGGTGTATTTGTTTCAGTGGTATGCGATGATGTGCTATTGGCAAAACAATTCAAAAAGTATTGCCTTGTCCGTATGGGATGTGACTCCAAAGAATGTGCTGGGTTATGAAAAAGCGGTAGAATGGAACGGATTAATAGGCGCTTTTGGATTTATAGTGACATTTTCAATTGCTTTTTATTTGGCCAAATTAGCCAAAAAACACGGTGCAAAAATGATTCATTTTGCGTGCCTGCTATTTGGAGCTATTTCTTTTTTATGGTTTCCAACAGCGCAAAATCAATATGTGTTTTTTGCGGTGATAATTGGGTACGGAATCGCTTGGGCAAGTATGATGGGCATTCCTTATTTGATGGTTGTTGCGGTTGTCCCAAAAGAGCGTTATGGAGTTTATATGGGAATAATAAATATGATGATTGTTATTCCAATGATTATCCAAAACCTGTCATTTGGTTACATTTTAAAGAATTTTTTGGATAACGATCCTCGTCAAGCAATTAGTTTTGCGGGAGTATTATTAGTGCTTGCTGCTATCTGCACCTTATTAATAAAAATAAAAAAGTAAGTGAATAATTCAATAAAAAATAAGATGGATAATATTGACATCCTTTGTGTTGGTGAAGTACTTGTAGATTTTATTGGGCATCAAGAAGGTGTGCTTATTAATGAAACCAGAGATTATCATAGGTATTTAGGAGGTTCACCTACAAACGTGGCTATGAATTCAACTCGATTAGGTTTGAATACTATCATGATTGCAACAGTGGGGAAAGATGGTTTTGGTTCTTATATCACGGAGCGCTTATCGAGCGTTGGAGTGAATACAAACCACCTTAATGTACTGGAAGGCAAATCGACTAGCGTAATTTTTGTTTCAAGATCTGAGGGAACGCCTGATTTTATACCGTATCGTTCAGCAGATTGTTGTATTTATGAAGAGCAAATTTCAAGTGAAATTTTATCCCATACCAAGATATTTCACACTACTTGCTTCGCATTAAGCAAAAATCCGGCACAAAAAACTATCTTGAAAAAAGCACGAGAAGCGCACGATTTAGGATGTAAGCTAAGTATTGATTTAAACTACTCTAGAAAATTATGGAAAAGTCAAAAGAAGGCTTTCAAAGTAATCAAAACCTATTGCCAGTTCAATCCATTAATAAAAATTAGTGAAGATGATATGCTGCGTCTCTTTGAGAAAGAACTTCCGCACGAAGAGATATTTGAATTTTTTCATCATCAAGGAGTAGATATTGTTTGCTTAACTTTGGGGAGCAAAGGGGTGAAATTGTCTCAAAAAGGAAAAGAAGTAATACAAATGCCAGCAATAAAAATTGATAAAGTGATGGATTCAACTGGGGCGGGTGATGCTTTTTGGTCTGGCTTTTTATTTGCTTATATAAAAGAAAAATCAATTTATGAATGTTTGGCTATCGCTTTAAAATTAGCCGCTTTAAAACTACAAAATGTAGGGCGACTGCCAGATAATATCAATATTCTTTCTAAACTTTTATAAAATACGATGCAACATAAAAATAAAAATATCAGCAATGGTGTAATGCTAAATGTTTATCCAGATAGTATTGGAGAGAAATTTAAGGATACCGTAAGTATGCTCAAAATGGACGCTTTTAATGATGTCTTTTCTTTTATATATGTATTGCCAACTTTTTTCAACAGTGATTTGGATAGAGGTTTTTCTATTATTGATTATAATATAAACAAGGATTTAGTTGATACAAAAGATTTAAAGGATCTGAATAACCTCCAGATAAAGCTGAAGTTTGATATTGTGTTGAATCATCTCTCTGTTGCTTCTCCCCAATTTAAAGATATGCTGCAATACGGTAATGAATCTAAATTCAAAGATTTTTTTATCAATTGGAATGAATTTTGGGAAGGAAATGGGGCAAAAAATGAAGATGGAATTGTAATTCCAAATCCAGAGTTTCTCAACAAATTGTTTATGAGAAAGTCAGGTTTGCCTATATTAAAAGTCCGTTTCCCAGATGGCACAGAACAGCCATATTGGAATACTTTTTATCAGCAAGTAACCTACAATCCGATTGTATCTACCGATTTACAAAATATAAAAGGATTGACTGTGGCTCAAAGTCTATTTATTGTTGATCTAGTGAATGCCGCAATTAATGACAATCAAGATTTTAAGACCCTAAATTTTGAAGATTGTACTCCTCTAAAATCAGAAATTTTACAAATTGTAGAGCAAAAACGTTCTTATTTAGGACAAATGGATGTCAATGCTGCATCGCCGTTAGTTTGGGAATTTTATGAGGAAACACTAAAAAAATTAAGTGATTATGGCTGTACCATTCTTCGATTAGACGCTTTTGCCTATTTGCATAAACAAGTAGGAGAATCTAATTTTTTTAATAAACCGGGAACCTGGGAATATCTAGAGCGTATCAAGAAAATAGCACAAAAAAATAATTTGATACTATTGCCCGAAATTCACGCAGAATATGGTTTGCATTTACATGATGAAGTAGCCAATGAAGGATATTACATCTATGACTTTTTCTTGCCTGGTTTAACGATTCATACTATCGAAAATCAAACAAGTAGCGCCTTGATATCTTGGACTAAAGAAATTATTGCCAAAGGATACAAAACAGTAAACATGCTTGGTTGCCACGATGGAATACCAGTTTTAGATTTAAAGGGCAAGGAGGTAAACGGTGTCTACAATAAAGGATTATTAGAAGATGCCGAAATTGAAAAAATTATGACCACAATTATGGAACGTGGTGGTCGTGTCAAAAATCTCTACGACCCTTCGGGGAATAAAATTTCTTATTATCAAATAAATGCCACATTTTTTAGTGCATTGGGAGAAGACGAACAAAAGTTGCTTCTTGCGAGAGCCATTCAAATGTTTATGCCAGGAATACCGCAGGTTTGGTATCTAGATATTTTTGCAGGTAAAAATAATTATCAAGCTGCAGATAATGGAGGCAGTGACGGACATAAAGAAATCAATCGCACCACATTGTCAATGCAGGATATTGAGCAAGGGCTGAAAACAGAAGTTGTCAACAAACAGCTCGAAATCATTCGCTTAAGAAACACTTCGAATGCGTTTTCTGGTCAAGTCGAAATCAATGATACTGAGGATGACATTTTGGATATCAAATGGTCCGATGGAATTAGCGTTGCTCACCTAAAAGCGAACCTTAAAACCAAGGGTTTTATAATTGACCATTCAGAAAATGGTATGATAAGCAAGATGAGTTTTAAATGTCGTACTAAAATTGCAAAATAAACCTTATTTTTGAGTGTTGAAATTTTGAGATAGAAGTAAATAATTTATGGAAGACATAACAAGATGCGGCTGGTGTTTATCAAGCGATTTGTACAAACAATATCACGACGAAGAATGGGGTGTTCCTGTTTATGATGACCAAAAATTGTTCGAATTCCTGATTTTGGAAACTTTTCAAGCAGGATTGAGTTGGATTACCATTTTGAACAAAAGAGAAAATTTCAGACAAGCTTTTGATGATTTTGATTATCAAAAAGTTGCTCAATATCCAGAAGAAAAGATTCAGGAATTAATGCAAGATGTAGGAATTATTAGGAACCAACTAAAAATTCGTGCCGCCGTTTCCAATGCAGTTGCTTTTATTAGAGTGCAGGAAGAGTTTAGTAGTTTTAGCAAATACATCTGGAAATTCACCGACGGCAAACCCATCGACAATAAACGAAAATCATTAAAAGAAGTTCCTGCCGCTACCCCACTTTCTGACGAAATCAGCAAAGATTTAAAAAAACGTGGGTTTAAATTCGTGGGTTCCACAGTAGTTTACGCTCATATGCAAGCCACTGGAATGGTTGATGATCACGTAGAGGATTGTTGGAGAAAAAGTAGTCAGTAATTATATTTCTGGTTTCAAAATTTGCATAAATTCTTCTCTTTCAATTTCTCTACAACCCAAACTTTCCAGATGTTCATTATAAACCTGGCAATCCAACACTTTATAATTAGTTGCCTTTAATTGGTTTGCCAAGGCAATAAACGCCACTTTTGAAGCATTCGAAACTCTAGAAAACATACTTTCTCCGCAGAAAATATGACCCAAATCGATGCCATACAAACCGCCTACCAATTTATCGTTTTGCCAAACTTCGACTGATTTTGCTATTCCTAATTCATTGAGTTTGCAATACGCTTCCATCATATTATTCGTAATCCAAGTGCCGTTTTGACCTTCGCGTTTTATTTTTTGACAATTCAAAATTACCTCCCTGAAATTCTGGTTGAAAGTCACCTTGAAGATATTGCGATTAAGAATATTTCGCATACTTTTTGAAATTACTAAGTCATCCAGAAATAAAACCATTCTGGGATTTGGCGACCACCACAAAATGGGATTTTCATTTTCAAACCAAGGAAATATCCCGCTTTTGTAAGCTAACAGCAAACGCTCTACAGACAAATCTCCTCCAACAGCCAAAACACCCTCGAAATTGGCTTGTGAAACTGGAGGAAAAAATAATTCTTTGGATAAAAAATACATAGTTTCAAACAAAAGTATAAATTTGGCAAAGCTAATTTACGCTTTAAAATTCAATCCTAAAATTTTTCGAAAAAGTATGAAAACTAAACTCCTAACATTTGTATTTTCTTTGTTAGTTTTCCTGGGAAATGCACAATCTAACTATACCATTTCGAACATAAAAAATCAAGAAAAAATTTCATATAAACAATTTATTGTACCAGTTACACTTATCACTGCGGGAACATTGCTTTTGAACACGGCTCTTAATGATGATTTACAATCAAACGCCAACAGATTTTTTGGCAATGATTTCCATACCCCAGCCGATAATTATCTCCAATTTGTGCCAGTTGCCCAAATCTATTTAGGAAAATCTTTAGGATTTAAACCTAAAAACGATTTTCAGCATCAAACCATCAATATTGTAATTGCCAATGTAATTATGGGAACCTCTGTTGGGGTTTTAAAACGTTCCTTTCATCAGCAAAGACCCGATCAATCCAATAATTTGAGTTTTCCGTCTGGGCACACAGCAACCGCTTTTACAAATGCTGCGCTTCTATATTATGAGTACAAAGATTCAAATTTATGGTACGCCAGCAGCGGATTTTTGTTTGCAACCGCAACAGGAATTCTTAGAATTGCAAATAATAAACATTACACTTCCGATGTTCTTGCCGGCGCAGGAATAGGAATAGCTTCGGGACTCATTATTTCGTATTGGAATCCATTCAAGTCGACAACTTTTTGGAAAAACAAAAAAACAACTGCCCTAGTTTATCCACAAATTGGAAGCCAAATTGGTATAGGAGCAATTGTCAGACTCAATTAATTTTGCAAAAAAAATGAGCCATCCTGAAAAAGATGACTCACAGTACACTAATTTGTTTTTTATTTGAATGCCGGAATTCCCGTAATATCCATTCCGGTAATCAATAAATGAATATCGTGAGTTCCCTCGTATGTTATCACCGATTCTAAATTCATCATATGGCGCATAATCGAATATTCGCCGGTAATTCCCATTCCGCCCAACATTTGTCTGGCTTCACGAGCAATATGAATGGCCATATCCACATTATTTCTTTTGGCCATAGAGATTTGGGCGGTTGTGGCTTTTCCTTCATTTCTCAAAACTCCCAATCGCCAAGTCAGTAATTGCGCTTTGGTGATTTCGGTAATCATTTCGGCTAATTTTTTCTGTTGCAATTGCGTTCCGGCAATGGGTTTGTCGAATTGAATTCTTTCTTTGGCATAACGCAAAGCCGTGTCATAACAATCCATTGCAGCTCCAATCGCTCCCCAGGCAATACCAAAACGGGCAGAATCCAAGCATCCTAGCGGAGCTCCCAATCCTGATTTATTTGGCAATAGATTTGCTTTTGGTACTTTCACGTTGTCAAAAATCAATTCTCCAGTTGCCGATGTTCGAAGTGACCATTTATTATGGGTTTCCGGAGTTGTAAATCCTTGCATTCCACGTTCTACAATCAATCCGTGAATTCTTCCTTCTTCGTTTTTTGCCCAAACTATGGCGATATCTGCAAATGGCGCATTCGAAATCCACATTTTGGCACCATTCAATAAATAATGATCTCCCATATCTTTGAAATTGGTAATCATACTTCCCGGATCGGAACCATAATTGGGTTCGGTCAAGCCAAAGCAACCCATAAATTCTCCCGAAGCCAGTTTTGGTAAATATTTCATTCTTTGTTCTTCGTTTCCGTATTTCCAAATAGGATACATCACCAACGAAGATTGAACCGAAGCAGTCGAACGTACGCCTGAATCTCCCCTTTCTATTTCCTGCATAATCAAACCGTACGAAATATGATCCAATCCAGCACCTCCATATTCTTCTGGAATATATGGCCCAAAAGCTCCAATATCAGCCAAACCTTTTATGATTTGTTTTGGAAATTCTGCCCTTTGCGCATAGTCTTCTATGATTGGAGAAACTTCACGTTTTACCCATTCACGTGCTGAATCACGCACTAATTTATGTTCGTCTGTCAATAATTCGTCAAGGTTGTAATAATCTGGAGATTGAAATAAGTCTGGTTTCATAAGTTGAAGAGTTTATGTCACAAATCTACATAAAGAAATATAACAAAACAATGACGTATTGTTATATTTTTATAATCGCAAAAATAAGTTTCCAAATTAAGGTTTTCAATTTAAAAAAGTTAGTTACATTTTTAAATAAAAATCTTTTGTCAATAAAATATATTCCGGAGTATAAATATGTCGTTCGGTTTCGATAATCAATTCGTCAACAGGAAAGTTGGAAACTTCATTTCGGCTAAAAGCCAATAGACTGCGTTTGGTTTCGGCAGTTGGAGTTCCTTTTACACGGGTAATCTTTAAGGGAAATAATTCCCATTCTTTGGCAAGAACCAAGAAATTTTCTTCTTCTTTAAATGGAATGATAACGGAGAAAGTTCCGTTTTCTGAAAGCAACAGGGCGGCTGCTTCTATCAATTCTTCAAAAGGCATTGCATCCTGAAAGCGCGCCAAATCTCGTTGGTCGTTACTGGATTTGTAATCTTCACTATAAAAAGGAGGATTGGAAACAATTAAATCGTACTCGTCTTCAGGCTCTTCAATGAATTCATCCAAACCGGCGTGAAAACAAAATAAACGGTCGCCCCAAGGGGAATTTTCGAAATTATCTGTGGCTTGTTCATACGCATTTTCGTCAATTTCGAGGGCGTCAATCTGGTTAGCGTTACTCCTTTGTGCCAACATTAGCGCGATAATTCCAGTTCCGGTTCCAATGTCTAAAACGCTGTTTGGGTTGTTTTCAAGAGGAGTCCAAGCGCCAAGCAAAACGCCATCGGTGCCTGTTTTCATAGCGCATCGCTCTTGTTCAAGCGAGAATTGTTTGAATTGGAATTTTGACATAGAGATTTCAGATTTTTGAGGAGCTGAACACTAAAAACTGAATACTGAACACTTTTCTTAAAGGTACATTTCAATCAAGCCTTCAGGTAAATCCATAATGACTTTTTTGTTTTCCCTATCAATTTTCACAAGGAAATGGTCAATCATTGGAATAAGGATTTCTACATCACCATTCAAAACTTCGAATAATGGTTGTGCCGTGGAATCATTTATGGATTGAATTTTTCCAACAATGCCAAGGCGTTTGTCTTCGACTTCAAAACCAATTACTTCGTGAAAGTAGAATTTGTTGCCAGTAAGTTTTGGCAACATTTTTAAAGGAAGGTATAAATCGTTACCTAAAAGAGCATCAGCTTCTTCTTCGGTGTTTACATCTTCAAAACGAATTCTAAGAAAGTCGTTTTTGTGCAACGAACTGCTTTCAATAAAAAAAGGAACCAAGTGTTTGTCGCATTCAACAAACACTGATTCCAAGTTTTCGTATAACTCGGGTTCGTCTGTGTCTAAATAAGCAAGAACTTCCCCTTTAAAGCTAAATTTTTTTGCGATTTTACCTAAATAGAAACAATCTTCTTTACGCATCGTCGCTAAAAAATTATGCCTCAGTTGTTTCGTTATTTTCTTCTGTAGCAGGAGTCTCTTCAACTTCAGCAACAGGAGCTTCTTCAGCAGCAACTTCCACTTCGGCAACTTCTTCTTCAACAGCAGGAGTAGCAGCAGCAATAGCATCTGCTTCAGCTTGAGCAGCAGCGGCTAAACGTTTTGCGTTTACAGCTTGTTCTGCTTTGAAAGCTTTTGCTTTGGCATCAGCTTGCGCTTTTGTCAAACCTTCTTTTTTAAAATCTACTTTACCAGATTTTGCTTCTAACCAAGTAGCTAATTTTGCATCAGCTTGTTCTTGAGTTAAAGCTCCTTTACGGATACCTCCATCAAGGTGATGTTTCAATAATGCTCCTTTGTAAGAAAGAATAGCTTTGGCTGTTTCTGTTGGTTGAGCACCATTGTGTAACCATTTTACTGCGCTATCCAAGTCTAATTCGATAGTTGCAGGATTTGTGTTTGGATTGTAAGTACCAATTTTTTCTAGGTATTTACCGTCTCTTTTTGAGCGAGCATCAGCTGCTACAACCCAGTAAAAAGGTTTTCCTTTTTTACCGTGTCTTTGTAATCTAATTTTTACTGACATAATCTTATGATTAAATTTTGAGGTACACGACCTCGATTAATTAAGGGTGCAAAGATACATTTTTTATCGATAAATACTAATTCGATTTGTATTTTAATGAACGACACTGTATTATGGCTGTTTTCAATGTGAATTTTTCATTCTATTCCCATTTTTAATTCAAAATAATATACTTTTGTGTTGTTCAATGCTACAAATTATGAAAAAGCAATTTCTATATATAATCGTGTTATTTGCTTTTGTTTCTTGCCAAGAAGATGTGAAATTTAACAATCCTTCTTTTCAGGGTCAAAAAGACAATGTGTTTTGGAGAGCGGTCGATTCTAAGGCCACGCTTGTTGGTGGGATTTTAACTATTGAAGGATATACCAGAAACGATAAGCTAACTTTAAAAATACCTTCACCTACAACTTTGGTTAGTCCTGGTGATAAAAACAGTTACGTCACCTACTTTTTAGGGACTAGCACTACAAAAACGGCTACTTATGTTTTAACTGACGCTACTAGCAGTATGATTACTTTTTCAACTGGACTGGGAATAGGAGATGGTCAAATTGTAATTACGGGATACGATGGCGTGAATAAAATAGTCTCTGGGACTTTTAAATTTAATGCGAAAAACGTCAATAACAACCCATTGGCTGGACCAACTTTAAATTTTCAGTATGGTAATTTTTATATTCCTGTGAGTAATTAGTTTATAAAAATAGAAATAATAGTATTTAAAACGCTAGTAATCGGGGCTTTTAGAGTCTGATTTCAATTATTTCATAAAAATAAAGTCATAAATTATCTAATACATAGTAGATTAGATAAAATTAAGCCTACATTTGCACCAATTATTATAAATAAGTACCTATGAATATTTTTGTTGGAAGCCTTCCGTTCAGTATTGAGGAAGCAGATTTAAGAGAGTCTTTCGAGGCTTATGGAGCAGTTGACTCTGTAAAAATTATCACTGATAAATTTACTGGAAGAAGTAAAGGATTCGGTTTTGTTGAAATGCCAAATGATGACGAAGCTCAAAAAGCAATTGATGAGTTAAACGGAGCGACTGTTCAAGGTCGTGCTATCGTAGTAAATAAATCTGAGCCAAAACCAGAAGGCGAAAGAAGAAGTTTTAACAGCAACCGTGGTGGAGATTCACGCGGAGGTTATGGTGGTGGAAATCGCGGTGGAGATAACCGTGGTGGTGGAGATAGAGGAAGATATTAATTTTCTTTTAAACATAAAAAAAGGTGTCAAGAAATTGACACCTTTTTTGTTATGCGTATGTTTTTATTTCTTGTGTTGTTATAGAGACACACCATAGAGACGCACTGCAGTGCGTCTCTACAACAAGGGAATCCATTTTTACAAATTAGCAACTAACCAATCTCCAACTTCGCTTGTTTTATAAGATTTAGCTCCTTTTGCAGCTAAATCCTCTGTGACTATTCCCAATTCTAGTGATTTGTTTACAACGGTTCTTATAGCTTCGGCTTCTTCTTTTAAACCAAAAGCATCTTCAAACATCATCGCTGCTGATAATACGGTTGCCAATGGATTTGCAATATCTAAGCCTGTAGCTTGTGGATAAGAACCGTGAATTGGTTCATATAATGAAGTATGTTCTCCAACAGATGCAGACGGCATTAATCCCATTGAACCTGAAATTACAGAAGCTTCATCGGTCAATATATCGCCAAATAAATTTTCGGTAATTAATACATCATACGAATTTGGCCATTGAACTAAACGCATAGCAACGGCATCTACAAATTCATAGCTAACTTCTACTTCTGGATAGTCTTTTTCCATAGCTTGCACAGTTTCTCTCCACAAACGGGATGTTTCCAAAACGTTTGCTTTATCAACACAACATAATTTTTTACTACGTGTCATTGCTAATTCGAATCCTTTTTTTGCCAGACGTTGCACTTCAACTCTAGTATAAGTACAGGTATCGAAAGCAGTTTCTCCTCCATCTTTTCTTCCTTTTTCACCAAAATAAATTCCGCCAGTCAATTCTCTTAAAAAGATTAAATCGGTTCCTTCAATTCTTTCTCTTTTTAAAGGAGAATTATCAATCAAGGATGGAAAAGTAAATGTTGGACGAACATTAGCAAACAAGCCTAATTTTTTGCGCATCAACAACAATCCTTGTTCTGGACGAACCGGAGCACTTGGATCATTGTCATATTTTGGGTGACCGATGGCTCCAAACAAAACCGCATCAGCTTTCATACAAATTTCGTGAGTTTCGTCAGGATAAGGAACTCCAACGGCATCAATAGCGCAAGCACCTGTTAATGCTGGTGTCCAAGTGATTTCGTGATTGAATTTTTTGGCAATAGCATCAGAAACCTTTACGGCTTGATTGATTACTTCGGGGCCAATTCCGTCTCCTGCTAAAAGGGCAATATTAAATTTCATACGTATAACTTTTATTATTGAATTTTTAATTTGTTCTGGTTTAGGACACTGAAACATTCAGCATTTTTTGAGTTGCTTTGATAGCTGCAACTGTTTGATCTGAATCTAATCCTCTAGTTTTAAATTCTTTTTTGCCATTCGTCCAAGTGATTATGGTTTCGCATAATGCATCTGAACTACTTCCAGGTGGAATTCGAACTGCATAATCAATAAGTTTTGGCAAAGTCAGTTTTTTGCTTTTATATATTTTCGTCAATGCATTCATAAATGCGTCAAATTGTCCGTCACCTTGAGCATTCTCTTCGATTATCTCACCATCAATTTTCAAACAAAGTGTTGTAGATGGACGCATCCCTTTGGAGTGAACCAAAACATAAGATTCAATGACAATTTTATCTTGATAAGTATGACTATCTAAAACATCTGAAATGATATAAGGTAAATCTTCCTTGGTAACCGTTTCTTTTTTGTCGCCTAACTCGATGATGCGTTGGGTAACCAACTTTAAATCTTCTTGATTAAGTTGCAACCCCAATTCTTGAAGGTTTTTTTCGATATTAGCCTTACCGGATGTTTTCCCCAAAGCATATTTTCGCTTTCTTCCAAAACGCTCTGGAAGTAAATCATTGAAATACAAATTATTTTTGTTATCTCCATCGGCATGAATACCAGCCGTTTGGGTAAATACATTATCGCCTACAATAGGTTTATTGGCAGGGATTCTATAACCTGTAAAGGCTTCTACCAATTTACTCACTGAGTATAAAGAAGACTCTTTCACATTGATTTTAATTTCAGGCAAAAAATCATTTATTACAGCAACTACACTTTCTAATGGTGCATTTCCGGCTCGTTCGCCCATTCCGTTTACTGTAACGTGCAAGCCGCTAATGCCGGCTTTTATGGCTTCCATTACATTGGCAACACTTAAATCGTAATCATTGTGTGCGTGAAAATCGAAATGGATTTTTGGGTATTTTGCAGTAATTTTCGAAACAAATTCGAAAGTGTCTGATGGAATTAATACGCCTAAAGTATCGGGTAATAGTATTCTTTTTACTGGCTGCGTCGCCAAAAAATCCAAGAACTGAAACACATATTCTGGGGAATTACGCATTCCGTTACTCCAATCTTCCAAATAAATATTGGTGGCAATATTGTTTTTTTCTGCCAATGCAATTGTTTGGGCAATTTCAGTAAAATGTTGTTCTGGCGTTTTCTTTAATTGATGAACCAAATGATTCAAAGATCCTTTGGTCAATAAATTTTGAACTTTGGCCCCAGCTTTTTTCATCCATTCAATTGAAATTCCCCCATCTACAAATGCCAACACTTCAATTCTATCACTATATCCTTTTGATGCAGCCCAAGCTGTGATACCTTTTACAGCCTGAAATTCACCTTCACTTACACGCGCCGATGCGATTTCGATTCTATCAATATTTAGTTCCTCTAGCAGCAATTGTGCAATGGTTAGTTTTTCTGCAGCAGAAAATGATACTCCCGATGTTTGTTCTCCATCGCGAAGCGTCGTATCCATTATTTCAATTTTTCTTTTTCTCATATTGATTGTATAAATTCTCTTTATATTGTAATTTATTTATTTTAAGGAAGTTAATTTTTTATCTCGATTTCAAATAAACTTAACGTAATTCCTTCGTAATGTTTAGGCAATCCTTTGTATTCTGGCGTTATAACGCCTAGAAAATTAAAGCCACAGCGTTGATAATATTCGATTAATGATTCGTTGTCGCCCCAAGTGTCCATCCTCAAATAATCTAGTTTTCTTTCTTTGGCAAATGAAATTCCCCATTCTATTATTCTCTCAACAAAACGCTGTCCTCTATATTTTGGATGTGTCACAATCCTGTGAAAATAAACAGCTTTGTCTTTATTTTTTTCTTTCCAAATGCTCTCATCTTCAAAAGTAATGGCAAAAACACAAGCAGTTTCATCGTTAATCATTATTTTCCATTGGCGATTTTCGGCGATTTCTTTCGCAACCAAATCTCTGTCAAAACCTTGCCATTGCTTATTGAATTTCGTTTTTTGATATTCGATAGCCAAGTCATAAAACTCGAAAATTTCTTCAATATCTTGTATTGTACTGGGTTTGAAATTCATTTTTTTGGTTACTTTTTATTCTCCGAAATCATTTCAAAATGTTCCACAATTGGAAACGGATCGTAATAATGATGGAGCAATTTTTTCCATTCTAAATATTGCCCGGATTGTCTAAAACCAATGGTATGGTCTTCCAATTTCTCCCAATCAACGAGTAAAATGTATTTATTTTCCTGTTCGATACATTTTCTTAAACTATGTCCTGAATACCCTTGAATCGAACTTATATATTGACCAGCAATCCCAAAATCCTTTTCAAATTGTTTTTCATCTCCTTTTTTCACGAAAAGAAAGGCGGCTTCTAGAATCATAATTTAATATATTCCTGATGGTTTAATTTTTCAATTTCAATTAATAAGGCAACTTATCCGCAAATTCGACAATTTCTTTTTTGATGTTTTGCAAATAATCAATATCGTCAAAACCATTAATCATATTGTCTTTTTTGTAACCTGAAATATCAAATGATTCTTTTTCGCCAGTTGATTTAAGCGTAATGGTTTGTTCTGGAAGATTTATTTCCAATTCTGTTTTTGGATCTGCTTCAATTGCTTTGAAGATTTTATCTGCAAATTCAGTACTTACCTGAACCGGCAAAACGCCAATATTCAAGCAGTTATTTCTAAAAATATCTGCAAAAAAGCTTGAAACTACCGCTCTAAATCCGTAATCGTAAACTGCCCAAGCTGCGTGTTCTCTTGAAGAACCCGAACCAAAGTTCTTTCCGCCAACAAGGATTTTTCCACTGTACGTTGGATTGTTTAAAACGAAATCTGTTTTTGGAGAACCGTCATTATTGTATCTCCAGTCTCGGAAAAGATTGTCGCCAAAACCAACACGTTCTGTCGCTTTCAAAAAACGAGCAGGAATAATTTGATCCGTATCTACATTTTCGATAGAAAGCGGAACTGCGTTACTTGTAAGTATATTAAATTTATCGTAAGCCATTTTATATGTTTTCTAGAGTGACTATTTCACCCGTTACTATTATTTTATTAATTCTCTTGGATCTGTCAAAACTCCTGTAACAGCAGCAGCAGCAGCCATATAAGGACTTGCCAATAATGTTCTTGAGCCTGGACCTTGACGCCCTTCAAAATTTCTGTTCGAAGTACTTACTGCATATTTTCCGGCAGGAACTTTGTCGTCATTCATCGCTAAACAAGCTGAACATCCTGGCTGACGCAATACAAAACCAGCATCGGTCAAAATGTCAAGAATTCCTTCTTCTTTTATTTGCGCTTCAACAACGTGCGATCCTGGAACCAACCAAGCCGTAACGTTTGCTGCTTTTTGTCTTCCTTTTACAATCGATGCAAAAGCTCTGAAATCTTCAATTCTACCATTGGTACAACTTCCCAAGAAAACGTAATCAATTGGTTTTCCAATCATAGCTTCTCCTTGGTTGTAACCCATATAAGCCAAAGATTTTACATACGTTTCTTCGCCTTCGGCAACGTCTTTTGAAGCTGGAATACTTTTAGAAATCCCTAATCCCATTCCAGGATTGGTTCCGTAAGTAATCATTGGCTCAATATCCGATGCTGAAAAATTAATTTCTTCGTCGAAAGTCGCGTCGGCATCCGTCTTTAATGTTTTCCAATACGCTACTGCTTTATCCCAAACTTCGCCTTTTGGGGCATACAAACGACCTTCTAAATAATCGAAAGTTTTTTGGTCAGGAGCAATCATTCCGCCACGAGCACCCATTTCGATGCTCAAATTACAAACGGTCATTCGACCTTCCATTGTCATATTTTCGAAAACATCACCGGCATATTCCACAAAATAACCCGTGGCACCTGAAGTTGATAATTTTGAAATGATATAAAGCGCAACGTCTTTTGGAGTAACTCCTAATTGAAGATTTCCAGTAACGTTGATGCGCATTTTTTTAGGTTTTGGTTGCATAATACATTGGGTAGAAAGCACCATTTCAACCTCAGAAGTTCCAATTCCGAAAGCGATAGCGCCAAAAGCACCGTGTGTGGAAGTGTGCGAATCCCCACAAACTATGGTGGCACCCGGCAAAGTGATTCCATTTTCAGGACCAACCACGTGAACAATTCCGTTTTTTATATTTCCTAATCCCCAGTGGCTAATGCCGTATTCTTTGCAGTTTTCTTCCAATGCTTTTAGCTGATTGGCCGATAAAGCATCTTCAACTGGCAGCTCTTGGTGTATTGTTGGTGTGTTGTGATCGGCAGTTGCAAAAGTGCGTTCTGGATACAAAACCGAGATTCCTCTTTCTTTTAAACCTAAAAAAGCGACAGGACTTGTAACTTCGTGAATGAAATGACGGTCAATAAAAAACACGTCTGGTCCATCCTCAATCTTACGCACCACGTGCGAATCCCATACTTTGTCGAATAATGTAGTACTCATTTTTAACTATTTTTATTAAATGTATTTTTGTTTTTTATAACAATGGGAGCAAATTTAGAAAAAGAAATAAAGTTGTCAATTTTATTATTAACTTATATACGATACCCAAAATGATTTTGCAGCACTTTACGGCTTCTGTTTCGCAGTTAGGGATTTGAGGTTACATTTTTATTTAGACTTTATTTTCAATGTTGATAGTATTTAATGTATTACTGCGAGTGTTTTTTAAGTTTAAGGTATTAATAAAAATTCCATGCGAATTGAGACTTCAATTAAAAATAGTTTAATGAAATGTAAAATAATCTAAATAATTAATAATGATAATGCTTTGAATCGTTTTATTCAGTTATCTAAAAAAGCAATTTATTTACGTTTTAATCTCACTAAAAGCGAGGTGAAATTGATACTTTTAATATGAAACAGAACAATTTTTTTGCTAAAATACTACGACATCCAAAATAATTCAATCCTAATTTAATTGGTTTTTTTAATGAGGCTTTTGTTAATAACTTCCCTAAGTTTCTATGTCAAAAAAAACTAAATTTGAAATTCATTTTTTATGATTTTTACTAATTTTAAAGTGTTTAAAACCCGATAAATAAACAGTCAAAACTTTTTTAGTTTCGACTCCCTCTCCTTTGGAGAGGGTTGGGATGAGGATTATGTACTTAATATTCGATACCGAAACCACGGGATTACCAAAGCGTTGGGGCGCACCCATTTCTGACACGGACAACTGGCCAAGATGTATTCAAATCGCTTGGCAACTCCATGACGATATGGGAAGAGTCATTGAACATCAGGATTATTTGGTGAAGCCCGAAGGGTTCAATATTCCGTATGATGCCGAGAGAATTCACGGTATCTCCACCGAATTGGCCGAAACCGAAGGGATTTCTTTAGCCGATGTTTTAGAAAAATTCAATATTGCTTTATCGAAAACCAAATTTATTGTGGGTCAAAATCTAGGTTTTGACATCAATATTATGGGTTGCGAATTTTATAGATTGGGAATTGAAAGTCCAATGGGTTCAATGCCAATTTTGGATACGTGTACTGAAGTTACGGCGTCTTTATTGAAATTGCCGGGAGGTCGTGGTGGAAAATTCAAATTGCCAACATTAACCGAATTACACTCTTATCTTTTTAACCAACCCTTTTCCGAAGCGCACAACGCTACTGCCGATGTTGAGGCAACCACGCGTTGCTTTTTTGAATTGATTCGTACAGAAGTTTTTACCAAAAATGATTTAGAAGTAGAACAAGAATATTTTGAGGATTTTAAATTAAAAAATCCAAGAGAAATTCAACTCATCGGGTTGCAGCACATCAATTTAAAGGAAGCATCCGATAAAATTCGTCAACAATTGGGAGGTCAACAGGTTGCACCCATTTCGAAACAGGAACTTTCTGATAACAAACAAATCTTAATCGATTCTGATTTTGTGCATTTGCATAATCATACACAGTTTTCGGTTTTACAATCTACCATTAGTGTAGCGGCTTTGGTAAAAGCGGCTTCGCAACAAAAAATGCCTGCTGTGGCGATGACGGATCACGCCAATTTAATGGGTGCTTTTCATTTTGTCCGCGATATTTTATTCCATAACAAAGCGGCTGAAGCCAAAAATAAGGAAGCTATTGAAAAAGGCGAAGAACCAACCGAAGTTTCGATGAAACCTATCGTTGGTTGCGAATTTTTTGTTTGTGAAGATCATAAAAACAAGTCTGTAAAAGACAATGGCTACCAAATCGTGCTATTGGCGAAGACCAAAAAAGGTTATCATAATTTAGCCAAAATGTCTTCCATTGGTTATACTGAAGGCTTTTATTATGTACCCAGAATCGATCGAAAAATCATTCAACAATACAAAGAAGACATCATTGTTTTGTCGGGAAATCTCTATGGGGAAATTCCGAGCAAGATTTTGAATTTGGGTGAAAATCAGGCCGAAGAAGCTCTGCTTTGGTGGAAGCAAGAATTTGGCGAAGATTTCTATATCGAGGTGATGCGCCACAATCAAGAGGATGAAAACCGTGTGAATGAAGGCTTGATTTCATTGGCTAGAAAACACGATGTAAAAATAGTGGCGACCAATAATGCTTTTTATATTGATAAAAATAATGCGAATGCACACGATATTTTGTTGTGCGTAAAAGAAGGTGAAAAGCAATCTACGCCAATAGGTCGTGGACGCGGTTATCGTTATGGCTTGCCCAATCAGGAATATTATTTCAAGTCTGGCGATGAGATGAAGCAACTTTTCAACAATTTGCCGGAGGCCATTTCGAATATTTCCGAAATTGTTAATAAAATCGAAATTTACAATTTAGCGCGCGAAGTTTTACTTCCAAAATTTGAAATCCCTGTGGAATTTAGTGTTCCGGAAGACGCCATTGATGGAGGAGTAAGAGGAGAAAATGCCTATTTGAGACATCTGACTTTTGAAGGAGCCAAACGAAGATACCCAGGATTTACGCCTGACTCGAGCGATAGCGAACAGGCGAAGCAAATTCAGGAAAGATTGGATTTTGAATTACTAACCATAGAAAATTCAGGTTATCCAGGATATTTCTTGATTGTTCAGGATTTCATCGCCGAAGCCAGAAAAATGGGAGTTTCTGTTGGGCCTGGTAGGGGTTCTGCCGCAGGTTCAGTGGTGGCTTATTGTTTGAAAATCACCAATATCGACCCGCTTTTATACAACCTGCTTTTCGAAAGATTCCTGAATCCGGATAGGGTTTCACTTCCCGATATTGATATCGATTTTGATGACGAAGGCCGAAGCAGCGTGATGGATTATGTGATCCGAAAATATGGCTCGAAACAAGTGGCGCAGATTATCACTTATGGAAAAATGGCGACAAAATCGGCGATTCGCGACACGGCTCGTGTGCTGGATTTGCCTTTATTCGAAGCAGATAAAATAGCCAAACTGATTCCGGGAATGATGCCTTCAAAATGGAATTTAGCACGGTTCCTAAACGAAAAAGAAGATTTAATCAAAAAGACTGTTCGTCCTGAGGAATTTGAAAAAATAAAGGAATTAATTGGTTTGGCTAATGAAGGTAATTTGGGCGGAGAAACCATTCAACAAGCCAAAGTGTTAGAAGGAAATCTCAGGAACACTGGGATTCACGCTTGTGGGGTGATTATTACACCAAGCGACATTACCGATTTCGTTCCCGTAGCAACCGCCAAGGATTCAGATTTGTACGTCACTCAATTTGACAACTCGGTTGTTGAAAGTGCTGGTTTGTTGAAAATGGACTTCTTGGGTTTGAAAACCCTGACTTTGATTAAAGACACCGTTAAGCTGGTAAAATATAGGACGGGAATTGAACTCAATCCCGACGAGTTTCCAATTGATGATGTAAAGACATATGAGCTTTTTCAACGTGGGGAAACGGTGGGGATTTTCCAATATGAAAGTGCCGGAATGCAAAAATATATGAAGGAATTGAAGCCAACGGTTTTTCCCGATTTGATAGCAATGAATGCGCTTTATCGTCCAGGACCAATTGCTTATATCCCAAGTTTCATTAAGCGAAAAAATGGAGAAGAGCCCATAGAATACGATTTGGATGATTGCGAAGAATTACTGAAAGACACCTACGGAATTACTGTTTACCAAGAACAAGTAATGCTTTTGTCTCAAAAACTGGCTGATTTCTCCAAAGGTGATGCCGACGTTTTACGTAAAGCGATGGGGAAAAAGATGATTGATGTTTTGGCAAAAATGGAGCCTAAATTTATTTCCCAAGCAATGGCAAAAGGACATGCCAAAGATAAATTAGAGAAAATTTGGAACGACTGGAAAGCCTTTGCTGAATATGCGTTCAACAAATCGCATTCTACATGTTATGCTTGGATAGCCTACCAAACGGCTTATTTAAAAGCGAATTATCCCGCCGAATATATGGCGGCAGTTTTGTCGAATAATATGAGCGACATCAAGCAAGTTTCCTTTTTTATGGAAGAATGCAAACGAATGGGATTACAGGTTTTGGGACCAGACGTAAATGAGTCGTTTTATAAATTTACCGTAAATGATCAATATGCGGTTCGTTTTGGGATGGGAGCCGTGAAAGGTGTTGGTTCTGGAGCCGTGGCCACTATTGTCGAAAACAGGAAAGACGGAAAATACAAATCGATTTTTGATTTAACCAAGCGTATTGATTTGCGTGCCGCCAATAAAAAAGCATTGGAAAATCTGGCTTTAGCTGGAGGTTTTGATTCGTTTCTGGGGACAACAAGAGCCCAATATTTTCACGATGATGGCGACGGAATCACTTTCTATGAAAAAGCAATTCGCTATGGCGCCAAGTTTCAGGAAAACGAAAATTCATCGCAGGTAAGTTTGTTTGGTGAAAGCAGCGATGTTCAGATTGCCGAACCTGTTGTGCCACCTTGTGAGGATTGGAGTACAATGGAAAAACTCGCCAAAGAAAAAGAAGTGGTAGGAATTTATATTTCGGGACATCCGCTGGATGATTTTAAATTTGAGATGAAATATTTTTGTAATTCTAAGCTGGAATTACTGAAAGATTTGAACCAACACGTGAATAAAAACCTAACTTTTGGAGGGATAATCAGCAATGTTCAACACCGAATTGCAAAAAACGGAAAAGGCTGGGCGTTGTTTAACCTCGAAGGATATGATGAAAGCTATGAATTCAAGATTTTTGGAGAAGAGTATTTGAAAAACCGACATTATCTGATTCCAAATAGCTTTACTTACATAAAAGTATTGGTAAAAGAAGGCTGGACAGATAGAGATACCGGTAAAAAAGGTGATCCAAGATTAACTTTTTCTGAATTTAAAATGTTACAGGATGTATTTGAAAATTTCTCCAAAAAATTAAATATTTTATTGGATGTAAAAGATTTGAACCCAGATTTAATTTCAAAATTAAGTGCAGTTTTCCAAGCCAACAAAGGCGATAAAACGGTTATATTTGATATAGTTGAATTAGAAAAAATTAAAAAAATAGCAGAAAAGATTCCTGAAATTAATAAAGTGGAAGAAAAAATAGAACCTGTATTGTTCGATGATGAAACCTCAGATGAGCCCGCTATTTTTACAGATGAGCTTTCGGAAGATGAGGAATCCATTTTAGTTGAACCCGTCGAAGAAATCGAGGAAACCAAAGTTATCACGCGAATATCAATGCCAAGCCGAAAATTAAAAATAAAGATTTCGAATGAACTGCTGATGGAATTGGAAAAAATGCAGATTAACTTTAAACTGAATTGATAAGTTATAACAATTAAAAAATAGCTAAAAGTGATAAAAGTTACATACCTTAACCCAAATGTTTCTTTATCTTTGTACTCAAGTTTGTATCTCTGAAGATTCAAATTTTAAACTTTAAACAAAAAACAATATGGCATTAGCAATAACAGACGCTACTTTCGAAGAAGTAGTTTTGAAATCAGACAAACCAGTAATGGTAGATTTTTGGGCAGCTTGGTGTGGCCCTTGTAGAATGGTGGGTCCAATCATTGACCAACTTGGCGAAGAATACGCAGGAAAAGTAGTCGTTGGAAAAGTAGATGTTGACGCAAACCAAGAATTTGCTGCAAAATACGGAGTGAGAAATATACCAACAGTTTTGGTTTTTCACAACGGAGAAGTGGTAGGAAAACAAGTAGGAGTTGCTCCTAAACAAACTTACGCTGATAGTTTAGACGCTTTGTTGTAATCAATAAATTATAATTCAACTGAAGGTTTGGCGAAAGTCAAGCCTTTTTTATTTATAATTTATTAATTTTTAAATCGTTCAATCTTTTAATACATTTGAAGTATGAAGATTGAATCGCAAATAGAAAAAATTTCCAGTTTCCAACATCTTGAGTTGCTGGCCAACCAAATTGTGGAAGGTTTTATCTCAGGAATGCACAAAAGTCCTTTTCACGGTTTTTCTGCCGAATTTGCCGAGCATAAAGTCTATAATGTTGGCGAAAGTACCAAACACATCGATTGGAAATTGTTTGCCAAAACCGACCGATTATATACCAAACGATTCGAAGAGGATACTAATTTGCGCTGCCACATCATAATCGATAATTCGTCATCGATGCATTACCCAAAAACAGATGACAAAGAAAATTTCTTTAAAAATAAGATAGGATTTTCCGTTTTGGCTTCGGCTGTTTTGATGAATATTTTGAAGAAACAAAGAGATGCCGTTGGCTTAAGCGTATTTTCAAACACTTATGAATATTATGCGCCCGAAAAAGGAAGCGATCGTCACCACAGAATGATTCTGAATGCGCTCGAAAATTTGTTAAAGAAACCAAAAACACAAAAAAGTACCGACACTATTACATTTTTGCATCAAATCGCTGAAAAAATTCATCGCCGTTCGATGATTATCTTATTTACAGATATGTTTCAATCGGGCGATGAGCAAAAATTATTTACCGCTTTACAACATTTAAAACATAACAAACACAAGGTGGTTTTGTTTCACGTAATTGATAATAAAACAGAGCTTAATTTCGACTTTGACAACGCTCCAAGGAAGTTCATTGATCTAGAAACTGGTGATGAAGTCAATATTTTTGCCGAAAATGTAAAGAGTGACTATGAAAAAGGAGTAAATAGTTACTTCAAAAAACTGGCTTTGACCTGTTCTCAAAACAAAATTAAGTACGTGCCTGTTGGGGTTGCCGGCAGTTTTGAGAAAGTATTGACCACATATTTGGTTGAAAAACAAAACTTTGGATAAAACATATAAAATTTATGAAATGTTTTTGGCAGAAACACTTGTAGAAACAAAATTCTATAGTATATTTGCAACCGCAATAAAGCAGAGGTTTGGTAGTTCAGTTGGTTAGAATACATGCCTGTCACGCATGGGGTCGCGGGTTCGAGTCCCGTCCAGACCGCTAAATTGGGGAGAAGCGATTCAGAGATGAATCGCTTTTTTGCCCCATAAAAGCATCTAAAATAGTTGTGTTGTTTTCGCTGCGACTTTGTAACTCGTAGCACGGTTTAGTAGTTAGACCAATGAAAAGCTTTCCACTTTTGTGGATAGCTTTTTTGATTTTAGGGCCGTTATGAAATTCAAATAATCTTTATTTATAATCCAAAATAAATACGACCAAACTTCAAAAGCAGGATTTCCATAAATTTATTTTTAGTATTTTTGGAAATTAAAGCAGTACTTTTAAACAAAATTAAAATAGCTTTAGTTTCTTTGACGAATATGAAGAAAATATTTCAAATATTACTTTTTTTGCCGCTACTTTTTAATTCCTGTCAATATTTTGACAAGCAAGTTCCTTCTGAAAAGGAATTGTTGCAAAAGGAATTGAAAGCCATTAATTGGAAAGAAGTTGATGAATTCCCATCTGTTACTGATTGCGATAAAATTGGAGATAAAGCCCAGCGTCAGCAGTGCTTTTTCGAATATATTACCCTACTCATCCAGCAAAAACTGAGCGTTGATACCTTGTCTATTCTCTATCCTGAACTCGACACAATCGAGGTAAAAGTCACTATTTTCCCTAATGCAAAAATGCAATTCGAACCGCAATTTCCCAAAGATTCTGTTGCTTACGACACCATAAAAATAGACAGCATTCTAAAAGCCCGCTTGGTAGATTTTCCAAAAGTAAATCCTGCCATCAAACGTGGCATTCCGGTGAAAACGCAGTTTATACTTCCTGTTATCCTTAAAGTGGAGTAATTAAAATTTTCTTCCTTTCCATTCGTATTTTCCAAACAAGGAATACAAAGCCACGCTCACGCTAAAAAAAGGATACAGCAAACTTCCCAAAATCAAATAATGCATTCTGGCTTTAGTCAAGAAAAGATTTGCTTTATAAATCAAAACCGTATCAACAACAAATTTTAGAAGGAACAGTAAAACGACATCTTGACACGGAATAGAACCCAAAACCCAAAACCCAAAACCCAAAACCCAAACCAAATTTCCTCCAAAAACCACCAATCCCAGTCCTTTCCCAAAACTACTTTGATACAAACCCGTTTTCGAAGCCCAGCGCACTCTTTGATAAAATAAGAATTTCCAATCGTTCAAAGGTTTTGTAATAACGATATTGTTTTTAGATTTCAAATAATGTACTTTCTCGGGGAAACTAGCAATGGCTTTCTGCAATAAAAAAACATCGTCGCCACTTGCAATTACGTCGTTTCCTTCAAAACCGTTCAGTTCTTGAAAAAACAATTTGGTGTAGGCAAAGTTGGCGCCATTGCACATAAAACCTTTTCTTAAACCAAAACTTCCAATAGTGGCACCTTGCAAACTCGCCAAATCTAATTGCTGAAAATGATGTAAAAACGAATTTTCACAATCATAAGAAACGGCTCCGGCAATCATCGAAACGGGAAGTAGCTGGATATAATTGTCTATTGCCGACAGCCAGTTTTTATGGACCACACAATCTGCATCAGTGGTGATAATCCAATCGGTTTTCACGAATTGTATTGCTGTTGAAATCGCATCTTTCTTTGGTGAATTCGAAACCCGAACGTTCTTTATGACCGAAACTTGAAACCTGAAACTTGAAACCTGAAACTCTTCACTAGAACAATCATCCACCAAGATAACTTCAAACAAATCATTCGGATAATTCAATTTTGAAAAGCTATCCAAAAGTTTTGGTAAATTTTCGGCTTCATTTCGAAAAGGAACCACAATCGAAAATTTTGTTTTTGGCTTTAGCCCAAGATAATCAAAGGAATTTACCTTTGTAAATCCATAAATCAAAAGTGCAATAGAAACCGCGTAAATCAAAATCATTGAAAACAAAACAATTGCAATCATAATTATTTTATTGAGTTTCGTCTCCCTCTCCTTTGGAGAGGGACGGGGAGAGGATTTTATAATTCATCACATAATAACTGCCAATAATTACGGGTAAAACCACGTTCAAAAACCACATTAGGGTGCTTATAAAAACTACAATCCACTCGTTTACACCAAGAATCCCAAAAAAGTAAACCGCTACACTTCCTTTTACCGCAAAGTCTAAAAACTGGAAAGTAGGCAATGAAGATGCCAGAAAATAAACGCTCGCAATGGTTGCCATCATTGTTAAATAAGGCAAATCAACGTCAAAAGCCAAGAACAAGAAATAATATTGATGCGAAAAAACCAAGTAACGGCAAACGGCTAAAAAAATGTTTTTTTGATGAATCGATTTTGGTATTCCGTTAATTTTATGAATCAGTTTTTCGATAGAATAACCTTTGATTTTGAATTTTTTGAATCCAAAGCCTAAAATCCAAAGGGCAAAACTTGAAAATAAAATTACTAAAACCCAAAACCCATAACCCAAAACCCACAACCCAATTGTGCCAAAAACTACCGACAAAATCATCTGGATTCCGTTGCAAATCAAATTCAGGAACACAATTTTTTTGGCTTTCGATTTACTGAAAAACAAAGCCTTTCCAGCATATTCACCCACGCCGTTTGGAGTAAATAATCCAGCAGTCAGTGCGCCAAGAACTTGCTTGGTTGCTTCTGGCAAAGAGATATTATGGAGATAGGAAACTAAATTCTGCCATTTCAAAATTTCGAAAAAACGATTCAAAACACTCAACAACAAAATAAAACTAATTCCTGTAACCGACTGGTTTTTTTGGAACAGAATGATGAATTTTTCCCAATCGAGTTTGTCGTTATTGGCCAGCTGGCCATAAATAAAATAAAAGGCACCACCAACAATCAAAAGTTTGATTAGAAGTACAAGGAATTGTTTAGCTTTGTGAGGAATTGAATTCATTCTTGCAAAGTAACAAAACTTTAAACTTTGAACTTTAAACTTTAAACAAATCTTTTGGCAAACGAACGCATCATATTAGGAATTGACCCGGGAACGACCATTATGGGTTTTGGATTGATAAAAGTAGTTGGGAAAAATATGCATTTTATTCAACTCAACGAATTGCAATTGTCTAAATATGATAACCACTATCAAAAGCTAAGAATCATTTTCGAACGCACCATCGAACTTATAGACACTCACAATCCCGACGAAATTGCGATTGAAGCACCATTTTTTGGTAAAAACGTGCAATCAATGCTTAAATTAGGAAGAGCACAAGGAGTAGCTATGGCGGCAGGATTGTCGCGACAAATTCCTATTACGGAGTACGAACCCAAGAAAATAAAAATGGCCATTACCGGAAACGGAAACGCCAGTAAAGAACAGGTTGCCAAAATGCTCCAGCAATTATTAGGCTTAAAAGAATTACCCAAAAATCTCGATTCTACCGATGGATTGGCCGCTGCTGTTTGTCATTTTTTCAATTCCGGAAAAGTGGTTGGCGAGAAAAGTTATACCGGTTGGGATGCTTTTGTAAAGCAGAACGAAGAACGAGTAAAAAAATGAGCGGAATCTACATCCATATCCCTTTTTGTAAGCAGGCGTGTCATTACTGCGACTTTCATTTTTCGACTTCTATGAAGAAGAAAGACGAGATGGTTTTGGCTTTAGCCAAAGAAATCCAAATGCGAAAAAGTGAATTCAAAGATGAAGTTGTAGAAACCATTTATTTTGGTGGAGGAACACCCAGCAGACTTGAGATTGCAGATTTGAGATTGCAGATTGATGCAATTTATAAGAATTATAAAGTTGCTCAAAATCCAGAAATCACGCTCGAAGCCAATCCTGATGATTTATCGGAAGATTATTTGATGGCACTTTCAAAAATTGGAGTCAATCGTTTATCCATCGGAATCCAATCTTTTTTTGATGAAGATTTAACGATGATGAATCGAGCACACAATTCGGATGAAGCCAGAAAATGTTTAGAAGTAGCTACCAAATATTTCGACAATATTACTATTGATTTGATATACGGAATTCCCGACTCAAGCCAGAATGGCGAACAGGCGAAGCAAATGAGCAATGAAAGATGGAAACAAAATATAGAAACAGCTTTGTCTTTTGGTATTCCTCACATTTCGAGTTATGCCTTGACTGTCGAACCCAAAACGGCTTTGAATAAACTCATCCAAACCGGAAAAATCGCAAAGCCCAAAGATGAAGTTGCTGAAGCACATTTTCAGATTTTGGTTGAAACACTTGAAGCTAAAGGTTTTATCCATTATGAATTGTCGAATTTTGGGAAAGAAGGTTGTTTTTCAAAAAACAATTCGGCTTATTGGTTGGGGAAAAAATATCTTGGAATTGGACCTTCGGCGCACAGTTATGACGGAATTTCCAGAAGCTGGAATGTTTCGAATAATGCAATTTATCTGAAAGCTTTGAAAGAAAACAAACTGCCCAACGAAATTGAAATCTTGTCAAAAACCGACCGTTACAATGAATATATTATGACGGGTTTGCGAACCATTTGGGGCGTTTCTTTGAATAAAGTTGAGAAAGAATTTGGAAAAGAATATTTAGATTATCTCAACAAACAAGCGCGAAAATTTATAGATGACAAATTGCTTTCAATTGAAGACAATATTTTAAAAGCGACCAAAAAAGGGAAGTTTTTGACTGATGGAATCGCGAGCGATTTGTTTTTGGTAAATTTAAAATAAAAAAAATGAACATTCAGCAACTTTATGAATTTTGCCTTTCTAAAAAAGGAGTGACCGAACATTTCCCGTTTGACGAAGACACTTTAGTATTTAAAGTGGGTGGGAAAATGTTTTGTCTAACTTCATTAAAAGTATGGGAAAGCGGAATGCCATCAATGAATTTAAAATGTGATCCGGAAAAAGCGATTGAGCTTCGAGCGGAATATGAAGCCATTCGTCCGGGTTATCATATGAGCAAAGTACATTGGAATTCGGTCGATTTTAATAAGGATGTCTCCGATAAAATGATGTGTGAACTCATCAACCATTCTTATGATTTGGTTTTCAAAAGTTTGCCAAAAAAAATCCAAAACGAAATTCTCAACCCGAGGTAAAAAATTTATCGAACAGGCGAAGCAATTAGAAAATTAGGTATTACTTTTGCAACTCAATAAACCGTTAGTATTACAAAATACACTCCATAAAATAATGAAAGATCAAATAAAAAAATTCCTAAACGAAGAACAAGATCCAAAAGCCATCGAAAAAATCACTTCAAAACTGAATGATTTGTTGATGAAAAACGAAGAAATAGGATATATTGCCGTTCAAAAAAAGCCCGCCATTACGGTGCTTCCAGACAGTATTGTAATGACCAATAAAAGAATTATCATTTGTCAGCCTAAAAATTTAGGGATTACAATGAATTTTACCGATTTCACTTGGGATGAAATAGAAGGAACTTTCGTGAAAGAAAACATCCTAGGATCAGCGTTTTCGTTCTCGACCAAAACCGAAATACAAGTTTCTATTGATTATATTCCAAAAATTCAGGCAAGAAAAATTTTCACTTACGCTAAAGAGCAATTGGATATTTTGAAAAATCCAACACCAAATTTTCCGGTTTCAGATGAAATAACAACAAAAGAAGAGGAAGTTTTGCAAGAAGAAGTTGAAGAAATAGAAACTGAAGAGGTGATTAGCTTCGCCGAAATTGTTCCAAATACATCAAATTATTCAGGAACTACAACCGAAAATAATATTCTGGGCGGTGAAAAGAAATTAAGCGAATTATCACAAGACGAACTTTTCGAAAAACTTCAGAATTATAAAAAACTCCTTGACAACGGATTAATTTTGCAAGGAGAATATGATAATTTCAAAAAAGAAATTTTGAGTTATATGTAATTTAAAATTTTGAATTTATAAAAAACCGACAAGAAAGTAAAATTGTCGGTTTTTTTTATGGATTAAAACGATGTAAAAAAATGCCAAAACTGATTTATATCATATTTTTTATGAGTTTTATTAGGTATTTATTGTGATTTTAATTATATAAAACACTATAAATCAGTTGTTTGAAAATTTTAGAAAGCTTCACTTTATGTAACATTTGTTACAATACTAATTTTTTTTTGAAAATAAATTTGGGTTGTTTAAATTAATGGCTACTTCAAAAATACAGGCAATATACTTAGATGTTTTTTTAGAATTTGAATCTAATAACAGAAGTATTATTTTGAGTAAAATTTTTAAGTGGAGGTTAAATTGGAAATAATTTTTTTAGTATCAAACAAAATAAATACATTATGAAACAGTTTTTTTTAAATGTTGGTTTACTTCTTTTTTCGACTTTAGCTTTTTCGCAAGCGGGTCATATTATGCAAGGAGTTGGAGCTTTTAATATGTCAATGGGAGGAGCATCTACTGCACAACCTCTTGATATTTCCGGGGCATTGCAGTGGAATCCTGCATCTATTTCGGCTTTTGATGACAAAATCATTAAATTCGACATAGGCTTGTTTTTTTCTTCACCAGAATTATATTCTACCGTTCCTGAATTTAATTCGTCGGGACAACCCACCGGGAATTTTTATAGCGGATCTACAAAAGATGATAGAGGTGTTTCGCCAATGCCTGCACTAGCTATGGTTTGGGGAAAAGAGGGCAGCAAACACACTTTTGGAGCATCTGTTTTTGGTATTAGCGGATTTGGAGTAACATTTCCGGAAAGCACCACAAACCCCATCAATATGCCACAAAGTATGGGAGGTTTTGGCAGAATAGAATCTGATTATATGTTGCTACAGGTTGGCTTTACTTGGGCTTATGAATTATCGGATAAATTCTCAATTGGTGTTGAACCAACTTTTAATTATGGAACTTTAAAACTGGAGCCAAATCCAACTGCAAATCCATCTCAAACAGCAGGATATCCATCGACTAATAAAGCTTCAACTACTGGTTTTGGTGGGCAGTTTGGTTTGTTCTTTGATTCAAAAACCGGGTTTAAAGCTGGAGTTGCATACAAAACCACTCAATATCTAAGTGATTTAGAATTCAAAAACACGTATTTGGATAATTCTAAAGGAATTAATAAATTTGATATGGATTTTCCTGCAATTCTCTCGTTTGGTTTGGGATATTCAAAAAGTGATTTCGATGTAGCCATCGATTATAGAATGGTAGATTATAAAAACACAAATGGTTTTTCTGAAACTGGATGGACTCCAACAGCTTCGGTAAAAGGATTTGGATGGGATAACATTACTATTTTATCGGCGGGTGTTCAATATAAAGGAATAAAAAAATTACCTCTACGAGTTGGTTATACTTATAGTTCAAATCCTATCGGAAGCGATGTGGCAATGTTTAACGTTCCAGCAACAGCTATTATTAAAAATGCCTTTCAGTTTGGATTTAGTTATACGGCCAGCAACAACATTTCTTTAGATGCCGTTTACCACCACGGTTCGAGCGATGGTAAAACTTCTGGATTATTGCTTAACCCAATTGGCGCAATACCTGGAAGTAACGTGTCCTATGATATGACAACAGATTTGATAATGGTTGGGATTTCTTATAAGTTTAATAAAAACAAAACAATAAAATAAAAACAAATGTTTAATAAATGTTTCTTAAAAAGAGAAACACTTGTAGAAAATAATTTTAAGAAAATCGGGTTTGAGTAAGTACATTAAATGTTAGTTTAAAATTGGCTAACTATCATTAAAAATTGGAATTAAACTTTTTGAATTTTTTTGTGGAAATGCCTATAAATAAGAAAATTAATAACGCCAAACTTTAAAAAAATTTGAGAGTTATGTAACATTTGTTACTCTTAAAATTGTTTTTACGAGGTAAATTTACAGTATAAAATAAATAAAATTAATTATGACAACAACAGTAGTAATAGGTGGGAGTTTTGCTGGAATGACGGCAGCTCTGGAGATTAAAAGAAAAGGAAAAAACGAACACAAAGTTATTTTAATAGACAAATCCCCCTTGTTTTTATACATTCCGTCCCTCATTTGGGTTCCACTCGGGAGGAGAGAAATCAAGGATATTTCGTTTCGAAAAGACGAAATATTAACAAAAAAAGGAGTTGATTTTGTTAATGCCGAAGCATTAAATGTTGACACAAAATCCCAAATTGTATATACAGATAAAGGGGAATTCAAATATGATAATCTAGTCGTGGCAACTGGGCCAAAGGTAAAATATGACATTGCTCCCGGCGTAGAGGAATTTGCTCATTATATAGGAACTCCAAACGGAGCAATGAAAACTCGAACTGCTTTAGAGGAATTCAAGAAAAATCCCGGACCAATTGTAATAGGAGCGACACAAAATGCAGGTTGTATGGGTGCAGCTTACGAGTTTTTATTCAATATAGAAAAATGGTTGCGCGAGCAAAATATCCGCAAAAAAGTAGATTTGTATTGGATTACTCCCGAGGATTATTTGGGACATTTTGGAATTGATGGAATGCCAATGGGCGAAACTATGCTAAAAACGTTTATGAAAATGTTTAATATCAAGTATAGAACCGAAGTAGGTGTTAAAGAGGTTACGGCAGACAGTGTTATACTTTCGTCAGGGGAAGTGCTGAAAAGTAATTTTACAATGTTAATGCCTCCTTTTATAGGCGTTGATTTTGTGACAAATTCACCCTCTTTAGAGGCAACGGCAGTTGGTTATTTGCCAGTCGAAGATGACTATAGACATAAAACGGTTCCTAATGTTTGGGCAGCAGGAATTGCGGTTCAAGTAGATTTGCCTTTTACTCCAAAATCTGTTCCTTTTTCTGCTCCAAAAACGGGTTATCCATCAGACGAAACCGGTAAAATTGTTGCCGAAAATATCATAAGAGTTTCAAAAGGTCAAACTAAATTGATTAGGAAAGCGTGGGGAAGAATCCCTGGACTTTGTGTGATGGATGCTGGCAAAAAAGAAGTGTTACTTTTATCTACTTCCCTTTTCAGACCAAGAACATTTGCAATAATGATTCCTAATGTGCTGTATGATTTTAACAAGGTTTTGTTGGAAAAATATTTTCTTTGGAAATCTAAAAGAGGGTACGCATTTTTACCATAAATTAATTTATTGTTTTAGTTTAAACCTCAAAGAGTTGAAAAACCTTTGAGGTTTTTTTATTTTAGAACGTTTTCATTTGTTTCTCCACAAAATTGTGTGCTTGTAGTTCTAATAATTCGGTTGCTTTCTGACGTTGCAGTTTATACAATTCTTTGTCTTGGGAAATATCTTCATAGACTTTATCGTGCATTGATGCGCTAGTTTTCACTAATAAATCGCGTTGGTATCTGTCTTGTGTCAAAGTCGCTTTTAGTACCGTTTCCAAGTCTTCCAATTTGTAATCATACTCACCTTTTGGCGAAAGTAATTTGGCAATAATTGGTGAAGTCTCTATGGCAAGAAACAGCAGCATTATAAACAACGAAGGAATTAAAGGCAGTTTGTTCAACGCATTTATTCTCGCCATCAATCCATCAAAACCATCAATTATGGGTTGTGTTTCGGTTACTTTTTTGTCTAAATCGGCTTCGAGGATTTTTGCCTTTTTATCATTGATGGCAATTTTTGCCAAGTTTGTTTTTCGGATGGAATCCAGTTCGGCTGAAGCCAAATTGTGTTTGGCTATTTTTTCCTTAAAAACCGGTCCCTTTCCTAATTTCATCGTGCCTTTTGTCCCTTCGGCTTCGGCAATATACGTTTCATAAAGCGCATTTACTTCCTTCTCCTTTTTTGCGATTTCTGCTTTTAGATTGGCGGTTTCAGTCTTGTTTTGGTCTAAATCTGATTTGAAATAATTAGCCACTTCCTTCTTGTTATTCAAAGCCATTGCGTTTTTTTCTTTCAACAAAACGGTATTTATTTCCTTTTCGAAAATTTTAATTTCCAAAGGTTTCGAAATTACGATGGCAATGATTATTGCCAAAATTATTCGCGGACTTGCCTGCAAAAATTCGCTTCCGAATTGATCTCTTTTTCGAATCGTCGAAACAATAAATCTATCTAAATTAAAAATGAGTAAACCCCAAACCAAACCAAATCCCATTGCAATGTATGGATTGTCAAAAACAGTGAAAAGTGCGTATGAACTGGCGATGAAAGCCATAACTGCCGTGAAGAAAACCGTGGCGCCAATACCTACATATTTGGTTTGTTCGCCTTCGGAACAACCTTCGAGAAGGTTTTTATCAGCTCCAGAACAAAGGAGGAAAAATTGTTTTAACATAATGATTGATTTTGATTGATTTTGATTGATGCTGATTAGTATGCATTTAACGCTAAAAGTTACCGATTGTTATGCATTTTGCCCTGATTTTATACAAAAAAAGCCGTTCAAAACGAACAGCTTTCTTGACTTTGAATTAATAATAACTAGACTAGCGGAGCTCCATCCATAATTTCAGTATTGGCAAATTCTTCAAATTTGGTAAAATTAGCCTTGAATTTTTGTGCTAATTCTACCGCCTTTATATCATATAGTTCGGGGTTTTCCCAAGTATTTCTAGGATTTAATATTTCACTTGGAACATTAGGACAAGATTGCGGTTTTGCAATTCCAAAAACGGTGTGATTTATATATTCTACATTGTTCAACTCCCCGTTTAACGCGGCGGTAATCATTGCTCGAGTGTATTTTAACTTCATACGACTTCCTGTGCCATACGGCCCACCTGTCCATCCTGTGTTGATAAGCCAAACTTTTACATTGGCATCTTTCATTTTCGCACTCAACATTTCGGCATATTTTGTCGGATGCAATGGCATAAATGGCGCTCCAAAACAAGCCGAAAAATTAGGTTGAGGTTCTGTAACTCCAGCTTCGGTTCCAGCAACTTTTGCAGTATAACCAGAAATAAAATGATAAGCAGCTTGTCCTGGAGTTAATTTGGAAATTGGGGGTAAAATCCCAAAGGAATCTGCTGTTAGGAAGAATATATTCTTAGGATTTTTTCCAATCGAACCTTTTTGAATATTATCTATATGATAAATTGGGTAACTTACTCGAGTGTTTGGAGTTATGGAAACATCTTCATAATCGGCTTCATTTGTTTCTTTTTTGAAAACAATATTTTCCAAGATAGCGCCTTTTTTTATAGCTCTAAAAATATCAGGTTCATTTTCTTCGGTAAGATTGACAACTTTTGCATAACATC